>Ga0207951_100070_pt1 | contig 82580 bp, 65 predicted proteins | sample Subbio12Aug_8Bad_FD_184830 | JGI IMG/M metagenome (GOLD analysis project Ga0207951, IMG submission 184830) | Serpentinite rock and fluid subsurface biosphere microbial communities from McLaughlin Reserve, California, USA - CR12Aug_8Bad (SPAdes) | ecosystem: Environmental > Terrestrial > Deep... | reverse complement strand
TACTTTCTGTTCTGCTGTGTAATGTTTTCTTTGATGCATGGAATCCTCCATTGTTTTTACACTATTGTAAATTTAGGAAATTCCATTTCCATCTGAAGCGTTACATTACATAATTCAACACCTCAACTCTTCTACACTTCCCCAATTCAACACTTCCACTCTTCAACCTTCCCATCAGCCAATCATGCAAGCATTCAATCATCACATTCTTCAGTCTTCAATTTTCTTCACTTTTTTATTTGTCACTTTTTCGAACTAGATACTACGTATGCTTCTAAGCTCCTTCCATTTATCGGTTTAAATTCTTAACTTCGAGTCATGAAAAACTTTGCATTAACAGGGGTTGCCGGTTACATAGCACCACGGCACTTAAAAGCAATTAAAGAGACAGGCAACAATCTTGTCGCAGCTTTAGATCCTCACGATTCCGTTGGCATTCTCGATCAATATTTTCCTGAAACAGCTTTCTTTACTGAATTCGAACGGTTCGATCGTCATATCGAAATGATGAAAAGGAAGGATAAGAAATTCAACTTAAACTATGTTTCAATCTGTTCTCCAAATCATCTTCACGATGCACATATACGGTTTGCACTCAGGATTGGCGCCGATGCTATTTGCGAAAAACCTCTCGTCTTAAATCCTTGGAATCTTGATGCTCTCGAGGCTTTGGAAAAAGAATTCCAGCAGAAAATTTATACTGTACTTCAGCTCCGTCTCCATCCTTCATTGATAGAACTTAGAAAACAAATAAATCTATCTCAAGCATCAAGTATCAAGCATCAAGTATCACTTAATTACATTACATCCCGTGGCCTCTGGTATAACTTTTCCTGGAAAGGGGATAATCAAAAATCCGGTGGTATTGCTACCAATATCGGAATTCACTTCTTCGATTTATTGATATGGCTTTTCGGACAACCCGAACATTTTGAACTTACTACTGCAAAAGAAAATAGAATGGGTGGTAACCTTTCACTTAAAAATGCTGATGTTGAATGGTTCCTTTCCATTGATAAAAATGATTTACCTGAAGAAGCAATAAAAAATAATAAAAGAACTTACCGATCCATAAAAATTGATGGCAGTGAAGTTGAATTTACAGAAGGTTTTACTGATCTGCATACTGAAGTATATAAAAACATTTTATCCGGCGGTGGTTTTGGAATTGAGGAATCACGTCCTTCGATTGAATTAGTCCATAAGATTAGGGAAACAGCAAAGAAAGGTAATTAGCTGGTATTGAGGATAGGTTGTTGGTTACAGAAAGATGAAAATACAAAAATGAGTTTATGGAATAATGGAATGAAGGAATAATGGAGTTATATGGGGGAACAAAATGCTTGAAATACAAAGAAAGAATTTGAATCGCGGATATATGAAACTTGAAGTCTGGAATGATGCGGTTAGCCTATTCGAACATGTTTATAGATGTATTGCTGGTATTAGCAATATTGACCTGAAAAACAAAAGCCAAATAATTGATTCGGCTCAGTCAGTTTCAGCAAATATTGCAGAAGGGTATTGCAGAAAATCAATTAATGAATATCTCTATTTTCTGAATGTTGCTTTAGGTTCTATGGGCGAATTAATGACTCGTTTAATTGGATTAAGGTTAGTTAATAGAATTAATTCGGAAGAATTTAATATACTTGATGAGTTTCATTATAAAGTTGATAATAAGTTATTAGCTTTAATAAAATCTTTGAATAGGAAACGGATATCTGGAAATTGGCAGGAAATTATTGATTAATAGACTCTTACAATATTCCATCTTTCCAATATTCCAGGAGGAAGCAGAACATGAATCTACAGTACTTCGTTCACGAATCATCCTATATTGACGACAATGTAGAAATTGGAGAGGGGACTAAAATCTGGCACTTCTCTCATGTTCAATCTGGTGCATCAATAGGGAAATATTGTGTATTAGGACAAAACGTTAACGTAGGTAACAATGTTGTTATCGGTAATTATGTTAAGATCCAGAATAATGTTTCGGTATATGAAGGTGTAACGTTAGAGGACTATGTATTCTGCGGACCATCGATGGTCTTTACCAACATAGTTGACCCGCGAAGTAAATATCCACAGGTCGGTTCCAAATTCTATATTAAAACCCTGGTTAAGGAAGGTGCTTCCATAGGTGCTAATGCTACTATTGTATGCGGAATAACAATCGGTAAGTTTGCATTTATTGGTGCTGGTGCAGTAGTTACAAAAAATGTTCCCGACTATGCTCTTGTAGTTGGCAATCCAGCAAAAATAATCGGCTGGATGAGTGAAGCCGGAAAGCGCCTTCAATTCGATAAAGAAGGAATAGCATTCTGTAGTAAATCAAATAAGAAATATAAGATTGAAAATAATATTGTAATTGATGTCACCTAAATTGAACGCAGATTATTATGATCTCTTTAAGATTAATTATGATCTTAAAAAATCATAAGCATCATAATGATCAGTGTTCTATTATTTCTTTTCATTTCTTAAATTTGCGCACAAAAAAATCAGGACTTACAGATGGGTAGAATTTTCGAAACCAGAAAACATAAAATGTTTGCACGCTTTGCTAAAATGTCTAAAGCGTTCAACCGTGTTAGAAAAGATATTGAAATTGCTGTTAAAGCCGGCGGACCGGATCCAAAAGCAAATTCTAAACTCCGTATTGCAATTCAAAATGCTAAATCGGTTAATATGCCAAAGGATAAAGTTGAATCGGCAATTAAACGTGCATCATCTAAAGATACAACCGGATATCAGGAAATTACATACGAAGGTTATGCGCCTCATGGAGTAGGAATATTGGTCGAATGTGCTACTGATAATCCTACAAGAACAGTCGCTAACGTTCGGCATTACTTCAGAAAACATGAAGGTTCTTTAGGAAGTGCCGGCTCTATCGCATTTATGTTTGAACGGAAAGGGCTCTTTAAAATTAGTAAAGAAAAAATTGCAGATATTGATGCGTTCGAATTAGAATTAATTGATTCCGGATTGGATGATTTCTCATACGACGATCAGTTCATTTATATCTATACTTCATTCCAGGAGTATGGAAGTATGCAGAAAGCCCTCGAAGAACGTGAACTCGAAATTCTTTCTACTGAATTGACTTACATTCCTACTACTACAAAAGAACTATCAGGCGATCAATTAAAAGAAGTGAATGATCTAATTGAAGCTCTTGAAGATGATGACGACATTCAATCGGTTTACAGCACGTTGCAGTAATTGTGTAACCTCAATTCAGAATTACTGAAATAACCATCGGTTGCTAGCAATCGGTAACGAGTTATTTGTATCGGGTGATCAGTAACGGGTAATTAGTGACGAGTAACGAGTAAACAGTAGCCCGTTCAATCATTGATATGTTAAACTGTTAAATGATGCTAAATCAACAATTCTACAATTCCACAATTCCACGCTTCACCAACTCAACAATTCAACTTTTCAACAATTTTACTCTTTTTTTATTTCAATACTAAAATAGACATGTCCATCTTTATTTTAGTTGCCATTATATCTATCTTGTTAAGCAAGTTTTTGTAATTTTCTTAATAATAAGATTTGCTATGTTTCTTTTCTAAAAATCTTACTATCAGGTCCTAGAAAACCTTGAAATTATGCCCAATTAAACGATTAAGTTCTGCAAGTGGTGGCAAGATTATTGTAATTACTAATCAGTTTTAATTAAAAAATTTACCAAAAGCCAAAAACCAAGAACAAAGAACCAAGAACAAAATAAATAAGGTGTTTAATGGAACGAAAAAAAATAACAATTGATGGAAATGAAGCTGCCGCCTCGGTTGCATACAGATTAAGCGAGGTGATAGCAATCTATCCTATTACCCCTTCCTCTACAATGGGGGAAATGTCCGATGCATGGTCTGCTGAAGGCAATAAGAATATCTGGGGAACAGTCCCTTCAGTAACAGAGATGCAAAGTGAAGGAGGCGCTGCCGGTGCTGTCCACGGCTCACTTCAAAGCGGTGCTCTCACTACAACTTTTACTGCATCACAGGGACTCTTACTAATGATTCCTAACATGTACAAAATTGCAGGTGAGCTTACTCCTACAGTATTTCATGTTAGTGCCCGTTCATTAGCCGCTGCAGCTCTTTCAATTTTTGGTGATCATAGCGACGTGATGTCAACAAGACAAACCGGGTATGGATTAATCTGTTCAAATTCTGTTCAGGAAGTAATGGATACTGCATTGATTGCACATAAAGCTTCGCTCGAATCTAGAATTCCTTTCGTTCATTTCTTCGATGGATTTAGAACATCTTCTGAAGTAATGAAGATTGAAGAATTAACCGATGAAGATCTTAGAACAATGATTGATCCTAAATCTATAACAGAGTTTAAGAAACGAGCACTTAATCCTGATAATCCATTTATTCGAGGGACTGCTCAAAATCCCGATGTCTATTTCCAGGGAAGAGAAACAGTTAATAAGTTTTATAATGAATGTCCGGATATAGTTGAAAATGCTATGAACCAGTTTGCTAAGTTAACCGGTCGCCACTATAAGTTGTTCGATTATTACGGTGCACCGGATGCTAAACGTGTAATCGTAATTATGGGTTCAGGTGCAGAAACTGCTCAGGAAGCAGTAGATTATTTAATTCAAAGATTGGAAGAAAAAGTCGGAATTGTTAAAGTAAGATTATACAGACCATTCTCTGCAAAACATTTATTAGCAGCAATACCGAAAACAGTTGAGAAGATAGCAGTCCTCGATAGGACCAAAGAACCCGGTGCACTAGGTGAACCGCTCCATCTCGATGTTGTAACTTCAATTGCAGAAGCAATGTCATCCGGCAATCCTCCGTTTGCTAAAATGCCTAAAATCATCGGCGGCAGATATGGTTTATCATCAAAAGAATTTACTCCGTCAATGGTTAAAGCTGCATTCGATAATCTTAAATTAGATGAACCGAAAAATCATTTTACAGTTGGAATAAATGATGATTTAACAAATACAAGTCTTGATTACGATCAGAAATTTATGACCGATCCTGATAATGTTGTCCGTTGTTTATTCTTCGGACTTGGGGCCGATGGAACTGTTGGTGCAAATAAAAACTCAATAAAAATTATTGGCGAAGAAACTGAAAACTATGCACAGGGTTATTTTGTATATGACTCCAAAAAATCCGGCTCTACTACAATATCACATTTAAGGTTTGGACCTCAACCGATTCATTCAACCTACTTAATTCAAAGTGCTCGATTCGTCGGTTGCCACTCATTCGGACTCATGGAAAAATTTGATGTGCTGGAAAAAATTGAGAATGGAGGTACATTCTTAATTAATTCTCCATTCAGTAAAGATGAAACATGGGATCGTTTACCTCGAAATGTTCAGCAGCAGATTATTGATAAAAAATTAAAAGTGTATGCAATCGATGGATATGCCGTAGCTAATGCTACCGGAATGGGTGGAAGAGTAAATACTATTATGCAGACTTGCTTCTTTGCAATTTCAGGTGTTCTACCTAAAGAGGAAGCAATTGAGCAGATTAAAAAATCGATTAAGAAAACTTACGGTGCAAAGGGTGAAGATATTGTTAAGAAAAATTATGAAGCTGTAGATCAAACTCTTGCTCATTTATACCAGATTGATGTTCCTTCATCCGCTACAAGTAAAATTGAACTCCCTCCAATCGTATCCGATAAAGCTCCTGATTATGTGAAAAATGTTCTGGCTAAGATGATGGCCGGAAAAGGTGATGAAGTTAAAGTAAGTGAAATGCCTATTGATGGAACTTTCCCTTCGGCAACTACCAGATGGGAAAAGAGAAATATTGCTCTCGAAGTTCCTGAGTGGGATTCTGAATGGTGTATTCAGTGCGGTAAATGTGCACTTGTTTGCCCGCACGCTGCAATAAGAATTAAAGTGTATGATAAAAAATATTTTGATAATAAACCTGCTACGTTTAAGTCCATGGATGCTAAAGGTAAAGAATTCCCCGAAGGTTATGCTTATACTATTCAGGTAGCGGTTGAAGATTGTACCGGATGCGAATTGTGCTATGAAGTTTGTCCGGCAAAGAATAAAAAAGAGACACGACTTAAAGCCCTTAATATGGTTCCGCAAATTCCTATTCGTGAACAGGAAAGAGCAAATTTCGATTACTTCCTTGAATTACCTGAAATTGATAGACGTCTGGTTAATACAACTCTAATAAAGAGTAATCAATTATTAGAACCGTTATTCGAATTTTCCGGTGCATGTTCTGGTTGCGGAGAGACACCTTATGTTAAACTTGTATCGCAACTATTCGGCGATAGAACAATGGTTGCTAATGCTACAGGTTGTTCATCAATTTATGGAGGAAACTTACCTACTACTCCATGGGCAAAAAATAAGGATGGAAGAGGTCCTGCATGGGCAAATTCTCTTTTCGAAGATAATGCCGAGTTCGGAATGGGTATGCGGCTGGCTATTGATAAACAGAATCAATTCGCTAAAGAATTATTAAGTGAGTTTACAAATGAACTTGGTAACGATTTTGTTCAATCCGTTATTAATGCCGATCAGAAAGATGAAACCGGAATCTATGAACAACGCGAACGGGTTGCTGAATTAAAAAAGAAATTACAAAACATTAAATCGCCTAAAGCAGAAAAGTTATTTGAGGTTGCTGATTATCTTGTTAAAAAATCTGTCTGGATAATTGGCGGTGACGGATGGGCATATGATATCGGTTATGGCGGATTAGATCACGTTTTCGCTTCGGGTAAAAATGTCAATATTCTCGTATTAGATACCGAAGTCTATTCGAATACTGGTGGTCAGATGTCTAAAGCAACAGGAATGGGTGCCGTAGCTAAATTTGCTGCCGGTGGTAAACCAACTGCAAAGAAGGACCTTGGAATGATGGCTATGAATTATGGTAACGTATATGTTGCTAAAGTTGCAATGGGTTCTAATGATGCTCAGACTGTCCGTGCATTTCTAGAAGCTGAAGCATATGACGGCCCTTCTCTTATAATTGCCTACAGCCATTGCATCGCTCATGGTATAAATATGGCAAAAGGTATGGAACATCAGAAACTTGCTGTTGATAGCGGATACTGGCCATTGTTCAGATATAATCCCGAAAATCTGAAAGAAGGTAAGAACCCTCTTAAACTTGATTCGAAAGCTCCTAAAATTAAACTCGAAGAATATATTTATAAAGAAACACGCTATAAGATGTTAACCAAATCTCATCCGCAGGATGCTAAGAGATTGCTGGGTGCTGCGCAGGAAGAAGTATCAAGCAGATGGAAGTTGTACGAACAAATGGCTGCATTCGATTACTCCGGTAACAGAAATCAAGAGAAAAAGGGAAATTAAATTAAGTCCTGTAAAGGATCGGACTCAATCCCGAACCTGCTTCAGGAATAAAAATTTATAAAAGGAGTTATTCTATGGATCTATCAACAACTTATATGGGACTGAAATTAAAGAATCCCATTGTGCCTTCATCGTCGCCATTATCACAAAGTCTTGATAATGTTAAGAAGATGGAAGATGCCGGTGCTGCTGCTGTAGTTATTTATTCCTTGTTCGAAGAACAAATTACACATGAATCTGGTGAACTCGATCATTACCTTTCCTATGGAACTGAAAGTTATGCTGAAGCTTTGAGCTATTTTCCTGAACCACAACAATTTCATCTTACTCCATATCAGTATCTGGATCATATTGCAGCTCTTAAGAAAGCAGTTAATATTCCTATTATCGGTAGCTTGAATGGAGTTAGTACGGGCGGATGGGTCAAGTATGCAAAGAATATTGAACAAGCCGGCGCTGATGCTCTCGAATTAAATATCTATTATATAGCCACTAACCCAAACCTAACTGGAAGTGAAATTGAAACAATGTATTCCGATGTTTTAACCGAAGTAAAAAAGAATGTTAAAATTCCCGTTGCGATGAAATTAAGTCCCTTCTTTACTTCAATGTCCAATATGGCAAAAAGACTTGATAATGCCGGTGCTGATGCTCTTGTATTGTTCAACAGATTTTATCAACCCGATTTCGATCTTGAAAATCTTGAGGTAGTTCCTAACCTTGTTCTAAGCACAAATTGGGAAATGCGTTTACCATTAAGATGGATTGCAATTCTTTATGATAATCTTAAAGCCTCTTTAGGCGCAACAAGCGGTATTCATAGCCATGAAGATGTTATTAAAATAATGATGGCTGGCGGAGATGTTGCGATGATGGCTTCTGAATTACTTGTTAAAGGTATTGGCAGAATTACAGAAATTCTTAACGGTATGAAAGAATGGATGGAGAAGAATGAATATGATTCGATTAGCATGATGAAAGGAAGTATGAGCCAGAAAAAAATTGATCAACCTGCTGCCTTCGAAAGAGCTAACTATATGAAACTTCTACAAAGCTGGAAATCGTTAGCTTAAATTAGCAGATCTATTCTAATTGTAAGGGAGATGCCTTGTAGGGTCTCCCTTTTTTATTATTCTTAAGTAAATCCAATGGAATTACATCATATCCTTAATTATATTCCATTCAAAATTTTCCCATTTCACTAAATAGAATTGATATGCAAGAATTTTATCACAAATGGTATACTCAGTATTTAAGCAGAGATTTTGAGATGCTTGTATTCGGTCATTCAGGGTTTCCGGTTGTTCTTTTTCCAACATCAAAAGGAAGGTATTTCGAAAATAAGGATTTCGGACTTGTCGGCTCTGCATGGGAGTTAATTGAATCAGGTAAAATTAAGATTTATTGCCCGGATGGCATCGATGGAGAGAGCTGGTACAATTACGGTATTCATCCGGCTGATAGAGTTAAAACCCACATGGCTTACGAAAGAGTTATATTGAATGATGTAATTGAATTTGCAAAATATGAAACCGGTTCAAAAACAGTTGGCGTTGCCGGCTGTAGCTTTGGCGGTTACCATGCATTGAATATTGCATTTAGATATCCTGACAGAATCAGTTATCTATTTACCATGGGTGGTGCATACGATATAAAACAATTTATTATGGGTTACTATGATGATAATTGTTACTTTAACAATCCAACTGATTATATGCCTAACTTGAATGATGAATGGTATCTAGAAAGAATTAAAAAAATGGGAATTGTTTTAGGAACAGGTGAGTGGGATATCTGTCTCGACGAAAATAAAAGAATGAGCGGAATACTTTCTTCAAAAGGAATTCCTCACTGGCTGGATATAAGACAGGGGACCGGCCATGATTGGCCCTGGTGGAAAGAAATGTTTCCACTCTATCTATCCAAAATTGCTTGATCTGTTCCAAATTCATGCTCTTGCTCATGCTCTTGCTCTTTACCATGTTCTTCGTTGTTACTATTAAAAATCTGTGATAGTGAATCATTAATAACTTCGCTTCGTTTAGTAATTACATTAATTTTTAGTTGTCACAAATACAGAGGTGGTTATGAAAAAAATCGGAATTCTATTTGGACAGGAAAATACATTCCCGCCAGCATTTGTTGATAGAGTAAACTCAAAGAAGGAACCCGGCATTGTTGCAGAATATGTTAAAATAAATCAGGTTATTCAGGGTGAACCAAGCGATTATGCAGTAATAATTGACCGCATCTCTCAGGATGTTCCCTTTTACAGAGGATATCTGAAGAATGCGGCACTCTCAGGCACTGCTGTAATCAATAATCCTTTCTGGTGGAGTGCCGATGAAAAGTTTTTTAATAACGCATTGGCTACAAAGATTAATGTGCCGGTACCCAGAACAGTTCTGCTCCCATCCAACCAGCATCCGCCAGATACAAATGAAAAATCATTTAGAAACCTCGACTATCCCTTAGATTGGGAAGGTATTTTCAATTATGTTGGATTTCCCGCATTCTTTAAACCCTTTGCAGGTGGCGGATGGAAAAATGTTTATAAATTGAATAACCCTGATGAATTCTTTAAAGCATATAATGAAACCGGTCAATTGGTAATGATGCTCCAGGAAGCTATTGAATTTGATGAATATTTCAGGTGTTATTGCATTGGACTAAAAGATGCAAGAATTATGCGTTACGATCCTAAAGTTACTCATCATGAAAGATATGTTAAAAATCCTTTACCTGTTGAAACTAAGTTATTGAAAAATATAGAGAAATATATCCTCGCTTTGAATAAAGCATTGGGCTATGATTTTAATACAGTCGAGTTTGCAGTTAGAGAAGGTATCCCTTATGCAATCGATTTTTGTAACCCTGCACCGGATGCAGATGTTAATTCGGTTGGTCAGGAAAACTTTGAATGGGTTGTTGAAGCAGCAGCTAATATGGCAATCAATAGGGCTAAAAAACAGAAAGCGGGAGCAATTAATCTGACATGGGGAGAGTTTATTCAATCGGCTCTATCTAAGAATGCTCCAAAATCAAAAAAATAATTTTCTTGTGAAAAGTCCTTTCTATGAGTGATAAATTATTTTCGATTGGAATTGAAGAAGAATTCCAGATTGTTGATCCCAAAACACGGGAATTAAAATCCCACATCGAACAAATTCTGGGCGAGGGAAAAATAATTCTTAAAGAACAGGTAAAAGCAGAAATGCACCAATCCGTTGTCGAAGTCGGTTCAAATATCTGCTATAATATTAAAGATGCAAGAAAAGAAGTTGTCCGGCTTAGAAGTAATCTTTCTCAAATTGCAAAACACCATGGACTCGAAATTGCCGCTGCCGGAACTCATCCTTTTTCCAGATGGGAAGATCAAAAAATAACTAATCATCCCAGGTATCACGATGTTGTTGAAGATATGCAGGATGTTGCAAGAGCAAATTTAATTTTCGGACTTCATGTTCACATCGGTCTCAATAATAAAGAAGAAACAATTCATATAATGAATGCTTTACGTTATTTTCTTCCACACATTTTTGCTCTTTCTACAACCTCACCTTTCTGGAAAGGCCGAAAAACAGGATTTAAATCCTACCGCACCAAAATTTTTGACAGATTTCCAAGAACAGGAATCCCGGATCATTTCAATAGTTATGGCGAATTTGAATCTTATGTTAACTTATTAATTAAAACGGGTTGTATCGATAATGCAAAAAGAATATGGTGGGATGTTCGACCTCATCCGTTTTTTAATACCTTGGAAGTGAGGATTTGTGATATACCGATGCTTGTTGATGAAACAATTGCTATTTCAGCACTTATTCAGGCAGTTGTTGCTAAGCTTCATAAACTTCTAAAAAAGAATCTTGGATTTAGATTATACAGGCGACTATTAATAAACGAAAATAAATGGCGTGCAGCTCGTTATGGACTTGAAGGTAAAATGATTGACTTTGGAAAACAGGAAGAAGTTGATACCGTTTATTTAATTCATGAACTACTCGATTTTGTTGATGAAGTTGTTGATGAACTTGATAGCCGTGATGAAATTAATTTTATAAATGAAATTATAAAGATGAAGACAGGTGCTTATAGGCAATTGCAGGTTTTTGAAAAGACTAATGATTTAAGAAAAGTTGTTGATTTTATTATCGAACAGACTAACCAGGGATTGAGTGTCTGATGATTCCGGAAATACGTAAGAATTTTAATTCTGCATATTCTTACCAAACATATAACAATTATATCAAAGAACTATGGAGCTGGACCGGTGGAGAAGAGGATTTTAGAGTTTGCGAAACGCCTCTTTTCATTGATCAATACTTGAGTGATAGTTTAGTCTATGCTTCCGAACAAATTGTAAATTTTCTCTCCTCTGAAGATTTTAAAGAACTTAGCAAAAGCGCTGTTCCGGATAATCTGATAGTTCCAGATGAAGATCCTCATCCGTTGTTTCTTCAGATTGATTTTGCAATTACAAGAGATGATTCCGTGAAATTTATTCCAAAACTTATAGAACTGCAGGGTTTCCCGTCTCTTTATTCTTTCCAGGCAGAATTAGACCGGTTGAATAGAAAATATTACTCTATCCCTGAAGGGTTCGCTACATATTTCAATGGATTGAAAGAATCATCCTACTTTTCATTATTGCAAAAAGCTATTCTTGGTGAAAATAAACCTGAAAATGTTATCCTCCTTGAAATTGAACCACATAAACAGAAAACGCGAATCGATTTTTATATCACTGAAAAGAAACTTGGAATAAAGCCCGTCTGTGTTTCCGAAATAAAAAAATCGGGTAGAAATCTTTATTATAATCTTAATGGTAAGCATACTGAAATAAGGAGAATTTACAACAGGGTAATATTTGATGAACTGATTCGCAAAAATATTAAATATGATTTCGATTTTAGAGATGAGCTTGATATTGAATGGGCAGGTCATCCTAACTGGTTTTTTAGAATAAGCAAACATTCTCTCCCCATTATTAAAAGTGACTTTGCACCTGAATGTTATTATCTGAATAAGTTAAATAAGTATCCTGATAATTTAGGAGATTTCGTTATCAAGCCCCTCTATTCATTCGCCGGTTCTGGTGTTATTGTGGATCTTGAGGCAAATATTCTCGATCAGATTACTGATAGAGAAAATTATATATTACAACGTAAGGTAGAGTACAGTCCTTTAATTGAAACTCCCGATGAATTTTCCCGTGCCGAAATCAGAATGATGTATATCTGGATTGATAAACCGTTGCTTGTAAATAATCTCTTAAGAACAAGCAAAGGTAAAATGATGGGTGTTGATTTTAATAAGGGCAAAACATGGGTTGGTTCAAATATTGTCTATCATCCTTAATATTAATCTTAAGATAGAACTTATCTTCAAATCACTCTGTTATTCAATAAAACCATTTTAAGAAAGGAATATAAATGAAAGTCGGAATTCTTGGATCCGGTACCGTGGCTAAGCAAATTGCAATCGGATTTTTAAATTCAGGTCATGTTGTAAAACTTGGAACACGTGATTCTCAAAAATTAAATGAATGGCTCGAATCTGTTCCATCAGCAACTGTGGGAAGTTTTTCGGAAGCAGCATCCTTTGGTGATATTGTTGTTATTGCAACTCTTTGGGGAGGAACAGAAAATGCTCTCAAATTAGCGGGACTGGATAATTTTAAAAATAAAATTGTAATCGATATTACAAATCCACTGGACTTTAGTAGTGGAGTACCACCTAAATTTGTTGTGACATATGGGAATTCTGCCGGTGAGCAGGTTCAAAACTGGCTTAAAGATTCTAAAGTTGTAAAAGCATTTAATACTGTAAGTGCTTCTATAATGGTAAATCCAAAATTAGAAGAAGGAAATCCTGATTTATTAATAGCAGGTGATGATCTTGATGCAAAGAAGTTAGTTACCGAAATAGCTCAAAGTTTCGGGTGGCAGAATGTAATTGATATGGGGGATATTAAACAATCCTTCTGGCTGGAAACATTTGCTATGCTATGGATTGAATTCGGGTTTAAGTATAATCACTGGACGCACGCATTCAAACTTCTCTACAAATAAAAGAAAAGCCCAATTTTTCAATTGAGCTTTGTACCGAAGGCCGGACTCGAACCGGCACGAGGTTTGAGCCCCACTGGATTTTGAGTCCAGCGCGTCTACCAATTCCGCCACTTCGGCTTATTTGAGGTGCAAAATTAGACTTAATTTCATTTACTTTCAAGAATGATTTCTTTTCGCAACTTTATTAATAGCGCATCAATACCATTCGATATAGCTTCATCTAAAGGGGGATAGAGCATTGGTTGAGGTGGAAAGACCAACTCATATTCATACTTACTTAAACCATTTACATTTGCTGCCCAAAGAACTGAACCATCGAGCAACGAAATCATAAAATAATTGAAACTGGCCTTCGTTTCCTTGGTGGTATTTAACCATCTATATCTGTTAGGTATGCTTTCATAATTAAAATATTCGAATACATTACCTATTATAATTGCGTCACAATTATTGTACTTTAAGAATTTACCAAGATCTGTTGTGTAAAAAGTATCAACATTAATCCTAAGGCTGTCCCTAATCGTCAATAAAAGATTATCAATTATTATTGAATCCGAAGCGACGATTTTGTCAATATCAATTAATTTAAAACTATCATATTCTTTAGATAAACGATTATAAAAGTGATTTGTGGAATAAAATGTACCGGAATCAGTAGTATCGTCGTAAGCCATTGGTAGTAAAGCAAGTGTTTCAATTTTATAATTTGAGTATTCCGGATTAAGGTAAAATTCTTCTACCTCGCATCCTTCTTCTACTTCATCACATTGAACGACGGGGAAAAGTAAAATCCCTAATGGAAGTATAAAACTTTTTAGAGATCCCACATCTGTCCTATTTATTTTTTTGAAAGAATAAAATCTCTTTTCAATTTATCCAGAAGAATCTCAATACCGTTCGAAATTGCAAGATCAAGTGGAGGATAACCAAGTACTGCAAAATAGGATGAAACTCGCAGTTTGTAAGTAGCTTTGCAATCAAGGTTTGCTGCCCATAACACACTTCCATCAAAAAGTGATACCATAAAGTAATTGAAGTTAGCTGCAGTCGTAATATTAAAAGAAGAAAACATTCCCAGCTTAGTATCCGAATAGTAATAGTTTCTGTAGTCAAATACATTTCCAATTATAATTGCATCGCAGTTTTGTGCTTTCACAAAACTTCCTAATGGGGTTACGTAAAAAGAATCTAAATCGATCCAGAAATTTTCTCTAATCGAATTTAATTGGTCCGATATTGTCGAAGAGTCCGAAGAAGTGATTTTATCTATGTCTACCAGGTTATATGAATTCAACTCTGCTAAATTGTTATAAAAATAATTTGTTGAATAAAATGTTCCGAGGTTGGTTGTATCGTCATAAGCCATAGGGAGTAGTGCGACAGTCTCTATTTTGTAATCTTTAAAATTGGGTGCAATATAGAATTCTTTAATTTCGTTCCCCTCCTCAATAAATTTACAATGACTAAATAAAAAAACTAAAAAGGGGAGAGCAATAACCGGACTCTTAAGAAGATTAAAATTCACCATGCTTTTAATCCCATACTAAATAATTAGAACAATTTCAGATTCAATCTATTTTATGATAATCAAAAAAAACAAGTCTTTTAATTATTCACAACATTATCCGGTTTTACTAATTTTTTCTTAAAAGTTCGTAAGAGGATTCTGTTAATGAAATAACTCCGGTCTTTATTGTCTTCTCATAATCGGGATTAAAATCAGCAGAATGAAGTATCGGCGTCTTTATTCCTTTTGAAATTTTATCCATAATTTCTTTTTTCTCGGAACCGACCCACAACATTAAGCTTGGTACTTTTTCTTCTGTTCTGCCGTAATTAGAAAAGTCTTCCGCTGCTGTCCATCGCGAAGTCTTAAATACTTTATCATCACCAAGTTTAATTGCCAGTAGCTGCACAATTCGTTCAGTCAATTCGGGATTGTTATAGACTGAGGGCGTCTCATCGGAAATTGTAACTTCCGGGAGTAAATTTTCTGGCAGCCCGTAACTTAATGCAATACTCTTTGATTTATTTTTAATTGACTCAATTATTTTTGAATGAAGCTCATCATTAAAAGATCTAACAGTCAAACCCATTTCAACTTCGGCTGGTATAATATTATGTTTTGTTCCGCCTTTTATATATCCTACTGTTACTACTGCCGGTTCAAAAGGTGAGACTTCTCTGCTTACAATTGTTTGAAATGCCATTACCATTTGCGATGCAATAACAATAGGGTCAATGGTATTTTGAGGTAAAGCACCGTGTCCGCCCAATCCATGAACTTTAATAGTAACACTGCTGGCATTTGCCATTGCATTACCGGGGTAATAAGCAATGCTACCGGCTTCAACCCCCGATGCAACATGGATAGCAAGAGCATAATCAGGAACACCGAATTTCTGATAAAGTCCGCCTTCTAACATCATCTTAGAACCTCTTCCTATTTCTTCAGCCGGTTGGGCGACCATCATCAAAGTTCCTTTCCAATTGTTCTTATTATTGGCAAGAATATTTGCTACACCAATAAAAACCGACATGTGGATATCGTGTCCGCATGCATGCATAACTCCTTTGTTGTTACTGGAAAAGGGGAGACCCGTATTTTCATCTATAGGTAAAGCATCCATATCAGTTCTTATCAATAATTTTTTACCTTCACCATTTTTGAGAATTCCCACCAATCCATATCTGCCAACTTTCTCAGTTACTTCAAATCCAAGTTTTCGGAGCTCTTCACCAATCCTTTTTGATGTTATCTCTTCTTGTAATGATAATTCCGGATATTGATGGAATTCTTTACAGAGTTTTTCCAGATAGGGATAAATTTCATCAACTGTTTGAGCATGATTAACAATAGTGAGAAATAAAATAGTTATAAAAGATAGTCTTACGATACTTTTCATAAAATATTCCGGGCAATTATTTAATAATCTTAAATAAATCTAATAATTTCTTTGTTGAGATTACAGATTGGTAACTCGTTTTCAAATGATTATTTTTACACACAAAATTTGGACTGTTATGAACAATATTGATATTAAATCAACTAATCCGGTTGGAGGTAAATCAAAGAATTTCATCTATGAAATAATTGATGAAGATTTGAAAACCAATAAATGGGGCGGAAATGTTCATACAAGATTTCCTCCCGAACCAAACGGGTATCTTCATATAGGTCATGCTAAATCGATCTGTTTGAATTATGGAATTGCACGCGATTATAACGGTAAGTTCAATCTACGTTTTGATGATACAAACCCAGAGAAAGAAGAACAGGAATATGTTGACTCAATAATAGAGGACGTTAAATGGCTTGGCGGCGATTTTGAAGACAGAATACTTTATGGCTCCGATTACTTTGAACAGATGTACCTGTGGGCTGTGGACTTAATAAAGAAAGGGAAGGCATACGTTTGCGATTTAAATGCAGATGAAATTCGGCAGTCACGCGGTACACTTACCGAACCAGGTAAAGAGTCACCTTACCGTAATAGAACTATCGAAGAAAATTTAGAATTGTTCGAGAGAATGCACAAAGGCGAGTTTCCTAACGGTTCTAAAACGCTACGTGCTAAAATTGATATGAGTTCGCCTAACATTAACTTACGCGATCCTATTATGTATCGTATCGTTCATGAGGAACATCATCGACAGGGTAACGACTGGTGTATTTATCCAACCTACGATTGGGCTCATGGTAATGAAGATTCAATTGAAGGAATAACTCATTCCATTTGTACTCTTGAATTTGAAAATCACCGTCCGCTATATGATTGGTTTTTAGATCAACTTGGTGTTCATCATCCTCAGCAGATTGAATTTGCACGGCTCAATTTAAGCTACACAGTAATGAGCAAACGAAGATTGTTGCAACTGGTAAAAGAAGGATTTGTTGACGGATGGGACGATCCACGTATGCCTACTATTTCTGGTTACCGCAGAAGGGGATATACACCTGAATCAATCAGAAATTTTGCCGAAATAATAGGAGTAGCTAAGCGTGATGCACTAACAGATATTGCTCTTCTGGAGTATGCTATAAGAGATGATCTTAATAAGAGAGCTAATAGAGTAATGGCGGTTCTAAAACCACTAAAGGTTGTCATTACTAATTATGATAGCGAGGAGGAATTGGAAGCTGTTAATAATCCAGAAGACCCTGATGCCGGAACAAGAAAAATTCCATTCAGCAGAGAATTATTTATTGAACAGAGTGATTTTATGGAAAATCCTCCTAAGGGATTTTACAGACTTGTTCCGGGAGGGGAAGTAAGATTACGTTATGCATATATAATTAAATGCGAAGAAGTGATAAAGAATGATAATGGTGATGTTATTGAATTAAGATGTACTTATGATCCTGAAACCAAGAGCGGAGCCGGGTCGAGTAATAAAAAAGTTAAAGGGGTTATTCACTGGGTTTCTGCTAAGAATTGTTTTGATGCTGAAGTAAGATTGTACGACCGATTATTTACCGTTGAAAATCCGGGAGCTGATGAAGATTGGCTTGGTAAATTAAATCCAAATTCACTGGAAGTTATTTCTAATGCAAAATTAGAACCATCTCTTAAAAATTCTAAACCGTTAGATAAATTTCAGTTTGAACGCATGGGCTATTTTTGTGTTGATTTTAAGTACACAACGAATGAAAAACTGGTTTTCAATAGAACCGTTACATTAAAAGATAGTTGGAAAAAGTAGAAATATAATATAAAAAAATAGCCCACCGATCGAATGGATTAAGCAGATTAAAGCTGATCAGTTTAAATCAGTTTCATCAGTTAAATCTGTGTGCAATACAAATTATACACAATTAGTAGAAATCTAGGTGAATAATTCATCTAAGACTTTCTTTCTATAATTAAATATTTCTTTTATACGATTTCTAACAAATAATTTATGAGCAATTCTACCGAAAATTCCAAAGGGGAGAGCATAATTAACATTATCTACCATTATCAATTTTCCACCCTCAATTCTAAATTGATGTAAGTGGTGCCAGAATTTATATGGACCAAACCGCTGTTCATCTATAAAATATTCTTTCTCTTTAACATGTGTAATTTCGGTTACCCACCGCATTGGAATATTTAATACCGGTTTTACAATGTAAGCGATTATCATTCCTGCATACATTTTTTCGTTCTTAAAATTAGATGTAATTTCAAAACCCATATAAGGCGGGGTAATCTTTCTAAGGTTTTCTGGTGATGCGAAGAACTCCCATGCTTCATCAAGTGAAATTTTTATTTTCTGTTCGTAGTAAAAAGTATATAGTTTCATAGTTTTTATGAAGCTAAACCGATAAACTCTTGGTAGAGTTCCCGAATTGAATTCCTAACCTAAAACCTCAATGGCTTTTTCAATTCTCTTTATTACTTCATCCTTTCCCAAAATGAAAAGAAGATCAAACATTCCCGGTCCTGTGCTTTGACCTGAAACAGCGAGACGCAATGGATGAATCAATTTACCTTTGCCAATTCCTAATTGCTCTGCTGTTTTTCCGAATGCATGTTCAAAATCTTCTTTAGAAGGATTATCGAGCAGTTTAAACTCATCAATAAGCTTACGTAAATGTTCTGGTGTTTCCGGTTTCCAGTTCTTTTCAACTGACTTTTGTTCATACTCTGTAGTTGGAGTATAGAAGTATTGGCAGGTTGTAATAAATTCTTTTACAAATGCTACTCTCTCTTTCATTGCAGTAATTATTTGAAAAAGATAATTATCCGGTAAATTGAGAGTTGAGAATTGAGAGTTGAGAATTTCCTTTTTAAGCAATTTAAGAATATCATCATCATGCATTTTTCTTAAATGCTCTGCATTAAGCCAGTTCAGTTTTTGAATATCGAACACGGCTCCGGCTTTATTAACTCTATCGAGTGAGAATTTTTCGATCAATTCATTCATATAATAAAATTCTTTATCGTCACCTGCATTCCAGCCAAGAAGAGCGACAAAGTTAATAAGGGCTTCTTTCAAGTAACCTTTATCACGGTAATCTTCAACAGCAACATCACCTTGCCGCTTGCTTAATTTCGATTTATCCGGATTGAGCAGAAGAGGTAGGTGAGCAAACTTTGGTCTTTCCCATTTAAAAGCATCATATAACAATACATGTTTGGGTGTTGATGAAAGCCATTCCTCGCCACGTATAACATGGCTTATTTCCATTAAATGATCATCAACAACATTTGCAAGATGATATGTAGGATAACCATCGCTTTTAATTAGAACCTGGTCATCAACATTATTACTATCAAACTCCACGCGATCACGTATTATATCATCAAAAATAATTTTCTGATTCGGTTTTACATTAAGACGAATAACATAAGGAAGATTGTTCTTAAGGTTTTGTTCAATTTCTGTCTTTGAAAGTGAAAGGCAATGTTTATCGTATTTCGCCTGGGGCAGCTTCTGCTTCTCCTGTTCTTCGCGTAGTTTTTGAAGCCGTTCCGCAGAACAGAAGCAGTAATAAGCTTCTCCTTTAGCAATTAGTTCATCAGCATGTTTTTTATAAATCTCCAGCCGTTGGGACTGCATATAAGGTCCGTAATTACCGCCAATATCAGGTCCTTCGTTGTAATCAAGTCCAGCCCAATTTAATGCAGCAGTCAGATTTTCAACAGCACCTTCTACATATCGGTTACGGTCAGTGTCTTCAATTCTTAGAATAAATTTTCCATTATTTTTCTTTGCATACAGATAATTATAGAGAGCAGTGCGTAAACCGCCTACATGCAAATAACCTGTTGGAGAAGGGGCAAATCGGACTCTAATTTCTTTCACAATAAACTCTAAAATATTTTATAGCTGGCGCAAATATAAAAAAGTTGATTGTAATTAGCGGTATTCGGTAAGTATTAATTACATCGTTGCCAAAATATCAGCAATGATAATTGCCGTTGAGGATTTTCAATTAAGAGAATTAATGCAAGATAACTTATGCGTTAGTATAATACTTTACTTTATCAATAAATTCTTTCGAGTCAATTGGTTTTGGAATATAATCTGTAGCACCGGACTCTAGACATTTTTCGCGGTCACCTTTCATAGCAAATGCAGTAAGTGCAATAATTGGAATGTTCTTATACTCCGGCATCTGCCTTATTTTTTCAGTTGCTTCAAACCCGTTCATTATAGGCATCTGCATATCCATCAGGATAAGGTCAAATTTATCTCCTGTTGCCATTTTAACAGCATCTTCACCGTTTTCAACAACTACAATATCTTCATAACTATTTTTCTTAAGAAGGCGTGTTACAATAATCTGAGAGTGTTTATAATCTTCCGCAAGCAAAATTTTAACTCCGCCTTTTTTACTAATAACTTCAGAAACAGGAGGAGGAACTTCGTAACGGTTGATCATTGCATTAATAGTATCAGCAAGGTCTTCAATATTGGTTGAGCGTTTATCTAAAAGCTCTTCAAAAAGTCCTTCTATTTTAGATAAATCTTCTTTGTAGTTTTCTTTTCCAGTGTAAATAATAATAGGAAGGTTTGCAAACCGTTTTTCGGATTTAATCAACTTAATCAATTCGAATCCATTAGGCGCCGGCATATCAAGATCTACAATAGCAAGGTCAATTTCCTTATCGCGTATTAATCCCATAACATTTGCAGAAATATTCTCTGCAATAGCATTAAAGCCAACGCTTTCAATTGCTTGTTTAACTAAGTTTAATGTTGGAACATCATCATCAACACACAGAACATTAGAATCATTACGTAGTTTATAATGCTGAAGAACCTCAACCAGATAATTGTAATTGATCGGTTTTACAAAATACTCTACTGCACCCATTAAGAATGCTTTTTGCTGCTCAGGTTCAATTGAACATGCTATTACAGGAACATTTTTAGTATTCGGGTTATCGTGAATTTTTTTAAGTAACTCTAATCCATTTATATGCGGTATTTCAATATCAAGAATTACAGCAAGTAATTGTTCTGTATTGATTACAGAAAATGCCTGTTCTTCCGAATTTACAATTGTAGGGTCGTAACCCCATTTATTAAGGTAATTGCTCAATAACTTCGAAGTTGCATAATCATCTTCGATTACAAGCACTTTATTCTTAGAGGTTGGTTTTGGAAGCTTAGATAGAGTATTTTCTAAGTCTGTCATCAATTCTCCGTTAATATTAAATGTAAATGTTGTTCCATTAGCATCACTTGTAACGTTAACTTCTCCCCCTAAGAAATTTATATATTTTTTAACCAGTGTTAAGCTGAAACCAGCCAGGCTGGAGTTTTTAAACTCATTTAATTTAGAAAGAGCAAAAGGTTCAAAAAGATTATTTACTAAATCCGCTGGTATTCCTTTGTTATTATCGGAAATAACAAATTTTAGTTTATTACCGGTTTCCGGTGAAACTGTTATTTCAATGTTACCGTTCGGACCTGGTGCTGTTAAGAAAAACAACAGGTTTGTTAAAACATATCTTAGTTTCTGATCATCAAGATCAATTGGCTTTTCTAATCCCTTTGCAACATTCAATTTAAAGGTCAGGTTTTTACTGGCAAACTTGCTTTTAAAAATTGAAGTAAGGTCTGTTACTAAATTTTCTACAGAAATATTTTTAAGATTGGTTACTAATTGGTCCGATTCGGCTCTTGCAATTTCATTCAGGTCGTTGATATTAAGCAATAAATTCTGAGCATTTCTTTTTATCGAAGCGATATATTCTGTATTAGAAGAGGATAATTTTTCATCCGCAAAAATTGAAGTAAATCCAATAATTGAATTGACACTGTTTTTTAATTCCTGGGAAGCATCTACATAAAGCTGAATAAAGTTTTTATTTCCCGGTAAATCTCCCCCTTTAAGTGAATACCATGTATTGTAAAAGTTAGAGATAATGTTAAGAGTTTTACCAAGGTTTTCCTTTTCATCCCTTATTAATGCGGCTTTTTTAGCAGTCTTTAATAAAAGTCTACTCTCCTTAGTTACTTCTAAAATTATACAATTTTCATTTAGAAGGAAATCGGAAATCTTAATCTGGCACGAAGGATCAGAAAAAATATCATTACCTGTTTCACCTTTAATCGATTTGCAGCCCGAACATTCGTGAATAGAACCTTTAGTAAATATCTTACGGGAAGAATTAGAACGGCTAAGAACAGAAAGTTTTTTATCAGGATTGATAAGGAAAAGAACAGCAGCATCCATATTGAATTCATCAACCAGAAAATTGCAGACTTCATCAGAAAAGAAGTCGTCGCCCCTTTTTGCAAATTCCGAGAGTTCAAAGATTTTTCTTAGCAATAAGTCCGCTTTATTCCCGCTTGGCATTTAGTCCTGATAAGTGATTCTAATAAATTTGGTTGGAAAAATAATCAATTTAATATACAGTTGAAAATGTAGATATCTAATTTGTGATTCAGAGTTTTACTTAAAAGTAATTGAAGAGTCACACTTAGCTGAGTAGAAGTGTGACTCTAATAGAAATTTGCAGTCATCCATAAAATAAGACTTACAATAAGAATCTTTGCGAGATCCTCTGAATTTTATTATCAAAGATTATCTAAAAAATAATTAGTTATTTTATTATACAAATGAAGTGCTTCTCTACCTCTTACTCCATGTCCGTGACCAACGTAAGGATAATAATCGAGTGGTTTATTCAATTCAGCAGCACGTTTAGCAAAAGATAAAGTATTCTGCCATACAACTGTCGGATCCGAAGTACCATGAACGAGTAGTAATTTACCTTTAAGGTTGTCAACATAATTTAATAGAGATGCTTCTTTGTAACCATCAGGATTTGTTTGAGGAGTATCCATATATCTTTCTGTATACATTACCTCATAAAATTTCCAGTCTATAACAGCACCGCCGCAAGCACCAACCTTAAAAGTGTTATTGGTTCTCAACATCAATGATGCTGTCATAAAACCTCCGTAACTCCAACCATAAACACCAAACCTGTTTTCATCAACATAGGGGAGTGATTTCAAATAATTCACTCCAGCCATCTGATCCTTAATTTCAATTGTCCCAAGTTTTCTGAAAGTTGCCTGTGCAAAATCAGAACCGCGGTTGGAAGTACCCCTATTATCAATTTCAAAAATAATATAACCTTTTTGAGCCATCATCTTGAACCATAATTGGTAACTTCCGGTGCCAAAAGTATTAAGAACACCTTGTGAGTGCGGTCCACCGTAAACGTAAAAAATAACCGGATATTTTTTTGTTTGATCAAAATCCGTCGGATAGATTATACTGCAGTAGAGATCTATTCCTTCATCATTTTTAATTGTGAAAATTTTTGTTTCGCCGGTTTTAAGTTCTTTCTGAGGATTATCTGCTGTTAACAGGTTTTTTACTATTTCATATTTTTTGTTAAGTAAATTTATCACCCGTGGTACGGTTAAATTGCTGTAGCTATCAATAAAATATTCATCGTTACTATTAACCAGAACATTATGTAACCCCGGTTCTATTGTAACTCTTTCTAACTTACTATTATCAATGTTTACTTTGTAAAAGTGCCGTTCAATAGGCGATTCTTTTGTTGCAGTTATGTAGATGAATTTTCCTGATTTATCAAATCCGTTAAATGAAGTAATTACCCATTTACCCTGTGTAACCTGTTTAATTAAATTGCCATCGGTATCATAAAGGTAAAGATGATTAAAACCATCTCTCTCAGAAAACCATAAAAATTTATTATTCGATTTCGGGATAAATATCATTGGATTAAGAGGTTCAACAAATTCATTATCTTTTTCCTCGAATAATATTTTTACCGATTCACCGGTCGATACATCATATTTTTTAAACTGCATATGGTTCTGATCCCTGTTAAGATGTGCAATGAAAAAATATTTTTCATCGGGTGACCAAGCTAAATTTGTAAGATACTGATCGAGAGGTTCACCGGTTTTTATCCAGGTAGTTTTTCCTGACTGAATATTGTAGAGTCCAACAGTAACATGATGACTCGTTTGTCCGGCCATTGGATATTTTATATTCTTAAGTTGAGCGGGAGTCTGGTTGATCTCTACAAGCGGGTAATCGGTTACCATTGTTTGATCCATCCTGTAATAAGCTATGTAATTCGAATATGGTGACCAGAAAATTCCTTCATTAATTCCGAATTCATTTCTGTGAACAGCTTGTCCACATACAATGTTTGAATCAGTTTCACTTGTTATCTGTATTTTCTTAGATTCATCCAGATTTACAAAAAGATTGTTAGCCATTGTATATGCAACAAATTTATTATTAGGAGCAACAGCTTGATTTTCTGCTTGTTCAGGTAGCGTATTTATTTTGTTTATCTTTTTGAATTTAGTGTCATAGGTAAAAAGATTACCTGAGTTCCAGAATTGAATGGTTGAAGAACTTAGCCATTTAATTGCAGGTAGGTTGTTCAATTTTTTTTGATTTTCTGCTTCAAGTTTACCATTCAATTCTTTTATACTTAGTAAAGTATCTTTCTTACCTGATTTTGCGGAAACAATTACAAGAACAGATTGCTCTCCATTACCTTCTGAATAAGCATAATTATCAGTTTCCGGCACCCAGCTTAATTGTCTTAAGTTAACCGGTGAATATCTGAATGAATTTAATATTACATCGTCAACCGTTAGTAGTTTATCCTGTGCATTTAGATTGAAAACGAAAAGAAAAAATAGGAGTGAGTAGTACTTCAAAGATTTCATGTTAATACCCCTGAATAAGTTTAAAATAAAAAAGGGCACTTATGTGCCCTCTATGTCTAAGTCTATGTTTATTTTTTTTCTTTGTTCAGGTCGCTTGGTATTGCACGGTGAATCAGGATGTTATCGATAAGTTTATATTCTTTAGCTTCTTCAGAAGTAAGGAAATAATCTCTATCGCAATCTTTTGCAATTTGTTCGTAACTCTTTCCAGTATGTTCAGATAGTATATTGTAAATGGTATCTCTTGTTTTAATCATTTCCTTGGCATGAATTTCAATATCTGTTGTTTGACCTTGTAAACCGCCAACCCATGGCTGGTGAATCATAATTTTAGAATGGGGAAGTGCAGAACGTTTATTAGATTCTCCACCGGCAAGTAATACAGCACCCATACTTGCTGCTAATCCAACACAAATTGTAGAAACTTTTGATTTGATATACTTCATTGTATCGTAAATAGCTAATCCAGCAGATACACTTCCGCCCGGTGAATTGATATAAAGGAAAATATCTTTTTCCGGATCTTCCGCTTCAAGAAATAGTAATTGTGCAATTATTAAACTTGCAATGTGATCATCTATTGCTGTTCCCAGGAAGATTATACGCTCCCTTAGCAATCGGGAGAAAATATCCATGCCCCGTTCGCCTCTGCCAGTCTGTTCGATTACATAAGGTACCAGTTGATTATAAATTTCGTAATTCTTTGTTAATAAACCTGAAGTTAGAATTTCTTTCTTCATTTTATTTTCCTTTTTTCTCTTTTAGTTTTTCTTCGGCATCAACTTCTTTTACTTTATTATTCTTTTTAAGGAACTCAATTACTTTATCTTCCAGAAGAACGTCGCCACGGTTAGAATCTTTATAGTAATTAAAAAGTTTCTGAGCAGATATTCCCGTTTTTTCAGCCTCCTGATTTGCAAGTGCCTCTAATTCGGAATCTTCAACTTTTATATTTTCCTTTTCAGCAAGATTTTCTAAAATTATTTGCCATTTAGCATTCCACTCTGCACGCGGTTTGTAATATTCAGCAATAGCATTTTCGTCAACATTCGGCATCTTGTAACGTTTTGAATTTTCCTTTTCAAGCTCGATAAATCTTTTATGCACGGTTTTTACATATCCGGCTGGCGGGGTAAAGTCGTTGTTCTTTACAATTTTGTTTAATAAACTGTTTGTAAAAATATCCTCGGATTGTTTAATATAATAATCGCTGAAATTCTTTCTGAGCATTTCTTTAAACTCGTCAATCGTAGTAGCTTTATCACCTGAAATTTTCTTAATTATTTCTTCCGATAATTCAGGTTGAACAATCTTTTCAATTTTTGTTATCTCAGCTTCATATCTGAATTCTTCCCGGTGTAGTTCTTCACCATGATAATGTTCGTCGACAAAAGTAAAGGGGAATTTATCATTTACTTTTTTACCATGAGCATTCTCAACAATCTGTGCATTTACTTTTTCATCGCTGAGGTCTATAACCATATTCTCGCTTCTCTGACCTATTACGGCAACACCATTCTCATCCAGCTTCTGCAAATTTGCAGTAATTCTAAAATATTTATCATCCACTGATTCAGCAGCTTCATACTTAACATGTGGTTTCAATAAGTAGGCAAGTTCCTTTTCGATATCATCCTCTTTTACCTTAAAGACCGGTTTATCAATTTCGAGGTTAGTATAGTTTTTTAAATCGAGTTTGGGTTTAATTTCATATTGAATTTTGAAAAAGAGTTTGCTTCCTTTTACAAAATCGATATCTACAAGCTGGGGAGTAGAAATCGGTTTAAGGTTTTCTTTATCAACAGCTTCCCAGAATTTTTTAGTAGCAATTTTTTCGCTCGCTTTATATTCAATGGCTTCACCATATAATTTCTTAATCATAGCCATCGGGGCTTTCCCTTTTCTAAACCCATCTATCTCTATGCTTTTTCTTTCTTCCTGGTATGCTTCGTCGATTTCAGCAGTAATCTCATCGTAACTTAGATTAACTTCGACTTTCTGCATATTATCTGATATTTGATTGACTTTAATTTCCAAAAATTACCTCAACTAAGTGATTAAAAAATGAAAGTGCGAGGGGGGGGACTCGAACCCCCACACCTTTTGGGTACTAGATCCTAAGTCTAGCGCGTCTGCCAATTCCGCCACTCTCGCAAAGGGCTTGCAAAATTAGTTAAATCGTTTGAAAAATCAAAAATCTTCTTGCTCTTTTAAGAATAATCGTTTTATCAATCGTAAATCGAAAAGATTTTTTTATATTCGATTATCAAAAAAAAAGTTTCTCGATGGAAAATTTAATTGGAAAATTAATTGATAATTACCGCATTGTTTCTGTTCTGGGTAAGGGCGGTATGGGTATTGTTTATAAAGCTTATGATACTAAATTAGACAGATATGTTGCTATTAAAATGCTTAATGCACAGAGCTACGATAGGGAGAGATTTGTTGAAAGATTTAAACGAGAAGCAAAAAACCAGGCAAAATTATCTCATCCAAACATTGTTACGGTATATGGATTTATTGAATATGGCGATTTGCTTGGTATTGCTATGGAATATGTTGAAGGAGAAAGTCTTGAAAAGGTTATTCAGCGCCAGGGCCGATTTAATTTATATGATGTAATTTATATTTTAAAGCAAGCACTTCTTGGATTAGGATATGCTCATTCCAAAGGATTTGTTCATAGAGATATAAAACCTTCCAACATTATTCTAAATAAAGAGGGAATTACAAAGATAATGGACTTTGGAATTTCTAAATCTCTCTTTGATAAGAACATGACTAAAACCGGTTCTAAGATCGGAACAGTTTATTACATGAGTCCTGAACAAATAAAAGGTAATGATGTAACCAATCGTAGCGATATCTATTCACTCGGTTGTACTTTATATGAAATGATTGTTGGTATTCCACCTTTTGATTATCAGAGTGAATACGAAGTAATGGATAGCCATCTTAAAAAAACACCTCCTAAAATTTCTTCTAAACTTACCGGAATACCCGAACTTGTTGATAAAGTAGTAAGCAAATCGCTTGAAAAAAATCCTCTTGATAGATATAACAGCTGCGAAGAAATGTATACTGAGGTACAGGAACTGGATAAAGATGTTGCCAAATTGTACACAAGTTACTTTAAGAAAACAAACGAACGGTCAAAATCTTATAAAGCATTTTCTAGTATGGCATTTGCTGGTATTATTATTCTGATGATTATCCTTGCTTATTTTGTTTACACCCAGGTTAATGAATTGCTGACAAGCAATAAACTCGATCAATTAAAAAAATACAGCATCCAGTCATTATTTTCTTCGGAACAGGATAAGAATAAGTTTACTTCAATTAATAAAATAGCAAGTAATACGCTTTCGAACTTAAATGCGGTCTATTTTGTAAATGAAAAGTTTGCGGCAGCAGTTGGAGATTCCGGTACATTAATGATCTCTACAACTGGCGGATTAGATTGGCAATCCAAAAATTTTAATAAGAAAATTAATTTTAGTGATGTTTATTGTTTTTCTTCCGGACGATCAATTCTAGTAGGTGATTCATCTTCAATTTATTTCTCCAATAATTTTCTGGATTCACTTCAGCAGATTCCATTCCAGAAAGGATATACTTTTTTCAGAATTAAATTTATTGATGATGAAACTGGATTTATTACCGGCAACAAAGGACTAATTCTAAAAACTATTAATGGCGGAATTAACTGGTATAAAGTAGCCACTAATACTAATGAGTTAATCTTCGATTTAGCTTTTATCGATTCAAAGCTTGGTTACGCTGTTGGCTGGAACGGAATGATTCTTAAAACCACTAATAGCGGCGAATCCTGGAGTAAAACGGAAAATAGCGGAAAGGATAATTATTTTAAGTCGGTTGATTTTACTAAAAACGGTTACGGTTTGATAGTCGGCGGAGATGGTACAATACTCCGTTCAACCAATTATGGCCAAAATTGGGAAGAAATGAAAATTACTGATATAGGAGGATTGCAAAGAGTTTTATTCATTTCAGAATCTAATGCAGTGTTAATTGGTAATAGAGGAACAATAATGGTTTCTAAGGATAAAGGAGAATCCTGGAAACTTGTTGATTCACAAATATTTTCTAATATGAATGATTTAGCCATAAATCCTGATGGTAACTTATTTATGGTTGGTGTTAACGGAATGATGTTTAAGATTGAATAAGGTAATGAATGGATAAATTTGTTATTAGAGGTGGAAAAAAGTTAAAAGGAACAGTAAGTGTTAGCGGTGCAAAGAATTCCTCCCTCGCTTTAATGCCGGCAACTCTTCTTAACTCTGGATTGAATAAAATTGAGAACACTCCGGAAGTGAATGATATTTTTACAATGATAAAACTTCTCAAACAATTGGGAGTTGAATCAGAATTTCATAATCATTCATTACAATTGAACACTTCAAAAATTACAAGTCAGGTAGCACCTTATGAGCATGTTAAGAAAATGCGTGCATCAGTTTACGTCCTTGGTCCATTACTGTCGCGTTTCGGATATGCAAAAGTATCAATGCCCGGCGGATGTGCATGGGGGCCACGTCCAATAAACTTACATCTTGAAGCGATGAAAAGATTAGGTGCAGAAATTTCTCTGGAAGAAGGCTATATTATTGCCAGGGCGAATAAATTAAAAGGTGCAAAGATTCACTTTGACATTCCATCGGTAGGCGCAACAGGTAATGCACTAATGGCTGCAACTCTGGCAAAAGGAACTACCTTAATTACTAATTCCGCAATAGAGCCGGAAATTAATCTACTTGGCGAATACCTCAATTCAATGGGAGCAAGACTCTCGGGTATTGGAACAACAACTCTGGAAATTGAAGGGGTTGAACAGCTGTACCCTAAGCAAATAAAAAATATTCCCGATAGAATAGAAGCAGGTACATTACTTATTGCCGGTGCTATTACTAACAGCAAAATTAGTTTTACTAATATTGAGGCTAAACATCTGGATTCCGTCCTGATTAAGCTGGAAGAGAGTGGTGTTAAGTTATTACAGGAAAATGATAAATTAGTTTTAGATGCAGAAAATTCTTCTGCAAAAAGCATCGATGTATCTACTTCGGTTTATCCGGGATTCCCGACTGATATGCAAGCCCAGTGGACTGCATATATGACTCTTGCAAATAGCATTTCAACAGTAACTGATACAATTTACCTTGACCGTTTTAATCATGTTCCGGAACTTAATCGTCTGGGAGCAAATATAGAACTTATCAATAATAGCGCGGTTATTAAGGGTGTAAAAAAATTAAAAGGCGCTAAAGTTATGTCGACCGACTTAAGAGCAAGTGCTTCTTTAGTCCTTGCCGGTCTTGCAGCAGAAGGTGCAACAGAAGTCTTAAGAATCTACCATCTCGATAGAGGTTATCAGAGAATTGAAGAGAAATTAAGCGCTCTTGGTGCCGATATTGAACGTGTAGCAACATCGGAATTCTAAATTGAAATTTGTTACAACAAAATTTCCTTTCTTTACTTTCCTAATTCTTCTTCTCACTAACATTGCAATGATGTTTTTCCCTTTAGTGAATATCTTAGGTTATGAGTTTTCTCTCGTTAATGGTATTATCTTCTTTATACTTTCCGCTTTCAGAGCAATTACTACCTACGAAAGTAATTTCGATGATTCATTTACCAATCATTTAAAAAAGAACAAAATATTTATATTGATAAGTATTTTTATCCCATTGATACTTGGGATATTTTCAACATTATTATTTTCAGAATGTCCACTCGGAGAAGGGATACTATTCTATTTCGTAATTTCAATTCCAAATTTGTTTTTTGGTTACATAACAGGTCATTGCATTTCAATAGTACTTAATCGTTTCCGTATTCTAACTTTCATTATTATATTTTTTGTTATTCTGCTTTTACCGTTGATTGAATTTTATTTTAATCCTCAAGTCTACTTTTACAATTTAATAATAGGTTTTTTTCCGGGGACAATTTATGATGAAGACCTTGCTGTAGATAGACTTCTACTTTCATATAGGATCATTCCATTAGCACTTTTCCTTGCCATAATATTTCTTGCATATAACGTATCTACAAAAAGAATAAAAAAGGCGACATTTATTTTCACAACTTTTTTGATTCTCTTGATATCTTTTCTTGCAAAACCATATTTGAGCTTTGCAACAAACATGGAAAGGTTAGAAAAGAATCTTGCCGGCAAAGTTAAAACAGAACATTTTGACATACTCTATTCAAATAGTATTGATAAGAACTCAATTCTACATTTGGCATTGTTACACGAGTATTATTACGAACAGGTGAATCAAAAACTTGAGCTTAATTTCAAAGAGAGAATTACTTCAATAGTATTCCGTGATGCAAATGAAAAAAGAAATTTGATTGGTGCCGGGAATGCCGATATTGCAAAACCATGGTTGAAACAGATCTATTTAAACTTTCCGACATACATGGAAACACTGAAACATGAAATTGTTCACGTAATAGCTGGTGAATTTGGTACTACTCCTTTTAAAGTTGCTGAAAATATAAATCCGGCAATGATTGAAGGTCTAGCAATGGCTATTGAAGATGACTACGACGGATTTTCTGTTGATCATCTTGCTAAATTAGCATACGGTTCGGGTTATAAGGTTTCTATGCAAAATCTGTTCACCGGATTAAATTTTATGAATCACTATCCTTCTATTTCCTACATCTATGCCGGCTCATTCATTAAGTTTCTTATTGATAAATACGGAGTTACAAAGGTAAAGCAGCTTTATAGTAATATCGATTTCTATTCTATTTACAATAAGAACTTTTCTAAACTACAAGATGAATTTGAAGCTTACTTAAAGACTGTTGAAGTAAGGTATAACGGGAATATGGCACAAATGTATTTCGGAGGTAAAACTATCTTCAAAAAGCATTGTGCAAGAACTGCTGCTTATAAAACAAAGAAAGCTATTTCTATTTTTAATAAAGGTTATTATCAGGAAGCCGAAGTGTTATTTAATGATGTTTATAATTATTCAGGATCTTATTCGTCTTTGCTCGGCATAACAAATTCAAGAATAAAACAAAAAAAGAATGATATTGCAGAAAAGTATTTGTCTGAAGAAGCTCCAAAATTTTTTGATTCACCATATAAATTTAATTTGGAATTAATACTTGGTGATCTTTATGTATTAAGTGATAAGTATGAATCAGCAAAAGCTATTTACGATAGCTTACTAATTCAAAAACCATCCATTGATTATTACAACGAAGCATATGTTAGAACGCACTTATTAAAACAGGCCCCTGTAGAACTTAAAAAATTTATTCTTGCAAACCGCAAAGAAAGATTTAACATACTTCGTTCTTTAATCGATAAAACTGTTTTATACGAAGCGATACCGATGATACTTTACTATAATAGTGATGATGCCGAATTGAAAAATTTAGTGCTATTTTTACAAAAGAAATTAGAAGTATTTGATATGATTTCTTGTTATGCAGTTATGAGGTTGTCGCAAGCATCTGCCAGAATTGGCTATTATGAGATTGCAAAGGAACTTGCTGTTAAATCACTCTTATTCAAAGATGATGAATTGTTTGTTCATCCATTAACCGAAAACCTCAAGCTGATCAACTGGTTATCAAATTTTTCGGAAGAAACGTTAAAGAATATTTCAATAGAATGATTGACTTCGCGGCTATATTACACAAATATGATTTTCTGAAAACTGCTACTAAAATTGCAGAAGTGCGGGAAGAAGAATTATACCTTGTCGGTGGATTTGTAAGGGACTTGATAATCAACCGAAGCAGTACTGAAATGGATTTTCTTGTAATTGGTAATGGACCGGATTTCGCACTGGATTTTTCGAAGCGATTAAATGTGAACCAAATTAATATTTTCAAAAATTTCGGAACCGCTCATTTTCATTTCGAGGGACTCTCATTTGAATTTGTTGGTGCAAGAAAAGAATCATATTCAAAAAATAGCAGAAACCCGATTGTAACTCCCGGCACGCTGGATGACGATTTGAACAGGAGAGATTTTACTATTAACACGCTTGCAATTTCACTTAATACAAAAAACTTTGGTCAGTTTGTCGATAAATTTAGCGGCATAACTGATATTGAAAACAAACTTATCCGCACTCCTCTGGATCCGGAATTAACATTTAACGATGATCCGCTCCGCATAATGCGCGCATTTAGATTTGCAAGCCAGCTTGATTTCCAGGTTGATCAAAAAACATTTGATGCAGCATCCAGGATGGCAGAACGTTTGACTATTGTTGCACAGGAAAGAATAACCGATGAGTTCTTTAGGATATTGGCTTCGCCTCAACCATCAATTGGTTTGATATTACTTTACACAAGTGGAGTGATGAAAATTATTTTTCCTGAAATAGCAGAAATGGGTGGAGTTGAACAAAGAAATGATTTCCACCATAAAGATGTTTTCTATCATACATGTATTGTTGTTGATAATGTTGCAAAGGTTAGTGATAATGTATGGTTACGGTTTGCAGCTCTCGTTCACGATATTGCAAAGCCGCAGACAAAAAAATTTATTGAGGGAACAGGATGGACATTCCACGGGCACGAAGAAATTGGCGCACGTATTATGAAATATATTTTTGAGAGAATGAAACTTCCAACAAATAAAATTGCATACATTGAAAAACTGATCCGATTACATTTGAGACCGATTGCACTGGTTGATGAACAGGTAACCGATTCGGCAATAAGGAGATTAATTGTCTCTGCAGATGAAGACCTTGATGATCTTATTATGTTATGCAGAGCTGATATTACAAGTAAAAATCCTAACAAGGTTAATAAGTATTTAGAGAATTATGAACTTGTAATGAATAAAGTTCACGAGGTAAAGGAAAAAGATAAATTGAGAGCTTTCCAGTCTCCTGTAAAAGGGGATGAGATTATGAAAGTTTGCAAAATCCAGCCGTCAAAGTTAGTGGGGGAAATTAAATCCGCAATTGAAGAAGCCATTCTTGACGGAAGAATCGGTAATAATTATGAAGAAGCGTATAGTTATCTTCTTAATATTAAGGACCAATTCTTAGCTAAAAATTAAAAAATATATTTCATTCAATTTTGTAACTTTCGATTCGTTAAAATCGTCATAATTAACAGTAATTTAGACATTGTGCGATTATGAAGCACAAAAGGAGTAATTAGAAATGAAAAAATTGATTCTGGCATTAATTACGATTGTTCTTTCAATTCCAGTTCCCGGTCAAAAACTATTAACACTTCAAGAAGCAGTTTCAATTGCACTACAAAAAAACACTTCGCTTATTAAAGTAAAGAATATACTCGAATCAAGCGAAATTCAATTGAAATCTGCATATGGTGATTTAATACCAACTTTAGGTGCTAACGCAAGCTGGAGTTTTCAAAGAATTAATGATGCCGGCTCTGTTCAAAGAGATTTTCTTGGCAATGAAGTTGCTACACCGGCTTCACAGATTGATAACCGTTCATATTCTGCCGGTATAGGAGGCAGTGTAACTTTATTTAATGGTCTTGCTAACATTGCAAATATCAATCAGAAAAAAGATAATCTTAAAGCAACTGAATATAATATTGAAAAAAAGAAACAGGATGTAGTTTACGACGCAACCAATTTTTACTATCTGGTTCTTAATGCAGAAGAATTAATGAAAGTGCGTGAAGAGAATGTTAAATATTATCAGAAATTTTATGAAACTGTAAATGAAAGAAACAGACTTGGTATTGTTGCAAAAGCAGATGTTTACACTGCTCAGGTTCAGCTTGGTAATGCAGAATTATTATTGATACAGGCACAGAATAACTATGAAACAACTCTGGGTAATCTTCTAAATTATCTTGCTCTGGACGTGCTTCAAGATTATAAACTAGTTAATCCATTTAATGGGCAGGGCATTGCTGATGCAGAATCTTACCTTGGCGATTACGATAATATCCAGGCATTGGTTAAAGCTGCACTTGATACTCGATTTGATTTTAAAAGTCAGCAGCTCGTAATCAGTTCTGCTGAAAGCGGACTTACAATTGCAAAATCCGGACTCTTTCCAACATTAACAGGTTCATATTCATATTCCAGTGCAGCTTCTAAATACGACAAATTATTTGATAGAAAAGTATTTAACGCAAGTTTATCATTAAACTTCCCGATCTTTTCAAATTGGAATACAGAAAATTCAATTCAACTTGCACAGGTAAGTTTAAAAAATGCCCAGGAAGATTTATTAGCTCTTGAAAGATTAGTTAAGATAGAAGTTAAACAGGGATTTCTTGATTTAAGTGCTGCAAAGAAAAGTCTTGATGTTGCAACAAAAAATGTTACAGCAGCAGAGGAAACAAGAAAAATAAATCAGGAAAGATATAATCTTGGTTCGGGTACAATTCTGGAAGTTTTACAAGCAGATAGAGATTATACAGATGCACAGCGCAATAAAATAAACACCACTTTTGATTTCTATATCAAGAGAGATAAGTTAAGCAATGCTCTTGGTAAGCTTGAATATAAAAAGTATGAATAAACCTTAAGGAGTTATATAAAATGTCTAACGGAAAGAAGAAATCGAAAAAGAAACTTTTCATTTTTGGAGGATTAGGATTACTGCTGCTTGTAGTAATACTACTTGTTGCTTTCAGCGGAAATAAAGAAGATATTTTCCAGGTTCAAACCGAATTAGCAGCGCGAAAGAATATTACACAGGTGGTTTCTGCAACAGGAAAAATTAATCCCGAATTCCTGGTTAAATTAACTGCAGAAGCAACAGGTGAAATTGTTCAATTGCTGGTTCGTGAAGGTGATAAGGTAAGAAAGGGGCAGCTGCTACTTAGAATAAAACCAGATATTTATGAAGCTCAAAAAGTTAGTGCTGATGCACGTCTCGCTCAAACAAAAGCAAATCTAAACTCAACTAAAGCATTACTCGATAAGGTTGAAGCTGATTACAAAAGGGTCCAAGGACTATTTAAGTTAGGTTTAGCAAGCGATGCAGAACTTGAAGCATCAAGGTCAAGTTATTTGCAAACTAGTTCTAATTTCGAATCTCAAAAATCGATTGTTGCTCAATCCGAAGCCGCTCTTAAAGAAGCAATGGAAAATCTAAATAAAACTTTTGTTTATGCTCCAATAAATGGAACTGTTAGTGTGCTAAACGTTGAACTTAGCGAACGTGTTATTGGTAGTGTTTTTCAAGGTACTCCGTTAATGACAGTTGCTGATTTAAATAATATGGAAGCTACTGTTGATGTTGATGAAAATGATGTTGTTTTAGTTTCCGTTGGAGATACTGCAAAAATAAAAGTTGATGCTTTCGGCGAGAAGGAATTTAAAGGAATTGTTACACAGATTGGTAATAGTGCTAAAACAACAGGATTAGGTACTCAGGATCAGGTAGTTAACTTCGAAGTTAAAATTAAATTACTGAATCCTGGCGATCAGATTAGACCCGGTATGTCTTGCGATGCAGACATTGAAACAGAAACAAAAAATAATATTCTTGCTGTACCTATACAGAGTGTAACAGCAAGATTGCAGGAAGCTAAAAAGGAAAACAATGCAACCGATGCTGAAAATGAAAATGAGGCTACAAAAGCAAAAAATGGTAAGAGCAATAAACCAAAAGAAGTTGTGTTTGTTGTTAATGAAGCAAAAGCAAAAATGATTGAAGTAAAAACCGGTATTAGTGATGATACGTATATCGAAATAATTGAAGGATTAAAAGGTGACGAAGAAATTATCACAGGTCCATATAGAGCAATTTCTAAAGACCTGGAAGATGGTTCTAAATTATCTGTAACAACCAAGCGCAAGGATGATAAAAAAGCTAAATAATATTTCATTTTAGAGTGGAAATAATATGAACATTATAAATATTGAACACATTGCAAAAATTTATCAGGTAGGAAGTGAGGAAGTTCATGCGCTCGCTGATGTTTCGTTACGGATTGATAAAGGTGAATACGTTGCTATAATGGGACCGTCAGGTTCAGGTAAATCAACTTTGATGAATGTTCTTGGATGTCTTGATACTCCTACAAGAGGTATCTATAATTTTAAAAGCGTGAATGTAAGTCAAATGAATGATAATGAATTGGCTACTATCAGGAATAAGGAAATTGGATTTGTCTTCCAGACTTTCAACTTATTGCCCAGGTCTGATGCATTGCACAACGTTGAACTTCCGCTAATTTATGCAGGAGTCTCTTCTTCAGAAAGAAAGGAAAAAGCAAAGATTGCATTAGAACAGGTTGGTTTATCAGACAGAATGCATCACAAACCGAATGAATTATCCGGAGGTCAGCGTCAGAGAGTTGCAATTGCAAGAGCACTTGTTACCAATCCTTCAATTATTCTTGCGGATGAACCTACTGGTAACCTTGATACAAAAACCGGAGAAGACATAATGGCACTCTTCAACGAAATCTCCCACCATGGAAACACCATCATACTTGTTACACACGAAGAGTACATTGCTGAGCATGCTGCAAGAATAATTAGGTTAAGGGATGGATTAATCGAAAATGATGAGATTGTTGAGAAAAGATATATTCCAAAGAAAAACGGTGCATCTAAGGTATAAATAAAATATTAATAGTTTATCGCCATTTGATAAACAAATAATTAGTAAAGGAAATACCGATGACAAATTTTTTATTTGAGTTAAAAGAGGGATTGTTAATTTCTTTAAGAGCAATTAGAGCTAATAAAGTTAGAGCAATTCTTACTACTCTCGGTATTGTAATCGGAATTACATCTGTTGTTCTAATGTCAACAGCAATTAAAGGAATTGACAACGCATTTCAAACCGGGGTTTCTTCTTTAGGCTCTGATAACCTTTATATTGATAAATGGGAATGGTTTAATAACGACATCCCTTTCTGGGAATTGAGAAATAGAAAAAATTTACGTCTTGATGATTATGAGAAATATAAGGAAATGGCTAAACTTCCTTTAGCAGTAGCACCAACGGTCTGGTCAAATCAAACTGTTAAATATAAAGATCGAAATGTTGAATCGATTTTAATCCAGGGGACAAATCACGAGTATATAAATACTACCAACCTTACATTTAATGAAGGTCGTTTCTTTAATGAACTGGAAAGTAACGGCGGCAGACAGGTTTGTGTTCTCGGATTTGATGTTGCAAAAAACTTATTCCCTCGTGGTAACGCCCTGAATCAGGATGTTAGAATACGCGGACAAAAATTCAAGGTTATCGGCGTTCTTTCTGAACAGGGAAGCTGGGTAATGGGTAATTTTAATCCTGATAAACAAATATTTATGCCGATCACAAATATTTTCAAATACTTCCAGAGCGAATTTTTCCGTAGCGTTACCATTAATGTTAAAGCTAAAAATAGCTTGATGGTTGAAGAAACCAAAGAAGAAGCAATCGGAATTATGAGAAAAATACGGGGCTTGAAATATAACGAAACCAACGACTTTTCAATAAATCAACAGGAAGGTTTGCTTAATACCATAAACTCTACAGTTGGAGTAATACAAATAGCCGGATTGTTTATAACAGGATTGTCTTTGTTTGTTGGTGCTGTTGGAATTATGAATATAATGTTTGTTTCTGTTAAAGAGAGAACAAAGGAAATTGGTATTCGTAAAGCAATTGGTGCAAAGAGAAGAACAATCTTAGGACAATTTTTAACAGAGTCTGCTATCATTTGTCTTTTGGGCGGACTTGTAGGATTACTACTTGCAATAATTCTAAGTATGATAGTCAACCAATTTTTACCGACCTCAGTTCAAGCAGAGACCGTTGTTCTTGCAATTATAATTTCATTAATTACAGGAGTTATATCAGGATTAGCACCGGCATATTCTGCAGCTAAATTAGACCCTGTAGAAGCGTTGAGGTATGAATAATGCATATCATAGAAATTATTAAAGTTGCTTTTGCTTCACTTCGTTCTAACAAATTAAGATCTACATTAACGATTGTTGGAATTGTTGTCGGCATATTTTCAATCATAGCAATAAGTACTGTTATAGAGATGCTTCAAACAACAATTGAAAAGGGTGTCTCGCAATTAGGACAGAATACTTTCCAGATACAGAAATGGCCGGCAATTCAAACAGGTGGTCCCGGAGAAGCAGCGAGATTTAGAAACCGACCGGATATTACACTTCAGGAGTTTTATCTTCTGAAAGAAAAACTAGTTGAAGCAAAATCTGTTGGCGCTGAACAATGGTCATTCGGTAGAATAATTAAAGCCGGCAATAGAGAGACCAATCCTAATGTTCAGGTATCCGGTTGCACCCCGAATGCATTCCCAAATAACAAGTGGACTGTTGAAGACGGCAGAGCATTTAACGAAAAGGATGTTCAAAGCTATTCTAAAGTAATTGTACTTGGTCCTGATGTTGCTAAAAAACTTTTTCCAAATTACAGTGCACTAAATCAGGAAGTTACAGTTGATGGTTATAAATTACGTGTGATTGGTATTCTTGAATCTCAGGGAGATATATTCGGTCAAAGTCAGGATAACTTTGCCTTGATACCAATAACTGCATTTCAATCTATGTATGGAAAAAGGTCACGTTCTATTAATATTACGGTTATGTCCCATGATAAAGAAACCTATACCGAATTGATGCAAATTGCAGAAGGATATTTTAGAACAATTAGAAAACTTGGTCCGGGTGAAGACAATAATTTTGATATTTTTTCGAACGAGAGTATACTAACTAGAATAAATGATATTACATCAGGAGTAAGGATTGGTTCAATTGTAGTAGCTGCAATAGCACTATTGGCAGCCGGTGTTGGCATCATGAATATAATGCTCGTCTCAGTAACAGAACGAACTCGCGAAATAGGGATTAGAAAAGCAATTGGTGCTAAAAAAGTAAATGTACTTGTCCAGTTTATTGTAGAAGCAATTACACTCTGTCTTATTGGAGGAATAGCCGGAATATTTCTTGGTGTATTAATCGGTAATCTAGCCGGTTCTTTCTTAAATGCAAAAGCAGTAATTCCAATAGACTGGGTTTTAATAGGAGTCTTCCTTTGTGTTCTAATTGGAGTTACGTTTGGAACTTATCCTGCATACAAAGCGGCTAACCTCGATCCGATTGAAGCTCTTAGATACGAATAGTGATTTTTCAAATAATCTGGTGATAAAGATTAAGAGCAAGAGTATAATCAGAATAAACCAAAATAGATTAACAAAAATATTCTGCTAATTCAGAAATAAAAATCTAACAAGCCCTTTATTATTATAGCTAAGCGGAATATATTGCAACTCAAAAATATCATTTCCAGATGAAAATATTTGTTATCGAGTTTTTAGAAATCTTTGCAATTGCCACTCGCGCAATCCGTGCCAACAAACTTCGATCTGCACTTACCACACTGGGTATCATAATCGGAATAGTTGCCGTTACTACAATGTCTACTGCAATTGTTGGGCTTAGAGACGCTTTCATGAGTTCAATTTCCTCACTTGGAAGCGATGTACTTTATGTGAGTAAAACCCCGTGGTTTGCAATGGGTGATTGGAGCCAGTACCGAAATCGTAAAGACATTACAATGGATCAATATGAAAAGTTGAAAGAAGCTCTAACAATTTACGAAGCAATCGCTCCAACTAAATCTACTTTTGGAATGAATGTTAAACGCCAAGAAAAATCCGTTATCTCTTCAATTATTTATGGCACAACCGAAGAATTCCAGAAAACAAGTCAGATTGAACTTGAAGAAGGTAGATTCATGTCCGAAATGGATGTTAAAGCTGCAAGAAAAGTCTGTATTATTGGTCAGGATATTGTTAAGGAGTTATTCCCCAGAGAAAGTCCAATTAACAAGGATATTAAAATAAATAATGTACCTTTTAAGGTTCTCGGTGTTATGACAAAACAAGGGAGCGGGTTTTTAGGATCTTTTAGTATGGATGGAAATATTATAATGCCGCTTAGAGCATTTGAGGTGTTAGCCGGTGAATCGCGGGGAAGACTTAGAATTGATGTTAAAGTTGGTGATACGGCAAAACTGGATGATGCGCGTGAGGAAATTACTGCCGCTATGAGAATTATAAGGAAAGTCCCGCACGGTAAACCGGATGACTTTGCAATAAATCAACAGGAAGCATTTAAACAGATGTATGATCAAACAGTTGGAATAATTGCTCTTGCTGGAATTGTTATTACGGCTCTATCGTTATTTGTCGGCGCCATAGGAATAATGAACATTATGTTTGTATCGGTTACAGAAAGAACAAAAGAGATTGGAATACGCAAAGCCATTGGTGCAAGAACATGGTCAATTCTTTTACAATTCCTTACTGAATCTGCATTAATCTGTTTAATCGGTGGGATAGTCGGTTTGATGATATCTTTTCCGCTAAGCTTAATAATTAATCAATTTCTACCGACATCAATGCCTTTACCGATTGTTGGATTAGCATTGATAATTTCAATTGTTGTAGGATTAATATCCGGATTTTTACCGGCATGGAAAGCATCCCGTCTAAATCCGGTTGATTCATTGAGGTATGAATAATGCTTTTTTTCGAAAGTATAAAGCTTGCATTTAATTCAATCCGGGGAAGCAAACTCCGTTCAATCCTAACACTGCTTGGAATTGCTGTAGGATTATTTTCAATAATAATTGTAATGACGTCCATAAGTGCAATACAGCAAAGTGTAGAAAATACTTTTAACAGTCTTGGTTCTAATAATTTTATCGTTCAGAAATGGCCGGCAATTAGGATGGGAGGACCTCATCGTCCACGTGAATTTAGAAATAGAAAAGATCTGGAAGTTAAAGAAGGTGAAAAGCTCCGTGAGATGACCTCGCTTCCTGTTGCAGTTGGTATTGGACTCCAAACCGGTGGTAATACCATTAGATATGGAAATGAAAAAACAAATCCCAATGTTACTATTGCCGGGGTTAATTTCGATTACTTTGTAGCGCTCGACTTAAAAATTGGTGAAGGAAGAAATTTCTCTAAATCCGATAATGATTTTTCTAAACCTGTTGCTGTTGTTGGTACCGATGTTGTGGATAAATTATTTAAAGGAATTGACCCATTAGGACGGACGATTAGAATTAATCAGTTCAGTTACGAGATAATAGGAGTATTTGCTAAAAGAGGTAGTGTACTTGGACAATCCCAGGATAATTTTATTTGTGTTCCGTTATCGGTTTTCGAAAAACATTTTGGAAGCGACCGGAGTGCTGTCTTCTTTATTATGTCCAAAGATAAACAATTGATTAATGATACTATGGATGAAGTAATTGGTGCATTAAGAAAAATTAGGAAAGTTGAAGCTGGGCAGGAAAATGATTTTGAAATTATAACCAATGAACAATTGATTGAACAATTTAACGATATAACAAAATATTTTAAGCTTGGTGCCGGAGTTGTTGCCTTTATTGCACTTCTTGCTGCCGGTATTGGTATAATGAATATTATGCTTGTAAGTGTAACTGAAAGAACAAAGGAAATTGGAGTTAGAAAAGCTATTGGTGCTAAAAGACAGAATATCTTGGCACAATTTATTATTGAAGCTGTTACATTGAGCTGGTTCGGCGGATTAATAGGAATATTTTTAGGTGTTCTTGGCGGAAATCTTGTTGCAATTACACTCGGGGTTTCAATTGTTCTGCCGGTTGAATGGATTGTGATAGGTCTATTAGTTACATCGTTTGTTGGAATTGTATTTGGGGTTTATCCCGCTTACAAAGCAGCTAATCTAGATCCAATTGAAGCATTACGTTATGAGTAATTACAGTAAATATTTTTTTTATCAATTCAACTTACGCTAACTTGAAAGAGAGGTAGTTTAGGCATAGATTTAATTTACAGAATATCCCTAAACATCCAATTGAATAAAAAAATAATATTTATTTTCATTTTTACAGCTCTTGCTCTTCCGCTTTCAGCTCAAAACAATTCTGTAGCTATCGTTGATACATTCCGCATCTCTCCAGATAATAATTATAAAATATCACAGTTGAGCATCATTCCTTTCTCTGAACAGATTTACTTGAATAACAAACTTTTAAAGAGAAGTGAATACAACATTATCTATCAATTTGGTAGGTTCTCTTTATCAGATTCAACTAATTACAACATTACCGACATATTAGTAGTATCATACAAAAGCATCAGAATTGATCTCAGAACCGAATATAAAAAGAGAAGTCTGGTAATTAAATATGATGACCTTTATGCAGATAGTATACGTGTTTCCAGAGTTGAGAAAGTAGATTTATCGGCAGAGTCAATATTTGGAAGAGACTTACAAAAAAGTGGTGCGTTGATAAGGGGTTTTACTGTCGGATCTAACCGCGATTTCCAGTTGAATAGCGGATTGAGATTACAGCTTGCCGGAAAACTTTCTGATGAGCTCGATATTGTTGCAGCTCTATCAGATGAAAATACCCCGATTCAACCCGAAGGTAATACAGAAACATTAGAGGAACTGGACAAAGTATTTATAGAAGTAAAACATAAAAATGCAGTAGGTACTTTTGGTGATTATGAGCTGAATGATAGAGATAATGAATTTTCTAAAGTAACAAGAAAATTACAGGGATTAAAAGGCGAATTTAATTTTGATAACAATCGTGGAATTATTGCAATCGCCGGTTCGCGCGGTAGGTTTAATACTAATCAATACAATGGCCGTGATGGTAATCAGGGTCCATACAGATTATTCGGGATTAACAACGAAAGAGAAATTATAATTATTGCCGGAAGCGAAAGAGTGTATCTTGATGGTGAATTATTAAAACGTGGTGAGAACAATGATTATGTTATCGATTACTCAAACTCGGAAATAGTTTTTACACCAAAACGATTAATTACTTCTGCAAGTAGAATATCTATTGACTTTGAATACACCGACCAGAAATACCGCAGAAATTTTATAGGGACTAATTTTTCTACAGATCTATTCAATAATAAATTGAAATTAGGTTTCAGTTATTTCAGGGAAGGTGATGATCAGGATAATCCGGTTGAATTAAGTTTTTCAGAAAGTGATTTAGCAATTTTACGCAATGCCGGTAATAACAGATTAAACGCATCAAGGTCCGGTGTTACTATCGCACCAACTGATTCTTTAGGAAGACGTTTAGGGCTTTACACAAAGATTGACACGCTCATTAATTCTGAATCTTATACTTACTATAGATTTTCACCCGGTAATGTTAATTCAATTTATAATGTGTCATTCAGTTTTGTTGGACCGGGGAACGGGGATTACATTAAGGAAAGTTTAGGCAGATATAAATTTGTTGGAGTTGGCAGCGGCTCCTATTTACCAGTAATATTTTTACCACTGCCTGAATTGAAACAGCTTGGTAATTTTTCGCTTAAGACCAATATTATTAAAGGAACTAATCTTGATGTCGAGTTATCGGGTAGCTCATGGGATCGTAATCGGTTTTCTGCGATTGATAATTCCAATAATCTTGGTTATGCACGCAAAATTCAATTAACAGTAGAACCGCAAGAAGTTGAAATCGGAAACATTTCATTTGGTAAAATCGGCTTTGGTATTAAAGACCGTTTCATTCAAGGTAAATACACTTCGTTAGACCGTATTGATGAAGTAGAATTTAACCGGTACTATAATGTTGCAGATGTTCAAAAATCCGATCAGACGCTTAGAGAAATTAATTTAGATTTATACCCGCTAAAATCCCTCTCGTTAATTTCAAAATACGGATATCTTAAACAGGGAGATCAATTCACCTCCAACAGGTTCAATTCTATCTTTACTTTCTATGAAGAGAAAAAATTTAACTTCGATTACAATATTGACTATGTCTCATCGGAAAACAATTCTATCAATACTAAATGGAACCGCCAGAATGGTAAAGGGTTTTATGCAATAGGTATTTTCAAACCAGGAATTAATTTTCTGTATGAAGATAAAGAAGATTACAAGAACGACTCACTTCTTGCCACAAGTCTAAAATATATTGAAGCAGCTCCATTTATAGAAATCTCTGCCTCCAATAATTTTGATATACGCGCACTTTATTCTTATAGAGAGGAATCGTTCCCTCTAAAAACTAATCTTGCGTTGCAATCCCGTGCTTATACACAGCAGTATCAGGTTAATTACAGGGGACTAAAGGAAATTACTACATCGTTAAATGTTTCGTTCAGAAATAAAAAGTTTACCGATCAGTTCAAAAATTTTGGTTATTCTGATAATGAAACAATTTTATTCTTATCTCAAAGCCGTTTTAATTTCTTTAATAATTTTATTATTGGCGATCTTTTCTATCAGGCGTCAACAGAGCAATCGGCACGACTGGAAAAAGTGTTTGTAAAAGTACCAAGAGGAACAGGAAGTTACATTTACCTTGGCGATCTGAATAATAACGGAATCCCTGAGGAGAATGAATTTCAATTAACATCATTTGATGGTGAATACATTGTAGTAACAATCCCGACTGATCAGTTATTCCCGGTTATTGACCTTAAAACAAACACAAGATGGAAAATAGACTTTAATAGATTTCTAACAGGTGAAGATCTCTTTTCAAATATTCTTAAAGCCATTTCAACAGAAACGGTCTGGCGCGTAGAAGAAAACAGTAAAGAATCTAATACAAGTAATATCTATTTGATGCATCTGGGTAAGTTTCTAAACGATTCTACTACAATTCGAGGCTCGCAATTATTTCAACAGGATATAAACATTCTTCAATTTAATAATGAGTTCTCCTTTAGATTACGTTTTCTGCAAAGAAGGAATCTTAATCAATTTTCTGCCGGAATAGAAAAGGGATTTTTTAGAGAGCGGGGTATTAGAATACGTGTTAAGCTGCTCGAAGAAATTAATAATCAAACAGAATATACAAACCAAATTGATAACCTTATTTCACCCCCTACATCAAACCGTGCACGTCAGGTTAATCAAAATAATCTTGTAACCGAATTTAATTACAGACCTATTCCCAATGTTGAAACCGGTATGAAAATACAGGTCGGAAGGAGCGAGGATAAGTTTCTGCAAAGACCTACAATTGTAGATCAGAATTCAATAACGTTAAGAGTTAATTTGTCCCTGGCTAATATAGGCCGGCTTCGAATAGAAACAGAAAGAACCGAGCTTATTTCTAATTCTGCAGTAACAAATATTCCATTCGAAATTACACGTGGAAACGTTATAGGAAAGAATTATTTTTGGAGAGTCTTTTTCGATTACAAAATAGCAAGTTATGTCCAGACATCATTTAGTTACGATGGACGACTTTATGGTAAGCAAAGAGCAATTCATACTTTACGTGCAGAAGCGCGGGCATATTTCTAAAATAAATTATTAATTAAGGTCTTATGGAAACGAATTACTCTTTAATTGAAGCGCACATTTTCAGAACTAACGGAAAGGATTTGGAATTTCTACTTCTAAAAAGAGCAGATTATGAAAGATACCCCGATATATGGCAGATGGTAACTGGTTCTGTTAATGAAAACGAAAAAGCATTTACCGCTGCATTAAGAGAAATAAAAGAAGAAACCGGTTTGGTTCCCGAAAAATTCTGGATCGTTCCAAATGTTAATTCATTTTATTCTCCTGAAAGGGATATTGTAATTATGATCCCGGTATTTGCAGCACAGGTTAGTGAAAATTCGGAAGTAATTATATCAAGCGAACACTCAGAATTCAAATGGGTAAGTAAAGATGAAGCTAAAAAATTACTCGCATGGAACGGGCAGCGTACTTCTGTAGATACTATTTATCAATACTTTACTTCGGAAAAGAGTACATTATTTTTTAATGAAATAAAAATAGATTGATCATAAAAAATGAACAGGTTTTATTTATATTAGAAATGCAAAATGAGGGAATATAAAGTGGGTCTTTTAGTTGTCGGTTCAATCGGTTTAGATGATATCGAAACACCATTCGATAAAATTCAAAATGCACTTGGCGGTTCAACTACTTACATATCATTGGCTGCATCCTATTTTACCGGACCGGTTAGTATTGTAGGTGTAGTTGGTAGCGATTTTAATTACGAGCATATTAAGATGCTCGAAAATCATAATGTTGATCTGGAAGGACTTCAAATTGTTGAAGGTGCCAAAACATTCCGTTACGGATGCCGTTATCATTACGATTTGAACGTTCGGGATTCTCTCTTTACTCATCTTAACGTATTTGAACACTTTAAACCGGTTATTCCCGAAAGAAATAGAAAAAGTAGTTTTGTTATTCTTGGTAATATTGCCCCCTCGCTTCAATTAAATGTACTTGGCCAGCTTGAATCACCAAAATTTATTGTTTGCGATACAATGAATTTCTGGATTAACGGCGCTATGGATGATTTGTTAAAAGTCCTGAAACGTGTTAACGTGCTTATAATAAACGATTCGGAAGCACGCCTATTAGCAAAAGAACCTAACCTGATTAAAGCTGCACACAAAATTTCTAAAATGGGTCCTGAATATTTGATAATTAAAAAAGGTGAACACGGGGCGTTATTGTTTGGCGATAATACAATCTTTTCAGCCCCGGCTTATCCAATGGAAAATATTTTCGATCCCACTGGTGCAGGAGATGCATTCGCCGGGGGATTTACCGGTTACCTTCATAAGAACCGCGACTTCTCATTCAGCAATCTTAAACGTGCTGTTGTCTATGGATCTGTTATGGCTTCTTTCTGTGTCGAAAAATTCAGCACAAAAGGTCTCGAAGACCTAAGCTTCCTGGAAATTCATAACCGGTTTCTGGAGTTTAAGGAATTATCGAGTTTTAGTTGATATGAAATCGATTCGTGCTATAGAGTATAAAGACGATAAGCTTCATATTATTAACCAAACTAAACTTCCTCTACAGTTAGAATATATTGTTACCGACGATTATGAAAGGATTGCCGAATCAATTGAAAAATTAGAAATACGGGGCGCTCCGGCTATTGGTATTGCTGCCGCATATGCGTTAGCACTTTCTGTAAAAAATATTTCTGAGGATTCTAATTACAATTTTTACAATGCTTATAAACGACTTTCAATTACACGCCCTACTGCGGTAAATCTTTTCTATGCGTTAAATGAAATTAAAATAATATTCGAACAGAATCAGACAGTTAGAAATCTATTTGAGATTCTCATCAATAGAGCAAAAGAAATTCATGAAGATGATATAAAGAAATGCGACTTAATTGCCAAGAACGGATTATCCATTTTTAATAATCCGGTTACTGTTCTTACACACTGCAATTCAGGTGCATTAGCAACCGGTGGCGACGGCACTGCAATAAATGTAATAAAAAAAGGATTTGAGAAAGGTTTAATTGATTTAGTTTACGTTGACGAGACAAGACCTTTACTTCAAGGTTCACGATTAACAGCGTGGGAACTAAACGAATACAATATTCCTTTTAAGATTATAACTGATTCCACTGCTGCTATGTTGATGAAAGAAGGTAAAGTTGGATTGGTAATAACAGGCGCAGACCGTATTGCAGTAAATGGCGATTCAGCAAATAAAATCGGTACATACAATCTCGCAGTTCTTTGTAAACATCATTCAATTCCTTTCTACATTGCTGCACCTACAACAACAATTGACTTAAAATCTCCAACAGGGGATTACATCAAAATAGAAGAGCGGGGTAAGAAAGAAATTCTGGAAATAAACGGAAACAAAATTACAGCAGATAATTATGATGTTTTCTCTCCGGCTTTTGATATAACTTCAAACTTTCTGATAACAGGAATTATTACAGAAAAATCGGTCTATCATCCACCTTATAATTTTCAAAATGTCTGAATTAATAAAAACAGAAGCAATTGTTTTAAGAAAACTGGATTATGGAGATTCAAGTAGAATCATTCATCTCTTTACAGAAGAATTCGGGAAACTAACTGCCATTGTTAAAGGTGCCCGTTCATCCAAATCTAAATATGGATTATCGTTGGATACAATCAATTATGTTCAGATTATTTTTTATAAGAAGGATACCAGGGACGTTCAATTAATTAAAGAGGCTGATTTAATTAATCACTTTACAGTTGTAAAAGAAAACTTAGATCGGATACAGTGTGCATCTTCAATAATTGAACTGATCTCAAATTTAACAGTTGAGCACGAAGTTCATAAAAAATTGTTTACAGGAACAGTTAAAGCACTGGAGCTGATGAATAATCCAGAGAAAGATCCGAAATTAATATTTGCCAAATATTTCCTCTTCTTCATCCGGGAAATTGGATATGCATTATCCTACGATGCTTGCTCTGTATGCGGGCGGCCTATTCATTCTGATGAAAACGTTGCATTTAATTACGATTCCGGCATTGTTTGTAAAGAATGTAAGTCAGACAGATTAGTCCATGTTGAACTTAATAAGGAACTTTTTAATTTATTTATTTGTCTAAACCTCAAAAAAAATGATATAAAGTACGATCAAAAAAGTCTTGGTAAAATTATACAGCTTATAGAAAAATTTCTAAAATATAATTTACAGGAATTTAAGGGTATAAAATCATTAGAGTTAATTTAAAAATTAGGAGGTACTAATAAATGCGAGGTAAAAACATATTCGGTACAGCTGCATTGGTAGTTATCGGAATTGTATTTGGTGCAATTCTGGTATCCGGTTTTGGTTTAGTCCGTCCAGGTTATGCAGACATTCAAATAGGAGCATCTAAACCGCCATTCGAACAACTTGATCCGCAAGCAGAAGCATTTAATAATGCATTCGTTCAGGTTGCAGAAAAAGTTACTCAATCAATCGTTCAAATTACAGTGGTTACAAAAGCAAAGAATACATTACCAGAAGGTTTCCATTTCTTCTTTCCGTTTAGAGATGATGTACCGCGCGAACAACAAGGTGGTGGAAGCGGTATTATTATAAGTGATGATGGCTATATACTTACCAATAATCACGTTGTTGAAAATGCTTCCCAGGTACGCGTTTCACTTAATAATAAAGAACAATACGATGCAACAATTGTTGGGACAGATCCCTTAACGGATTTAGCTGTTATAAAGATCGAAAAAAGTAATTTACCAGAAGCTTATTTAGGCGATTCGGATAAAATGAAAGTTGGGCAATGGGTTATGGCAATTGGTAATCCGCTTTCATTAACTTCAACTGTTACTGCCGGTATTATAAGTGCGACAGGTAGAAATATAAATATCATTCGAGATGAGAATGGATATGGAATTGAAAATTTTATTCAAACAGATGCAGCAATTAATCCGGGTAATAGCGGCGGTGCCTTAGTAGACTTAAATGGTGCAGTTATCGGTGTAAACAGTGCAATAGCAACCGATGGAATGACACAAAGATATATAGGCTACGGATTTGCAATTCCAATTAACCTTGCAAAATCTGTGGCAAATGATCTTATTGCAAATGGAAAAGTTAGTCGTGGTTATATTGGTGTAAGCATTGCAGAAGTAGATGCTTCAACTGCAAAAGCGCTTGGTTTGAAAGAACCTAAAGGTGTATTAATTCAGGATGTAGTTAAAGGTGGTGCTGCTGAAAAAGAAGATGTTAAACAGGGTGATGTAATTCTTAAAGTCGATGACCGCGAAGTTAATCAACCTAATCAATTACAGTCCTATGTTGCTTCTAAAAGAGCTGGTTCACAGGTAAGGTTAACACTCTACCGCGATGGTAAAGAATTAGAAAGATACGTTACTTTAAAATCCCGTGAAGAAGACGAAAAGAAAACTGTTCCGGCATCAAACAGAAATAGAAATGAAAATAAGAAAGATGTTAAAGAACTTACATTCGATGAACTTGGATTATCGGTTCGAAATATGACAGATGCAGAATTGAAGGATTTCAAAGTTGATAATGGCGTGTTGATTACCAATGTTAAAAATTTCGGTAAAGCATACAATCAAAGAATTGCAAGAGGGATGGTTATTACTTCTGCAGATAGACAGGATATTAGTAATGTATCCGAACTCCAATCAATTATTGATGGCAAGAAAGGTCAGGCCGTCCTTCTGAGAATTGTTATGGACAATCAAGGAACATCAAGGCTGGTTGGCGTAGAAGTTCCAAAATAAAAAGAAATAAACATATGATTATAAAAAGCGTCCACTATTCGGGCGCTTTTTTTATATTTGCAGGAAAATAAAAGCGAAATATTTTATGATTGAATTCCAGACTGCCGGCGAATCCCATGGTAAAGGTTTAGTTACAATCGTTTCGGGATTTCCATCGAATCTTAAAATCCTTCCCGGTTATATTAATCAACAATTGAAAAGACGCCAGGCCGGTTACGGACGCGGACTCCGAATGAAAATTGAATCTGATCAGGTTGAAATAATTTCCGGGATTCGATTTGCAAAAACTATCGGCTCTCCAATCTCTATGATTATATGGAATAAAGATTGGCAGAACTGGAAAGATATTCTGAGTATTGAAGAAAGTATTTATTCAACTGAAAAGATCTCAATACCCAGACCGGGACATGCGGACTTAGTTGGTTCAATAAAGTATAATTATAACGACATCAGAAACTCAATTGAAAGATCAAGCGCACGGGAAACAGCTGCAAGAGTTGCTGCATGCACTGTTGCAAGAAGATTCCTTGAAGAGTTTGGAATTTATATCGGTAGTTATGTAGAAAGTATTGGCGGTGTAACTGGTAAAAATAATTTGGACCCGTTCGTAACTTCTAAAATAAATATTAAGAGAATTTCTAATGAAGCCGATAAGAGTCCTGTTCGCGTCTTGGATAAAAAACATGAAGAGATAATTATCAGAAAAATTAAGTCCGCTAAGAAAAAAGGCGATACTCTAGGTGGCACTTTTTATATAATAGCAACCGGTGTTCCTGTAGGACTTGGTAGTTTTGCATCATACAATTCAAGGTTAGATGCGGATCTTTCTCATGCAATAATGTCTATTAATGCTGTAAAAGGAGTTGAAATTGGTGATGGTTTTAACTCGGCAAGTAAATTCGGTTCAGAAGTTCATGATGAAATAATCTTGAAAAACAATCAGATAACACGCAGATCAAATCGTGCCGGTGGAATTGAAGGTGGAATTTCTAACGGTATGCCTATAATTATCCGTGCGGCAATGAAACCGATTGCAACGTTGATGAATCCGATATCAACTATTGACCTTCACCAATTCAAATCAGTTGAAGCACGCAGAGAGAGAAGTGATTTCGTGGCTGTTCCGGCATGTTCAGTTATTGCTGAATCTATGACGGCATGGGTACTTGCAAAAAGATTTCTTGAAAAATATGGCGGTGATTCTATTGAAGAAACCCGGGACAACTATAATAATTACATGAACAAAATTTATTCACGACTTAAAAAGAATTTTGCGAAGTAAATTATGCTGATAGTAAAAAGATTTGTTTTCAATTCCTTCTTTGAGAATACATATTTAGTATATGATAATGTTAAAATGGAAGCTGCAATTATTGATCCCGGCTGTTATGATGGTAATGAAAGAAATACTATTACAAAATTTATAACTGAAGAAGGACTTCAAATTAAGTATCTTATCAATACTCACTGCCATATCGATCATATTTTTGGCAATGCATTCATTAAAGAAAAATACACTCCAAATTTCATGGCTCCGGAAGAAGATCTATTTTTACTCGGCTTAATGATTGAACAGGGTAAATCTTATGGAACGCCATTAAATCCTTCTCCAAAACCGGATGAATTGATTAACGAAACAAAAGAAATAAGTATAGGAGAATCGATCGGAAAATTCATTCACGTACCCGGTCATTCTCCCGGTGGTTATTGTCTTTATTTTGAAAATGAAAAGATCTGTTTTACAGGTGATGTGTTATTCAAAGAGAGTATTGGTAGAACTGATTTATGGGGTGGTGATTATAATACTCTTATTAAATCGATACATGAAAAATTATTGAAATTGCCGGATGATGTTAAAATTTATCCCGGACATGAATCGGAAAGTACAATCGCTTATGAAAAACAAAATAATCAGTTTCTAATTTGAATTGTGCCATTTGATTTGCCGGGTTTCATTAGATATATTAAAGCAGTATTATAATTTATAAATTGAAGAAGAACTTATAGACTATCAGCCGGAATATTATGAAATCAAAATTAGCTTTCATTTTTGTTCTTGTATTTATTTATGTATTACTATTCGAATTTATTCTCCCGTTGAATATGGTTCTACCAAAACCTTCATTAGTGTTTGAGTCGTTCGGTTATATCTGGGCTGATTATAACATTATAGAAGCTATTGCAATCACTTCCACATCTGTTTATCTCTCCCTCCTAATTGCTTATTTTACTGTGAGCTTATTTTCTTCATTAATTATCAAACTAGCTATCGAATTTCCTAATGCAATAGAAAAACTAAAAGTACTCAGATATTTCCCGGCATTTTTCTTTGCAATCATTTTTTCTTACTGGTTCGAGAATTCAATACTTGCCGAATTCCTATTTGCTTTCTTAAGTTCAATTATTCTTATATCAATTCAACTGGTAATTGTCACTAAAAAACATAATAAAGTTTATGTCGATATTGCTTCTAACCTGGGTATTAAAAAGAATAAAATCTATTCGAGTGTAATATTTAAAAATATTCAGCCGTATCTGTTCAGCGAACTTATTAGAATTCACTATTACATGTGGGTGCTTGTAATGGTATATGAGTTTATAAACGCGATAAGCGGTTTTGGCGGAGTTTATAAAATGGCTCTTATTTACAGAGATTTTGTCGGACTCTTTTCTATCGCAATTCTAATAAGCATCCTTATATTATTTGGCAGCTACATAATTAAAATTATCCATGAAAAATTATTTTACTGGGAAGAATGATAGAAATTAATAACTTATCTAAAATTTATTCCGATCAATTCGGGAATAAAGTTAAACTCTTCGAGGATATATCATTCCAAATTGAAGACGAAAAAATAACTACTGTCATAGCTCCGGTTGGTTCGGGTAAATCATCTCTGTTAAAGATTATCTCAGGTTTAGAAAAGCAGAGTAGTGGAGATATTAAAAAAGATAGCGATAGTAAAATTATATATATACCATCCGATCCATCTTCATTTCCATGGTTGTCAGTTAGAGAAAATATTCTTTACGGACTTGATAAGGTTAATAAGGAAAGTATCAATACGTTAGTTAACTTAGTGGAGCTGGAAGGATATGAAGATCATTATGCCGATAACAAGAGCATTGGATTTCGTTTCAGGATTTCGCTTGCACGCTCATTAGCTCAAAATCCCCATTGTATTTGTATTGATGAACCGTTTTGCAGGATGGATCAACTCACAAAAATAGAGATCTATCAACTTATCAGAAAAGTGAATAAAGAGACAAATCAAACTATATTACTTGCAACAACAAATATTACTGAAGCTATCTACCTCTCAAAGAAGATTTATTTAATGGGTGGAGAACCGGCTAAAATAATTACCGGTTTCAAAATTGATTTACCTTCAGCACAGGATATTTTCAACATATCGTCAAATGAATTCAATTACTACATTAATGAAGTTGAGAATAATTTTAAAAAAGTCGATTCAAAAAAAGTACTTTTCAAATCAATCTGATTGGCCAATGAAAGAAAAAATAGAAAATCTTGAAAAACTTAGAGCGGAAGCAAAACTCGGTGGCGGCGATGCTAAAATAAAGCAGCAGCATGAAAAAGGTAAGCTAACAGCCCGTGAAAGAATTTTACTTCTTGTTGATGAAGGTAGTTTTCAGGAGATTGATTTATTTGTTAAACATCGTTCAAATGATTTCGGGCTTGATAAACAAAGAATTGCCGGTGACGGGGTAATAACAGGATTTGCAAAAATTGATGGAAGACAGGTTGCACTTTTCAGCCAGGATTTTACAGTATTTGGTGGATCTCTTTCAGAAACGCATGCTGAAAAAATCTGTAAGACTATGGATATGGCAATGAAGATTGGAATTCCTGTAATTGGTTTAAATGATTCCGGCGGTGCTCGAATTCAGGAAGGTGTTGTTAGTCTTGGCGGTTATGCTGAAATATTTTTGAGAAACACTCTGGCATCCGGAGTTATTCCACAAATTTCCGCTATCCTTGGTCCATGTGCTGGTGGAGCTGTCTATTCACCGGCTATTACTGATTTTATTTTTATGGTTAAGAATACAAGTCACATGTTTGTTACAGGTCCTAATGTTGTGAAAACAGTTACACACGAGGAAGTAACTTTTGAAGATTTGGGTGGTGCCGATACTCATTCGGTTAAAAGTGGTGTTGCACATTTTGCATTTGATAGTGAAGTTGAAGTTCTACTTAATATCCGAAAGCTTTTTAGTTACATTCCACTTAACTGGAAGGATTTACCTCCTGAGAAGGACTTTGATTTTAATAACGATTTTATTGTACCGGTTTTAGATACGATTATTCCGGAAAATCCGAATAAACCCTACGATATGAAAGAGATAATTCATCAACTCGTTGATGAAGGAGAATTCATTGAAGTCCACTCTAATTATGCCCAGAACATTATTGTCGGCTTTGGACGTGTTGGAGGTTTATCAGTCGGTATTATTGCCAATCAGCCATCTGTATTAGCTGGAGTGCTGGATATTAATGCTTCGGTAAAAGGTGCAAGATTTATAAGATTCTGCGATGCATTTAATATCCCGTTGCTTGTTCTTGAAGATGTACCCGGCTTCTTACCAGGAACTGAACAGGAATGGAATGGAATTATCAGGCATGGATCTAAATTACTCTTTGCATTTTGCGAGGCAACTGTACCAAAGATAACCGTAATAACACGTAAAGCATACGGAGGTGCTTACGATGTTATGAATTCCAAACATATAAGAGGTGATTTTAATTTTGCCTGGCCAAGTGCAGAAATTGCTGTTATGGGTCCTAAGGGAGCTGTAGAAATAATCTTTAAGAAAGAAATCTCTTCAGATTATAATCCTGCAAAAAAATTGGATAGCTTACTTTCGGAATATATTACAAAATTTGCTAATCCGTATATTGCCGCTGAAAGAGGATATATAGACGAGGTAATTATTCCAAGAGAGACACGTCAAAGGTTGATAACCTCTTTCCAACTTCTAAAAACCAAAGTTGATTCAAATCCTAAGAAGAAACATTGCAACCTTCCTTTATAGTAATTTAAAAGCTAACTTATTTAATAACATAGGGTAAACGCAATTATATAATATTAAGCTTGACAAAAAAGTTATAAGAAATTAAATTGCAACCGAAATTCAAACAAATGGAGTGAGTGTGAGAAAAGTTCTTCTAATCATATTTTTCGTCTTTTTAATCATCTCTTTTTATTCTTGCAGCACTTTTAATTCTACAACCCGAACTTCTAAAAACTTAAGATCCGATACAACAAAGGTATCAATAACATCTATCGTAAATGAAATGCTTGAAAATGCAAGACGGGATTATGTTAATGCTTTGTATAAACAGAAATTGGGTTTTAGAGCCGAGGCTCTCAGTTTTTATGAATCAGCTCTCTCTACTATTAATAAGCTAAGTTATTATCCTAATGTAGAAGAAAATGAAGTTTTTATCGAACTTGAAAATTCGATTGTTGAGGACTACAAATCATATGTAGAAAGTATGGAAGAATTACCTGAGAACGTATCCATTAGTGCTTTAGAAGAGTGGATGAATAAAAGAATTCCTGATTTTGATATAGAAGAAGATTCTGTAATTGTTAATAAAGATGATAATAAAAGTATTACAGTAATAGTCGGAGATTTTCCATTAGAAGTAAACAGACATGTTGAACAATACTTAGAATATTTTACAGGACGAGGCAGCAAGTATATTGAACTCTGGCTTTCGAGATCTGGCAAATATTTCCCGATGATGGCACAGGTATTTGCATCAGAAAAGGTACCGCAACAATTAATATTTTTAAGCATGATAGAAAGCGGATTAAATCCTATTGCACGTTCCTGGGCAAAAGCAGTTGGTATCTGGCAATTTATTAAAGGTACTGCAAGAATTTATGATCTTGATATAAATGTTCATATTGATGAAAGACGTAATCCTGAAAAAGCTACCTACTCAGCTGCGCGACATTTGCGTGATTTATATTATTCGTTAGGGGATTGGTATCTCGCACTTGCTGCTTATAATAGTGGAGAGGGAAGAGTCCGTAAAGCCATGAGAAGAGCCGGCTCAAGTAACTTTTGGGAAATCCGTCCCTACCTACCAAGGGAAACAAGAAATTATGTACCGCAATATATTGCTGCTACATTAATAGCAAGCCAACCGGAAAAATATGGCTTCACTAATATTCAATATGAAAAACCTCATGATTATGCAATCCATAAAATTAATGAAGCTATTGATTTGAATGTTCTGGCTAAATGCGCCGGTATTAGTACTGATTTACTTAGAGAAATGAATTCTGAACTTACACAAAATTCTACCCCGCCTAATTATGAAGGCGGTTATCCATTACGTGTTCCAACTAAAACATATGAGATGTTTGTTGAAAATCTTAAGAACCTACCCGACGATGCTAAGTTACAATTTGTAATACATACTGTTAGTCATGGCGAAACAATCTCTCAAATTGCCTCAAAGTATAACGTTGGAATTACTGAACTTGCAAACTATAATAACATTACAACAAAAAAGAAATTAGCTGGTGGAACTGAATTAAAGATTCCAGCTTCGTTTGTGAATTTAGATGATCTGGCAATTAATACGGATATGCTGCCAGCAATTGAAGATGAAATTACAAGTCTCGATGGTAATCCCTCTTACAAATTACAAATAACCACAAATGATAATTCCGACAAATATCGTAAAATGTATCAGGAAATGATGACTGACTCTGTTGAGTTTATCATTCCTGAAGGGAAGACTGCTGTTCAATATGTATTTAAAAGCAAAGATAATCTTGTTGATATTGCCGACCTGTTCAATGTTAGAGTTTCCGATCTTAGAAATTGGAATAACCTTCCATATACATCGCGTGTAAAAGTTGGACAGGAAATTACAATTTATGTCCCGGATGAAAAGGTTGAATATTATTCAAAAATTAATTCTATGACCGAATCTGAAAAGAACCAGGTTCTATTTGTTAATTCTGGCGATACATGGATAGAGCATAGAATCAGAAATGGTGAAACTCTATCAGCAATCGCTTCAAAGTATGGTGTTACTGTAAACCAGATAAAGGAATGGAATAACCTAACCAGTAATAATATTTATATGGGCAAAAAATTAGTTATTTATTCCGGCGATCCTAAAAATATTTCGAAAGGTAATTCTAACAAAAACAATTTGATTTCTAGCGGCACATCAAAATATAGAGTGCGTAAAGGGGATACAATTGGCGAGATTGCGAGAAAGTTTAATGTAAGTGAATTACAGTTACGTAAATGGAATGATCTAAAATCGAATAAAATTCTTGTAAACCGGGAATTAACAATCCATAGTAAAGAGAATGTCAAGTCATTTGGAGATAACACAACTCCAAAGAATTCCAATGTTGTTAGTTATACCGTTAAATATGGCGATGTGTTAGGAACCATTGCAGAACAATATAATGTAAGTGTAGCTGAACTTAAAAGCTGGAATAATTTGAAAGATGATAAAGTAGTAGCCGGTAATAAATTACTTATATATTCAGATTCAAAACCAGTTGCTTCTAAACAGGCTGCAAGTGAAAGAAAACAAAGTTCCTCAAAAAGTAATTTACATACCGTAAAAAGCGGTGAATCCTTGTGGACTATTGCAAAATTTTATAAAGTTGTAGTAGCAGATATTATGGCCTGGAATAACTTAACATCGGATAGAGTTAAAGCAGGTCAGAAACTGAAAATTATAATTAACTGAAAAGTTCTTTCTTGAAGTTGTAAAAAGTCGTTAGGGGTGCCGGCATATTAAATGCGGCTGAGAACAAACCCTCGAACCTGATCTGGGTAATGCCAGCGTAGGAAAACGGTTGGAGAAAAATTAAGTGAGCCGTTTTCCAAACGGCTTTTTTATTTCTCATTAAATTCCGGTTGTACCGGAGGAGGAGTAAAATGAAAAACTTAATTGTTCTTCTATTCTTTCTGTATTCCGTTTCCTTTGCACAATTAATTTCTGTTGATGGAAAAATTCTGAATTCATCAACAAGAGAGTCGATTCCATTTGCCAATATAATTGTTGTTGGTAAAGGAATTGGTACCGCTGCTGATGCAAATGGTAATTTTGTTCTAAAAGGCGAATTTAACAAAGATGATATTCTTCGAATATCACATATCGCTTACGAAACTAAAGAAATTCCTGTCGATTATTTAATCACAAAATCAAAAGAAATATTTCTCGATAGTAAGATTATTACAAGTCAAACCATTCTTGTAAAAGCCACAATTGCCAGAGAAGGAATTACACCAATCAGCTTTACTAAGCTTAATAGAAAAGAATTAACATCTGCATATACTACCCAGGATATTCCCGAAATATTGAGTTACTTGCCTTCTGCAACTTTTTATTCAGAGAATGGAAACGGTATTGGTTATAACTACCTGAGTATCCGTGGTTTTGACCAGCGACGAATATCTGTTTCAATTAATGGAATACCTCAGAATGATCCGGAAGACCATAATTTATATTGGCATAATTTTACTGATCTAACTGAAAGTACAGAATTAATCCAGGTTCAAAGAGGTGCAGGTTCTGGAATTACAGGTTATCCGGCTATTGGTGGTGCAATTAATATTATAACATCTGCATTTTCTGATAAGCCGAGATTTGAATTATCGTCATCTCTTGGTGATTACAATACAAGAAAATATAGCGCTTCGTTTTCAAGTGGATTGATTAATCAGAAATATTCGTTCTATGCAAAACTTTCCCAAACATTAAGCAGCGGTTATCGAAATAATAGCTGGGTCGATTTTAAGTCCTACTATCTTTCAGCCGTTCGATATGATGAAAACATTACAACACAAATTAACATTTTCGGTGGTCCGGTTGCCGATGGGCTCTCTTATAACGGATTACCCAAGTTTACAATAAAAAATAAAAATCTTCGTAAAGAAAATTTATCCTACTGGGAGGCAAATAATAACGATTATACATATAAAGTTGAAAGACGACCTGATGAGATTGAAAATTTCTCTCAACCACATTTTGAATTACTGAATGAATTTAGAATAAATGATAATCTTGTTTTTAATTCTGCTCTTTTTGCTGTCTTAGGAAATGGTTTTTTTGATTACGACGGTTCATGGGGAGATACAACTTATTTTAGATTAACATCTGAAAATGGTTTTAAACCACTTCAGAATCCGGGAAATGTTTTAATACGTGCTATGGTAGAAAACAAGCAATGGGGATGGATACCAAGGCTTAGTATTAAGCATCCTTCAGGTGAATTAATTGTTGGAGGTGAATTAAGATTTCACAATTCTGTTCATTGGGGAAGTCTTAATTATGGAGAGAATTTACCCGCCGGTATTACAAAAGATTATCGCTACTACTATTACGAAGGTGCAAAAGATATCTTCAATATTTTTCTAAACGAAAATTATAAGCTTAACGACTATGTAAATATACTTGCCGAGGTTCAATTCGCTTATCATAATTATAAATTGAGAAATGAAAAATATCTTAATAATGAATTTGAGATTGGTAATTTATTTATTAATCCAAGAATTGGACTTAACTATAAGTATAATAATAGAATCAATTTATACTTTTCATATGCTAATGTTTCGCGGGAGCCAAATTTAAAAAACTACTATGATGCGGCTGAATCCAGTGATGGAGTAATCCCGCAATTTGAATTAGATAAAAACGGTAATTATGATTTCTTGAAACCATTAGTAAAGCCTGAAAATATGAACGGTTTTGAACTCGGGGCGAATTATTCATTTAATAACATTGCTTCATCATTGAATTTGTTCTATATGCTATTTAATGACGAAATTGTTAAGAAAGGTCAGGTGGACCGTTTCGGTCAACCTGTAACTGGGAATATGGATAGAACAATTCATTATGGTATTGAAGGAACATTAAATTACAAACTAAATCAATCATGGGAATTTGTTCTTAACGGTTCATTAAGTAAAAATTATATTAGTAGCGGATCAACATTTATTAAATATAGAGACTCACAATCAGGAATTAAAAAAACTACTCAACTTAATCTTGCTGGTAACAGGATAAGCGGATTTCCGGATGTAACATTTAATGCATTAATAAAATACAATTACGATGGGTTTTATTCACAAATTGCAATAAAGTATGTAGGAGATTTCTTTACTGATAATTACGATAAAAATCTTTTATCATATGCTCAAAAATATCCGGGCTTAATTGATTATACAGACAATAAGCTGGATGCGTATTTTGTTGTAAATTTGTATTCATCATATGAATTTGAACTGGAACCTTATTTCAATAGTCTTAAACTCTTTTTCCAGGTAAATAATTTATTAAATAATCTGTATGCCTCATACGGTATTGGTAAAGAGTACTTCCCGGCTGCAGAGAGGAATATTTTAATCGGGATGAAAGTTGGCTTATGAAAAAGTGTATTATACTTGCAAATGGTCAACCACCTAAAAAATCAACTATTAATTTCTTGATAGGTAAGGGCTACTCAACTTTAATTTGCGCAGATGGCGGGGCCAATACAGCTATGAAGCTTAAGTTGATACCCGATTTTATTATCGGCGATCTCGATTCAATTAAACCTGTCGTATTGAATTATTATAAAAACAAATCCACTATCATAAAAATTGGTCGGCAGAATGACACAGACGTTGAAAAATGTTTAAAGTATGCCATCAAGAATAAATTTACTGAAGCAGTAATTTTAGGTGCTACCGGAGACCGGCTCGATCACTCATTCTGTAATTTAGGAATTGTACTTAAGTTCTCTACTCAATTAAACGTTTCAGTAGTTCACCAAAAATCTATACTACGTGTATATAGTGGAAATGTTTTTTTAAATACGGTACAGGGAGAAGTAATTTCTTTATATGGTATCAGAAGTCAAACACGTATATCATCAAACGGACTTAAATATAAGTTGAACAATATTGCACTACCATTTGGAGAAAAGGAAAGTACAAGTAATATTGCTTTAAGGAAAAAAGTTGAATTGAAAATTACTAATGGAAATATTTTTGTTGTTAGAGACTTTGAACTAATGAAAAAACATGATTTCATTTAGTACACTTGATATAATTATAATACTTCTATTTTTTTTAGCCTTGGTTATAATTGGTTTATTACCGGGATTTCAGAAAAAGGTTAGCGGCAAGGAAGAGTATCTGCTGCATGGCAGAAAAGTAGGATTGATTCTTTTTATTCTTACCAATGTATCAACATGGTATGGCGGCATACTCGGTGTTGGAGAATTTACTTACCGGAATGGATTGTTTAGCTGGATAACACAAGGTTTACCTTATTACATATTTGCAATAATATTTGCTTTTTTATTTGCACCAAAAATCAGAAATGCTTCTCTTTATACTATACCTGACAAGCTTGAATTGGTATATGGAAAAAGAGTAGGTGTAATTACGTCGTTGTTAATATTTATTTTAGTTTCGCCAGCTCCATACATACTAATGATAGGCAGCCTGATTAATTTAATTTTTAGTTTGGATTTAATCCTCTCATTAATTATAGCTACTCTACTTTCTTCAATTTATTTGATAAAAGGCGGATATAAAAGTGATCTATACACAGATGTACTCCAGTTTTTTATTATGTTTATCGGATTTACAATCATAGTATTTTTTTCATTTAAGAATATTGGCGGTACAGATTATTTATACAAATCCCTTCCTGAAACTCATCTCAGTATTACCGGCGGAGTTTCACCGTTTTACTTGATAGTATGGTTTTTAATCGCACTTTGGACTTTTGCTGATCCGGGTTTTCATCAGAGATGCTATGCAGCAAAAACGGGTAATACTGCAAAGTGGGGGATTATAATTTCTGTTTTCTTCTGGCTCCTATTCGATATATTAACTACAACAACCGGATTATTTGCACGAGCGGCTCTGCCAAACTTGGAAAACCCAGTTTTTTCTTTCCCGATTTATGCCGAAAAAGTATTAGGCAGCGGTTTGAAGGGAATATTTTATGCTGCTTTGTTTGCAACAATAATTTCTACATCCAATAGTTTCTTGTTCATAAGCGGTACTACTTTTGGGAATGATTTATTGCCCAAATTATTCTATAAAAATATTTCAGAAAAAAATGTGGTTCTCTATGTTAAAGTAGGAATTATTATCTCGGGAATAATTGCGATTATCCTTTCTGCTGCTATTCAATCGGTAATTGATTTGTGGTATCTGATTGGAAGTTTCTGCATACCTGGAATTATTCTACTAATATTTGGCGCATATTTCGAAAAATTCAGAGTCTCAAATCATATAGCATTAATAGAAATAATTGTAGGGTCATTTACAAGTATAGTATGGCATTTTATAAGATGGGAATTCTCTTCAGGTTTTGTTACAATGATTGAACCGATGATAATCGGTCTATCTTTTGCCGGAATTATTCACGCTATTGGATTGATAAAGAAAAGAGAGGTCATCATATGATAACCTCTCTAAAATAATTACGGTAATAAAATGCCAACAGAAATAACTGTTGTCCACAATCCACGTTTATCACCCTGGGCAGATTGTGTTACATTAAAGCTTCTTACAATTTTACCAGACATTTTATAAACCTGCTCTCTTTCATTCCATGCTTTTTCAGCATCAAATTCAACTCCAAGAGTAGTTGCAAGCATTGTTGCAGCAAGATCTTCAGCATAATTGCCAGCAACTTTTTCTGTCTCGCCGTATGGATGATGCTCAGAAAGATAGCCATACATAGTTTTATTTGCTGGAATCGCCACACCAAGTGAAGAAGCAATTAATCTATTTGGTTCGTTAGTGGCATTACGTGCCATTACGCAATGTGTAATCTGACCCGGTTTTAACAATTTTAATCCCTGGCTTCTCGAAATGATTTTTGCACCGACCGGGAAGATACTGCTAACGGAAACTAAATTGCAGATTTCAATTCCGGCACTTCGAAGTGCTAATTCGAATGATGCAAGATATTCTTTATGTTTACCTACTCCTTTTGTAAAAAAGATTTTAGTTGGAACGTACAATTTTTGTTACCTCCATGTTTATGAACAAAGTAATTTAATGAAATTCCGTTTACCTACTTTTAGAATTTTTTCTGTGTCAAATGTAATATCCTGAGTAATATCGCTTATTTTTTCACCATCAATAGAAACACCGCCTTGTTGAACAAGACGTCTTGACTCAGCTTTAGAAGGAGCAAATCCAACTTGAACAATTAAATCAAGTATGTTCAACTTGATCTCTTCAATTTTTATTTCAGGAATTGTATCTGGTAATCCTTTCTTGATGAATATTGTGTCAAATTCATTCTCGGCAGCTATTGCAGCTTCTTCTGTGTGATACATTGCAACCAAAGTTCTTGCTAATTTTCTTTTAAGATCCCTCGGGTTAACTGATTTATCTGTAAGTAATTGACGGATATTAACTAACTCCTCGTTCATTGCATTTGTAGTTAATTCAAAGTATGTGTAAATCAATTCATCCGCAATCGATAAAGTTTTACCATAAATATCTTTTGGCGATTCATTAATACCGATATAGTTATCCAGGGACTTACTCATTTTTTCAACACCGTCTGTCCCGACTAATAATGGCATTGTTAATATTACCTGGGGACTTGCTCCAAACTCGCGTTGAATATCTCTACCTACTAATAAATTAAATTTCTGGTCGGTTCCGCCTAATTCTACATCACTATTTATTGCAACCGAATCCATAGCTTGAGCAAGCGGATAAAGAATTTCGTGGATAAGAATTGGTATTCCACCCTTATAACGTTTAGTAAAATCATCCCTTTCAAGCATTCTGGCAACTGTGTATTTGGATGCAAGCTTAATTACATCTTCAAAAGACATTTTACCAAGCCATTCGGAATTATATACGATCCTTGTTTTATCTTTATGAAGAATTTTAGATGCTTGTTCAAAATAGGATTTACCGTTTTCACGAGCTTCTTCAAATGATAATGGCGGACGCGAAGAATTTCTACCGGAAGGATCTCCAATCATTCCTGTGAAATCACCAACAATTAATATGGCATCGTGCCCTAAATCTTGAAATTGTGCCAGCTTACGTAAAACTACGGAATGACCAAGATGCAAATCCGGTCTGGTTGGATCGCAACCTAATTTTATTTTCAGTGGAGAATTTTCTTTGTAAGATTTTTCAAGTTTTTGAACTAATTCATCTTCGGGGATTATTTCGAATGCACCGCGCTTAATGAGATCCATCTGCTCATTAACAGGGGGGAAGATTGGTTTTTTACTCAATAGATTACTCCGGTTATTATTTCAGCCTCCGCTGAAGTTCACGTGTTATTTCCCTTTTGGCAATATCTTCTCTCTTATCATACTTTTTCTTACCGGTTGCTAATGCTATCTCAACTTTCACTTTACCGTTTTTAAAATACATTCTCAATGGAATTAGAGTATTACCTTTTTCTGATGTTCCTTTAATCAACTTCCTAATTTCATTCCGGTTTAAAAGTAATTTTCGCTTTCTAACCGGATCGTGGTTATTAATACTTGCCTGATCATATACTGCTATATTAGTATTGTATAACCAGATTTCACCATTTTCTACTACAGCATAACTATCAACAAGCGAAACTTTACTCTGTCTTGCAGATTTAACTTCAGAACCTACAAGAACAATCCCGGCTTCGAATCTTTGCATTATAAAATATTCGTGCTGGGCTTTTCTATTTACAGTTATGTTCTTCTCTGATGTACTATCTGTCATAATTTCCAAAAAGGCGGACAAAATTTATTTTTATTGTCAAATAAATGCAAGAATTTATCCGATTCCAAATAATTTTATTAAAATTTTTTAGATCGGGCAAAAATTTTTTTCAATCAAAACTTTCACTAAATTTTGTTCGATTATTGATAGGAATATATGGCTGAAAAACATTTCTACGAACAGAAGGAGTTTACAGAAAAATATCTTTTACCTTACTTTCAAAGTTATATTCCAGACTTTCATAAACTGAATGTTCTGGAAATTGGATGTGCAGAAGGGGGTTTGCTGGATATTCTTGGATCAATTGGAATTGATGCTCTCGGAATTGAACTAAGTCCGGAAAGAATTCAAATTGCCCTGGATAAAAATCCTAACTTAAATATAATCCATGGTGATATAACAGATGAAAATCTTCCGGCCAGAATCGGCAAAGAATTTGATTTTATTATTATGAGAGAAGTAATTGAACATGTTAACAATAAATATGCTGCCTTCGATAACATAGACCGTTTATTAAAACCGGGAGGTTATCTGTATATATCCTTTCCGCCAAAATATTCTCCGTTTGCAGGACACCAGCAGATTGCTCAAAGCTTTTTGAAATATTTACCATATATTCATTTATTACCAACAAACATCTTAAAAAAAATAGCAAGACATCTTTCAGAAAATGAAAATTATGTTGATGAAATTAAACTTCATTATAGTACTGGAATGGCAATTAATAAATTTAAGAATCATTGTCTGATCAAAAATTTTATCCCGGTTAAAAAGGAACTTTTTTTATTCAGACCTATTTATGGTTACCGGTATGGAATTCCAAAAATAAAATTTCCAGATCTACCTTTAGTAAGAGAAATATTTACATTTGGTTATGAGGTTTTATTACGTAAAAGCAACTAATTAATTAATCATTTTGTAAAACGATTGAATTTTTGCGAGGTTAAAATGTTAGAGATGCAGAAGAAACTTTCCAAACCGTTCTATGCTATTCTTAGTTTACCGGCAACAGCAATGGGATTTGCTCTCTCAATCCAAATAGCAGCATTAAGCTGGTTAATGCGAACCAAGTTTAATTTAGATCTTCACGAGATTGGATTTGTCTGGGCAGCCGGACCTCTGGCTGGTATAATTGGGCAGCCCATTGTCGGTCTGATAAGTGATAATGTCTGGTTCTGGGGTGGAAGGAGACGACCTTTTATTCTAATTGGTGGTACCCTGGCAGCATTAATGCTTTTTGCTCTTCCTAACATTGGAGTTATAAGCGAATTCTTTGGATTCACCAACATCATAATTGTTGCTGTCTTTGTTGCTTTAACCTTAGACCTTGCAATTAATATCAGCTTTAATCCAACAAGATCGATTATAGCTGATGTTACACCTGATGGTGTTCCAAGAACAAAAGGTTATACGTGGATGCAAACCATCTCCGGTTCCTTTGGAGTTCTTGCATATGCGATCGGTGCAATATTTGGTAATTTTTTTCTAATCTATTTCGGAGTAATTCTTGTACTGGCATTTTCAATTATTCCAATGTTTTTTATTAAAGAAACTAAATCTCTTCAAAAAGAGCAATCAGAAGAAAATGTTACAAGTTCAACAACAGATTGGAACCAATTCTTAAAATTACTTTTTGCACATTCATTTTCGTGGATTGGTGTTCAGACTATGTTTGTATATATGATCGGTTATGTTGAACATAAATTGAATCCCGCTTCAAACGACGAAACAGGTCAGATCCTGTCAATATCATTCTTAATCTTAAATGCGGTTGGTGCATTGTTACCGGCATTCATCCTTGAACCGATAACGGAAAAAATAGGGAGAGTTAAGACACACCTTTCTGCAGTTGCAGTAATGTCACTCGGTTATTTTGGAATAGTATTTTTTGGTACATCAGCAATTAATGTCTGGATACTAATGGCCGTATGTGGAATTGGCTGGGCTGCAATTGTTAGTTTACCATTTGCAATTATGTCGGAAAAAGTAAATAAATCCAAAATGGGTTTGTTCATGGGAATCTTTAATCTTTCGGTAGTTTTACCTCAACTTTTAGTCAGTCTGGTTCTCGGAACATTTATTCAAAATGCAGCAGATAAAAATATTATATTTATAATAAGTGGAACTACTTTACTTATTTCTTCTGTTTTATGGATAATGGTAAAAGATTCACCAGCTTCTGTTTCTAAGGATATAAAAATCTAATCAGGTCATTAGAGTTTAAGGAATATGATGAAAATGAAATTGCTAATATTATTATTTTTGATTTCACTGCCAATAAACGCACAATTCGAAGTTGAGTTTAATGAAGTAAATGGGGAACTGACTAAAACTGATAAGTACAAGGAAGGGTTCGGAAGATACGACGGTTATAATATACCTTTATATGCCGGCGAAGGTGTAAACTTTGTTGTTTATTCCGAAAAGTTTGAGCCCAAGATTGTTTTTGTTTCTCCAGATGGAAATGTTTATAAGCAAAGTGATGGCAATGGTAATATTGCTTCATTAATTACAACTGTTCCGGAAGAAGGGGAGTGGGTTTTATTTATTGTTGGTGATCAAAACTCTCTTGGTAAATATACATTTCAATATGCCTTTGCGTCATCAAATTCCCTAACATTGCCCTCTGAATCCGATTTTTGTTCTACACTGAATTTCATTATTGCCCATGCAAAAGCATACTTTCTTCTTTTTGAAAATCCGGTTGATTCGAAACAATCATTTGTAAAACTTAATAATGCCAAAGATGCTTTTATAGATGATTCCGATGCATCTTACAATGCCGTTTACCTGGAAACAGATAACCTTAAAGAAGCCGAACAATTATATAAGAAACTCACCGATGATATTACCAAATGTATCGGTAATAGCTGGTTGAGTGCAACTTCTAACTGGCAAAAGTTTGATGATTATAAAATAATGAGAACAAAATATTTAGAGAAAATAAAAGAGAAGGAAAGATTTATTAAAGTAATACTTCTTGATTTAAGAGGTTCGAAACAAAAATTCTTGAATGATTATATTGTTCAGGTAATTATAAATAGGAATCAGTAAAAGAGCCGATTCACAGGCTCTTTTACAATAATTCAGCTAATCCTCATCTTTTACAAACATCACAAAAATTCCGGCAACAATCATAGATAATCCTCCAAGCAGAAGTGCATATATAGCTTCGTTACCAAATAAGTTACGTACAAAAAATCCCAGAATTGCTGCTGCAGTAATTTGAGGGATAACTATAAAAAAATTAAATATACCCATATAGACTCCCATCTTATTTGATGGAAGTGAACCTGTAAGTATTGCATACGGCATTGCAAGAATAGATGCCCATGCTAAGCCGATTCCTAATTCAGATATAAGAAGTACTTGAGGATCCTTAATCACATAAAATGACGCGAGACTTATACCACCTATAACCAGACTTAACATGTGCACAAATTTTCTGCTAGTCTTTTTTGCAATCCACATAATTGCAAAAGCCATAACTGCGGCAAATCCATTATAGACGGCCATTAAAACTCCAACCCAGTTTGCTCCTTCGTTATATAGCTCCGATACATTATCAGTAGCACCATAAATATGATGTGTTACGGCCGGTGTTGTATAAATCCACATTGCAAATAAAGCAAACCAGGAAAAGAACTGTACAAAAGAAAGTTGAACCATAGTCTTTGGCATCTTATACAAATCATTTATAACCTCTACGAACCCTATCTGCTGTTTCTCCTTTGTAAGTAATCCGGAAAGAACCTGTAGTAATCCGAATAGACTTATTCCGCCGAAAAGAACAATCAAACCCAAATCGATATAAATTAAAAAGTGAAATAAAGAGAGAAGAAGTAATCCGGCAACAAACCATACTAAACCGTTTCGGTAAAGGATGTTCTTACTGATTGGATTATCCTCGTATTCATTAAGTGACGCATTATTTGATTTTTTTTCGGATTCACTGAAAGCTTTTAATTCTTCAGGAGAATATTCTTTTGAACTGAATACTGTCCAAACAACAGCCAGTAGAAAAACAACTCCACCTATATAAAAAGAGTATTTAACAGATGCCGGAATTTCACCTTCGGGTGCAGTATTGGAAATTCCAAGCCAGTTAGTCATTATATATGGTAATGCCGATGCAATAATGGCACCAGTGCCAATAAAGAAACTCTGCATAGAAAATCCAACCGTTCTTTGTTCTGAAGGAAGCATATCGCCTACAAACGCTCTGAACGGTTCCATCGAAATATTGATGGATGCATCAAGTATCCACAACATTCCGGCAGCAAACCAGAGATAAGGAGAGTTAGGCATTATAAGTAGTGCGGCAGATGCAAGTATTGCACCTACAAGAAAATAAGGACGTCTCCTGCCAAGCCGGTTCCATGTCTTATCGCTCATGTGACCGATTATCGGCTGGACAATTAATCCTGTTACCGGTGCGGCAATCCAGAGTATTGGTATCTTATCAATCTCTGCTCCAAGTGTTTCAAAAATCCTGCTAACATTTGCATTTTGAAGCGCAAATCCGAATTGAATTCCTAAAAATCCGAAACTCATGTTCCATATTTGCCAAAAACTTAATCTTGGTTTAGACATTTTTATTTCCTGTTAGGATGTTAGAATTTTGTGTGTCAATTTATTTCAAATGATTGGCAGATTCAATAAATATTTTTTTATTGATTAAGAACCAATAAGATTATAAGCCGGAAAATTTATATTTTGTTATAGCATTTCAATAAAATCCGAATTATGAAGAACAATACAATAAAAAGGAAACAAGACCATATAAATTTGTGCCTTAACGGTGATGTTACGTTTAAACAAAAAACCAACGGTTTCGAGTGCTATGATTTTGAACATTATTCTATTACAGAAGTTGATTTAGATAAGATTAACCTGACTACTTCGTTCTTTAAAAAGAAAATTTCTTACCCATTCTTAATTTCATGTATGACCGGCGGAACATCTGAAGCGGAAAAGCTGAATGAAAAATTAGCAATTGCAGCAAATAATCTTAACATTCCTATAGGAGTAGGTAGCCAGAGACAGGCATTAGAAGATAAATCATTTCATAATTCTTATAAGGTGGTTCGTAAGAATGCCTGTAATGTTCCCGTCCTGGGAAATCTTGGTGCTGCAGAATTAGTAAAATCCAGAAATGCAGTTAATGATGTAAAAAAACTTATTGATTTAATTGAAGCCGATGCGTTTGTAATACATATTAACCCGCTTCAGGAATTACTTCAAATGGAGGGTGACCCTCACTTTAGAGGTCTTCTAAAAAGCATAGAACGGCTGACATCAAAAATAAAAATTCCTTTTATTGCAAAAGAAGTTGGATCAGGAATTTCTAAAGTGTGTGCCAAAGAATTATTAAATGCCGGTATTAAAGGTATTGACGTTGCGGGTTCGGGAGGAACAAGCTGGGCTGCAGTCGAATTGATCCGGAATAATTCGGACGAAAATTATTTTCGTGAGTGGGGACTTCCAACATCGTATTGCTTAAGAACAATTAACGACCTAAAAAAGAATCATAAGTTCATGCTTATTTCATCAGGGGGAATAAATAACTTTGATGAGATTGCAAAATCACTTTTACTTGGTGCAGATATAGTCGGTTCTGCAAGAAAAATTTTGCTCGAAGTGAATTCTAATGGTGTTGATGGTGTTATACATTTAATTACAAGCTGGTTTGAATCAATTAAAAAAATAATGTTTTTAACCGGTTCAAAGGATTTACAAAGTTTCAAGAAGAAAAAATTGATCAGAAAATCGGAGCTCTTTTGAAACCCGACCAAATTTATAAACAAGAATTAAAGAAAATCGAATCGAAATTAGCTGCCTATTTTAAGGGTAAGAACCCCAAATTATTATATGAGCCAAGTAAATATGTTCTTGAAGGTGGAGGAAAAAGGATAAGACCATTTCTTGTACTCGCTTCTGCTAAAGCGGTTGGTGGTTCCTTTGCACAAGTCTATAATGCTGCTTTAGCAGTTGAACTGCTTCATAATTTTACACTCGTTCATGATGACATAATGGACAATTCAGATTTGAGAAGGGGAAGACCGACGCTTCACATTAAATATGATCCGAATACTGCTATTCTTGCCGGAGATATTCTTGTTACTCTATCTTACGAAAGTCTCTTAAAAGATTGCAAAGAAAATGCAGCAAAGATTTTACAAACATTTACACATGGGATTATAGAAGTATGCGAAGGGCAAAGTCTTGATAAAGAATTTGAATTGCGAAGTGATGTTACAATTGATGAATACAAGGAAATGATTTACAAAAAGACTGCTGCATTAGCTGTTATGTGCTGTTCAATTGGTGCTCAGATCGCAGGAGCTGACAAAATACAACTTAAGGTGGCAGAAAATTTTGGGAAATATCTCGGTATGGCGTTTCAAATTCAGGATGACCTGTTGGATATAATCGGGGAAGAAGATAAATTCGGTAAAAAAATTGGAAGCGATCTTGTTGAAGGTAAAAAAACCTTTTTATTTATCAGAGCACTCGAAAAAGCTAAAGGGAATGATAGAAAATTACTTATGAAGATTATCGGGAATAAAGGAATTAAAAATTCAGAAGTCGATTCCTATAAAAATATTTATTACCGTCTTAATGTAATTGGTGATGCAAAAAAAGAAATTCTTCGTTATACTAAACTTGCTTTAAGGAATGCCCAAAGTTTTCCGGATACCGAAGGAAGAGAATTAATGATCTGGCTTGCTAACGCATTAATCGGAAGAAATAAATAATGATTGAACGAAACGTAAAAATAATTAACAATGCCGGTTTACATACGCGTCCGGCTGCAACTATTGTTAAACTTGCTTCTAAATATAAATGCGACTTTTTCCTGAATAAAGACGGGATGCATATTAATGGCAAAAGTATTATTGGTGTAATGACTTTAGCCGCCGAGAAAGGGTCCGAAATTGTACTAACATTTGACGGTATTGATGAACATGAAGCAGCAGAAGAAATAATAAATTATTTCAACAGAGGATTCGACGAGAAGTAATATGGAAACAAAATCCGATAACATAATAAAAGGAATTGCAGCAGCGCCGGGAATTGCTATTGCAAAAGCATTCATCTATGAAAAGGAGCGGGAATCAATTAAAGATGATCCCATCTCAAACGTTGATGAAGCATTGCAAAACCTTGAAACAGCACTCGCACAATCTAAAAAAGAACTTAGAAAAATATTCTCGCTTGCTGTTGATAAACTTGGCGAAAAACGCGCAGCCATTTTCGATGCTCAAATTATGATTCTTGATGATCCGATTCTCCTTTCTACTATTCAGAACAGGATCCGTAATGAAATGAAGGTTCCTGAATTTGTTGTTGAGGATGAAATTTCAAAGTACACACGTATAATGAATGCATCGAATGAACCTTACATGAAGGAGCGCTCGCATGATATTGAGGATATTAAAAATAGAATTCTCAGGAACCTGAAAAAGAAAAAACTTAAAAGCCATATTAAGAATGATGTTATAGTTATTACCTCCAATCTGTCACCATCAGATACTGTTCTGTTTGCCAGGTCGAATGTTAAAGGTTATGCTACCGATTTCGGTGGACTTACATCGCACGCAGCAATTCTTGCACGGTCATTAAACATTCCGGCAGTTGTTGGACTTCATGATGCCACCAATAAGATTAAAGAGGGCGACCTCGTTATAGTTGATGGGTTTTTCGGTCAGGTCATAATCAACCCGGATGAAAAGCAACTTGCTTCATATCAAAAGAAATTAGAAAAACTTTCCGAACATGATGAAGAGCTGAACAAAATAAAAGATCTTCCTTCAAATACACTGGATGGAAGGGAAGTTAAGCTTCTTGCCAATCTCGATGTTTCGAGCGAGATGGATTTTATACTTCATAACCGCGCTCAGGGAATTGGACTTGTAAGAACCGAACAATTGTTTGAAGAATATGAAGAATTTCCTGATGAAGAAAAACAATACCAGATTTATAAAAATATTGCAGAGCAGATTTACCCGGACACAGTCATTATAAGAACATTTGATATTGGCGGAGATAAAGTATTACCGGTTGATCTACACGAACCGAATCCGATGCTTGGCTGGCGGGGAATTAGACTTCTACTCGATAGCCCCGATTTATTTAAGGTGCAGATTAAAGCAATCTTAAGAGCAAGCTCTCATAAGAATATTAAAATTATGTTACCGATGATCGCTTCTATATACGAGATAACCGAATCTAAAAGAATGATTGAAGAATGTAAAAAGGAATTAAGTGCAAATGGAATAAGCTTCGATAAGAATATCGGCGTTGGAATTATGATAGAGATACCATCCGCCGCTGTAATGGCTAAAGAGTTTGCAAGCGAAGTTGAGTTTGTTAGTATCGGAACAAATGATCTAATTCAGTATTTACTTGCTGTGGATAGAGGCAACGATATAGTTTCCAAGCAATACCAGGAATTTCACCCGGCTGTAGTTAGAACATTAAAGCACATAATTAAAGCAAGTAAAGAAGCCGGTGCTTACGTTAGTATGTGCGGCGAAATGGCTGCTGATCCGTTTGCTGTTCCATTACTTGTAGGACTTGGGCTCGATTCTCTAAGCGTTTCTGCTTCGGCTATTCCGCTTATAAAGAAAATAATTAGAAGTCTTAATTATAATGAGCTTCAGTCACTTGCCGAAGAATGTATAACAATGAAATCGGAAAAAGAAATTAGTCAGCATCTTCACAATTTCTTCAATAATAAAATTCAGGATATTATTAAAAAATTAATAAGAGGATAAAATGGAACTCTCAGAAATGATTAAAAAGTACGATGTTGAAAATCAATTTAAGATATTAATCGAATCATACCAGCAAGTTGAATATGCATGGAATAATAAGATAGACGTTTCATCTATCGACACATCTAAAATAAAAAACATTGTTCTAACCGGATTGGGCGGTTCTGCAATTGGGGGGGATTTGCTTCAGAATTTTTTGCGGAATGAACTTAAATATCCTTATGTAGTCAATCGTAATTATGAATTACCACCGTATGCAAATGAAAATACTCTGGTAATTGCTTCTTCATATTCTGGTAATACTGAAGAAACACTATCTGCTGCCGATGAAGCTATTAAACTAAAATGCCAGGTTGCTTGTATTACCACCGGCGGTAAATTAGAAGAGTTTGCGATAAAACATAAATTGCCTCTCGGTAAAATGTTAAAAGGTTTTCAACCGCGATTTGCCCTCTGGGTCAATTTTTTTACATTGCTTAAAATGGTTCAATCCTTGAAATTGGTTCCCGAACAAAATGAAGTTGTCAATTCAATCATTAATCTGCTTAAAAAGAAAGGGGAGATTTATTCTCAAACACAAAATGAAGCACTTTCGTTTGCAGAAAAACTTGTCGGGTATATCCCATTGATTTATGCAGTTTCGGAATATACTTCTGCAGTTGGTGCTCGTTTCAAAGGACAGTTTAATGAAAATTCTAAATTGCATTCGTTCTATGGCTATCTGCCTGAATTAGATCATAATGAAATTTTAGGATGGGATACTTTTCAACCAAAACAGATAAACCTGAAACTCATTAATATTCTGGATGAAGAATATCATCCTCAAGTTAAGAAACGTTACGAGATTACATCGGAAGTTATTGCTAAGACAGGATGCGAAATAATTAACATTTCCAGTAAAGAAAAAAGCTGGAAGGAAAGATTGGTAGATATAATTTATCTGGGCGACTGGATTTCTTATTACTTAGCAGTTATTAGAGGTATTAATCCAACTTCTATCGATAATATAAACTATCTTAAGGCGCGTCTTTGACGGTTAAATACTGGAAATATTCTCTACTCATTTTTTTAATACCGCAATTAATATTTGCGCAATTTTATTTTTTTGGTAGGAATAAAGTTCAGTACGAAAAATTCAACTGGAAAGTGCTCAGAACCGAGCACTTTAATATTTATTATTACGACGATTTTGAAGAGCTTGCAGAAATAGGCGCTAAGTTTGCTGAAGAAGCCTACGATGAGTATAAAGTTAAATTCAACCATATAATCACCGTAAAAATTCCTCTAATATTTTATAACACACACATTCATTTTCAACAAACTAACATTACCCCGGGATTTATTCCGGAAGGTGTGGGCGGTTTCTTCGAATTTATGAAAGGACGTGTCGTTATACCATACCTCGGTAGTCTTGCTTCATTCAAGCACGTAATCCGCCACGAACTTGTTCATGTTTTTATGACGAATAAAATCTTTAACATTCTATCGGATCATAGAATTGATAATACAAGGTTGCCGCCTTTATGGTTTGTTGAAGGACTTGCAGAATACTGGTCGTTCGACTGGGATACTCAATCGGAAATGGTTATGCGCGATCTTGTGCTTAACGGAAACTTCGTTACACTCGAAAACCTGGATTATGTTTACGGTTATATTATTTATAAAGAAGGGCAGAAGTTTCTTGAATTTGTTTCCCTAACTTACGGTGAAGATAAAATTCTTAAGATTATGGAAAACTTCTGGAGGTTTACTACTTTCAAAGAAGTTCTTGAGTTTACACTCGGAGATAAATTCGCTGATATTGACAACCTGTGGACTTTTTCGATGCGGCAGAAGTATTTCCCGCTATATCAGCAGAATTACCCTCATTTTGTAAAAGCAAGAAAGTTAACCGAGAAAGGATTCAATTTCGATCCCGTTTATTACGAGAAAGATGGTAAAAGAGAAATTTATTTTATTGGTAATCATAACGGCTATTCTTCAGTTTTCAAAATGAAATATGATATTGAAAGCGAAGAATACTCTAAAGCTGAAGTACTGATTGAAGGTGAGCGCAATTCAGAATTTGAGTCGTTTCATTTGTTGGAAAATTCACTTGGGCTTTCTAAAAACGATTTACTGGCATTTGTTACAAAATCATTGGGCAAAGATGTAATTCATCTCTATTCAATTGAAGATGATGAAATAACCCGGACACTTTCATTTGATGAAATGATTACAATCAGAGCACCGAACTTCTCATCTGATGGCAATACACTTGTATTTACAGCAACCGATAAAAAAGGTTATAGCGACCTCTACACATTTAATTTTACTACCAATGAATTACTGCGGCTTACAAACGATTATTACCAGGATATTGATCCGGTTTTTAATAAGGACAATTCTAAAATTATTTTTGCTTCGGATAGAACTGCCGGTGAATATCAACAGAAATTCAATTTATTTGAATATGACCTGAACACAAAGCAAATTGAATATCTTACCTATATAAACGGAAATATCTCAACCCCATCATTCTCACCAGATTATAAAGAACTCTACTTCACATGCGATTACGACGGCACATATAATATCTGGAAAATGAATTATGATAAAAATAAACAGGAGAATATTACCCGTCTTACAAATTTTGTTACAAGTGTTTACAGTTTTTCATTTGCAGATGATAAGAACATCATAACTTCTGCATTCGAAAATTTTTCATTCCAGTTCTATAATCTCAATCTCGAAAATCTCACTTCTCAGCAAAATATTGTTATTAACAATGAATTTAGCAAAGCCCGTTCTAAATGGATAACCGATAAAATTAATGTACCGGCTGAGCAGGATAGACTTGTTTATGAACGCGAATACACACTCGATTACGCCGTTGGGCAATTAATAACAGATCCGGTTTATGGATCACGCGGTGGCGCTTTGCTTACTTTAAGCGACCTATTAGGAGACGACCGCTACCTCTTCTTTATTTACAATACTGCCGAATACCAGAGCGAAATTCTCAAAAATTTTAATGTTGCTATTACAAGAATCAATTTGAGCAAGCGGACAAATTACGGTTATGGAGTTTTCCACTATTCCGGAAGACGCTACGACATTCGTGAGTCCAACGTTTATTTCTACGAAAGAGTGTTTGGCGGTTACTTCGAAATGTATTATCCGTTTTCAAGTTTTCAGCGTTTAGAAGCTTCTGTCAGTGTTGCTAATTCCGATAAAGATGTTGACGGTGCAATTCTTCCTAGAAAAGTTTTAATGGTTTCAAACTCTTTATCATTTGTTCACGATAACTCATTATGGGCTTCGTCGGGCCCAATAGACGGTTCAAGATTCCGGTTACTACTCGGCTATACCAGTGATGTTAAATTCAGCAATCTAAATTATTTCTCTTTCATTGCAGATTACAGGCATTATTTCCGTCTAGGTTTAAGAAGTACAGTAGCCGCACGTGCTGCTTTTTTTGCTAATCATGGTAAAGAAGCACGCAGATACTTCGCCGGCGGCAGCTGGGATTTACGTGGCTGGCCACGCTGGTCTATTCGTGGAGAAAAACTATGGCTCTCTTCGGTTGAACTAAGATTTCCTTTAGTTGATCAGCTCTATATTAAATTTCCTGTATTCGGATTAAGCTTTTTTGATATTCGTGGTGCGCTTTACTTTGATGCCGGCTCTGCATGGGATAAGAACTACAAAGAAACATTAGGAAGTTTAGGTTTTGGTCTTAGAATAAATCTCTTTAACGCACTTACATTACGATACGATATGGGAAAGAAGATTGAAAAGAATTTCTCACAGTTTCAACCCGGTTTATTCTACCAATTTTTCTTTGGGTGGGATTTTTGAAAAAGGCATTTACTTTCATATTGTTGGTTGCAGTTACTTATTCATGTTCTACTCCATTTATTTTGAAAAATGTCCGTCTGGAAAATGATGGAATTTACACTTACGGTAAAAACGAAAACCGGAATTTCTATTACGATGTTGCCATTTCAGAAAAACTTGAGTTGAAATGGAGTGCATCAACTAACGGCAGCCAGCCGAATACTTCTGTACTGATATTAAATAGTTATGTCGTTGTTTCGGATCTGTCAGGTAGAATTTATGCATTCGATAGGGAGAATGGGAAATTAATCGGTTACGAAAAATATAGTGGTGCCATTTCTACTGCTCCTATAATAAACAGTTTGAGGATCTATTTTGTAATTAACGAAAAACTGGAACCTTATTCAACTTTTAAGATGTTCGATTTTATTAATAATAAAATATTAACAGAAGATAGAATTAATGGCGCTGTTACTAATGAAATGTTAAGACTGAATGAAGGAATTGTTGTTCTTACGGATAGGGGAGAGTTGATAAAATATAATTACGTAGGTTACCGCGATTATACGGTTAACCTGAAAACATCTACTAATTGCAACCCGGCTGCTAATGACAGGTTTATAGCGTTCGGAACTGTAAAAGGTGAACTTGTAATACTTAATAGAAAAGACGGAACAATTTATTTCAAAGAAAAAATAGCCGGACCGATTGAAAGCGGTTTTACTTTCGATAAACACTTAATCTATTTTGGAGATAGTAACGGTGTATTATATGCATTTGATTCAAATAATAAAAAAATAATCTGGCAATTTGATACCGGTGCTAAAATTGTTGCTACACCTGTTTACGATAATTCAAAAATTATTGTTGGAAACTTATCCGGTAAAATTGTTGCGGTTGATAAAAAGACTGGAACGAAAATCTGGATACGTAATACAAAAGGGGTTATTAACTCAACTCCACTTTTAACAAAAACTTTTCTTGTGCAGCCGGACTTTAATAAGAAAGTTTACTTAATAAATGCCTCGATCGGGGTTATAGCAGATACTATTGAATTTGATCGAAGAGTTAAACTAACACCTGTAATTAATGATGGAATTCTTTTCCTGGGTGCAGATAGAGGACAAATAAATGCATATCAAACATTCGAAGTAAAGTGAAATACAAATTTTACATATTGTTTGTTATTCTGCTTGTAAGTAGATCCCTGGCACAGGATTGTAAAAGTTTTCTCGAGATTGAAACCAACCGGGATAGCTCTCTTATTTTTATTAATGATCAGCTGATTGGATATGGAAAGATAAGGGCAGAAGTAACCCCCGGTAAATACTTCATTACTGTGAAGGAAAATATTTTCAGGTGGAATGAACACGAAATAAACGATTCGGTTAATATAAAACTGTGCGATAAGGAATATTTAATCAGCTACAATTTATTCGATAAACTATTTATTGATTCTAAACCTCAGGATGCATCAATCTATATTTATGATTCTCTTATGGCAAGAACACCTAACTTTGTTAATGTAAATGAATTTCAAACTGTCTCCTTGAGAAAGAACGGATTATCAAAATCGATTCATTCGAAAGAATTATCACCTTACAATACAATTCCTCTGGAAATACCTGTTACGGAAAAGAACGAAATATTTTCTGAATCTGATTGGTTTAAGGTTCTTGTTGGAACTGCTACAGTGTTTGGTGCAGTCTCTGCATATTTCAAAATTAAAGCCGATAACCGTTACGATGAGTATCTAAAATCTAAAGACCCTGATAAACTTAACGAAGTGAACAGGTTCGATCTTTATAGCGGAATTTCTTTCGGGCTTCTTCAAATTAACTTCGGCTATCTAATTTACAAGTTTCTTATAGATTGATTACCGCACTTTTATGATGTTAGTTGTTAATATTTTTTGCTAACATCAGGAATTATTTTTGTGATGTAAAAATTCATTAATTACTTTAATCAAAACGACCTTGCGTTTAAGCTGACGTCAAAAGGTCCCCGCTACTAATACAATTACTTATTGTTTATATTTTTTTATTTACTTCATTACTTCAACTTTCACTAAAATGACAAACTCTAAATATTACGACCGCTTACAGTGTGCCGCTTGAGTCGTGGGATATTTCCAAAAAGGATTTAGTTTATTTTCATCAAACTTTTTGGAGGACCTATGTACTACTCCGGCATCGATCAGCATAAACTATTCTCCGTTATCACTACAGTCAATGATGATGGTATTATAGTTAAACAAGCTGAACTAAAGAATAATGAATTCGATATTCTAAACTACTTTGCATCACTTGGTAATACTCATTCCGCTACCGTTGAGACTACCGGCGGTTGGTATTGGATGAATGACCTTCTCTCTTCTCATGGGATCAATCTCAAGCTTGCTCATGCCAAATATGTTAAAGCAATCGCCTACGCTAAAGTTAAAACAGATAAGGTTGATTCTCATATACTTGCTCAACTACTTCGTCTCAACTTTATTCCCGAAGCTTACAAGATCTCTGATGATGTTCGCCCTCTGCGTGATACTCTTAGAGCTCGGCTTCGCCTTTCTCAGAAGAGAACCAGTTGTCTCAACTTTATGAACCGCATGCTTGAGAAGTTTAATATCAATGATCCTTCTTTGCTTTCTGATTTTTACAAACTGCAATACCAGCAATTTGATTATCAAGAACATCTACTCAAAGAACAAATGCTTACTCTTGAAAAATCTCTCTATCCTTCTCTCATCCCTAACAACGATATTCAACGGTTACTCTGGATCCCCGGTATCGGTAAGATGAACGCTTTTACTATCCTCCTCGAAGTTGGTGACATCAACCGTTTCCTATCAGAGAAAAACTTTTTCTCTTACTGTCGACTTGTTCCTTCTGCTCGTAACTCTGGTGGTAAATCAAAGCAGCGGTCTTCTAAAGATGGTAACAAATATCTTAAAGCTGTCTTCTCCGATGCTGCCGTTCACGCACTTCAGTACTATCCGCCAATTAAAAAATATCATGACTCTAAGCTCCGAAGGAAAAAGAAACAAGTTGCTCATGCTATTATTGCTAAAGAGATCGCTCGCATTGTTTACTACGTTCTCAAGCACAAATCCGATTTCAATAACCATTTCAAAGGAATTAAAATAGATCAGAAAAAATCTTATCAGTGGCCGCGCATTACAAACCCGTACGCATAACTGTCCCGATTAATCGGGACCTTGCGCTGGATTGGGAAGTAATGCGCTTGCCTAATATATATCTGGGATGGTCCATTGATAGTGGATAACTCTGTTGTTTAAGAGTATGCCCCGTAAGCGGTTTGGTTGCTACTTCTTGGCAGCCTTCAAGATATCGTAGGCAGCTATTAATTTGAATTATTCGTTCAGCTTTTCAAAGAACTGTACTTTTGGACAACTCTTGAGTTCTTTCAATAATATTTTATTACCTGTTGACTAAATCCTTTTTTAAGCGGTTATATGCGTTTCTCAGTTTTTACTTTTAAATATTTCTCCTTTCTTTAATAGTCGATGCCCTTCAAATACCGTAAGAATATCTACTGAGTTTTTCTTAACCAAATAAACGATTCGATAATTTTTATGTATCAGCTCGCGGATATTCTCCAACGATAATTCAGGCACTATTCTACCTTTTTCAGGATAATCAATTAATGTTTCCGCAACTGATATTAACTTCTCAACAAACTCAATTGCGACAATAGGATTATCTTTTGATATATATTCTTCAATTTCTTGTAAGCGAAGTAATGCTTCTTTTGTCCAGAATATTTTCATCTTTCTTTCCCTGTCCGTGTTTTTTGCAATTCACTTCTGAGTTGTGAAGTAGTTAAAACTTCTCCTTTTTCAGAATCAGATAAACCACGTGAAATTGAATCGATGAAAAGTTTTGTTTGTCTCAAATCATCAAATTCCGATGGAGAGATTAATACTCCGGCAGGTTTACCATTTTGAGTGATAATCAAAGAATTACGCTTGTTCTGGATTTCTTTAAGATATTTAGCCAAACCGGATTTGAATTGACCAACTGGAATTATATCATTTGCAACTAAGATGTTCTTCATTTTTGTATCCTTTTATTGTCTTTATTCTGGACTAAATATAAGAC
>Ga0207951_100069_pt1 | contig 82727 bp, 84 predicted proteins | sample Subbio12Aug_8Bad_FD_184830 | JGI IMG/M metagenome (GOLD analysis project Ga0207951, IMG submission 184830) | Serpentinite rock and fluid subsurface biosphere microbial communities from McLaughlin Reserve, California, USA - CR12Aug_8Bad (SPAdes) | ecosystem: Environmental > Terrestrial > Deep... | reverse complement strand
GGGCAGTCTTTTGATAATGAAGTCGGTCATGTCAGGCTCACCTTCAGGGTGAGCAACATTTTACACCCAAGCCATTGATTTATATGGATAAAACAGTGTTTTTTGACTGTCGGATCACGGATTCAGGCGAAAGATCCATGTAGGCCAGCCTGGTCGCGAGCATATGCGCTTCGGCCAGCCAGATCCATGCGAGCGGCGCCCAGTCGGATCGATCGTGGCGTGCCTTCAGGCGTCGCGCGCGCTCTTTCCTGGCATGAGTGCGCTCGACAACCCAGCGCTTCATCAACGGGCCTATGCGCTGGTGCGGGCAGTACCCGGCGCGGACACGATGTCGATGCGCTGCTGTTCGGCGACCTGCCGGTCGGCCTGTTCAATCACAGCACCGGAAACCAGATCAACTTCCTCCGGACGGACCCGCCGCTGTTGTGCCGGCGATGTGATGCCGCGTGGATCGCGGGCGTCACGGCCGCCTGCGTCGCCGGCTTTGCGCTACTGTCATGGCCGTGGCTGCTGGTGGGCGTGCCGGCGGTCGTGCTGCGAACAGGGCTGGCCGTCAGCGTCCGCATGCTCTGGCGCTGGTCGATCCGGGCCAAGGTCGACGCGGCCCTGGCGGCGGCGGCCCGGGCCGCTCAGCCGCGCCCGAGGCTGCGGCGGGTGAAGTAGGCCCGGCCCGGGGAATGTTTCGGCGGACATGGCGTCGATGAATTTCCTGCCGGCCGCTCTCTCGACCCGGGGTCGCCTGGGTGGCACGGTGGCCCGTACATGAGGCCGTGATCCTGCCTCGCAGCGGCGAGAATGACAGCGAAGAACCGATAACGCAGGCTGACTCCGAGTCCATGATCGACGACCTCAAGAAGACCCTCTGGGCCACCGCCGACAAGCTGCGCGCCAACATGGACGCAGCCGAATACAAGCACCTGGTGCTGGGCCTGATCTTCCTGAAGTACATCTCCGACACCTTCCAGGCCCGGCGCACCGAATTGACCGCGCGCTTCGCCGACCCGGTCGACGAGTACCACCTCGACAGCGCCACGCCGGCCGACATCGCGGCCGAGCTGGAAGACCGCGACTACTACCGCGAGGCCAACGTCTTCTGGGTGCCCGAGGCGGCGCGCTGGGAAGCCATCCGCGCCGCGGCCAAGCAGACGGATATCGGCAAGCGCATCGACGATGGCTTGAGCCTCATCGAGGCCGAGAACCCCAAGCTCAAGGGCATCCTCGACAAGCGCTTCGCCCGCGCGCAGTTGCCCGACGGCAAGCTGGGTGAGCTGGTGGACCTGGTGTCGACCATCGGCTTCGGCGCATCAGCGGCCGATGCGCGCGACGTGCTGGGCCAGGTCTACGAATACTTCCTCGGCATGTTCGCCAGCGCCGAAGGCAAGCGCGGCGGCCAGTTCTACACGCCGCGTAGCATCGTCAAGACGCTGGTGGCCGTGCTGGCGCCGCACCACGGCAAGGTGTACGACCCCTGCTGCGGCTCGGGCGGCATGTTCGTGCAGAGCGAGGAGTTCATCCTCAGCCACGGCGGCAAGCTGGGCGACGTGGCCATCTTCGGCCAGGAGGCCAACCCCACCACCTGGCGGCTGGCCGCGATGAACCTGGCCATCCGCGGCATCGACTTCAACCTGGGCCGCGAGCCGGCCGACACCTTCACGCGCGACCAGTTCCCCGACCTGCGCGCCGACTTCATCCTGGCCAACCCGCCGTTCAACATCAGCGACTGGTGGCACGCGAGTCTTTCCGGCGATGCACGCTGGGTGTACGGCGACCCGCCGCAGGGCAACGCCAACTACGCCTGGCTGCAGCACATGCTGCATCACCTGAAGCCCGGTGGCCGCGCCGGCATCGTGCTGGCCAACGGCAGCATGAGCAGCAGCCAGAACAACGAAGGCCAGATCCGTGCCGCGATGGTCGAGGCCGACGCGGTGGAAGTGATGATCGCGCTGCCGGGGCAGTTGTTCTTCAACACGCAGATCCCGGCCTGCCTGTGGTTCCTGGTGAAGGACAAGCGGCAGCGCCGCGGCGAGGTGCTGTTCATCGACGCGCGCAAGCTGGCCACGATGATCAGCCGGGTGCAGTGCGAGTTGAAGGACGAGGTGATAGCCCGCATCGCCGGCACCGTGGCGGCGTGGCGTGGCGATGCCGGCGCGGGCGAGTACGCCGATATGGCTGGCTACTGCCGCAGCGTGAGGCTGGCCGAGATTGCCGATCACGGGCACGTGCTGACGCCGGGGCGCTACGTCGGCGCCGAGGCCGTGGAGGACGATGACGAGGACTTCGCAGCCAAGATGCAGACGCTGACCGAGAAGCTGGGTGAGCAGATGGCGAAGGGGGCGGAGCTGGATGCGGTGATCCGGCGAAAGCTCGGGGGGCTGGGGTATGAATTCTGAGTGGGCCTCACGCTCCCTCGGCGAGTTCGTTCGGCTTCAGCGTGGCCACGATCTGACCGCGTCCGAACAACGGGCGGGCAGCGTTCCGGTGATGGGTTCGGCCGGCCCGAATGGCACGCATAGTGAAGCGCTTGCCAAAGGCCCTGGCCTTGTGATCGGTCGCAGCGGTGCGTCGATCGGGCGGGTGCACTTTTCCGAGGTCGACTATTGGCCCCACAACACTTGCCTATACGTCACCGACTTCCTCGGGAACAACCCGCGATTCGCGTACTACCTCCTGCAGACGTTGAACCTTGCTGGCTACAACTCGGGCAGCGCCCAGCCGTCGCTCAACCGAAACTTCGTCTACTCGATTCGCATCCAAGTGCCTGCCCGGTGGGAGCAGGACGAAATCGCCCACCTGTTGAACGCGCTCGACGACCGCATCGCCCTCCTGCGCGAAACCAACGCCACCCTCGAAGCCATCGCGCAGGCGCTATTCAAGTCGTGGTTCATCGACTTCGATCCCGTTCGCGCCAAGAGCCAAGGCCTCGCCCCGGCCGGCATGGACGAAGCCACGGCGGCCCCGTTTCCGGAGGGGTTCGAGGAGTCGGCGCTGGGGCCGGTGCCGAAGGGCTGGCCATGTATCGACCTTGGTGAACTGACGCGCCGTTGCGGTGGCGCCATTCAGACCGGCCCATTCGGCAGTCAACTGCACGCCAAGGACTACGTCGACAGCGGTATCCCGGTCGTGATGCCAAAGGACATCGTCGGGCGCCGAGTGTCGACCGACTCGATTGCTCGCGTGCGGAGCGACGATGTCGAACGTTTGTCGCGTCACAAGCTGCAGGCCGGCGACATCGTCTTCAGTCGGCGCGGCGACGTGGAGCGCCACGCATTGATCACCGAACGAGAAGTTGGCTGGCTGTGTGGAACCGGCTGTCTGTTGGTTCGGCCAGGTCCCGGATGGCAGTCGCCGGGCTTCTTGTCTCTGCTGCTTGACGCGCCGCGGGCGCGCACGTGGCTCGTTCAGCATGCGGTGGGCGCGACGATGCCCAACCTCAATACGGGCATCCTGGCTTCGGTGCCGGTAGTCCTGCCTCCGCCCGCATTGCTGGCCGCATTCGACGCCGTAGTCGCGGTGACCGAAGAGCAGAGAAGTCGCAATGCCACGATGGCCGAGACGCTGGCCGAGATTCGCGACACGTTGCTGCCACGCGTGACTTCCGGTCAACTCCGGCTCCCCGAAGCCGTGGACGCAGCACTGGCGTAGCGCCACGAACTACTGCTTCGGCCCGAAGACCTTCACGAACTCGGTGTGTTTGGCCTCGCGCCACATCGCAGTGAGGTCGCCATTGCGCTCCAGCGCGTCGTAGATCTCGCGGATCAGGTCGTTGTCCACCTTCTTGGCCGACCGCATCTTGGCCAGCAGTTCCCAGCCGTGCCAGATCGGCAACTCGAAGTCCTGGGCCAGCCGGTGCATGCCCAGGTCGTCCGTCACGACGATGGCGTCGCGGACCTGGCCGAAGGCCAGCACGCGGCAATCGGTGTCCGAAGGCGGTTGCCGGCCACCAGTCGTATAGATCTCCACCTCGGCCAGCACGTGGGCACGCAGAACGCTGCGGGCACTGTCGAGCTGGCGCTTCTCGTCGTCGCTCAGCCGCACCTGGCGGGCGTCGCGCTCGGCGCCCAGGGCCGGCTCTTCGAACCAGGGGTGGTGGAACCGCAGCTTGGGGCTGCGACGAACCTCGTCCTCCACGTCCTTCAATACCGTCAGCACGTAGTCCTTCTGCCCGAACTTCACACCGAGCAACGGTCTGATGCGCTTGGCCAGCCGGAGGTAGGTGTTGGTGTCGAGCAGGACCAGCGTCAACGCAGCAGCTCGTCGTGGATGGCCTGGGCATCCGCGAGCGGGACGCTCATCACCTGCTGCACGTAGCCGGCACCGGTGCCGCGCTCGCGCAGCAGCGCCTGCAGCGCCGTGAAGAAGGCCGACTTGAAGACCGTATGCGCCGCCGCGATGTAGACGGCAGGCTCGGGCGGCAGCGGCCGGAAGAGCGTGGCGCTGACCAGCTCGCCGCGAACGCCATCGCTGTTGCGCGCGGCATGCACCTGCTGGGGCGTCACCTTCAGCGCGGGCAGGCCTTGGGCATGCGCGTACTTGCTGACTTCATTGAACACGCTGTAGAGCGAGATCATGTGCTCGCGGGCGAAGTCATGCAGCGCACCGATCACGCCGCCGGGCGTGCGGCGGTGGCCGGCGCTCACGTAGGCGCGGTGCGCCAGTTCCTTCGGGAACAGCAACGCGCCGGCGAAGGCGTCGGCGAAGTCCTCGCCTTCGTCCTTGCCGGCCAGCTCGGGCGTGAACACGTGCGCCAGCTCGTGGGCCATCCAGAACTTGAAGTCCTCGAGGTGGGTGTCGAGGTTCAGGTAGATGAAGGTGACCTTCTCCGCCGGCAGCAGGATGTGCAGCGCATTCTCGTGCGTGTTCCTGGCGCCCCACATCACGGGAACGATGACGGCGTCGTTCTCGGCGAACTGGCCGATGAGGCGCTCGTAGGACAGCACGGCTTCCGGGCCCAGCCCCAACTTGGCGCGCACTGCGGCAGCCGTGGCCTGCAGGCTGTCGTAGGCCAGCGAGGTGTCCGAGATCTGCGTGCGCAGCGACTGCCGCGCAGGCAGATGCGACACCAGTGGCTTGAGCATCGCGCCCATCGCGCGGGCGTGCAGCACATGCTCGTCGGTGGTCTTGGCGGCGCCCTTCTTGCGGAAGGCGATGACGGGTTGATCGGTCGTGTCGGACCGGACCAATTGTTCGAAGCTCAGGCTCAGCGTGGTGGCCAGCTTCAGCAGCGTGGCAGGGCGGGGGAAGTCGACGCCCTTCATCCAGTTGGTGACGGCCTGGGCACTGACGCCCAGCACTTCTGCCAGTTGCTTCTGGTCCCAGCCCTTGGCGGCCAGCGCGGACCGCACGACTTCGCTGTGGACAGTTTTTTGCATCGCCGCGGGATTGTGGTGGCGAGGAGGCTTGTAATCAAGTTAAATCAAGCGGTGCGGCGGTATTCAGGCGTGACGTGTGATCTCCTCGCGACGTGGGAAGCCGCCGGTATTCAAGCAGTCTTTCATGTGCTGGCGGTTTACTAAAGCATGCTTTACTATGCCGCCGAGGCACTCAAGCCGCCTTTCACGTCATGCGCACCACCGGCACCACCGTCACCACCACCACGATGGGCGAGGTGGTGCAGGCGTTCGTGCCCCATGCGCTGCCGCCAGCCGACCCGCCGCTGGCGCCTGAGAGCTACGCCACCGTCAATCACCGCGCCGAGATGGCCCTGGCCCGGCTGGGCGGTGTGGCCGGCCTGGTGCCTTCGGTCGACTGGCTGCTCTGCAGCGCCATCCGCAAGGAAGCGCTGCTCACCTCGCAGATCGAGGGCACCCAGGCCACGCTGACCGACCTGTTCGACGACGAGGCCGGCCAGGTGCTGGCGAACACGGCCGATGTCGAGGAGGTCACCAACTACCTGCGCGCGTTCCGGCTCGTGCGCGACAACCTGCGCAGCGAGGCCGGCCTGCCGATCTCGGTGCGGCTGCTGTGCGATGCGCACCGGCTGCTGCTCGATGGCGCACGCGGCGCCGGCAAGCAGCCGGGCGATCTGCGGCGCTCGCAGAACTGGATCGGCGGCGCGCGGCCGGGCCGGGCTGCATTCGTGCCGCCGCCACCAGACAAGGTGCCGGGGCTGTTGGCCGACCTCGAGCGCTTCATCCACGACCCGGCGCCGGCGCTGCCACCACTCGTGCGCGTGGCCCTGGTGCATGTGCAGTTCGAGACGATCCACCCCTTCGTCGACGGCAACGGGCGCATCGGCCGATTGCTGATCGCGGCGCTGCTGGAGCATTGGGGCCTGCTGCCCGAGCCGCTGGTCTACATCAGCGGCTACCTCAAGCAGCACCAGGCGGAGTACGTCCGGCGGCTGTCGGCCGTGCGCACCGAAGGCGACTGGGAAGGTTGGGTCGGCTTCTTCCTCGACGGCGTGGAGACCGCCGCCACTGATGCCGAGCGCGGCATCGTCGCGATCGCGAGCCTGATCAACGCCGACCGCAAGCGCCTGCTGGCTGCGCCCCGCGTGGGCGCAGTGGCCCTGCGCCTGTTCGAACTGCTGCCGCTGATGCCGCGCTTCACCATCGAGCAGGCACGGCAGAAGCTGGACACCACCTTTCCCACGGCCACCGCAGCCGTGAAGCTGCTGCAGGACCTGGGGCTGCTGACCGAGCTGACCGGCCAGAAGAAGAACCGGCTGTTCAGCTACGCTGCTTACGTCGAACTCCTGGCAGGGGACACATGACGGAAGACCAGCTCGAGCAGGAGTGCCTGGCGTGGCTGGCCGATGTGGGCTGGCAGCACCGCTACGGGCCGGACATCGCGCCCGATGGCGACGCGCCCGAGCGCGACAACTACCGCCAGGTGCTGCTGCTGGGGCGCTTGCGCTCCGCGGTGGCCGCGCTGAACCCGACCGTGCCCGCAGCGGCGCGTGAAGACGCCATCCGCCAGGTGCTGGACCTGGGCACCCCGGTGCTGCTGGCCGCCAACCGCCACTTCCACCGACTGCTGGTGGGCGGCGTGCCGGTGCAGTATCAGCAGGATGGCGGTGCATCGGGAGAACTGCGCGGCGACTTCGTGCGCCTGGTGGACTGGGTCGACCCGTCGCGCAACGAATGGCTGGCCGTCAACCAGTTCTCCGTCACCGGGCCGCACCACACACGCCGGCCTGACATCGTGCTCTTCGTCAACGGCCTGCCGCTGGTGCTGATCGAGTTGAAGAACCCGGCCGACCTGAACGCCGACGTGGGCCGAGCCTTCCACCAGATCCAGACCTACAAGGCGCAGATCCCGGACCTGTTCCAGACCAACGAGGTGCTGGTGGTGTCGGATGGCAGCGAGGCGCTGCTGGGTTCGCTCTCGGCCGACAGCGAGCGCTTCATGGCCTGGCGCACGATCGACGGCATCACGCTCGACCCGCTGGGCAGGTTCCACGAGCTGCAGACGCTGGTGCGGGGTGCCCTCGCGCCGGCGGTCCTGCTCGACTACCTGCGCTACTTCGTGCTCTTCGAAGACGACGGCCAGCTCGTCAAGAAGATCGCCGGCTACCACCAGTTCCATGCGGTGCGCGCGGCCATCGCGCAGGTGGTGACCGCGTCGCGCCCGGACAGCGACGCGCGGTTGCGAGGTAAGGGCGGCGTGGTCTGGCACACCCAGGGCAGTGGCAAGAGCATCACGATGACCTGCTTTGCGGCGCGCGTGATGCAGGAACCGGCGATGGAGAACCCGACCATCGTCGTCATCACCGACCGCAACGACCTGGACGGCCAGCTCTTCGGCGTGTTCAGCTTGGGCGCTGACCTGCTGCGCGAGCAGCCGGTGCAGGCGAACACGCGGCAGGATCTGCGCGCTCGCTTGAGCAACCGCCCGAGCGGCGGCATCGTGTTCGCCACGATCCAGAAGTTCATGCCGGGCGAGGACGAGGATACGTTTCCGCTGCTCTCGGACCGCCACAACATCGTCGTGATGGCCGACGAGGCGCACCGCACGCAGTATGGCTTTGAGGCCAAGCTCAAGGCGCCGAAGGCGCCGCGCCAACTGACCACCGGAGACGGCCAGTCGCCCGCGCACCGCGCCGAGTTCGCGCCGCCCGCGAAGTACCAGGTGGGCTATGCCCAGCACCTGCGCGACGCGCTGCCCAACGCCACCTTCGTCGCTTTCACTGGCACACCCGTGTCGGGCGAAGACCGCGACACGCGGGCGGTGTTCGGCGACTACATCAGCGTCTATGACATGCAGCAGGCCAAGGAAGATGGCGCCACGGTGGCCATCTACTACGAGAGCCGGCTCGCCAAGCTGGGCCTCAAGGCCGACGAGATGGCCACCATCGACGACGAGGTCGACGAGCTGGCCGAAGACGAGGAAGAGAGCCAGCAGGCCAGGCTCAAGAGCCGCTGGGCGGCGCTGGAGAAGGTGGTGGGTGCCGCGCCGCGCATCGCCCAGGTGGCGGCCGACCTGGTGGCGCACTTCGAAGAGCGCAACAAGGCGCAGACCGGCAAGGCCATGGTGGTGGGCATGAGCCGCGACATCTGCGTCCACCTCTACAACGAGATCATCAAACTGCGGCCCGACTGGCACAGCCCCGACCCTTCGCTGGGCGCCATCAAGATCGTGATGACCGGCTCGGCCAGCGACAAGGCGCTGCTGCGCCCGCACATCCACAGCGCGCAGGTGAAGAAGCGACTGGAAAAGCGCTTCAAGAACCCGGGCGACCCGCTGCGCATGGTGATCGTGCGCGACATGTGGCTGACCGGCTTCGATGCGCCGTGCGTGCACACGCTCTACGTCGACAAGCCGATGAAGGGCCACAACCTGATGCAGGCCATCGCCCGCGTGAACCGCGTATTCAAGGACAAGCAGGGCGGCCTGGTGGTGGACTACATCGGCATCGCCAACGAGCTGAAGTCGGCGCTGAAGGAATACACCGCGAGCAAGGGCCGCGGGCGACCCACGGTGGATGCGCACGAGGCGTACAGCGTGCTGGCCGAGAAGCTCGACGCGCTGCGCGGGATGCTGCACGGCTACGACTACAGCGGCTTCCTGACCGGCGGCCACAAGACGCTGGCCGGCGCCGCCAACTTCATCCTGGGCATCAAGGACGGCAAGAAGCGCTTCGCCGACCTGGCGCTGGCGATGAGCAAGTCGTTTACTTTGTGCTGCACGCTCGACGAGGCCAAGGCGGTGCGCGAGGAGGTCGCCTTCTTCCAGGCCGTGAAGGTGATCCTGACCAAGCGCGAGATCAGCCGGCAGAAGAAGACCGACGAGGCACGCGAGCTGGCAATACGCCAGATCATCAGCTCGGCCGTGGTGTCGGAAGAGGTGGTCGACATTTTCGACGCCGTGGGCCTGGACAAGCCCAACATCGGCATCCTCGACGACGCCTTCCTCGCCGAGGTGCGCAACCTGCCCGAGCGCAACCTGGCGGTGGAGCTGCTGGAGCGGCTGCTCGAAGGCGAGATCAAGTCACGCTTTGCCGGCAACGTGGTGCAGAGCAAGAAGTTCTCGGACATGCTGACCGACGTGGTGCAGCGCTACCAGAACCGGTCCATCGAAGCCGCGCAGGTGATGGAAGAGCTGGTGCAGATGGCCAAGAAGTTCCGCGAGGCTGCGGCGCGCGGCGAGCAGCTCGGCCTGACCGAAGACGAGGTGCGCTTCTACGACGCGCTGGCCAACAACGAATCGGCCGTGCGCGAGCTGACCGATGAGACACTGAAGAAGATCGCCCACGAGCTGGCCGAGAACCTGCGCAAGAACCTGACCGTCGATTGGTCGGCGCGCGAGAGCGTGCAGGCCAAGCTGCGGCTGATGGTCAAGCGCATCCTGCGCAAGTACAAGTACCCGCCGGATCAACAGGATGCGGCGGTGGAACTGGTGCTGCAGCAGGCGAAAGCGCTGGGGGAGGCGTGGGCGTAGCGGCGTCACGGGAGAGCCGAGTACGCCCGCTCGAGGGCTTCTCGGCGCAGCTCGTGCGGGCCCCAGGGGTCAGTCCGTAGGCTCGGCCGGCTGGCCGATGGCCGCAATCGAGGCGAAGCCGTAGCGTGCGATCAGCCGCTCAACGAAAGCGGGGTCGACGGCAAAGGCGAAAGCGAGGCGGCCCTGAAGGTTTGCAACTTCGGTGGGGCCGAGAGTTCCCAGTGCCGCACGATGAATGGCCAGCCGGAGCTGCCGCTTGGCCTCGCGTCCGATGGAAGCAAGCCCAGCATTGGAGAGCGTCAGACCCACGAGCGTGCGCCGTGTCTTCTTCGAGACGTTGATAAAACGGCTGCTGCGGCGGCGCTCCTGGGTTGATAGCCATCTATTCGTTATTATGCGACCAAGGCCGTATAAAGAGGCATAAGTCGCTATAGTGGCCCCTGACATGGACAAGATCCGCAACCCCTTCTCGCCAGGCGCAGGCTCGCCGCCGCCCGAGCTGGCCGGCCGCGAAGGCATCCTGGAGCAGGCTCGGGTGCTGTTCGGGCGGGTGCAGGCCAGGCGGCCCGAGAAGAGCCTGCTGCTGACCGGCCTGCGCGGCGTTGGCAAGACGGTGCTGCTGGGCGAGATCGAGCGCATGGCCGTGGCCCAGGGCTTTCGAACCATCCTGGTCGAGGCCCACGAAGGCAAGCCGCTGGCCGTGCTGCTGGCGCCTCACCTGCGCCGCCTGCTGTTCGACCTGGACCGCGTGAAGGCGGCCGGCGACAAGGTGAAGCGCGGCCTGGGCGTGCTGCGCAGCTTCATCGGCGCCATCAAGGTGAAGGTGGGGGATCTGGACATCGGTCTGGACATCGAGCCCGAGCCTGGGTCGGCCGACAGCGGTGACCTGGAGGTCGATCTGGCCAACCTGTTCGTGGCCGTGGGCGAGGCGGCGCAGGAGCGGGGCGCGGCCGTCGCCCTCCTGATCGACGAGATCCAGTACTTCAGCACCGAGGAGCTGGGTGCGCTGATCATGGCCATGCACCGCATGCAGCAGCGCCAACTGCCGCTGGTGCTGGTGGGCGCGGGCCTGCCGATCCTGCCCGGGCTGGCCGGCGAGTCGAAGTCGTACGCCGAGCGGCTGTTCAACTTCCCCGCCGTGGGGCCGCTGCCCGAGCCCGACGCCGCGCGGGCACTGCAAGACCCCGTGCAGGCCGAGGGCGTGGCGTTCGACCTCGATGCGCTGCACGAGATCTTCCGCCTCACCCAGGGCTACCCGTACTTTCTGCAGGAGTGGGGCTATCAGGCCTGGAACCACGCGGCGGCCTCGCCGATCGGCGCCGACGTGGTCCGCGAAGCCAGCGAGCAGGTGTCGCAGCGCCTGGACCAGAACTTCTTCCGCGTGCGCTTTGACCGGCTGACGCCGCGCGAGAAGACCACCCTGCGCGCCATGGCCGAGCTGGGCGCAGGGCCCTACCGGACTGGCGATATCGCCGACAAGCTGGGCGTGAAGACCACCAGCCTGGCGCCGGTGCGCGCCAACCTGATCAGGAAGGGCATGGTCTACAGCCCCTCGCACGGTGAGATGGCCTTCACCGTGCCGCTGTTCGATGCCTTCATGCGGCGCGCGATGCCGCGCTTCGAGCCCTGACGGCGAGCTTGCCATGCCCCGCGCAGGCCAGGTCGAGAAGAAGAAGATGTAGGAGCGGGCGCTGGCGCTGCCGAGCCTGCGCCTGGGCTACACCGGCCTGGCCGACCGGATCGACCGGCCCGCCAGCTCGAACATCGATCCCGAACGCCCGAGGGCCTGGGTCGCGTCCATGTTTGCCGCGCAGAGCCGGCGGCTGGGCGCCGGTCGCGTGGCTGGCCTGGTAGCTCCCTTGACTGGACCGGAGTGCCCTGAACCGCAGCCATAATCCAGACCATGTCTGCGCCCCGTCCGACCACCGCAGCGCGCTCCGGTTGGCGTTGGCGCAAGCCATCGGCCTGACCCACCCCGCGCCCGAACGCCCCGGGCGGCCGCGTTCGCGGACCCGCCTCGGCCCCCCAGCACGCCGCGCCGGCCTCGCCAGCGCCGCAAGAAGCGGGGTTCGAATCAGGAGGCTCCCCGGGACATCAATGAAATCAACGGGTTGAAGCGCACATGCTGCTGATGATCGACAACTACGACAGCTTCACCTACAACCTCGTGCAGTACTTCGGCGAGCTGGGCGAGGAGGTGCGTGTGGTCCGCAATGACGAGCTCGGCGTCGAGGGCATCGCGGCGCTGGCGCCGCAGCGGCTGGTGCTGTCGCCGGGGCCGTGCTCGCCGGCCGAGGCCGGGGTCTGCGTCGAGGCGATCCGCGCGTTTGCCGGGCGCATCGCGATCCTCGGCGTGTGCCTGGGCCATCAGGCGATCGGCGCGGCGCTGGGCGCGCGCGTGGTGCGCGCGGCGCGCCAGATGCACGGCAAGACCAGCGCCGTCTCGCACGACGGGCGCGGCGTGTTCGAGGGCCTGCCCGATCCGTACACCGTCGTGCGCTACCACTCGCTGGCCATCGAGCGCGCCAGCCTGCCGGCGTGCCTGGAAGTCAGCGCCAGCGCCGAGGACGGCGAGATCATGGGCGTGCGCCACCGCGACTTTGCCGGCGGCCCGGCGCCGCTCGAGGGCGTGCAGTTCCACCCCGAATCGATCCTGAGCGAGCACGGCCACGCGCTGCTGCGCAACTTCCTGCGCATGAGCGCTGCGCCCGTGACGGCCTGATCCGCCAGTTGCCTCGCCCGTCCTGCCCCGCCGACCGGAGACCCGACCATGCCGATCACCGACACCGAGGCGCTCACGCGCGTCATCGAGCACCGCGAGATCTTCCACGACGAGATGCTGGTGCTGATGCGCCGCATCATGAGCGGCGAGATGTCGCCGGTGATGATCGCCGCGCTGGCCATCGGGCTGCGCGTCAAGAAGGAGACGATCGGCGAGATCACGGCCGCGGCGCAGGTCATGCGCGAGTTTGCGACGCCGGTCGTGGTCGCCGACCGCGAGCACCTGGTCGACATCGTCGGCACCGGCGGCGACGCCTCGCACACCTTCAACATCTCGACCGCGGCGACCTTCGTCGCCGCCGCCGCCGGCGCGCGCGTGGCCAAGCATGGCGGGCGCAGCGTGTCGTCGACCAGCGGCAGCGCCGACGTGGTCGAGGCGCTGGGTGCGAGCATCGCGCTCGGCCCCGAGCAGGTCGCGCGCTGCATCGCCGAGACCGGCATCGGCTTCATGTTCGCGCCGAACCACCACCCGGCGATGCGCCACGCCGCGCCGGTGCGCAGGGAGCTCGGCGTGCGCACGATCTTCAACATCCTCGGGCCGCTGACCAACCCGGCCGGCGCGCCGAACCAGTTGCTCGGCGTCTTTCACCCGGACCTGGTCGGCATCCTGGTGCGCGTGCTGCAGCGCCTGGGCAGCCGGCATGCGATGGTCGTGCACGGCATGAACGGCATCGACGAGATCTCGCTGTCGGGCCAGACGCTGGTCGGCGAACTCGTCGACGGCGAGGTCCGCGAGTACCGCATCCACCCCGGCGATTTCGGGCTGCGCGTGAGCGACATGGCGGCGCTCAAGGTCGCCAACCGCGAGGAGTCGGTGGCCTGCATCTGGCGCGCGCTCGGCGACGAGGACGGCGCGGTGCGCGACATCGTGCTGTTCAACGCCGGGGCGGCGCTGTACTGCGCCGGCGTCGCGCCGTCGATCGCCGAGGGCGTGCGGCGCGCCGCCGAGGCGGTCAGCAGCGGCCGTGCGCAGGACAAGCTCGAGCAGTTCGTCGCCGCGACGAACCGGCTGCGCGGTGGCTGAGCCGGCCCCTGCCGCCGGGCCCGGCGGGCTGCGCTACGGCACGCCGGCGCTGGCCGAGCTGGTCCAGGCCGCGGGTGCCGGGCCGACGGTCTTCCTGCCCAAGGTCGAGGCGCACCCGGCGGGCATGGCCGTCGGTGCGCTCGCGCTCGCGCTGGGCGTGACCGCCGGCGCATGGCAGAGCCCGGCGCTGGGCTGGGTCGCGCTCGCGGCGATGATGCTGGCGATGCTGCTGCACGCGCGTGTGATGCGGGTGCGCGCGGGCTGGGAGGTCGACTTCGTCGCGCGCCGCGTCACGCCGCACGGCCTGTACGGCGAGGTCGAGACGATCGACGGCGAGGGCTGGTCCGTCGTCTGCGCGCCGGGCGATCGCCGGCAGTCGATCGCGATCGACCTGCGCCACGCCGAGCGCGGCCGCGTCGCCCGCCTCTACGACAGCGCGCCGCGCCTGCGCAGCGCCCAAATGAAGCAGCTCAGCGAGCTCGCCGACGTGCTCGCGCGCCGGCTGCGCGTCGAGCGCGCCGGCCCGCGGCTCTGAGGCGCCGCCGAAGGAACACACCATGTCCGACATCCTGCAACGCATCGTCGCGGTCAAGCGCGACGAGGTCGCCGCTGCGCAGCGGTTGCGCCCGGCGGCTGCGCTGCGCCGCGCCGCCGAGGCGCGCGGCGAACTGCGCGACTTCGCCGCTGCGCTGCGCGCGCGGCTGGCCGCGGGCGAGCCCGCCGTGATCGCCGAGGTCAAGAAGGCCAGCCCGAGCAAGGGCGTGCTGCGCGAGCATTTCGAGCCGGCCGCGATCGCCGCCAGCTACGCCCGGCACGGCGCGGCCTGCCTCAGCGTGCTGACCGACGCGCGCTTCTTCCAGGGTTCGGCCGCATGCCTGCAGCAGGCGCGCGCGGCCTGCACGCTGCCGGTGCTGCGCAAGGACTTCGTCGTCGACGCCTACCAGGTCGACGAGGCGCGCGCGATGGGCGCCGATGCGGTGCTGCTGATCGCCGCCTGCCTGGCCGACGGCCAGATGGCCGAGCTGGAAGCGCAGGCGCTGGCGCTGGGCATGGCGGTGCTGGTCGAGGTCCACGACGGCGCCGAGCTCGAGCGCGCGCTGCGCCTGCGCACGCCGCTGCTGGGCATCAACAACCGCAACCTGCGCAGCTTCGAGGTCTCGCTGCAGACCACGCTGGACCTGCTCGGCGCGGTGCCCGCCGACCGCCTGCTGGTCACCGAGTCGGGCATCCTCGCCCGTGACGACGTGCGCCGCCTGCGCGAGCGGGGCGTGCATGCCTTCCTGGTCGGCGAGGCCTTCATGCGCGCGAGCGACCCGGGCGTTGCGCTGGCCGAGTTGTTCGAGATGCGATGAACCGCCCCCCACGCGCTGCGCGCGCCCCCACGCAGGCCGGGTTGCCGGGCGCGACCGGCGCCGCCGGTGCGCCGGCCACGACGCCGCACCACCAGCCCAGCCCCGGCGCGACGCTGGGCTTTGTCTTCATCTGCCCGGGCCGGCACGAGGCGGCGCGCGGCTACCCCTGCGCGGCGGGCACCGGCGCCAACCTCGCGCGCGCACTGGCGCAGTTGCACGCCGACAGTCCGGCGCTGTTCCCCAGCGCCTGTCGGTCGAAGTATGTGGTCACCAACGCGTGGGACCGCGTCGAGTACCCGGCGTTGACCGGACGCTCGGTGCCGGCCGTCGACGAGGTGCTCGCGCCGACCAACCTGGAGCGCCTCGCCGCCGAGCTGGCCGGCCTGCGCCGGGTCGTCGCCTGCGGGGCGCAGGCCCAGGCCGCGCTGCGCGCGCTGCAGGCCGCCGGGGCGTTGCCGGCGGCAGCGGCCGTCGCGTACGAGCGACACCTGAGCCAGCGCGCGGTCAACATGATCGCCGGCGGCAGCGACACGCCGTCGCGGCTGCGTCTGTGGTGCGCGTCGGTGCGGGGGCAGCTCGCCCGGTCCGTCGGGCCTGCGGCCACCGCCGGGGCTGTGGTGCCGGGCGCGGCATCGCCCGGCGCGGCGGCAGGGGTCTGTGCACAGTCACCGGAGCGTGCTACACTTTGAGGTTCGCCGCGGAGGGGTGCCCGAGTGGCTAAAGGGGGCAGACTGTAAATCTGTTGGCTTTGCGCCTACGCTGGTTCGAATCCAGCCTCCTCCACCAACGGCGAGCGTACATCCAGGATCGTAGAGAGGACCCGTCGAGCAAACCTTCGGAGATCTTCGACCGGGCAGGGCCATGCCGCGCGGGAGTAGTTCAATGGTAGAACCTCAGCCTTCCAAGCTGATGGCGCGGGTTCGATTCCCGTCTCCCGCTCCAGTGGCTCGTGTCGCGTCGCCAGGCGTGTGGGCGTGTCTTGCGCCCAGACCCGTGTCGACGCCCATGTGGCTCAGTGGTAGAGCACTCCCTTGGTAAGGGAGAGGTCACGCGTTCGATCCGCGTCATGGGCACCACACCCCCTCATCATCCGCACTGACTGAACCGTCCGCCAGGAGAAAGCGCAAATGGCAAAAGGCAAATTCGAGCGCAAGAAGCCGCACGTCAACGTCGGCACGATTGGTCACGTCGACCACGGCAAGACGACGCTGACGGCGGCGATCACGACGATTCTGGCGGCCAAGTTCGGTGGCGAGGCCAAGGCCTACGACCAGATCGATGCGGCGCCCGAGGAGAAGGCGCGCGGCATCACGATCAACACGGCGCACGTCGAGTACGAGACGGCCAACCGGCACTACGCGCACGTGGACTGCCCGGGCCACGCCGACTACGTCAAGAACATGATCACGGGTGCGGCGCAGATGGACGGCGCGATCCTGGTGGTGAGCGCGGCCGACGGCCCGATGCCGCAGACGCGCGAGCACATCCTGCTGGCGCGCCAGGTGGGCGTGCCCTACATCGTCGTGTTCATGAACAAGTGCGACATGGTCGACGATGCCGAGCTGCTCGAGCTCGTCGAGATGGAGGTGCGCGAGCTGCTGTCGAAGTACGACTTCCCCGGCGACGACACGCCCATCGTCAAGGGCAGCGCCAAGCTGGCGATGGAGGGCGACAAGGGCGAGCTTGGCGAGGGCGCGATCATGAAGCTGGCCGAGGCGCTCGACAGCTACATCCCGACGCCCGAGCGGGCCATCGACGGCACCTTCCTGATGCCGGTGGAGGACGTCTTCAGCATCTCCGGGCGCGGCACGGTGGTCACGGGGCGGGTCGAGCGCGGCATCGTCAAGGTTGGCGACGAGATCGAGATCGTGGGCATCCGCGCGACGCAGAAGACGACCTGCACGGGCGTGGAGATGTTCAGGAAGCTGCTCGACCAGGGCCAGGCTGGCGACAACGTGGGCATTCTGCTGCGCGGCACCAAGCGCGAGGACGTCGAGCGCGGTCAGGTGCTGTGCAAGCCCGGCAGCGTCAAGCCGCACACGCACTTCACGGCCGAGATCTACGTGCTGAGCAAGGACGAGGGCGGGCGCCACACGCCGTTCTTCAACAACTACCGACCGCAGTTTTACTTTCGCACGACCGACGTGACGGGTGCGGTGGAGCTGCCCAAGGACAAGGAGATGGTGATGCCTGGCGACAACGTCAGCATCACGGTCAAGCTGATCGCGCCGATCGCGATGGAAGAAGGCCTGCGCTTTGCGATCCGCGAGGGCGGGCGCACGGTGGGCGCGGGCGTGGTGGCCAAGATCATCGAGTGACGGATGACGAATGACAGATGACGAATGATTGGCCGGTCATTCGTCATGCAAAGCGCCGCGAGCAGTCATTCGTCATGCAGTTCCAAAGGGGCATAGCTCAACTGGCAGAGCGTCGGTCTCCAAAACCGAAGGTCGGGGGTTCGATCCCCTCTGCCCCTGCCAACACACAGGCACGGCGTTGCGGTACCGCAAGCGGCAGGCGGACGCAGCGCCCGGACGGGTCGGCGCCGCACGCCGTCGCGGCCGTGCCGTGGCGCCGCATCTGCCTTCCGCGGCGTCCTGACGCCGCCAGCATCGAAGTCTTCCCATGTCGACGACCCCTCCCGTAGAAACCGTCAACACCCCGGCCGACAAGGCCAAGCTGGCGCTGGCCGCTGCCCTGGTGCTGGCCTCGGTGGTCGCGTTCTACCTGCTCGCCGGCGCCGGCGCCTGGGCGCGGGTGGGCGCGCTGCTGGCCCTGCTGGTCGCCGCGGTCGCGGTGTTCTTCACGTCGGAGCCGGGCCGGCAGTTGATCGCCTACGGGCGCGATGCGATCAAGGAGACCCGCAAGGTCGTCTGGCCCGCGCGCAAGGAAGCGATGCAGATGACCGGCTACGTCTTCGCGTTCGTGGTCGTGATGGCGCTGTTCCTGTGGCTGGCCGACCAGCTCATTGCCTGGGTGCTGTACGACCTGATGCTGGGCTGGCGTTGACGAGGTGACGAACATGACCGAACCGCAAGCCACCGCCCAGACACCGCCGAGTGCCGCGGCCGCCGTGCCGATGCGCTGGTACGTGGTGCACGCGTATTCCGGCATGGAGAAGGCCGTCGAGCGCAACCTGCGCGAGCGCATCGAGCGTGCCGGCATGCAGGCCAAGTTCGGCCGCATCCTGGTGCCGACCGAGGAGGTCGTCGAACTCAAGAACGGCAAGAAGGCCGTCACCGAGCGGCGTTTCTTCCCTGGCTACGTGCTCGTCGAGATGCTGATGGACGACGACAGCTGGCACCTGGTCAAGCACACCAGCAAGGTCACCGGCTTCGTCGGCGGCGCCAAGAACCGCCCGGCCCCGATCTCCGAGGCCGAGGTCATGAAGATCGTCAACCAGATGCAGGAAGGCGTCGACAAGCCGCGGCCCAAGGTCGAGTGGCAGGTCGGCGAGTACGTGCGCGTCAAGGACGGTCCGTTCACCGACTTCAACGGCGCGGTCGAGGAAGTCAACTACGACAAGTCCAAGGTGCGCGTCAGCGTCACGATCTTCGGCCGCGCCACGCCGGTCGAACTCGACTTCGCGCAGGTCGAGAAGGTCTGACGCGCGCATGGCGGCGCGGCCGGGCGCAGGCCCGCCAGGGCCGCCACCGCAGTTCGACAGGGACCACCGCCACGACCCCGGTGTGTTCCGGTTTGCAGGGTCGGTAGACGAGGAGACCGCCCGCGCGGTCGCTTGAACTCGAGGAGTGCCATTCATGGCCAAGAAGATCGTCGGCTTCATCAAGCTGCAAGTGCCGGCGGGCAAGGCAAACCCGTCGCCGCCGATCGGCCCCGCGCTCGGTCAGCGCGGGCTCAACATCATGGAGTTCTGCAAGGCGTTCAACGCGCAGACTCAAGGGCTGGAGCCCGGCCTGATGCTGCCGGTGGTGATCACCGCGTACGCCGACAAGTCCTTCACCTTCATCCTGAAGACGCCGCCGGCGACGGTGCTGATCAAGAAGGCGATCAAGCTCGACAAGGGCTCCGGGCGGCCGCACCTCGACAAGGTCGGCAAGCTCACGCGCGCCCAGGTCGAGGAGATCGCCAGGATGAAGATGAAGGACCTCAATGCCGCTGACCTCGAAGGTGCGGTGAGGCAGATCGCCGGCTCGGCCCGCTCGATGGGCGTGACGGTGGAAGGAGTCTGACCATGACCAGACTGACCAAGAAGGCCAAGGCCCTGCAGGGCAAGGTCGACAGCACCCGGCTGTACCCGATCGGCGACGCGCTGGCGATCGTCAAGGAATGCGCCACCGCCAAGTTCGACGAGTCGATCGACGTCGCCGTGCAGCTCGGCATCGACGCCAAGAAGTCCGACCAGGTCGTGCGCGGCGCGGTCGTGCTGCCCAACGGCACCGGCAAGACCAAGCGCATTGCGGTGTTCGCCCAGGGCGCCAAGGCCGACGAGGCCAAGGCCGCCGGCGCCGACATCGTCGGCATGGACGACCTCGCGGCGCAGGTCAAGGCCGGCAACCTCAACTTCGACGTGGTCATCGCCAGCCCCGACGCGATGCGCGTGGTCGGCCAGCTCGGCCAGATCCTGGGGCCGCGCGGGCTGATGCCCAACCCCAAGGTCGGCACCGTGACGCCCGACGTCGCGACCGCGGTGCGCAATGCCAAGGCCGGCCAGGTCCAGTTCCGCGTCGACAAGGCCGGCATCATCCACGCCACGATCGGGCGCCGCTCGTTCGCGGCCGACAAGCTGGTCGGCAACCTGGCGGCGCTGCTCGATGCGCTGTCCAAGGCCAAGCCGGCGACCAGCAAGGGCGTGTACCTGCGCAAGGTGGCGGTCAGCTCGACGATGGGCGTGGGCGTGCGCGTCGACGCCTCGACGATCGCCGCGGCCGCGCAGGGCTGAGAGTGAGTGCAGGCCGCCGGCGCGAGCGCGGCGGCCAGGGTTTGGTGGGCTGTGCGGCGCGGCAACGCGTCGCCCAGGCCATCGAAGACCGCTGGCGGGGCCCCCGGTCCCTTAATCGCGGCGCCGTCCCCACCCGGGGGCGGGGCCTCGGCCAGCGCAGATGGCGTACCCGCTGTGTGGGGGCGGGCCGAAGACGGCCCGGTTCGATGCAGAAGGTCGCTGACGTACGGTGTGCCCCGACCCGAAGGCGGGCGGGCACTTGAAGTGAGGAGCAGACCTTGAGTCTCAATCGCAACGAGAAGGCGGCCGTGGTGACCGACGTGGCGGCGCAGGTCGTCCAGTCGCAGACCCTCGCGCTGGCCGAGTACCGTGGCCTCACCGTGGCCAACCTCGAGAAGCTGCGCGTCGACGCGCGCGCCAAGGGTGTCTACCTTCACGTCGTGAAGAACACCCTGGCGCGCCGCGCCGTCGCCGGCACCCCGTTCGAGGTGGCCCAGGGCGCCATGGTCGGCCCGCTGATCTACGGCTTTTCGCAGGACGCGGTGGCGGCGGCCAAAGTCATGGCCGACTTCGCCAAGGGCAACGACAAGCTGGTCATCAAGGCCGGTGTCTACGCCGGCCGCGCCCTCGACGCCGACGGCGTCAAGGCGCTGGCGGCGATCCCCAGCCGCGAGGTGCTGCTGGCGCAGATCGCCGGCTTGCTGAAGTCGCCGATCCAGCGCATGGCCGGGGTGCTGGCCGCGCTGGCCGAGAAGCGCAGCAGCCCCGCCGAGGCGCCCGAACAGGCCGCTGCGGCCTGAGCCGGCGCCCGGCCCGAGCCCGACATATCCATTCATTTTTCTGCATCGAGGAACCCCAAATGGCATTCGACAAAGACGCTTTCCTGACCGCCCTGGACGGCATGTCCGTGATGGAACTCAATGACCTGGTCAAGGCCATCGAGGAGAAGTTCGGCGTGTCCGCCGCGGCCATGGCCGCCCCGGCCGCCGGTGGCGCCGCTGCCGCCCCGGTCGTCGAGGAGAAGACCGAGTTCACCGTGATGCTGCTCGAGGCCGGCGCCAACAAGGTGTCGGTCATCAAGGCCGTTCGCGAGCTCACCGGCCTGGGTCTGAAGGAGGCCAAGGACCTGGTCGACGGCGCACCCAAGCCTGTCAAGGAAGGCATCGCCAAGGCCGACGCCGAAGCCGCCAAGAAGAAGCTCGAGGACGCCGGCGCCAAGGTCGAGCTCAAGTAAGCGATCCGCGGGGTCGGTGCGCCTGGCGGCGCCCCGACCCCGGCAGGCGATGGTTGCAAGCGCCGCGTGCGGCTCTTGCAAGCGTTTCCTGATCCGACTGCAGGAGACGGGTTTGGTCGGGCCCCGGTGCAATGCCGGGGTTGTCCGCCAGCGGCAGGTAGTGGCCTGCCACCAGACCTCAGGCGCAACACCTGAGTCGTCAGTCGCCGACGAAGTCCGCCTACCGGCCCTGGGGCGGGCTATCGACACGGAGTCCACATGGCGCAAGCACCCAACCCCTACAGCTACACCGAGCGCAAGCGCATCCGCAAGAGTTTCGGCAAGCGCGCGAGCGTGCTCGACGTGCCGTACCTGCTGACGATGCAGCGCGAGTCCTACGTCGCCTTCCTGCAGAAGGACGTGCCGCCGGCCAAGCGCAAGCCCGAAGGGCTGCAGGTCGCGTTCCTGTCGGCCTTCCCGATCGTCTCGCACAACGGCTACGTCGAGATGAAGTTTCTCGACTACCACATCGCGCGCCCGACCTTCGACGTGCGCGAGTGCCAGCAGCGCGGCCTGACCTACGCCGCCGCCGTGCGCGCGCGGCTGCAGATGATCATCTACGACCGCGAGGCCGCGCAGGCCAAGACGGTCAAGGAGATCAAGGAGCAGGAGGTCTACATGGGCGAAGTGCCGCTGATGACCGACTACGGCTCGTTCATCGTCAACGGCACCGAGCGCGTCATCGTCAGCCAGCTCCACCGCAGCCCCGGCGTCTTCTTCGAGCACGACAAGGGCAAGACGCACAGCTCGGGCAAGCTGCTGTTTTCCGCGCGCATCATCCCGTACCGCGGCTCCTGGCTGGACTTCGAGTTCGACCCCAAGGACATCCTCTACTTCCGCGTCGACCGCCGCCGCAAGATGCCGGTGACGATCCTGCTCAAGGCCATCGGCCTGAAGCCGGCGCAGATCCTCGCGCACTTCTTCCAGTTCGACAGCTTCCGCCTGATGGACGCCGGCGCCCAGCTCGAGCTGGTGCCCGAGCGGCTCAAGGGCGAGATCGCGCGCTTCGACGTCACCGACAAGAGCGGCGCGGTCATCGTCGAGAAGGACAAGCGCATCACCGCGCGCCACCTGCGCCAGCTCGAGCAGGCCGGCACCCAGTTCGTCGCCGTGCCCGAGGACTACCTCGTCGGCCGCGTCGTCGCGCGTGACCTGGTCGACGCCGAGACCGGCGAGATCGTCGCCAAGGCCAACGACGAGATCAGCGAGGCGCTGCTCAAGAAGCTGCGCGCCGCCGGCATCCGCGACCTGCAGTGCCTCTACACCAACGAGCTCGACCAGGGCGCCTACATCAGCCAGACGCTGGCGATGGACGAGACCGCCGACGAGCTCGCCGCGCGGGTCGCGATCTACCGCATGATGCGCCCCGGCGAGCCGCCGACCGAGGACGCGGTGCAGGCCCTGTTCAACCGCTTGTTCTACAGCGCCGACACCTACGACCTCTCGCGCGTCGGGCGCATGAAGTTCAACGCCCGCGTCGGCCGCGAGTCGTCCGAGGGCGCGATGACCCTGTCCAACGAGGACATCCTCGACGTCGTCAAGATCCTCGTCGAGCTGCGCAACGGCCGCGGCGAGGTCGACGACATCGACCACCTCGGCAACCGGCGCGTGCGCTGCGTCGGCGAACTCGCCGAGAACCAGTACCGCAGCGGTCTCGCGCGCATCGAGAAGGCGGTCAAGGAGCGCCTGGGTCAGGCCGAGACCGAGGCCCTGATGCCGCACGACCTGATCAACTCCAAGCCGATCAGCGCGGCGCTCAAGGAGTTCTTCGGCGCTAGCCAGCTCAGCCAGTTCATGGACCAGACCAACCCGCTGTCCGAGATCACGCACAAGCGGCGTGTCTCGGCGCTGGGCCCGGGCGGCCTCACGCGCGAGCGTGCCGGCTTCGAGGTGCGCGACGTGCACCCGACGCACTACGGCCGCGTCTGCCCGATCGAGACGCCCGAAGGTCCGAACATCGGCCTGATCAACTCGCTGGCGCTGTACGCGCGCCTCAACGACTACGGCTTCCTCGAGACGCCGTACCGCCGCGTCGAGGGTGGCCAGGTCACCGACCAGATCGACTACCTCTCGGCGATCCAGGAAGGCAAGTACGTCATCGCCCAGGCCAATGCCTCGCTCGACGCCCAGGGTCGCCTGACCGACGAGCTGGTGAGCGCGCGCGAGATGGGCGAGTCGGTGCTGCTCAGCCCCGAGCGGGTGCAGTACATGGACGTCGCGCCGACGCAGATCGTCTCGGTGGCAGCCTCTCTGGTGCCTTTCCTCGAGCACGACGACGCCAACCGCGCGCTGATGGGCGCCAACATGCAGCGCCAGGCGGTGCCGACGCTGCGCCCCGAGAAGGCGCTGGTCGGCACCGGCGTCGAGCGCGTCGCGGCCAAGGACTCGGGCACGGTCGTCGCCGCCCGCCGCGGTGGCGTCGTCGACTACGTCGACACCAACCGCATCGTCATCCGCGTCAACGACGCCGAGACGGTGGCCGGCGAGGTCGGCGTCGACATCTACAACCTGATCAAGTACCAGCGCAGCAACCAGAACACCAACATCCACCAGCGCCCGATCGTCAAGCGCGGCGACCGCGTCGCGGCCGAGGACATCATCGCCGACGGTGCCTCGACCGACCTCGGCGAGCTCGCGCTGGGCCAGAACATGCTGGTCGCGTTCATGCCCTGGAACGGCTACAACTTCGAGGACTCGATCCTGATCTCGGAGCGTGTGGTCGCCGACGACCGCTACACCTCGATCCACATCGAGGAGCTGGTCGTGATGGCGCGCGACACCAAGCTCGGCAGCGAGGAGATCACGCGCGACATCCCGAACCTGAGCGAGCAGCAACTGGCGCGGCTCGACGAATCGGGCATCGTCTACGTCGGCGCCGAGGTCAACCCCGGCGACGTGCTGGTCGGCAAGGTCACGCCCAAGGGCGAGACCACGCTGACGCCCGAAGAGAAGCTGCTGCGTGCGATCTTCGGCGAGAAGGCCTCCGACGTGAAGGACACCAGCCTGCGCGTCGAGCAGGGCACCAACGGCACCGTGATCGACGTCCAGGTCTTCACCCGTGAGGGCATCCAGCGCGACAGGCGCGCGCAGCAGATCATCGACGACGAGTTGAAGCGTTTCCGGCTGGACCTCAACGACCAGTTGCGCATCGTCGAGGCCGACGCGTTCGACCGCATCGAGAAGCTGCTGGTCGGCAAGGCGGCCAACGGCGGCCCGCAGAAGATCGCGCGCGGCACCGCCATCAGCCGCGAGTACCTGGCCGGCGTCGACAAGTACCACTGGTTCGACATCCGCCCGGCCGCCGAGGAAGTCGCCAACCAGCTCGAGAGCATCAAGAACAGCCTGGAGCAGACGCGCCACGGCTTTGACCTCGCCTTCGAGGAAAAGCGCAAGAAGCTGACCCAGGGCGACGAGCTGCCCGCCGGCGTGCTCAAGATGGTCAAGGTCTACCTGGCCGTCAAGCGCCGCCTGCAGCCCGGCGACAAGATGGCCGGCCGCCACGGCAACAAGGGCGTGGTCTCGAAGATCGTGCCGGTCGAGGACATGCCCTACATGGCCGACGGCACGCCCGCCGACATCGTCCTCAACCCGCTGGGCGTGCCCTCGCGGATGAACGTCGGCCAGGTGCTCGAAGTGCACCTGGGCTGGGCGGCCAAGGGCATCGGCCAGCGCATCGGCGACCTGCTGCAGCGCGAGGCGCGCGTGGCCGAGGTCCGCACCTTCCTGGCCGACCTCTACAACAAGAGCGGCGGCAGGGCCGAGGCGATCGACGCCCTGAGCGACGACGAACTGCTCGAGATGGCGCACAACCTGCGCCATGGGGTGCCGTTCGCGACGCCGGTCTTCGACGGTGCCAAGGAGGAGGAGATCCGCGCGATGCTGCAGCTCGCCTACCCCGACGACATCGCCGCGCTCAAGGGACTGACGGCCACGCGCACGCAGGCCACGCTGCACGACGGCCGCACCGGCGAGGCCTTCGAGCGCCCGGTCACGATCGGCTACATGCATGTCCTCAAGCTGCACCATCTGGTCGACGACAAGATGCATGCGCGCTCGACCGGCCCGTACAGCCTGGTCACGCAGCAGCCGCTGGGCGGCAAGGCGCAGTTCGGCGGCCAGCGCTTCGGCGAGATGGAGGTCTGGGCGCTCGAGGCCTACGGCGCGAGCTACGTGCTGCAGGAGATGCTCACCGTCAAGAGCGACGACGTCAACGGTCGCACCAAGGTCTACGAGAGCATCGTCAAGGGCGAGCACTCGATCGACGCCGGCATGCCCGAGTCCTTCAATGTCCTTGTCAAGGAGATTCGCTCCCTGGGCATCGACATCGAACTCGAACGCAATTAAGGAGAAGCAGGTATGAAGGGACTACTCGACCTCTTCAAGCAGTTCACCCCGGATGAGCATTTCGATGCCATCAAGATCGGCCTCGCGTCGCCGGAGAAAATCCGCTCGTGGTCGTTCGGCGAGGTGAAGAAGCCCGAGACGATCAACTACCGCACCTTCAAGCCCGAGCGTGACGGCCTGTTCTGCGCCAAGATCTTCGGGCCGATCAAGGACTACGAGTGCCTGTGCGGCAAGTACAAGCGCCTCAAGCACCGCGGCGTGATCTGCGAGAAGTGCGGCGTCGAAGTGACCCAGACCAAGGTGCGCCGCGAGCGCATGGGGCACATCGACCTGGCCGCGCCATGCGCGCACATCTGGTTCCTCAAGAGCCTGCCCTCGCGCCTGGGCCTGGTGCTCGACATGACGCTGCGCGACATCGAGCGCGTGCTGTACTTCGAGGCCTACGTCGTCGTCGACCCGGGCATGACGCCGCTCAAGAAGTTCTCGATCATGACCGAGGACGACTACGAGGCCAAGCGCACCGAGCACGGTGACGAGTTCGTCGCGCTGATGGGCGCCGAGGGCATCGAGCGCCTGCTCGAGGACATGGACCTCGACGTCGAGATCGAACGCCTGCGCGGCGACATGACCGGCTCCGAGCTCAAGGTCAAGAAGAACTCCAAGCGCCTCAAGGTCATGGAGGCCTTCAAGAAGTCGGGCATCAAGCCCAACTGGATGGTCATGAAGGTGCTGCCGGTGCTGCCGCCGGACCTGCGCCCGCTGGTCCCGCTCGACGGTGGCCGCTTCGCCACCAGCGACCTCAACGACCTCTACCGGCGCGTCATCAACCGCAACAACCGCCTGGCGCGGCTGCTCGAGCTCAAGGCGCCCGAGATCATCGTGCGCAACGAGAAGCGCATGCTGCAGGAGGCCGTCGACAGCCTGCTCGACAACGGTCGCCGCGGCAAGGCCATGACCGGCGCCAACAAGCGCGCGCTGAAGTCGCTGGCCGACATGATCAAGGGCAAGGGTGGGCGCTTCCGCCAGAACCTGCTGGGCAAGCGCGTCGACTACTCGGGCCGCTCGGTCATCGTCGTCGGCCCCACGCTCAAGCTGCACCAGTGCGGCCTGCCCAAGCTGATGGCGCTCGAGCTGTTCAAGCCCTTCATCTTCAGCCGCCTCGAGGCGATGGGCATCGCGACCACGATCAAGGCCGCCAAGAAGGAGGTCGAGTCCGGCACGCCGGTGGTCTGGGACATCCTCGAGGAGGTCATCAAGGAACACCCGGTGCTGCTCAACCGCGCACCGACCCTGCACCGCCTGGGCATCCAGGCCTTCGAGCCGGTGCTGATCGAGGGCAAGGCGATCCAGTTGCACCCGCTGGTCTGCGCGGCCTTCAACGCCGACTTCGACGGCGACCAGATGGCGGTCCACGTGCCGCTGTCGATCGAGGCCCAGATGGAGGCGCGCGCGCTGATGCTCGCCACCAACAACGTGCTGTTCCCGGCCTCGGGCGAGCCCTCGATCGTGCCCAGCCAGGACGTCGTGCTCGGGCTGTACTACGCCACCCGCGAGCGCATCAACGGCCGCGGCGAGGGCATGGTGTTCGCCGACATCGCCGAGTTGCAGCGTGCGCTCGACAGCGGCGAGGTCGAGGTCACCGCGCGTGTCAGCGTGCGCCTGACCGAGTGGACCAAGGACAAGGACAACGGCGAGTTCGTGCCCATGACGCGGCTGGTCGAGACCACCGCGGGCCGGGCGCTGCTGTCGGAGATCCTGCCGCGCGGCCTGCCGTTTGCCAACATCAACAAGGCGCTCAAGAAGAAGGAGATCTCGCGTCTGATCAACGCCAGCTTCCGCAAGTGCGGCCTGAAGGAGACCGTGGTCTTCGCCGACAAGCTGATGCAGTCGGGCTTCCGGCTGGCCACGCGCGCGGGCATCTCGATCGCCATCGACGACATGCTGGTGCCGCCGCAGAAGCCCGAGCTGATCGCGCGCGCCGAGCGCGAGGTCAAGGAGATCGAGCAGCAGTACGTCTCGGGCCTGGTGACCGCCGGCGAACGCTACAACAAGGTCGTCGACATCTGGGGCAAGACCGGTGACGAGGTCGGCAAGGTCATGATGGCCCAGCTCTCCAAGCAGAAGGTCGTCGACCGCCACGGCCAGCAGGTCGACCAGGAGTCGTTCAACTCGATCTACATGATGGCCGACTCGGGCGCGCGCGGCTCGGCGGCGCAGATCCGCCAGCTCGCCGGCATGCGCGGCCTGATGGCCAAGCCCGACGGCAGCATCATCGAGACGCCGATCACCGCCAACTTCCGCGAGGGCCTCAACGTCCTGCAGTACTTCATCTCGACGCACGGCGCGCGCAAGGGCCTGGCCGACACCGCGCTCAAGACCGCCAACTCGGGCTACCTCACGCGCCGGCTGGTCGACGTCACGCAGGACCTGGTCGTCACCGAGGACGACTGCGGCACCGAGCACGGCATCCAGATGCGTGCGCTGGTCGAGGGCGGCGAAGTCATCGAGAGCCTGCGCGACCGCATCCTCGGCCGCGTCGCGGCCACCGAGATCCTGCACCCCGAGTCGCAGGCCCTGCTGCTGCCGGCCGGGCGCATGCTCGACGAGGACGCGCTCGACGCGATCGAGGCCGCCGGCGTCGACGAGGTCAAGGTGCGCACGCCGCTGACCTGCGCGACGCGCTTCGGGCTGTGCGCGCGCTGCTACGGGCGCGACCTCGGCCGCGGTGGCATGGTCAACGTCGGCGAGGCCGTCGGCGTGATCGCCGCGCAGTCGATCGGCGAGCCGGGCACGCAGTTGACGATGCGCACCTTCCACATCGGCGGTGCGGCCTCGCGCGCGGCGGTCGCCTCGAGCGTCGAGGCCAAGAGCGACGGCATCGTCAGCTTCAACAGCACGATGCGCTACGTGATGAACTCGCGCGCGGGCAAGGGCGAGCTGGTGGTCATCTCGCGCTCGGGCGAGATCGTGGTCGCCGATGCCCACGGCCGCGAGCGCGAACGCCACAAGGTGCCCTACGGCGCGACGCTGGGCGTGATGGCCGACCAGACCATCAAGGCCGGCACCGTGCTGGCCCGCTGGGACCCGCTGACACGGCCGATCATCACCGAGTTCGCCGGCCGCGCGAAGTTCGAGAACGTCGAGGAAGGCGTCACGGTCGCCAAGCAGGTCGATGAGGTCACCGGCCTGTCGACGCTGGTCGTCATCGACCCCAAGCGCCGCGGTGCGGCCAAGGTCGTGCGCCCGCAGGTCAAGCTCGTCGACGCCCTGGGCATCGAGGTCAAGATCCCGGGCACCGACCATGCGGTGACGATCGGCTTTCCGGTCGGCGCGCTGATCCAGGTGCGCGACGGCCAGGACCTGGTGCCCGGCGAGGTGCTCGCGCGCATCCCGGTCGAGGGCCAGAAGACGCGCGACATCACCGGCGGCCTGCCGCGCGTGGCCGAGCTGTTCGAGGCGCGCAGCCCCAAGGACAAGGGCATGCTCGCCGAGATCACCGGCACGGTCAGCTTCGGCAAGGAGACCAAGGGCAAGGTCCGCCTGCAGATCACCGACCCCGAGGGCAACGTCTCCGAGGAGCTGGTGCCCAAGGAGAAGAACATCCTGGTGCACGAGGGCCAGGTGGTCAACAAGGGCGAGCCCATCGTCGACGGCCCGGCCGACCCGCAGGACATCCTGCGCCTGCTGGGCATCGAGGAGCTGGCGCGCTACATCGTCGACGAGGTGCAGGACGTCTACCGCCTGCAGGGCGTGAAGATCAACGACAAGCACATCGAGGTCATCGTGCGCCAGATGCTGCGCCGGGTGCAGATCGCCGACCCGGGCGACAGCGGCTACATCGCCGGCGAGCAGGTCGAGCGCAGCGAGCTGCTCGACACCAACGACCGCCTGCGTGCCGAGGGCAAGCTGCCGGCCACGCACGCCGACGTGCTGCTGGGCATCACCAAGGCCAGCCTGTCGACCGACAGCTTCATCTCGGCCGCCTCGTTCCAGGAGACCACGCGGGTGCTGACCGAGGCGGCGATCATGGGCAAGCGCGACGAGCTGCGCGGCCTCAAGGAGAACGTCATCGTCGGCCGCCTGATCCCGGCGGGCACCGGCATGGCCTTCCACGAGGCACGCAAGGTCAAGGAGGCGATGGACGAGAGCGAGCGCCGCGCGATCGCCCTGCAGGAGGCCGAGGAACTGGCCGCCGCCCAGCTCGCGCAGGTCGATGCCGCCACCGCCGCGGGCGGGGGCGCTGCCGACTGAACGCGGGGCGGGCGGGCTGTCCTCGGGGCGGGCCCGCCCGCGCGGTTGCCGTGGTTCTTGCGCGAGGAGCCGCGGCGCGAATATAATCGAGAGCTTTTCGCGCGCGGGACCGCAGGGTGCGGCTCTTGAAGCGCATCTGCAGGCGTTGATGCGGGTGCGCTCGAGGGTACTTTTCGGGTGCCGGGCGCTCGCGAGCGATGGCCATGGCACGGTTTTCGTGCCGGTTGGCTGCGGGGCGCCGGCGGGTTTGCGGGGCAGGGGCCTGTCCCCCCGGGACCGGGCTGGCGGCTCGTGCGGCGGTCGGCCGGGGCTTGCGCTTTCGCCTGCGCGCGTGAATTCAAACTGGTAACGAGTCAGAGCAACATGCCCACCATCAATCAGCTCGTGCGTCACGGCCGTCAGGTCGAGGTCGTCAAGTCCAAGTCGCCCGCGATGCAGAACTGCCCGCAGCGGCGTGGGGTCTGCACCCGGGTCTACACCACGACGCCCAAGAAGCCGAACTCGGCGCTGCGCAAGGTGGCCAAGGTGCGCCTGACCAACGGCTTCGAGGTCATCTCGTACATCGGCGGCGAGGGCCACAACCTGCAGGAGCACTCGGTGGTGCTGGTGCGCGGTGGCCGCGTCAAGGACCTGCCGGGCGTGCGCTACCACATCGTGCGTGGCTCGCTCGACCTGCAGGGGGTCAAGGACCGCAAGCAGGCGCGCTCGAAGTACGGCGCCAAGCGGCCCAAGAAGGCCTGAGGACCGGGTTTCGTCGGCGCTCGAGGGTTGGCGCCGGCAACAGGGTCGGCCCCGGGGCTGGCCTCGCATGGCCCGCCGCAGAGGCGGGTCGAGTAAGTGGGTGGCCCGCTCGCGTGGCTGCCCGTGGTGCCGCAAGGTGCCGACTGAAGACTGAAAGGAAATGCAATGCCGCGTCGTCGCGAAGTTCCCAAGCGCGAGATCCTGCCGGACCCGAAGTTCGGCTCGGTCGAGCTCTCGAAGTTCATGAACGTGATCATGGAGTCCGGCAAGAAGGCCGTGGCCGAGCGCATCATCTACGGCGCGCTCGAGCAGGTCGAGAAGAAGGCCGGCAAGGACCCGCTCGAGGTCTTCGTGGTCGCGCTCAACAACATCAAGCCGATGGTCGAGGTCAAGTCGCGGCGCGTCGGCGGCGCGAACTACCAGGTGCCCGTCGAGGTGCGGCCGATCCGCCGCGTCGCGCTGGCCATGCGCTGGCTCAAGGAGTCGGCGCGCAAGCGCGGCGAGAAGTCGATGGCGGCGCGGCTGGCCAACGAGCTGCTCGAGGCCAGCGAAGGCCGGGGCGGGGCGATGAAGAAGCGCGACGAGGTGCACCGCATGGCCGAGGCCAACAAGGCGTTCTCGCACTTCAGGTTCTGACGCAGGCGCTCTCGCGCAGCTATCCTGTCTTACGGCCGCTCTCAGGGTTGATACCAACCCGCGAGCGGCCCTGTCTTTGGAGTTGACCATGGCCCGCAAGACCCCCATCGAGCGCTACCGCAACATCGGCATCAGCGCCCACATCGATGCCGGCAAGACCACCACGACCGAGCGCATCCTGTTCTACACCGGGGTCAACCACAAGATCGGCGAGGTGCACGACGGCGCCGCGACGATGGACTGGATGGAGCAGGAGCAGGAGCGAGGCATCACGATCACCTCGGCCGCGACGACCTGCTTCTGGAAGGGCATGGACATGTCCTATCCGGAGCACCGCTTCAACATCATCGACACGCCGGGTCACGTCGACTTCACGATCGAGGTCGAGCGCAGCATGCGCGTGCTCGACGGCGCCTGCATGGTGTATTGCGCGGTCGGCGGTGTGCAGCCGCAGTCCGAGACGGTCTGGCGTCAGGCCAACAAGTACAAGGTGCCGCGCCTGGCCTTCGTCAACAAGATGGACCGCACCGGCGCCAACTTCTTCAAGGTCCACGAGCAGATGAAGGCCCGGCTCAAGGCCAACCCGGTGCCGGTGGTGATCCCGATCGGCGCCGAGGACAGCTTCAAGGGTGTCGTCGACCTGCTCAAGATGAAGGCCATCGTCTGGGACGAGGCCAGCCAGGGCACCAAGTTCGAGTACGCGCCGATCCCGGCCGAGCTCGAGGCCGAGGCGCAGAAGTGGCGCGAGCAGATGGTCGAGGCGGCGGCCGAGGCCTCCGAGGAACTGATGAACAAGTACCTCGAGACCGGCGAGCTGAGCGAGGCCGAGATCAGGCTGGGCCTGCGCCAGCGCACGATCGCCACCGAGATCCAGCCGATGCTGTGCGGTACCGCGTTCAAGAACAAGGGCGTGCAGCGCATGCTCGATGCGGTCATCGAGTTCCTGCCCTCGCCGGTGGACATCCCGCCGGTCAAGGGCGCCGACGATGACGAGAAGGAAACCGCACGCAGGGCCGACGACGGCGAGAAGTTTGCGGCCCTCGCATTCAAGCTGATGACCGACCCCTACGTCGGCCAGCTGACCTTCGTGCGCGTCTACTCGGGCGTGCTCAAGAGCGGCGACTCGGTCTACAACCCGATCCGCGGCAAGAAGGAGCGCATCGGCCGCATCCTGCAGATGCACGCCAATCAGCGCGAGGAGATCAAGGAGATCCTGGCCGGCGACATCGCCGCCTGCGTGGGCCTGAAGGACGTCACCACCGGCGAGACGCTGTGCGACCCGGAGGCGATCATCACCCTCGAGAAGATGGTCTTTCCCGAGCCGGTGATCTCGCAGGCCGTCGAGCCCAAGACCAAGGCCGACCAGGAGAAGATGGGCATTGCGCTGGGCCGCCTGGCCGCCGAGGATCCGTCGTTCCGTCTGCGCACCGACGAGGAGTCGGGTCAGACCATCATCTCCGGCATGGGCGAGCTGCACCTCGAGATCATCGTCGACCGCATGAAGCGCGAGTTCGGCGTCGAGGCCAACGTTGGCAAGCCGCAGGTGGCCTACCGCGAGACGATCCGCAAGACCGTGACCGACGTCGAGGGCAAGTTCGTGCGCCAGTCGGGCGGCAAGGGCCAGTACGGCCATGTCGTGCTGAGCATCGAGCCGCAGGAGCCGGGCAAGGGCTTCGAGTTCGTCGATGCGATCAAGGGCGGGGTGGTGCCGCGCGAGTTCATCCCGGCGGTCAAGAAGGGCGTCGAAGACACGCTGCCCAACGGCGTGCTGGCCGGCTACCCGGTGGTCGACGTCAAGGTCACGCTGACCTTCGGCTCTTACCACGAGGTCGACTCCAACGAGAATGCGTTCAAGATGGCCGCCTCGATGGGCTTCAAGGACGGCTGCCGCAAGGCCAGCCCGGTGATCCTCGAGCCGATGATGGCCGTCGAGGTCGAGACCCCCGAGGACTACGCCGGCAACGTCATGGGCGACCTGTCGTCGCGCCGCGGCATGGTGCAGGGCATGGAGGACATGCCCGGCGGCGGCAAGGTCATCAAGGCCGAGGTGCCGCTGTCGGAGATGTTCGGCTACTCGACGACCCTGCGTTCGATGTCGCAGGGGCGCGCGACCTACACGATGGAATTCAAGCACTACGCCGAGGCGCCCAAGAACGTCGCCGACGCGATCATCACCGCACGCAGCAAGTGATCCTCATGGTCTGCGGCCGCGGGTGTGAGACCCGCGACGCGTCCGCTGCCGGTGGCGGACCAGGCGCGCGCAGACCTTAACGACGCACCGAGCGGGCTCTTTTCGAACGGAGATTGGGCAATGGCAAAAGGCAAATTCGAGCGCAAGAAGCCGCACGTCAACGTCGGCACGATTGGTCACGTCGACCACGGCAAGACGACGCTGACGGCGGCGATCACGACGATTCTGGCGGCCAAGTTCGGTGGCGAGGCCAAGGCCTACGACCAGATCGATGCGGCGCCCGAGGAGAAGGCGCGCGGCATCACGATCAACACGGCGCACGTCGAGTACGAGACGGCCAACCGGCACTACGCGCACGTGGACTGCCCGGGCCACGCCGACTACGTCAAGAACATGATCACGGGTGCGGCGCAGATGGACGGCGCGATCCTGGTGGTGAGCGCGGCCGACGGCCCGATGCCGCAGACGCGCGAGCACATCCTGCTGGCGCGCCAGGTGGGCGTGCCCTACATCGTCGTGTTCATGAACAAGTGCGACATGGTCGACGATGCCGAGCTGCTCGAGCTCGTCGAGATGGAGGTGCGCGAGCTGCTGTCGAAGTACGACTTCCCCGGCGACGACACGCCCATCGTCAAGGGCAGCGCCAAGCTGGCGATGGAGGGCGACAAGGGCGAGCTTGGCGAGGGCGCGATCATGAAGCTGGCCGAGGCGCTCGACAGCTACATCCCGACGCCCGAGCGGGCCATCGACGGCACCTTCCTGATGCCGGTGGAGGACGTCTTCAGCATCTCCGGGCGCGGCACGGTGGTCACGGGGCGGGTCGAGCGCGGCATCGTCAAGGTTGGCGACGAGATCGAGATCGTGGGCATCCGCGCGACGCAGAAGACGACCTGCACGGGCGTGGAGATGTTCAGGAAGCTGCTCGACCAGGGCCAGGCTGGCGACAACGTGGGCATTCTGCTGCGCGGCACCAAGCGCGAGGACGTCGAGCGCGGTCAGGTGCTGTGCAAGCCCGGCAGCGTCAAGCCGCACACGCACTTCACGGCCGAGATCTACGTGCTGAGCAAGGACGAGGGCGGGCGCCACACGCCGTTCTTCAACAACTACCGACCGCAGTTTTACTTTCGCACGACCGACGTGACGGGTGCGGTGGAGCTGCCCAAGGACAAGGAGATGGTGATGCCTGGCGACAACGTCAGCATCACGGTCAAGCTGATCGCGCCGATCGCGATGGAAGAAGGCCTGCGCTTTGCGATCCGCGAGGGCGGGCGCACGGTGGGCGCGGGCGTGGTGGCCAAGATCATCGAGTGACGGATGACGAATGACAGATGACGAATGATTGGCCGGTCATTCGTCATGCCCGCGCAGCGGGCCATCGCCCATCACACCGCTCTTTACAAGGAACCGTCATGCAGAAGCAGAAGATCCGCATCCGCCTCAAGGCGTTCGACTACAAGCTGATCGACCAGAGTGCGCTCGAGATCGTCGACACCGCCAAGCGCACCGGCGCGATCGTGCGCGGCCCCGTACCGCTGCCCACGCGCCAGCAGCGCTACGACATCCTGCGTTCGCCGCACGTCAACAAGACCAGCCGCGACCAGTTCGAGATCCGCACGCACCTGCGCCTGATGGACATCGTCGACCCCACCGACAAGACCGTCGACGCCCTGATGAAGCTCGACCTGCCGGCGGGCGTCGACGTCGAGATCAAGTTGCAGTGAGCCCCGTGAGCGCCCGCGGGCGCTCACGGCTATGACGCCTGCTATACTCGCAGGCTTTTTACGCTGCGTCACGGCCCGTTGTCGTGACGGCGTGAGCCAGTCAGCCCGGCCAATCGATGTCGGGTATTCGCAACAAGGCCCCCGGCGCAGGCCGACGGGGCTGGAGAAGAGCCATGAGTCTGAGCCATCGTCTCGGATTGCTGGGTCGCAAGGTGGGCATGATGCGCATCTTCACGGACGACGGTGACGCCGTCCCGGTGACGGTGCTCGATGTGTCCGGCAATCGCGTCGCCCAGGTCAAGACCGAAGCCACCGACGGCTACAACGCGATCCAGGTCGCGTTCGGCGCGCGCAAGCCCGCGCGCCTGACCAAGCCCGAGTCGGGTCACCTTGCCAAGCTCGGCGTCGAGCCGGCACGGGTGCTCAAGGAGTTCCGCGTCAGTGCCGAGGTGGTCGCCCAGTACCAGCCAGGCGCCGCGCTGCCGGTGGGCCTGTTCGCCGCCGGCCAGAAGGTCGACGTGCAGGGCACCTCGATCGGCAAGGGCTTCACCGGCACGATCAAGCGCCACAACTTCGGTTCGCAGCGTGCCTCGCACGGCAACAGCCGCAGCCACAACGTGCCGGGCTCGATCTCGATGGCGCAGGACCCGGGCCGCGTGTTCCCGGGCAAGCGCATGTCGGGCCACATGGGCGACGAGACGGTGACGACGCAGAACCTCGACGTCGTGCGCGTCGACGAGGCGCGCTCGCTGCTGCTCGTGCGCGGCGCCGTGCCGGGGGCCAGGAACGGCCACGTGGTCGTGCGTCCCGCCGTCAAGGCCAGGGTCACGAAGGGAGCCCAGTGATGCAGCTCGAGCTCCTCAACGAACAAGGCCAGGCCACGGCCAAGGTCGATGCGCCCGACACGGTCTTTGCGCGCGACTACAACGAGGCGCTGGTGCATCAGGTCGTCGTTGCCTACCAGGCCAATGCCCGCCAGGGCACGCGCGCCCAGAAGGACCGCGGCCAGGTGCACCACTCGACGAAGAAGCCGTTCCGCCAGAAGGGCACCGGCCGCGCGCGCGCCGGCATGACCAGCTCGCCGCTGTGGCGTGGCGGTGGCCGCATCTTCCCGAACAGCCCCAACGAGAACTTCACCCACAAGGTGAACAAGAAGATGTACCGGGCCGGCATGGCGGCGATCCTGTCGCAGCTTGCGCGCGACGGACGCCTGGCGGTGGTCGATTCGATCTCGGTCGAGGCACCCAAGACCCGGCTGCTGGCCCAGAAGCTCAAGGCCATGGGGCTGGACTCGGTGATGGTCATCGCCGACCAGGTCGACGAGAATCTGCTGCTGGCCTCGCGCAACCTCGCCGGCGCACTCGTCGTCGAGCCGCGCTACGTCGACCCGCTGTCGCTGGTGTTCTACAAGAAGGTGCTGGTGACCAAGGGCGCGATCGACCAGCTCAAGGAGATGTTCGCATGAGCGCCACGACGAAGTTCGACGCCGCGCGGCTGGCCCAGGTGCTGGTCGCGCCGATCGTCTCCGAGAAGGCCACGCGCATCGGCGAGAAGCACAACCAGGTGCTGTTCAAGGTCCTGCGCGACGCCACCAAGCCCGAGATCAAGGCCGCCGTCGAGACCATGTTCAAGGTCGAGGTCGAGTCGGTGCAGACGGTCCTGCAGAAGGGCAAGGTCAAGCGCTTCGGCCGCAGCATCGGTCGGCGCGACCACGTCAAGAAGGCCTATGTCTGCCTCAAGCAGGGCCAGGAGCTCAACTTCTCCGGGGAGGCCGTGTAAATGGCTGTCATCAAGGTCAAGCCCACGTCGCCCGGCCGCCGGGCCGTGGTCAAGGTGGTGCACGAGCACCTGCACAAGGGTGCGCCGCAGGCTTCGCTGCTCGAGCCGCAGAAGCAGAAGGCCGGTCGCAACAACAACGGCCACATCACGATGCGCCACAAGGGTGGCGGCCACAAGCACCACTACCGCGTCGTCGACTTCCGCCGCAACAAGGACGGCATCGCGGCCAAGGTCGAGCGCATCGAGTACGACCCCAACCGCAGTGCGCACATCGCACTGGTCTGCTATGCCGACGGCGAGCGCCGCTACATCGTCGCACCGCGCGGCCTGGAGGCTGGCGCCACCGTGCTCAGCGGCGCCGAGGCGCCGATCAAGGCCGGCAACACGCTGCCGATCCGCAACATCCCGGTCGGCTCGACGATCCACTGCGTCGAGCTGCTGCCCGGCAAGGGCGCGCAGATCGCACGCTCGGCCGGCACCTCGGTGACGCTGATGGCGCGCGAGGGCAGTTACGCCCAGATCCGGCTGCGCTCGGGCGAGGTGCGCCGCGTGCACATCGACTGCCGCGCGACGATCGGCGAGGTCAGCAACGAGGAGCACAACCTGCGCCAGCTTGGCAAGGCCGGTGCGACGCGCTGGCGCGGCGTGCGCCCGACCGTGCGCGGCGTCGCGATGAACCCGGTCGACCACCCGCACGGCGGCGGCGAGGGCCGCACCGGCGAGGCGCAGGCGCCGGTGTCGCCGTGGAACACGCCGGCCAAGGGCTACCGCACGCGCAGCAACAAGCGTACGCAGACCTTCGTCGTCTCGCGTCGCAAGAAGTAAGGGCACCGGACCATGGCACGCTCACTCAAGAAGGGTCCCTTCGTGGACCACCACCTGCTGGCCAAGGTCGAGAAGGCCGCCGCCATCAAGGACAAGAGGCCGATCAAGACCTGGTCGCGGCGCAGCACGATCCTGCCCGAGTTCATCGGCCTGACGATCGCCGTGCACAACGGCCGCCAGCATGTGCCGGTGTATGTCTCCGACCAGATGGTCGGCCACAAGCTCGGCGAGTTTGCGCTCACGCGCACCTTCAAGGGCCACCCGGCCGACAAGAAGGCCAAGAGGTAAGGGGTGACGACGATGCAAACCCGAGCAATCGTACGCGGCGTGCGGCTGTCGGCCGACAAGGGGCGGCTGGTGGCCGACCTGATCCGCGGCAAGAAGGTCGACCAGGCGATCCACATCCTGAACTTCACGCCGAAGAAGGCCGCCGTGATCATCAAGAAGGCGCTCGAATCGGCGATCGCCAACGCCGAGCACAACGCCGCGGCCGACGTCGACGAGCTGAAGGTCACCTCGATCCACGTCGAGCAGGGCGCCACGCTCAGCCGCTTCTCGGCGCGCGCCAAGGGGCGCGGCAACCGCATCAGCAAGCCGACCTGCCACATCTTCGTGTCCGTCGGCGACTGAAGGGCACAAGGAAGACCATGGGACAGAAAATCCATCCGACCGGCTTTCGCCTGCCCGTGACACGGGCCTGGACGTCACGCTGGTACGCCAACAGCCGCAACTTCGCCGGCATGCTGGCCGAGGACATCGCCGTACGCGACTACCTCAAGACCAGGCTCAAGAGCGCCGCGGTCTCGCGCGTGCTGATCGAGCGGCCGGCCAAGAACGCGCGCATCACGATCTACTCGGCGCGTCCGGGTGTCGTCATCGGCAAGAAGGGCGAGGACATCGAGAACCTCAAGGCCGAGCTGACGCGCCGCCTGGGCGTGCCGGTGGCGGTCAACATCGAGGAGATCCGCAAGCCCGAGATCGACGCGCAGCTGATCGCCGACTCGATCACCCAGCAGCTCGAGAAGCGCATCATGTTCCGCCGCGCGATGAAGCGCGCGATGCAGAACGCGATGCGGCTGGGCGCGCAGGGCATCAAGATCATGTCCTCGGGCCGCCTGAACGGCATCGAGATCGCGCGCTGCGAGTGGTACCGCGAAGGCCGCGTGCCGCTGCACACCCTCAAGGCCGACATCGACTACGGCTTCTCCGAGGCCAAGACCTCGTACGGCGTCATCGGCGTCAAGGTCTGGGTCTACCGCGGCGACCACCTCGGCCGCGGCGAGGCTCCGGGGGCGGCGCGCCCCGAAGCCGTCGACGACGAGCGGCGTGCCCGCCGCCCGGCGCGGCCGGGCGCACCGGCAGGCCGGGGTCGTCCCGCGGGCGAGCGTGGGGCCCCGCGCGGCGCCGCCGCGGCGGCGCCGGCCGATGGCAGCGACAAGCCCGCCGGTGCCGGAGGCGACGCGCCGCGGCCGGCCGTCAAGCGCGTGCGCAAGGCCGTGCCCGGCCCGGCCGCCCCGAAAGGAGAATGAGCATGTTGCAACCCGCCCGCCGCAAGTTCCGCAAGGAGCAAAAGGGCCGCAACACCGGCGTCGCCACGCGCGGCGCCCATGTGTCGTTCGGCGACTTCGGCCTCAAGGCCACCGAGCGCGGCCGCCTCACCGCCCGCCAGATCGAGGCGGCGCGGCGCGCCATCTCGCGTCACATCAAGCGCGGTGGCCGCATCTTCATCCGCATCTTCCCGGACAAGCCGATCTCGCAGAAGCCGGCCGAAGTCCGCATGGGCAACGGCAAGGGCAACCCCGAGTTCTGGGTCGCCGAGATCCAGCCCGGCAAGGTGCTCTACGAGATCAACGGCGTGCCCGAGGCGCTGGCCCGCGAGGCCTTCACGCTGGCCGCGGCCAAGCTGCCGCTGCGTTGCACGTTCGTCGCGCGCCAGGTCGGCGCGTGAGCAAGGGGTGTCGATGAAAGCATCTGAATTGCGCGCCAAGGATGTCGCGGCGCTGGAGAAGGAAGTGGTCGACCTGCTGAAGGCGCATTTCGGGCTGCGCATGCAGCACGCCACGCAGCAGCTCACCAACAATGCGACCCTGGGCCGCACCCGCCGCGACATCGCGCGGGCGCGTACGGTCCTGGCCGAGAAGAAGAGGGCTGCGAGCAAGGAGGCCACCCAGTGAGCACCGCCACCGTCACCGCCGGCGCCGCTGCGGCCAAGGCCAAGGTCGTACGCACCTTCGTCGGCAAGGTCGTCAGCGACAAGCGCACCAAGACCGTCACCGTGCTGGTCGAGCGCCGCGTCATGCACGAGCTCTACGGCAAGATCGTCGCGCGCTCGAGCAAGTACCACGCCCACGACGAGCAGGGCCAGGCGCGCCTGGGCGACACCGTCGAGATCACCGAGTCGCGACCGATCTCGAAGACCAAGACCTGGGTCGTCAGCCGCCTGGTCGAGAAGGCTGGCGAAGTCTGAGGCCTGCCGGCCCGCTGCCCGCACTGACCATCACGAGGAACCTGCGATGCTGAAGGTCGGAGACCGCCTGCCCGCTGCCACGCTGCACGAGTACGTCGAGGTCGCCGGCGCGGGCTGCGCCGTCGGCCCCAACGCGGTCGACACCGTCCAGGCCAGCGCCGGCAAGACCCTCGCCGTGTTCGCGCTGCCGGGCGCGTTCACGCCGACCTGCTCGGCGCAGCACCTGCCGGGCTACGTCGAACTGGCCGACGGGTTGCGCGCGGCCGGGGTCGACGAGATCTGGTGCATCGCCGTCAACGACGCCTTCGTGATGGGCGCCTGGGGGCGCGAGCACAAGACGGCGGGCAAGGTCCGCATGATGGGTGACGGCAGTGCCGAGTTCACCCGCGCCAGCGGGCTGATGCTGGACCTCGCTGCGCGCGGCCTCGGCCTGCGCGCGCAGCGCTGCTCGATGCTCGTCGTCGACGGGGTCGTGCGCACGCTCAACGTCGAGGCGCCCGGCAAGTTCGAGGTCAGCGACGCCCGGACCCTGCTCGCGCAGGCCCGCGCGCTGCGGGCCTGACGGTGGCTTGCCGGTCGCGCGTCGGCTTTCCGCCGGGGGCTTGACGAGCGGGCCTGTTTTTCGCATAATCAAAAGCTTCGTCGTTTACCGACGTTGTCGTTGCGGTGGTGGCCCGGGTGGCGCCAGCCGCGGGGCGGCGGCGGTGAGCGAGTCCTTCGACCCCATTGCTGGCAGGGCATTTGCGTTCGGCCGGTCCACGGGCCCAAGACTGGCTTGCGGTGCTGGTTGCCGCGATCCAAGTTGGGAGATCACATGATCCAAATGCAATCGCGGCTCGACGTGGCCGACAACACGGGCGCCAAGTCCGTCATGTGCATCAAGGTGCTGGGCGGCTCCAAGCGGCGCTACGCCGGCATCGGCGATGTCATCAAGGTCAGCATCAAGGAAGCTGCGCCGCGCGGCCGCGTCAAGAAGGGCGAGGTCTACAACGCGGTGGTCGTGCGCACGGCCAAGGGCGTGCGCCGCCAGGACGGCTCGCTGGTCAAGTTCGACGGCAACGCCGCCGTGCTGCTCAACGCCAAGCTCGAGCCGATCGGCACGCGCATCTTCGGCCCGGTCACGCGCGAGCTGCGCTCCGAGCGCTTCATGAAGATCGTGTCGCTGGCCCCCGAGGTGCTCTGAGGCGAACCGAGGATCGACGATGAACAAGATTCGCAAGGGTGACCAGGTGGTCGTGCTGGCCGGTCGCGACAAGGGCCGGCGCGGCACCGTGACGCAGCGCGTCGACGACGAGCGCGTCGTCGTCGAGGGCGTCAACCTCGTCAAGAAGCACGTCAAGCCCAACCCGATGAAGGGCGTGACCGGTGGCATCGTCGACAAGACCATGCCGATCCACCAGTCCAACGTCGCGATCTGGAACCCGGCGGCCGCCAAGGCCGACCGCGTCGGCATCAAGCTGCTGGCCGACGGCAAGAGGGTCCGGGTCTACAAGTCCAGCGGCGAAGAGATCAAGGCGTAAGGCGAGGACCAGATGGCTTCCAAGAACGTTGCGACTGCCGCTGCCGCCGCGCCCGCGCGCCTGCAGGCGCAGTACCGCGAGCGGATCGTCCCCGAGCTGATGAAGAAGTTCGGCTACCGCTCGGTCATGCAGGTGCCCCGGCTGGCCAAGATCACGCTGAACATGGGCGTCAGCGAGGCGGTGGCCGACAAGAAGGTCATGGAGCACGCGGTCGGCGACCTGACCAAGATCGGCGGCCAGAAGCCCGTGGTCACGCGTTCGCGCAAGGCGATCGCCGGCTTCAAGATCCGCGAGAACGTGCCGATCGGCTGCATGGTCACGCTGCGCGGCGCACGCATGTACGAGTTCCTCGACCGCCTGGTCACGGTCGCGCTGCCGCGCGTGCGCGACTTCCGAGGCGTCTCCGCTCGCGCCTTCGACGGCCGCGGCAACTACAACGTCGGCGTCAAGGAACAGATCATCTTCCCGGAGATCGAGTACGACAAGATCGACGCCATCCGGGGCCTCAACATCAGCATCACGACGACGGCCACGACCGACGACGAGTGCAAGGCGCTGCTGGCGGCGTTCAAGTTTCCGTTCAAGAACTGAGGTGGCCCGTGGCTAAAGTCTCCCTCGTCCAGCGCGAGAACAAGCGCGAGAAGCTCGTCGCCCGGTTCGCCAAGAGGTACGCCGAGCTGCGTGCCATCGCCGACGACGCCAAGAAGTCCGAAGAGGAGCGCTACGCTGCGCGCCTGGCGCTGCAGCGGCTGCCGCGCAACGCCAACCCGACGCGACTGCGCAACCGCTGCGGACTGACCGGCCGCCCGCGCGGCACGTTCAAGAAGTTCGGCCTGGCCCGCTCGAAGATCCGCGAACTGGCGTTCAAGGGCGACATCCCTGGCGTCGTCAAGGCCAGCTGGTAAGTCGGCCCGTGCAGGAGATCCACCGATGAGCATGAGTGATCCCATCGCCGACATGCTGACGCGCATCCGCAATGCGCAAGGCGTCGACAAGACCAGCGTGACGATGCCCGCATCGAAGCTGAAGGTTGCGATCGCCCAGGTCCTGAAGGACGAGGGCTACATCGACGGCTACGCCGTCAAGGGCGAGGCGACCCGACCCGAGCTGGAGATCGCGCTGAAGTACTACGCCGGGCGTCCGGTGATCGAGCGCATCGAGCGCGTGAGCCGTCCGGGGCTGCGCGTCTACAAGGGTCGCCACGACATTCCGCAGGTCATGAATGGCCTGGGCGTGGCCATCGTCACGACCCCGCGTGGCGTGATGACCGACCGCAAGGCGCGCGCTGCCGGCGTCGGCGGCGAAGTGCTGTGCTACGTCGCCTGATCTAGCTGAGGAGTCACGAGCGATGTCTCGCGTAGGAAAGATGCCGGTGGCCGTCCCGCAGGGTGTGGACGTGCAGATCACCGCCGACCAGATCAGCGTCAAGGGTGCCCAGGGCACGCTGGCGCGGCCGACCCACGCCCTCGTCACGGTGCGCCTCGACGGTGCGGCGCTCAGGGTCGAGCCGATCAACGACAGCGCCGAGGCCGGCGCGATGAGCGGCACGATGCGTGCGCTGCTGGCCAACATGGTCGGTGGTGTCGTCAAGGGCTTCGAGCGCAAGCTCACGCTGGTGGGCGTCGGCTACCGGGCGCAGGCCCAGGGGGCCAGGCTCAACCTGCAGGTCGGCTTCTCGCACCCGGTGGCCATCGACATGCCCGCCGGTGTCAAGGTCGAGACGCCGACGGCCACCGAGATCGTCTTCAAGGGGGCCGACCGCCAGGCCGTCGGCCAGATCGCCGCCGAGGTGCGCGCCATCCGTCCGCCCGAGCCCTACAAGGGCAAGGGCATCCGCTACGCCGAAGAGCGCGTGGTGCTGAAAGAGACGAAGAAGAAGTAAGGAGCGACACGATGCCGAACAAGAAGGACCAGCGCCTGCGCCGCGCCCGCCAGACCCGCGCACGCATCGCCTTGCAGCGCGTCGCGCGGCTGACGGTGTTCCGCTCGAACCTGCACATCTATGCCCGCGTCGTCTCCGAAGACGGCGCCCGTGTGCTGGCCAGCGCGTCGACGGCCGAGAAGGAAGTGCTCGAGCTGCTCGGCGCCGGCGGCAAGGGCGGCAACGCCGCCGCGGCGACCCTGGTCGGGCGCCGGATTGCCGAGAAGGCCCGTGCCGCCGGTGTCGAGAAGGTCGCCTTCGACCGCGCCGGCTTTGCCTACCACGGCCGCGTCAAGGCGCTGGCCGAAGCCGCGCGCGAAGCGGGCTTGCAGTTCTGACCGCGCGCCAGGAGATCAAGAATGGCTAAGTTCACCCCCCGTGCCCAGCCCGAAGGCAACGACGACGGCCTCAAGGAGAAGATGATCGCGGTCAACCGCGTGACCAAGGTCGTCAAGGGTGGTCGCACGCTGAGTTTCGCGGCGCTGACCGTCGTCGGCGACGGCGACGGCCGCATCGGCATGGGCAAGGGCAAGGCCAAGGAAGTGCCGGTGGCTGTGCAGAAAGCCATGGACGCGGCGCGTCGCAACATGTTCAAGGTCAGCCTGAGGAACGGCACGATCCCGCACAACGTCACCGGCGAGCACGGTGCCGCGAAGGTGCTGATGGCGCCGGCCAAGTCGGGCGACGGCATCATCGCCGGCGGCCCGATGCGTGCGGTGTTCGAGGTCATGGGCGTCAGCGACATCGTCGCCAAGAGCCACGGCTCGCGCAACCCGTACAACATGGTGCGCGCCACGCTCGACGCCCTCAAGCGCTCGACGACCCCGGCCGAGATCGCCGCCAAGCGCGGCAAGACGGTCGAAGAACTCTTCAACTGAGGCGGCGCCCGGAGTAGCGACATGGCTGAGAAGACGACGCTCGAGGTTCGGCTGGTACGCAGCCCCATCGGCACCCGTGCCGACCACCGCGCCACCGTGCGCGGTCTGGGCCTGCGCAAGCTGGGCAGCCAGCGCCAGCTCGAAGACACCCCCGCCGTGCGCGGGATGGTCGACAAGGTCTCGTACCTTGTGAAGGTGCTGTGATGCAACTGAACACGATCAAGCCCGCCGCGGGCAGCAAGAAGGCACGCCGGCGCGTCGGCCGGGGCATCGGCTCGGGCCTGGGCAAGACCGCGGGTCGTGGCCACAAGGGCCAGAAGAGCCGCGCCGGTGGCTTTCACAAGGTCGGCTTCGAGGGCGGTCAGATGCCGCTGCAGCGGCGCCTGCCCAAGCGTGGCTTCAAGTCGGCCTCGGCCAAGTACAACGCCGAGGTCACGCTCGGCGAGATCGACGCGCTGGGCATCGACGAGATCGACCTGATCGCGCTCAAGCAGGCCGGGCTGGTCGCCGAGATCGTCAGCAACGTCAAGGTCATCAAGTCGGGTGAACTGTCGCGCAAGCTGGCACTCAACGGCATTGCGGCGACGGCGGGTGCGCGGGCGGCCATCGAGGCCGCCGGCGGCTCGGCGCCCGAGCTGACCCGTGTCGAGCGTCCGCGCAAGCTTCCGAAGAAGCCGGCGCGCGGCTGACGTGATGCGGCCTGCGGCTGGCTACACACCTTAGGATCGGCGTGGCGACCTCGGCTCAAACGCTTGCCAAGAGCGGCAAGTACGGCGACCTGCGACGGCGGCTGCTGTTCCTGCTGCTGGCGCTGATCGTCTACCGCATCGGCACGCACGTGCCGGTGCCCGGCATCGACCCGGACCAGATGCGCCAGCTCTTCGAGCAGCAGCAGGGCGGCATCCTGGGCCTGTTCAACATGTTCTCGGGCGGCGCGCTGTCGCGTTTCTCGGTGTTCGCGCTGGGCATCATGCCCTACATCTCGGCGGCGATCATCGTCCAGCTGATGACGCACGTCGTGCCCAGCCTCGAGGCCTTGCGCAAGGAAGGCGAGGCCGGCCGGCGCAAGATCACCCAGTACACGCGCTACGGCACGCTGGGGCTGGCGCTGTTCCAGTCGCTGGGCATCGCGCTGGCCCTCGAGGGCTCGCCCGGGCTGGTCATAGACCCCGGCATGGCCTTTCGCGTGACGGCCGTGGCCAGCCTGGTCGCCGGCACGATGTTCCTGATGTGGATCGGCGAGCAGATCACCGAGCGCGGCCTGGGCAACGGCATCTCGCTGATCATCTTCGCCGGCATCGTCGCCGGCCTGCCCAGTGCGATCGGCGGGCTGGCCGAGCTGGTGCGCACCGGGGCGATGAGCATCATCGTCTCGCTGTTCATCGTCGCGCTGGTCGTCCTGGTCACCTATTTCGTCGTCTTCGTCGAGCGCGGCCAGCGCAAGATCCTCGTCAACTACGCCAAGCGCCAGGTCGGCAACAAGGTCTACGGCGGGCAGTCCTCGCACCTGCCGCTCAAGCTCAACATGGCCGGCGTGATCCCGCCGATCTTCGCCTCGTCGATCATCCTGCTGCCGGCGACCATCGTCGGCTGGTTTGCCGCCGGCGAGGGCATCGACTGGCTGCGTGACATCGCCGGCGCGCTCTCGCCCGGGCAGCCGATCTACGTCATGCTGTACGCGACGATGATCATCTTCTTCTGCTTCTTCTACACGGCGCTGGTCTTCAACAGCCGCGAGACCGCCGACAACCTCAAGAAGAGCGGGGCGTTCATCCCGGGTATCCGTCCGGGCGACCAGACCGCGCGCCACATCGACCGCATCCTGTCGCGGCTGACGCTGGTCGGGGCGATCTACATCACGGCGGTGTGCCTGCTGCCCGAGTTCCTGATCCTCGAGTACAACGTGCCGTTCTACTTCGGCGGTACCTCGCTGCTGATCATCGTCATCGTGACGATGGACTTCTGGGCGCATGTACAGAGCTACGTGATGAGCCAGCAGTACGACTCGCTGCTGAAGAAGGCCAATTTCAAGCCCAGCTGACACGGACGCAGGACACCACACCCCTAAATGGCCAAGGACGACGTCATCCAGATGCAGGGCGAGATTCTCGAGAATCTGCCCAACGCCACCTTCCGCGTCAAGCTGGAGAACGGCCACGTCGTGCTCGGCCACATCTCGGGAAAGATGCGCATGCACTACATCCGCATCCTGCCCGGCGACAAGGTCACGGTCGAGCTCACGCCGTACGACCTCAGTCGCGCGCGCATCGTGTTCCGCGCCAAGTGAGCACCTTCGGACCCGAGCATACAGAGCAAGCCCAGGAGTAGACGATGAAAGTCGCCGCATCGGTCAAGAAGATGTGCCGCCACTGCAAGATCATCCGGCGCAACCGCGTCGTGCGCGTGATCTGCACCGACCCGCGCCACAAGCAGCGTCAAGGCTGAGGAACAGAGGACCACCATGGCACGCATTGCCGGCATCAACATTCCGCCGCACAAGCACGCCGAGATCGGCCTGACGGCGATCTACGGCATCGGCCGCACGACGGCGCAGAGGATCTGCGAGGCGGTCGGCATCCCGTACTCCAAGCGCATCAAGGACCTCGACGACCGCGACCTCGAGAAGATCCGCGACGAGATCGGCCGCATGACGATCGAGGGCGACCTGCGCCGCGAGATGTCGATCAACATCAAGCGGCTGATGGACCTGGGCTGCTACCGCGGCATCCGCCACCGCCGCGGCCTGCCGGTGCGCGGCCAGCGCACCAAGACCAACGCGCGCACCCGCAAGGGCCCGCGCAAGTCGGGCGCCGTGCTCAAGAAGTGAGCGCAGCAGCGCGACCCGGCTGACTCGAGGAAACACCCATGGCCAAAGCACCCGTCAATACCGCCGCGCAGCGCGTGCGCAAGAAGGTTCGCAAGAACATTGCGGACGGCATCGTCCACGTGCACGCGTCGTTCAACAACACCATCATCACGATCACCGACCGCCAGGGCGGCACCATCGCCTGGGCGTCCAGCGGCGGCCAGGGCTTCAAGGGCTCGCGCAAGAGCACGCCCTTCGCGGCCCAGGTCGCGGCCGAGACGGCCGGACGTGCGGCGCAGGAGCAGGGCGTCAAGAACGTCGACGTGCGCATCAAGGGCCCCGGCCCCGGGCGCGAGTCCTCGGTGCGCGCGCTGGCCACGCTGGGCATCCGCATCACCTCGATCAGCGACGTGACGCCGGTCCCGCACAACGGCTGCCGGCCGCAGAAGCGCCGCCGCATCTGATGCCGAAACCGCGGGCCAACGCCCGCCAGACAAGACCACCGTCCGAGCGCCTATAACAACACCCGCCGGACTCGCGCGCGGCCCACAGGGCCTCGCGTCAGCTTCATCGAGAAGGACAACACGTGGCACGCTATCTCGGCCCCAAGGCCAAGCTCTCCCGCCGGGAGGGCACCGACCTGTTCCTCAAGAGCGCCCGCCGCCCGATCGGCGACAAGGCCAAGTTCGACAGCAAGCCCGGGCAGCACGGCCGCACCAGCGGCTCGCGCACCGGCGACTACGGCGTGCAGCTGCGCGAGAAGCAGAAGGTCAAGCGCATGTACGGCATCCTGGAGCGGCAGTTCCGCCGCTACTTTGCCGAAGCCGAGCGGCGCAGCGGCAACACCGGCAGCAACCTGCTGGCGCTGCTCGAGTCCCGGCTCGACAACGTGGTCTACCGCATGGGCTTCGGCTCGACGCGTGCCGAGGCGCGGCAGATCGTCTCGCACCGCGCGATCACGGTCAACGGGCAGAGCGTCAACATTCCCTCGTTCCTCGTCAAGGCCGGCGACGTGGTCGCCGTGCGCGAGGGCGCGCGCAGCCAGCTGCGCATCCAGGACGCGCTCAAGCTGGCCGGATCGGTCGGGCTGCCCGACTGGGTCAGCGTCGACTCGACCAAGCTCGAGGGCACGTTCAAGAAGGCGCCCGACCGCGATCAGTTCGGCGCCGAGATCAACGAATCGCTGATCGTCGAGCTGTACTCGCGTTGACGGCGTCGCCCACGCCCGCGGGTGCAGGCGTGCCCGTGGCGCGAGCGACCAGCGTATGCGCAGCGCCTGCCGGGGCGCTGCGCTGTCCTTCCCTCCCCGGTGCGGTCCATCAGCCTTATCGGTGTAACGAGCCGAGGGTATTGAGAGGAACACGATTCGATGCAAACCAATCTGCTGAAGCCCAAAGCCATCCAGGTCGAGCCGCTGGGCGGCTCCGGCCACCGTGCCAAGGTCACGCTCGAGCCGTTCGAGCGCGGCTACGGCCACACGCTGGGCAACGCGCTGCGCCGCGTGCTGCTGTCGTCGATGGTCGGCTATGCGCCGACCGAGGTGACGATCGCCGGCGTGCTGCACGAGTATTCGACGGTCGATGGCGTGCAGGAAGACGTCGTGCACATCATGCTCAACCTCAAGGGCGTGGTGTTCCGGCTGCACAACCGCGACGAGGTCACGCTGGTGCTGCGCAAGGAAGGCGCGGGACCGGTCACGGCCGCCGACATCCAGTGCCCGCACGACGTCGAGGTCGTCAACCCCGAGCATGTCGTCGCCCACCTGGCCAGTGGCGGCAAGCTCGACATGCAGATCAAGGTCGAGCGCGGCCGCGGCTACGTGCCGGGCAACCTGCGCCGCCACGGTGACGAGCCAACCAAGGCCATCGGCCGCATCGTGCTCGACGCCTCGTTCTCGCCGGTGCGCCGGGTCAGCTACGCGGTCGAGAATGCCCGCGTCGAGCAGCGCACCGACCTCGACAAGCTGGTCATGGAGATCGAGACCAACGGCGCGATCAGCCCCGAGGAGGCGATCCGTGCCTCGGCCCGGATCCTGGTCGAGCAGATCGCGATCTTCGCCCAGATCGACGTCGGCGCCGAGGACGGGCTGTTCAGCCAGCCGCAGCGCCAGGCCAGCAGCTTCGACCCGATCCTGCTGCGCCCGGTCGACGAGCTCGAGCTGACCGTGCGCTCGGCCAACTGCCTGAAGGCCGAGAACATCTACTACATCGGCGACCTGATCCAGCGCACCGAGACCGAGCTGCTCAAGACGCCCAACCTCGGCCGCAAGTCGCTCAACGAGATCAAGGAAGTCCTGGCCTCGCGCGGGCTGACCCTGGGCTCGCGGCTCGAGAACTGGCCGCCGCAGGGGCTCGACAAGCGATAAACGGCCCACCCCCTACGGCCGCCTGCGGCCGCCCCCTCGGGGGGGCGACGCCAGAGGGCCGGCAGAGCCGGACCCTCGGCGTCCGCTTGATTGACTGCGTAGCTGCAGTGCAACCCTCGGTACCTGATCCGGCCGAGGTTCGATAAGGAAAGGAAAGCACCATGCGTCACCGCAACGGACTGCGCAAACTCAACCGCACCAGCGAGCACCGCCTGGCGATGCTGCGCAACATGTGTGTCTCGCTGCTGCGCCACGAGGCGATCAAGACCACGCTGCCCAAGGCCAAGGAACTGCGCCGCGTCGTCGAGCCGCTGATCACGCTGGGCAAGCAGCCCACGCTGGCCAACCGCCGGCTGGCCTTCTCGCGCCTGCGCGACCGCGACATCGTGACCAAGCTGTTCGCCGAACTCGGCCCGCGTTACCAGGCCCGGCCGGGCGGCTACACGCGCATCCTCAAGATGGGATTTCGCCTCGGCGACAACGCGCCGATGGCCTTCGTCGAACTGGTCGACCGGCCCGAGCCGCAGGCCACGGCGCAGGCTGCCGAGCCCGCCGCCTGAGATCCCGAGATCGGCGCGCACCGCACCCGCGTTCGGTGTATACTGCAAAGCTTCAGTCGCGGGGTGGAGCAGCCTGGTAGCTCGTTGGGCTCATAACCCAAAGGTCGCAAGTTCAAATCTTGCCCCCGCAACCAAATTTGCTGGCATCGATCGAATCGTCCCGAAGCGGGTCGGTCCGGTCTGGCAAGCAGCCCCCGCGGGGGCCGAAGCACACCGACAGGCCCCGCGAGGGGCCTGTGTCGTTTGCGCAGGTCGCGCCGCTGTCACCGTACGGCCCCTAGAATCCTGCGCTTTTGTCATCACTTGATCCCCCGAGGACGCTGCCGTGCTGATTTCCACTGCCTACGCCCAGACCGCACCCGCCCCCGCCGGTGGCGGCGGGTTCGACTCGACGCTGCTGAGCCTGCTGCCGCTGCTGCTGATGTTCGTGGTGCTGTACTTCATCATGATCCGGCCGCAGGTCAAGCGCCAGAAGGAGCACAAGGCGATGGTCGAGGCGCTGGCCAAGGGCGACGAGATCGTCACCGCCGGCGGCGTCGCCGGGCGCATCAGCAAGCTCGGCGACAACTACCTGGGCGTCGAGGTGGCCGACGGTGTCGAGGTCCAGGTGCAGCGCACCGCGGTCGCCCAGGTCCTGCCCAAGGGCACGCTGAAATGATGTTGCCGGCGCGGGTCGCGGTCGTACCCGTGCGTTGTTGAGGGTCCCGAGCCATGAACCGCTACCCCTGGTGGAAGTACGCGATCCTTGCGGTGGCGCTGGTCGTGGGCTTTCTCTACACGCTGCCCAACTTCTACGGCGAGGCGCCTGCGGTCCAGGTCTCGAGCGGCAAGGCCACCGTGCGCGTCGACGCGGCCGTCGAGGCCCGCGTCGCTGCCGCGCTGAGCGACGCCGGCGTCAAGGCCGACCTGATCCAGTTCGACGGCCAGTCGGTGCGTGCGCGCTTTGCGACAACCGACGTGCAGATGCGCGCGCGCGACGTCATCGCGCGCGCGCTCAACCCCGACCCGGCCGATCCGTCGTTCGTCGTCGCGCTCAACCTCGTGAGCCAGTCGCCGCAATGGCTGACCCGCATCCACGCGCTGCCGATGTACCTCGGGCTGGACCTGCGCGGCGGCGTGCACTTCCTGATGCAGGTCGACATGCAGGCCGCGCTGACGCGCCGCGCCGAGTCGGTCGTCGGCGACAGCCGCGCACTGCTGCGCGAAGCCGACCTCCGCCACGCCGGCGTGACCCGAGACGCCCAGACCGTCGAGATCCGCTTCCGCGACGCCGCCACGCGCACCGCGGCGCGCACGCTGCTCAACGAGCGGCTGCCCGAGATGGACTGGACCGAGGCCGGCGAGGCCGACGCGCTGCGCCTGGTCGGCAACTTGCGTGCGGCAGCGGCGCAGGCGATCCAGGAGTCGGCGCTCAAGCAGAACATCTCGACCTTGCACAACCGCGTCAACGAACTCGGCGTCGCCGAGCCGGTCGTGCAGCAGCAGGGCGCCGACCGCATCGTCGTGCAACTGCCCGGCGTGCAGGACACCGCCAAGGCCAAGGACATCATCGGCCGCACCGCCACGCTCGAGGTGCGGCTGGTCGACGAAAGCGCCGAGGCGGCCGCCGCGGCGGCCGGGCAGGGCCCGGTGCCGTTCGGCTCCGAGCGCTTCGTCGAGCGCGGCGGCGTGCCGCTGATCGTCAAGCGCGAGGCGATCCTGACCGGCGAGAACCTCACCGACGCGCAGCCCGGCTTCGACGGCCAGACGCAGGAGCCGGCGGTCCACCTGACGCTCGACGCCAAGGGTGCGCGCGTCTTTCGCGACGTGACGCGGGCCAACGTTGGCCGGCGCATGGCGATCATCCTGTTCGAGCGCGGCCGCGGCGAGGTCGTCACCGCGCCGGTCATCCGCACCGAGATCGGCGGCGGGCGGGTGCAGATCTCGGGCCGCATGACCACCCAGGAGGCGACCGACGTCGCGCTGCTGCTGCGTGCGGGCTCGCTGGCCGCGCCGATGGAGATCATCGAGGAGCGCACGATCGGCCCCAGCCTGGGCGCCGAGAATATCGCGCAGGGCTTCAACAGCGTGCTGTGGGGCTTCGCCGCGATCGCCGTGTTCATGGTGTTCTACTACCGGGTGGTCGGCGTGTTCAGCACGCTTGCGCTGGCGTTCAACGTGCTGCTGCTGGTTGCGGTGCTGTCGATGCTGCAGGCCACGCTGACGCTGCCGGGCATGGCGGCCATCGCGCTGACGCTGGGCATGGCGATCGACGCCAACGTGCTGATCAACGAGCGCATCCGCGAGGAACTGCGGGCGGGTGCGTCGCCGCAGGCGGCCATCGCCGCCGGCTACGAGCGGGCCTGGGGCACCATTTTGGACTCCAACATCACGACGCTGATCGCCGGCGTCGCGTTGCTGGCCTTCGGCTCAGGGCCGGTGCGCGGCTTCGCGGTCGTGCACTGCATCGGCATCCTGACCTCGATGTTCTCGGCGGTGGTGTTCTCGCGCGGCCTGGTCAACCTCTGGTACGGCCGCCAGAAGAAGCTCAAGAGCGTGTCGATCGGCACCATCTGGCGGCCCGACGCGGACACCAAGCCCGCCATCGCCAGAGATTGAGGACCCGCCATGGAGTTTTTCCGCATCCGGCGCGATATCCCGTTCATGCGCCACGCCGTGGCGCTCAACGTCGTCTCGCTGGTGGCCTTCCTGCTGGCGGTGTTCTTCCTGGCCACGCGCGGGCTCAACCTGTCGATCGAGTTCACCGGCGGCACGGTGCTCGAGGTGCAGTACGCGCAGGCCGCCGACATCGAGCGCACGCGCGCAACGATCGAGGGCATGGGCTTCGGCGAGGTCCAGGTCCAGCAGTTCGGCACCTCGCGCGACGTGCTGATCCGCATGCCGATCCGCGGCGACCTCGAGCAGGCCGAGGTCTCGCGCATGGCCTTTGCCGCGCTGTGCACGGCCGAGCAGGGCACGGTCGGCGTCACGCAGTACACGACGCCGCAGGGCGAGCAGGTCAGCCGGCCCAGTTGCTCGGCCGGCGCCGGCGAGCCGCTGCGTCTGCAGCGCACCGAGTTCGTCGGGCCGGCGGTCGGTGCCGAACTGGCGCGCGACGGCGCGATCGCGCTGATCTTCACGGTCATCGGCATCATGGCCTACTTGGCCATCCGCTTCGAATGGAAGTTCTCGGTCGCCGGCATCGTCGCCAACCTGCACGACGTGGTCATCATCCTGGGCTTCTTCGCGTTCTTCCAGTGGGAGTTCTCGCTGGCCGTGCTGGCGGCGATCCTGGCCGTGCTGGGCTACTCGGTCAACGAGTCGGTGGTCATCTTCGACCGCATCCGCGAGACCTTCCGCCGACGGCGCAAGATGAGCGTGCCCGAGGTCATCGACCACGCCATCTCGACGACCTGGAGCCGGACCTTCATCACCCACGGCTCGACGCAGATGATGGTGCTGTCGATGCTGATCTTCGGCGGGCCGACGCTGCACCACTTTTCGCTGGCGCTGACCATCGGCATCCTGTTCGGCATCTATTCATCGATCTTCGTCGCCTCGGGCATCGCGATGTGGCTGGGCGTGCGGCGCGAGGACCTGGTGCGCCCGACCGCCAAGGACGCAGATCCCAACGACCCGAACGCCGGAGCCATGGTGTAGAGTCGGTCGACCCGCGGCAGCCCGCCTCCTCGACCGATGGCCCACGTCGACCCGACCACCCTGGCCACGCAGGCGCGGCGCCTGTACACGGAGCATCTGGTCAAGGCGCTGCCGGGCCTGGTCAACGGCATCGTCGAGGCGGCCAACCTGCTGCGCGACCGCCCGGCCGAGACACCGGTGGTCTTTCGCCGCCGCGAGCTGGCCGCCGCTCTGCACCGCGGCGCAGCCGGCTGGCACCAGGCGATGGTCGGTGCGCTGCGCGACGTGCTGGTCGACGGCGGTGCGGGCACGCGTTCGCTGCAGTCGCCGTTGCCGGCGCGGGCCGGGCCGCTGACCCTGGTCGACGACGACACGATCGAGCGCGAGATCCTCGGCTCGCGGCTGGCGCTGGCCATGATGGACCGCGTGGCGTCGGAGTTCTCCGACGTGCGCGCGCGCATGGCCTCGCTCGAGCGGCGCGAGGAGCTCGACGCCAACGACCTGCTGCGCGCGCATGTGCTGGCCCGTGTCGTCGTCGACGGCTGGTGCCGCGCCGGCCTGCGGCTCGACGGCTGGCGCGAGCTGCAGTCGGCGCTGCACCTGGCCTTTGCCGAACTGGCGCACGCCGCCTACCACGAAGTCAACCGCGCGCTGGCCGCGCGCGGCGTGCTGCCCGAGATCGACCTGCGGCCGATGATCCGGCGCCAGCAGGAGTCGGCGCTCAGCACCGACAGCGGCTACACCTCGGTCACCGGCGGGCAGCGCCTGCCCGCAGGGGCGTTCGGTGCGGGCGCTGCCGGTGATCCTGGCGCGGCGGCCTGCGAGCCGGCGCAGGCCGGGAGCGCTGGCGGGCGCGGGCCTGGCGCCGCGGCCGAGGAGACCCGCCTGATGACGCGCAGCCCGGCGCTGCCCCCGGGCGGGCATGGCGAGCAGGCCAGGGCGGTACTGGCGCGGCTGACGCGGCTGGTCAGCCGCCACCTGCCCGGCTTCGCCGACACGCTGGGGCAGACGCTCAAGCCCCAAGCCCAGCCGCGGCCGCTGTCGCCGGCGCTCGGCGACGCGCTGGCGGTGGCCGAGCGCAACATCCGCGAGCGCCTGGAAGCCGCCACCGTGCAGGGGGCGCTGATCACGACGCCGGCGCTGCTCGAGCCCTTGCAGCGCCACAAGCAGGCCCTCAAGCAGGCCGCGGCCACGCCGGTCGAGCGCGCGACGATCGAGATCGTCGCGCTGCTGTTCCAGAGCATCCTGACCGAGGAGCGGCTGCCAGCCTCGGTGCGGGTGTGGTTTGCGCGCCTGCAGATGCCGGTGTTGCGCGTGGCCGTCGGCGAGCCCGACTTCTTCGCCACCGTCGACCACCCCGCGCGGCGGCTGATCGACCGCATGGGCGCCTGCGTGATGGGCTTCGACGGCAGCACCGCCGCAGCCGGCGGTGAGGCGCTCGAGGCCGAGATCCGCCGCGTCGTGCAGGTCGTCGAGGCCTACCCCGACACCGGGCGGCGGGTGTTCCAGACCGTGCTCACCGAGTTCGAGCGCTTCCTCGAGCGCTACTTCAAGCACACCCACGAGGCCAGCCGCAAGGGCGTGTCGCTGGCCCAGCAGGTCGAGCAGCGCGAGGAGAAGGCGATCCAGTACACGATCGAGCTGCGCAAGATGCTCGAGCATGTGCCGGTGCAGGAGGGCGTGCGCCAGTTCCTGTTCCAGGTCTGGGCCGACGTGCTGGCGATGAGCGCGCTGCGCACCGGTGCCCAGAGCGAGACCACGCGCACGATGAAGCGCGCCGCGGCCGACCTGACCTGGTCGGCCGGCGCCAAGGTCACCCGCGACGAGCGCGCCGAGGTCATCCGCCGCCTGCCGCCGCTGCTCAAGACCCTGCGCGAGGGCATGGCCTTCGCCGGCTACACCGTGCAGCGCCAGGACGAGCGCATCGCCGAACTCAACCATGCGCTGGCCGCGGCCTTCACGGCCAAGGCCGCGGCGATCCCCGAGGCCCGGCTCGACGAGCTCAAGGAGCGCCTCGAAGGGCTCGAGGAGATGCTGCCCGAGGCCGGCGGCGTGCAGATCGACGAGTCGCTGGTGCTCGACCTCTCCGGCTACGAGAGCAGCGAGCTCGAGGTCGTGACCGCCAGCGGCGCGCTGCCCGGCGCGGCGATGCTGGCCTGGGCGCTCGAGCTGCAGGTCGGCTCCTGGTTCATGCTCGACTACCGCGGCCGCGTCGAGCCGGTGCAACTGGCCTGGCGCGGCCTGCGCGGGCGGCTGTCGCTGTTCGTCGCGCAGAGCGGGCGCTGCGTGCTGTTCCAGCGCCAGCCGCTGGCGGCATTCCTGCAGGCGGGCCTGCTGCAGCCGGCGCAGGACGAGTCACTGACCGTGCGTGCCACGCGCAGCGCGCTGGCCAAGCTCGACGTCGACCCGGCGCGGCTGTTGAACTGATCCTCAGTGGATCGCGCGGTCCTCGGCTTCGACCAGCAGTTCGTCGAGGATCAGCGCGTCGGGCTCTTCGCCCAGGCTCCAGAAGACCATCAGCACGATGATCTTGAGGTCTTCGAGGTCGAGCGGGCTGCCGCTGCCCGAGGCCACGGCGCGGTCGACGACGATCTCGCGCATCGGCGGCGGCAGCACGCCGGCGCCCTCGAGGAAGCTGACGAAGCCGATCGCCTCGGCGCCCAGTCGCTCCTGCTCGGCGGCGGTGTAGACGCGCAGCGAGCGCGCGTCCTGCTGCCCCGCGTAGGATTCCGAGGCCTGCGCGAGCCCGTCGAGCCAGCTCAGCGCTTCCTGGATCTCGTCGGACTCGAAGCCCACTGCGGTGAGCTTGCGCGCGAGCTGCTCATGGCTCGGGCAGGCCTCGGGCCGCCAGTAGTTCTCGTAGAGATAGACCAGCACGTCGAACATGAATCGACTATACCCGAGCCCCGCGCGGCCGGCCGGCACCGGCGGCGTTGCCCCCGCAGGCCCCGCTAAGCCCGTTCGCGGCGCTGGTACAGCCCGCCGGGCAGGCGCTGGACATGGCCGGCGAGTTCGAGCTCGAGCAGGCGCGCCGCGAGCTCGGCCGCCGGCCAGCCGGTGCGCGCGCCCAGCGCGTCGAGCGAGGCCGGGTCGTAGCCGAGCGCGTCGAGCAGCGGGTCGCGCCGGCCCGCGTCGCCGGCGGCGGCCGGGTCGGTGGCCGCCGGCGACGGCACGGCCGCGCCGAACTCGGCGAGCACGTCGTCGGCGCTCTCGACCAGCTTGGCGCCCTGCTTGATCAGCGCGTGGCAGCCGCGCGACTGCGGCGAGTGGATCGAGCCGGGGATCGCGAAGACCTCGCGGCCGGCCTCGAGGGCCTGGCGCGCGGTGATCAGCGAGCCCGAGGGCAGCGCGGCCTCGACGACCAGCGTGCCGCGGGCAAGCCCGGCGATGATGCGGTTGCGCTGCGGGAAGTTCGGCGCCAGCGGCGGCGTGCCCAGCGGGAACTCGCTCAGCAGCAGGCCCTCGTGAGCGATGTGCCGGGCCAGCGCGGCGTGCCGCGGCGGGTAGATACGGTCGATGCCGGTGCCCAGCACGGCCACCGTGCCGCCGGCGCCGCCCTCGGCGAGGGCGTCGAGCGCGCCCTCGTGCGCGGCGCCGTCGATGCCCAGCGCCAGCCCCGAGACGACGCACCAGCCGGCGCGGCCGAAATGCGCGGCGAAGGCGCGCGCGTTGTCGCGGCCCTGCGCGGTCGGGCTGCGGCTGCCGACGATGGCCAGCGCATCGCGCACGGCCAGCAGCTCGACGCGGCCCTGGGCAAACAGCAGCAGCGGCGGGTCGGCGGTGTGCAGCAGGGCGCCCGGGTACTGCGCATCGGCCAGCGTGAGGACGCGGCGCGTCGCGTCGGCGGCCAGCCAGGCCGCGGTGGCCGCGCACTGCGCGACCCAGTCCGCCGGCGGCTCGGCCAGCGCCGCGGCCAGCGCCTCGCCGCCGAGGCTGCGCAGCGTCACCGCCGGCGCGGCGAAGATCGCCGGCGGCGGGCCCAGCGCGGCCAGCAGGCGCCGGGCGCCGTCGCGGCCGACGCCCGGGGTCAGCAGCAGCCGCAGCCAGCCGGCGAGTTCGTCGTCGACGGCGCCGGCCATGCGGGCGGGTCGCTCAGGGTTGCGTGAAGCGGTCGCCCGGCCGCACCGGGTCGAGCACGCTGAGGATCAGCGCGTACGACACCCGCTCGAAGACGCGAAAGACGAACAGCAGCCCGTGGCGCTCGTCGGGCAGCTTGATCTGCGGGCGGCGCGGGTCGGTGCGGTCGGTCACGCGCGTGCCGTCGCGCCACAGCGCCAGCACATGGCCGCGCGCCAGGCCGTCGCTGCGGCCGCGGTTGAGCGCGACGATCTGGTGCTGGCCGGCGGTCAGCGAGTCGCCGTAGATCGAGACGATGCGGCCCTCGACCGGGCTGGCCGGGGCATGCGGAGCGAAGCTGGGAAACTCACGCTCGCCCACCGGCGCGAGGCGGTCGCCGATGCCCACCTCCTGGCGCACGCCGGTGACGCGGAAGGTGGCCGGGACGAGCGCGGCGCGGCCGTCGTTGCCGGTCTGCATGCCGCCCGGGCGCAGGTATTCGGCGGTGCCGACGAAGCGCGCCTCGAAGCCCAGCACCTGCCGCGTCACCGGGTCGAGCAGCGGGCGCGCCTCGCGGAAGATGCGCCAGTCGCGCAGCTCGGCGATGTCGCCGAGCACATAGGCGGTGTCGCCGCGCGACATCATCACGCGGCCCTCGGGCGCAGCGACCACGCGCGGCGCCGCGGCCAGCTCGTCGGTGTCGAAGACCACCGCCTCGTTGAGGAAGGGCGCGATCAGGTGCAGCGGGATCGCGGCGATCGCGCCGTCGCCGGCCGGCTCGGCGCGGATGCGCGGCGACAGCCGCTCGACCGGGGGCTCGCCGACCGCCTGTGCCAGCACCAGCCGTGCGCGGCCGTCGGCGCGCAGCAGCACCAGCCGCTGGCCCGGGTAGATCAGGTGCGGGTTGCGGATCTGCTCGAGGTTCATGCCCCACAGCTCGGGCCAGCGCCAGGGGTTGGTCAGGAACAGCCGCGCGATGCCCCACAGTGTGTCGCCGCGCTGCACGACATGGCTGTCGGGCGCGTTGGGCGCAAGCTCCGCCAGCGGCACGCCGGCCTGCGCGACCTGCTCGGCGGTGCTGCGCCACTGCGGCAGTACGGGCAATCCGGTGGCCAGCGCGGAGCCGCCGCCGGCCAGGCCAAGGCCGGCAGCCAGCAGCGAGCGCCGGCGCAGGCGGGCAGGGGCAAGCAGGTGTTGCGTCATGGACAGAGGCTCTCCACGGAAGTCCCAACGGGGTAGGGTGCGGGCCGCGCCCGGGGCGGCTGCCGCAGTCGGGTTCAAGCATGCACCGACACGCGGCTCGTCGATCGGCGAAAATGCGCATGATTCCAGAAAAATTGCGCCGCCGGCGCGCGCGAGCGGCAACCAAAGGTTGATCCGGTGGCGCAGCAGCCGCACCGGCCACCCCTTTCCTGCCATGGCCCTGCTGACCATTCTGCGCTATCCCGACCCGCGGCTGCACACCGTGGCGCGCCCGGTGCAGGCGGTCGACGAGCGCATCCGCCGCCTCGTCGACGACATGCTCGAGACGATGTACGCCGCCGAGGGCGTCGGTCTGGCCGCGACCCAGGTCGACGTGCACGAGCGCCTGATCGTCATCGACACCTCGCCCGAGCGCAACCAGCCGCGCGTGCTGATCAACCCCGAGATCGTCGAGCGCAGCGCCGAGACCGCGACCGTCGAGGAGGGCTGCCTGTCGGTGCCGGCGGTCTACGACCGCGTCGAACGTGCCGCGCGCGTGCGTGTGCGCGCGCTCGGCCGCGACGGTCAGCCCTGCGAGTTCGACGCCGACGGCCTGCTGGCGGTCTGCGTCCAGCACGAGATGGACCACCTGGTCGGCAAGGTCTTCGTCGAATACCTCAGCGCGTTCAAGCGCGAGCGCATCCGCAGCAAGATGGTCAAGCGCGCACGCGAAGAGCAGCGTGTCTGAGTCCGAGACCTTGCGCGTCGCGTTCGCCGGCACGCCCGAATTCGCGGCCACCGCGCTGGCTGCGCTGGCCGACGCCGGCCACGCCGTGCCACTGGTGCTGACCCAGCCCGACCGTCCGGCCGGCCGCGGCCTGCAGTTGCTGCCCTCGCCGGTCAAGCAGGCGGCGCTGGCGCGTGGGTACGCGCTGGCGCAGCCGCGCGGTTTGCGGCTCGACGGCCGCTGGGCCGACGACGCCGCCGCCGCGCGCGCCGCGCTCGAACAGACCCGGCCCGACCTGCTGGTCGTTGCCGCCTACGGCCTGATCCTGCCGCGCTGGACGCTGGACCTGCCGCGCCTGGGCTGCCTCAACGTCCACGCCTCGCTGCTGCCGCGCTGGCGCGGCGCCGCGCCGATCCAGCGCGCGATCGAGGCCGGCGACGCCGCGAGCGGCATCAGCCTGATGTGGATGGACGAGGGGCTGGACACCGGCGACATCGCCTGCGCCGAGGCGCTGCCGATCGCCGCCGACGACAGCGCAGCCACGCTGCACGAGCGCCTTGCCGCGCTCGGTGCGCGGCTGCTCGTGCAGGCCCTGCCGCGCATTGCGCAAGGAGGTCTGCCGCGCGTGCCGCAGCCCGCCGAGGGCGTGTGCTATGCGGCCAAGGTCGACAAGGCGCAGGCGCGCATCGACTGGGCCGAGCCGGCCGAGATCATCGAGCGGCGCGCGCGCGCCTTCGACCCCGCACCGGGGCTGCATTTCAGGCTTGGCGGCGAGGCGGTCAAGCTCTGGCGCGCCGGCGTGCGCCGCGACCTGCCGCCGGCCGCGCCCGGCACCGTGCTGGTCGCCGGCGGGCAGCGCCTGTGCGTGGCCTGCGGGCAGGGCGCGCTGGACCTGCTGCAACTGCAGCGCCCGGGCGGGCGGCGCGTCGCGGCGGCGGCGTTGCTGCAAGCGCACCCGCTGGCCGTCGGCGACCGTCTCGACGGCGGCTGAGCGTCCCTGAGCCGGCCAGGGCCGGCCGTCCCCCGCGGCATGCGATGCTCGGGCCCTGCACCGACCACCCTCGCCCACCGCCATGCAACGCTTCACGATCTCGCTCGACGACGCGCTGGCCACTGCCTTCGACGCGTTCATCGCCCGCCGTGGCTACGCCAACCGCTCGGAGGCCGTGCGCGACCTGCTGCGCGCCGAGCTGCAGCGCGCCGACCTCGCCGAGCAGCCACAGCACGCCGGCGTGGCCTGCCTGAGCTACGTCTACAAGCACCACGAGCGCGAGCTGGCCGAGCGCATGACCGGGCTGCAACACGCGCACCACGATCTGACCGTGGCGACGATGCACGCCCACCTCGACCATGAGCACTGTCTCGAGGCGGTGCTGCTGCGCGGGCCGACCGCGGCCGTGCAGCGCTTTGCCGATGCGGTCTGCGCCGAGCGCGGCGTGCACCACGGCCACCTGAACCTGATCGCCGTCGACGTGCACGACCCGCAGCCGCACCGCCACGACGCGGCGCACCCGGCGGCGGCCGCGCAGGGGCATGGTCGCGCCCACGACGGCGCCCACCCGCACGTGCATCTGCGCCCGCGCCGCTGAGGCCGGCGGCGCCTCAGCCTTGCAGGCCGCACCTGGGCGAGGACGCCCAGGCCCTTCGCGAGGCACGTGCCAGTGCCCAGGCACTGGCACGTGTCCGCGCTCTCAGCCCACCCGCACCCCGGTCTCGGCGACCACCCGGCCCCAGCGCGCGGTCTCGTCGCCGACCCAGCGCTCGAACTCGGCCGGGCTGCTGGCCACGACGATGTTGGCCTGCTCCTCGTGGCTGCGCCGCAGTTCGGGGTGCTGCAGCGCGCGCGCGATCTCGCGGTGCAGCGTCTCGAGCAGCGCGGGCGCCAGGCCGCGGCGGGTGAACGCGCCCTGCCAGGCGTCGAAGACGAGTTCGGGGTAGCCCGACTCGGCGAAGGTCGGCACCTGCGGCAGCGCCGGCAGCCGCGCCGCCGCGGCGACCGCCAGCGGCACCGCGGTGCCGTTGCGCAGGTGCTCGAAGACCGCCGCCGGGGTCTCGACCAGCAGCGGCACCTGGCCGGCGACGAAGTCGCGCACCGCCGGCGCCGTGCCCTGGTACGGCACATGCGTCATCGCGACGCCGCTGCGCCGCTGCCAGAGCTCGCCGACCATGTGGCCGATCGTTGCATTGCCCGGCGAGGCCCAGGCCAGCGCCGCGCCGCCTTGCAGCCGCGCGCGCAGCGCGGCCAGCGTCGTGACCCCGAGCTCGCGGTGCGCGTACAGCCCCGGCGAGGTGCGCGAGAACTGCGAGACCGGCTGCAGGTCGCGCCGCACGTCGTAAGGCTGCTGCGGGAACAGGTGCGGGTTGATCGCCATGGTGCCGACCGTGCCCAGCAGCAGCGTGTAGCCGTCGGCCGGCGCGCGCACTGCCGCCTCGGTGCCGATCTGGCCGCTGGCGCCCGGGCGGTTGTCGACCAGCATGGTCCAGCCGGCCTGCTCGCGCAGGCGCTCGGCGACCTGGCGCACGCGCAGGTCCGAGGTGCCGCCCGGCGGGAACGGCACGATCCAGCGGATCGGCCGCGTCGGAAACGAGGATGCAGCCCGCGTCCGCAGGCTCAGGCCGAAGGTGCCCGCGCCCAGCGGCAGCGCGGCGATGGCGGCGAGGGCGTGGCGGCGGCGCATCGGAGCTCCGTGGGCATGTGGCGATGCGCGCATCATATAAAAACTTCATACGTATGAAAACAGTCCCAGCGACGGCCCTGCCGAATCCGGGTTCAAGTTCCTCGGCCTGCGGTCGAAACACCGGCGTGCGCCCGATTCCCCGCCCCCTGCCGCTGCTGTCGCTGTTGCTGGCCACCACGCTGCTGGCCGGCTGCAACCTGGGCGCGCTGGGCATCGATACGCCGGCGGCGGTGGCCGAGCGGCGCGCCGCCGAGGGCCGGGCGATAGGCGCGGCCTGCCGGCACGCCGGCCGGGCGATCGAAGACTGCTTCACGCTCAACCGCCGTGCCGACAAGGCCGCGGTCTTCGCCGGCTGGCGCGAGATGGACAGCCACATGCGCGACAACCAGATCGAGGTCGTCAAGCCGGAGCTGACGCCGCCGGGCGTGGCCGATGGCGGCGAGCGCGGCGAGCGCAGCGCGCGCGAGCCGTCCTGACTCCTGCGCCCGGCTGGTGGCGGACGGCCGCTGCCGACCCGGGCCCGAGCGCCGGGCGTCGACAATGCGGCGATGCCCGCCGATGCCGCCAGCGCCCCCACCGCCACGCCGACCTGGCGCCACCCTGAATTCCGCCGCGGCGCGCGCGACATGGTCGGCATCGCGCTGGGCATCGCCGCCTGGGGGCTGGTTACCGGCGTGGCGATGGTCAAGAGCGGGCTCGAGGTCCCGCTGGCGGTGCTGATGTCGCTGGTCGTCTACGCCGGCAGCGCGCAGCTCGCCGCGCTGCCGCTGATCGCCAGCGGCGCGCCGGTCTGGGTCGTCTGGGCGGCGGCCTTCTGCGTCAACCTGCGCTTCGTGATCTTCAGCGTGCAGTGGCGGCCGTACTTCGTGCACCTGCCGTTCTGGGCGCGGCTGCGCGTGGGCTACTTCACCGCCGACCTCAACTACGTGCTGTTCATGCGGCGCTTCCCCGACCCGACGCCGGCGCCCGAACAACTGCCGTACTTCTGGGGCGGGGTTGCGGCCAACTGGGGTGCGTGGCAGGCCGCTTCGCTGACCGGCATCGCGCTGGCCGAGCTGGTGCCGACGCACTGGGGCATCGGCTTTGCCGGCGTCATCGCGCTGCTGGGCGTGACCTACTCGCTGATCAACGACCGCGTGAGCTGGGTCGCCGCCGGGGTGGCCGCCTGCGCGGCGGTCGCCGCGTACGCGCTGCCGCTGCGGCTGAACATCGTCGTCGCGATCGCTGCTGCCGTGGCCATCGCGCTGGTCATCGACCACCTGCCGCGCCCGCGCGGGCGGAGCCGGCCATGAGCGACTGGGAGACCGTGCTGACCATCGTCGGCCTGGGCCTGATCACGGTGCTGACGCGGGCCTTCTTCTTCCTGCCGCGCAGCGAGCTGCCGATGCCGGGCTGGCTGCGCGAAGGGCTGCGCTACGCGCCGCTGGCCGCGCTCGCGGCGGTCGTCGCCCCCGAGGTGGTGATGACGCAGGGCGAGCTGATCGACACCTGGCGCGACGCGCGGCTGTTTGCGGTGGCCGCGGCGACGGCGTACTACTTCTGGCGCCGCGATATCCTTGGCACCATCGTCTGCGGCACCGCCGTGATGCTCGCGCTGCGCCTGGGTCTGGGCTGGTAGCGCAGGCGCCGGGGCCACGGCCGCCGGTGTCCTCGCCCGCAACCCCCACCTCTGGAAGCTGCCCATGAAAGTCATCCGCTTTGCCGACCTCGTCACCCAGGGCCGGGTGGCCGGACGGCGCGTCTTCATCCGCGCCGACCTCAACGTGCCGCAGGACGCCGCCGGCCGCATCAGCGAGGACACGCGCATCCGCGCCTCGCTGCCGTGCATCCGCATGGCGCTCGAGGCCGGCGCGGCGGTGATGGTCACCAGCCACCTGGGCCGCCCGAGCGAGGGCGCATTCAGGCCCGAGGACTCGCTCGCGCCGGTGGCCGCGCGCCTGGGCGAGCTGCTCGGGCGCGCGGTGCCGCTGGTCGCCAACTGGGTCGAGGGCGTGCAGGTCCAGCCCGGCGAAGTCGTGCTGCTCGAGAACTGCCGCCTCAACAAGGGCGAGAAGAACAACGACGAGGCGCTCGCGCGCAAGCTGGCCGCGCTGTGCGACATCTTCGTGCACGACGCCTTCGGCACCGCGCACCGCGCCGAGGCCAGCACCTACGGCATCGCGCAGTTTGCGCCGATCGCCTGCGCCGGCCCGCTGCTGGCTGCCGAGATCGACGCGATCACGCAGGCCCTGGCCAGCCCGCGGCGCCCGCTGCTGGCCATCGTCGCCGGCAGCAAGGTCAGCACCAAGCTGACGATCCTGCAGAGCCTGGCGGCCAAGGTCGACGGGCTGATCGTCGGTGGCGGCATCGCCAACACCTTCATGCTCGCGGCCGGCCTGCCGATCGGCAAGAGCCTGGCCGAGCCCGACCTGGTCGGCCAGGCCCGGGCGGTGATCGAGGCCATGAAGGCGCGCGGCGCCGAGGTGCCGATCCCGGTCGACGTCGTCGTGGCCAGGGAATTCAAGGCCGACGCGGCGGCCAGCGTCAAGGCCGCGGCCGAGGTCGCGGCCGACGACTTGATCCTCGACATCGGCCCGCGGACTGCGCAGATGCTGGCCGACAGGCTGCAGGCCGCCGGCACCATCGTCTGGAACGGCCCGGTCGGCGTCTTCGAGTTCGACGCCTTTGCCCGCGGCACCGAGACGCTGGCGCGGGCGATCGCGGCCAGCAGCGCCTTCAGCATCGCCGGCGGCGGCGACACGCTGGCGGCGATCGCCAAGTACGGCATCGAGCGCGAGATCGGCTACATCAGCACCGGCGGCGGGGCCTTCCTCGAGGTGCTCGAGGGCAAGACCCTGCCGGCCTTCGAGATCCTGGCGCGCCGCGCCGCGGGCTGAAGGGCGCGAGCGCCCAGGGGCCGACGCACGGCGTCGGGATAATCGGCGCCGCCACCGGAGTTTGTCCATGTCCCGCCAGACCAAGATCGTCGCCACCATCGGCCCCGCCTCGTCGACGCCCGGGATGCTCGAGCGCCTGCTGCTCGGCGGCGTCGACGTCGTGCGGCTCAACTTCTCGCACGGCAGCGCGGCCGACCATGTTGCGCGCGCTGCCACGGTGCGCGAGGTCGCGCAGCGCGTCGGCTGCGACGTCGCGATCATGGCCGACCTGCAAGGGCCCAAGATCCGCGTCGGCCGCTTCGAGGGCGGGCAGACCGTGCTCGACCCCGGGCAGCCCTTCGTGCTCGACGCGGCGCGCAGCGAGCCGGGCAACGACCAGTGCGTCGGGCTCGACTACAAGGAGCTGCCGCGCGACGTGCGCCCCGGCGACATCCTGCTGCTCAACGACGGCCTGCTGGTGCTCGAAGTGACGACGGTGCGCGGCGAGGCCGTGCACACGGTGGTCAAGGTCGGCGGCGTGCTGGCCAACAACAAGGGCATCAACAAGCAAGGCGGCGGGCTGACCGCGCCGGCGCTGACCGCCAAGGACATGGAGGACATCAAGACCGCGATGTCGTTCCAGTGCGAATACCTGGCCGTGAGCTTTCCGAGGAGCGCCACCGACATGGAGATGGCGCGCCAGCTCGCCAACGTCGCCGGCGAGCCCTGGCGCCACCGCCCGGGGCTGATCGCCAAGATCGAGCGCAGCGAGGCCATCCCCCAGCTCGAGGCCATCCTCAAGGCCAGCGACGGCATCATGGTCGCGCGCGGCGACCTCGCCGTCGAGGTCGGCAACGCCGCGGTGCCGGCGCTGCAAAAGCGCATGATCAAGCTCGCCCGTGTGCACGACAAGGTCGTCATCACCGCGACGCAGATGATGGAGAGCATGATCGTCAACCCGGTGCCGACCCGCGCCGAGGTCAGCGACGTGGCCAACGCCGTGCACGACGGCACCGACGCGGTCATGCTCAGCGCCGAGACCGCCACCGGCAAATACCCGGTCGAGACCGTCGAGGCGATGGCCGCGATCTGCGAGGCCGCCGAGCGCGCCGAGGACTACAGCCGCGTCGACGCCGACTTCGCCAACCGCCGCGTCAGCCGCATCGACCAGAGCATCGCGATGGGCGCGCTGTTCACCGCGCACCACCTGGGCTGCCGCGCGATCCTGGCACTGACCGAGAGCGGCTCGACGGCGCTGTGGATGAGCCGCTACAAGATCGCCGTGCCGATCTACGGTCTGACCACCCAGCCGCTGACGCAGCGGCGCATGGCGCTCTACCGCAACGTGCACCCGATCCTGATGCGCGTGCACGGCGACCGCGACGAGGCCCTGCGCGACGCCGAGGCGCTGCTGGTCGGGCGCGGCGTGCTCAAGCCCGGCGACACCTACGCGATCACCTGCGGCGAGCCGATGGGCTATCCCGGCGGCACCAACATGCTCAAGGTCTGCCGCGTCGGCGGTTGAGTGCGCCCGTCCGTGCCGCGGGCGCGGTCTTGCGCAAGATCAAGTCCGCCGCCCGCCGAGCGCCTAGACTGTGCAGGCGGCAGCAGCAGGGCCCTGCGCCCGTGGAGGATCAGAAGCGATGTACAAGCGTATCCTGGTGCCGGTCGACGGCAGCGAGCTGTCCGACCGCGCGATCGACGCCAGCCTCGAGCTCGCGCGGCCGCTGGGGGCCACCGTGGTCGGCTTCGTCGCCGAGCCGCTGGTCCAGCTCGCCGCGGTCGCCCGGCCGTCGGCGGTCATCGCCCGCGAGACCGAGGCGCACGACCGCCGCACCGAGGCGCATGCGCGCGAGCTGCTGGCGCGCTTCGAGCAGCGCGCGCGCGCCGCGGGCGTGGCCTTCGAGGGCCATTACGAACAGACCCCGCTGGTCGACCAGGCCATCGTCGACACCGCGCAGGCGCGCCAGTGCGACCTGATCGTGATGGTCACCCACGGCCGCGGCGCCTTCGGCGAATTCCTGTTCGGCTCGCACACCAAGGCCGTGCTCGCGCGCTCGACGCTGCCGCTGCTCGTGCTGCATTGACCCAGCGCAGGCTCGCTGCGACGCCGGGGCTTGGCGCCGCCCAGGCGCCGGCGTAGACTGCGCGTCCCTGTACAAAAATCCAGCCTCGATGGGCCGCACTGGCGGCCGTGGCGGCCAGCGTCGCGCCGTCGGGGCCAGCCGAGAACATGGCCGAGACTGACTCGCGCTCCAGCGTCCACAGCGCCAGCGCCCGCAGTGCGCTGCCGCCGCAGCCGATCAGTGCCGAGGTGCTGGTCGAGAAATACGCCAAGGACGGCGAGCGCAGCGTCGACGAAGTGCGCGCTCGCGTCGCACGTGCGCTGGCCGCCGTCGAGGCGCCCGAGCAGCGCGCCCGGTGGGAGCGGCGCTTCCTGCAGGCGCAGCAGCGCGGCTTCGTCCCGGCCGGGCGCATCGCCTCGGCCGCCGGCACCGAGCTGAGCGCGACGCTGATCAACTGCTTCGTGCAGCCGGTGGGCGACTCGATCGCCCAGGTCGACGACGGCCACCCGGGCATCTACACCGCGCTGACCGAAGCGGCCGAGACGATGCGCCGCGGCGGTGGCGTCGGCTACGACTTCTCGCGCATCCGGCCCAAGGGCGCGTGGGTCGGCAGCACGCGCAGCGCGGCGTCGGGGCCGGTCAGCTACATGCGCGTCTTCGACCGCAGTTGCGAGACCGTCGAGAGCGCCGGCAGCCGCCGCGGCGCGCAGATGGGCGTGCTGCGCTGCGACCACCCCGACATCGAGGAGTTCGTCCACGCCAAGGACAGCGGCGACCTGAAGAATTTCAACCTCTCGGTCGGCGTCACCGACGCCTTCATGCAGGCCGTGCAGGCCGACGCCGAGGTCGAGCTCGTGCACCGCGCCGAGCCCGCAGCGGCGCAGAAGGCCGAAGGCGCCTGGCAGCGCGCCGATGGCCTGTGGGTCTACCGCAGGCTGCGCGCGCGCGAGCTGTGGGACCAGGTCATGCGCTCGACCTACGACCACGCCGAGCCCGGCGTGCTGTTCCTCGACCGCATCAACGCCGACAACAACCTCGGCTACTGCGAGACGATCGCGGCGACCAACCCGTGTGCTGAGCAGCCGTTGCCGCCGTACGGCTGTTGCTGCCTCGGCAGCATCGACCTGACGCATTTCGTGCTCGACCCCTTCGAGGCCGGCGCGCGCTTCGACGAGGCCGGCTTCACCGAGGTCGCAAAGGTGGCCGTGCGCATGCTCGACAACGTGCTCGACGTCACCGTCTGGCCGCTGGCGCAGCAGCAGGCCGAGGCGCAGGCCAAGCGCCGCATCGGGCTGGGCTTCACCGGGCTGGGCGACGCGCTGGTCATGCTCGGCCTGCGCTATGACAGCGAGCCTGCGCGCGCGCAGGCGCGGCGCATCGCCGAGGTCCTGCGCGATGCGGCGTACGCGGCCTCGGCCGACCTGGCCGCCGAGCGCGGCGCATTCCCGCTGTTCAACGCCGACCTGTACCTGTCGGGCGGGCGCTTCGCGTCGCGCCTGCCGGCGGCGCTGAAGGAGCGCATCCGCGCGCACGGCATCCGCAACTCGCACCTGCTGTCGATCGCGCCGACCGGCACGATCAGCCTGGCCTTTGCCGACAACGCGAGCAACGGCATCGAGCCGGCGTTTGCCTGGGCCTACACGCGCAGGAAGCGCGAGGCCGACGGCAGCTTCAAGGAGTACGCCGTCGAGGACCACGCCTGGCGCCTGTACCGCCACCTCGAGGGCGCCAGGCCCGGCGAGGATCTGCCGCTGCCCGCGGCCTTCGTCACCGCGCTCGAGATGAGCGCGGCCGACCACGCGGCGATGGTCAGCGCGGTCGCGCCGTACATCGACACCTCGATCAGCAAGACCGTCAACGTGCCGGCCGACTACCCCTACGCCGACTTCCAGGACCTGTACCTGCAGGCCTGGCGCGCCGGGCTCAAGGGGCTGGCCACATACAGGCCCAACGCCGTGCTCGGTGCGGTGCTCAGCGTCGACGGCGCGCCTGCCCACGCGCCGCAGCCCGCGCCGCTGTCGGCGCTGGCCGCCGCGGGCGCCGACGCGCGCCTGCGCGTCGACCGCCTGCCTGCGCCGGTGCTGGCCTCGCTGCGCTGGCCCGGCCGCCCCGACCTGCCCGGCGGCAACCCGGCCTGGACCTTCATGATCCGCCACCCGCACGGCGAGTTCAGCCTGTTCGTCGGCGAGCTGCCGGCCGCGCCGGGCCCCGACGGCGGCCTGTTCGGGCGCAGCATGCCGTTCGAGGTCTGGGTCAACGGCGCCGAGCAGCCGCGCGGGCTGGCCGCGCTGGCCAAGACGCTGTCGATGGACATGCGCGCCAACGACGCGCAGTGGCTGCGCCTCAAGCTCGACGCGCTGGCCACCGTGGCCGAGGAGCGCGCCTTCGAGATGCCGTTCCCGCCGCATGGCGAGCTGCGCCTGTTTCCCGGCGTCGTCGCGGCGACCGCGGCAGTCATCCGCTGGCGCTGCGAGCAGCTCGGCGCGCTCGACGAACGCGGCCCGACACCGGTGCTCGACGCGATGTTCAGCCGCGACGAGCCGCGCACCGGCGCCGACGGCACGCTGGCCTGGGCGGTCGACATCGACCACCCCGGCACCGGCGAGGCCTTCACGCTCACGCTCAAGGAGGTCAGCCTGCCCGGGCCCGAGGGCACGCGCGTGAGCCGGCCGTGCGCGATCGGCTTCTCGGGCAACTACCCGCGCGCGCTCGACGGCCTGGCGCGGCTGCTGAGCCTGGACATGCGCGTCATCGACCCGGCCTGGATCGGCATGAAGCTGCGCAAGCTGCTCAACGTCGGCGAGCCGCTGGGTCACTTCATGGCCCCGGTGCCAGGCCAGCGCCGCCAGCAGGTCTGGCCGAGCACGGTGGCGTATCTGGCGCGGCTGCTGATCCACCGCTACGCGATGCTCGGCGTGCTCGACGAGGACGGCCTGCCGCTGCGCGAGATGGGCGTGCTCGAGCGCCCGGCCGGGCGCGCCCGCAGCGCCGAGGTCGCGCCGATGGCCGGGCGGCCCTGCCCCGAATGCGGCAACGCCACGCTGATCCACAAGGACGGCTGCGACTTCTGCACCGCCTGCGGCTACGTCGGGCAGTGTGGCTGAGCCTCGCCGACGATTGACCGCGGTCAATGCCGCGCCGACCGCGGCGCGTTAGCCTTCGCCCCTTTGCACTCAACCTGGGGTTCGGCATGGTCCTGCCGCATGTCCTTCCCGCTGTCGCCGCGCTGTTCGAGCGCAGCGGGCTGGCGCCGCTGCGGCTGGCCGGGCGCAGCGTGCTGCCCATCGTCCAGGGCGGCATGGGCGTGGGCGTGTCGGCGCACCGGCTGGCCGGCAGCGTCGCCGCGCTTGGCGGTGTCGGCACGCTCAGCTCGGTCGACCTGCGCCGCCACCACCCCGACCTGATGGCGCGCACGCAGGGCCTGGCCACGCGCATCGGCGCGCAGGCCCAGGCCGAGGCCAAGGCCGCGATCAACGCCGCCAACCTCGAAGCGCTGCGCCGCGAGATCGCCCGCGCGCGCGAGCTCGCCGGCGGCTTCGGGCTGCTTGCCGTCAACGTCATGCGCGCGGTCGCCGAGTACGCCGCGCAGGTCCGCACCTCGCTCGAAGCCGGCATCGACGCGGTGGTCGTCGGTGCCGGCCTGCCGCTGGACCTGCCCGAGCTCGCCGCCGAGCACCCGCGCGCCGCGCTGGTGCCGATCCTGTCGGATTCGCGCGGCGTTGCGCTGATCGTGCGCAAATGGGAGCGCAAGAAGCGCCTGCCCGATGCGATCGTCATCGAACACCCGCGGCTGGCCGGCGGCCACCTCGGCGCGGCGCGCATCGCCGACCTGTCCGACCCGCGCTTCGACTTCGAGCGCGTGCTGCCCGAGTCGCGCGAATTCCTGCGCTCGGCCGGCGTCGAGCGCGAGGTGCCGCTGATCGCCGCCGGCGGCATTCGCAGCCACGCCGACATCGTCCGCCTGCAGGCGCTCGGCGCGGCCGCAGTGCAGCTCGGCACGCCGTTTGCCGTCACCACCGAGGGCGACGCGCACCCCGAGTTCAAGCGCGTGCTGGCCGAGGCCCGCGACGAGGACATTGTCGAGTTCACCAGCGTCGCCGGCCTGCCCGCGCGCGCCGTGGCCACGCCCTGGCTGCGCGCCTACCTCAAGGCCGAGGCCAGGCTGCAAGCCGTCGCGCATGTGCGCCAGCGCTGCACCAAGGCCTTCGACTGCCTGGCCCAGTGCGGCCTGCGCGACGGGCTGCCGACCTGGGGCCAGTTCTGCATCGACCAGCAGCTCGCCGCCGCGCTCAAGGGCGACGTCGCGCGCGGCCTGTTCTTCCGCGGTGCCGGCAGCCTGCCCTTCGGCGACCAGATCCGCAGCGTGCGCGAGCTCATCGAGCGGCTGCTGTCGCCGGCGTCGGCCGAGCCGCAGCCGGCTTGAGCCGCCGCCGCCACCGCGGTGGCAGACTGCGCCGTACGCGCAGAGCCCGGAGCCACGGCCATGATGAAAGCCCACCACGACCGCGTCGCCCTGGTCACCGGCGCCGGCAGCGGCATCGGCGCCGCGACCGCCGCGGCCTTGATCGCCGACGGCTGGCGCGTGGTCTACGCCGGCCGGCGCGCGCCGGCGCTGCTCGCGGCGATCGCCGCCGCCGGCGACCCCTGGGACGACATCGCCGAGCGCGCGCTGGCGGTGCCGGCCGACGTCACCGACCCGGCCTCGGTGGCTGCGCTGTTCGACGCCACCGTCGCGCGCTATGGCCGGCTCGACCTGCTGTTCAACAACGCCGGCGTGTTCACCGTCGGCGCACCGGTCGACGAGCTGCCGCTCGCGCAGTGGCGCGCCGCGGTCGACACCAACCTCAGCGGCGCCTTCTACTGCCTGCAGCAGGCCTTTCGCGTGATGAAGGCGCAGAGCCCGCGCGGCGGGCGCATCATCAACAACGGCTCGATCTCGGCGCACACGCCGCGCCCGGGCTCGGCGGCCTACACCGCGACCAAGCACGCCGTCACCGGGCTGACCAAGGCCGCCGCGCTCGACGGCCGCGCGCACGACATCGCGGTCGGCCAGATCGACATCGGCAACGCCGCCACCGGGATGACGCAGGCGATGACGCAGGGCGTGCGCCAGGCCGACGGCGCGCTGCGCCCCGAGCCGGTGATCGACGTCCAGCACGCCGCCGACATGGTCGTGCAGATGGCCCGGCTGCCGCTGCAGGCCAACGTGCTGTTCATGACGCTGATGGCCACCGGCATGCCCTACGTCGGCCGCGGCTGAGTGACCGAGCGCGCGCACATGGCTTGTGCCGCGCCCCTTGTACGAAGCGGCGGGGGCGGCTATGGTGTGGCTGTCCCCAGTCCGACCGGAGAACCCCAATGAGCGCCCTCACCGAAGCCCAGCGCGACAAGATCGTCGCCGACCTCAAGAATGTCATCCACGACGCCGAGGAGCTGCTGCGGCTGAGCGCCGGCGAAGTCGGCGCCGAGGCCACCGAGCTGCGCGAACGCCTGCGCCTGCGCCTGCTGCATGCGCGCGACAGCCTGCACCGCCTGCAGGAATCGGCGATCGAGCGCGCCAAGGCCGTCGGCCACCAGGCCGACGACTATGTGCACGACCACCCCTGGCAGTCGATCGGCGTGGCCGCGGCGGTCGGTCTGCTGATCGGCGTGCTGGTCGGTCGGCGCTGATGTCGACATCGATGCGGGCGGCGGCGATGGCGCTGTCGCGACGCTGCCCACGCGATGGGTGCTGAGGGCGGCACGCCGCCGGCCGGGCTGTTTGCGGCGCTGCGCCGGCTGCTGTCGAGTTCGGCCGAGCTGGCCGAGGTCCGGCTGGCGCTGTTCGCCACCGAGCTGCAGCAGGAGAAGCTGCGCGCTCTCGACGCGCTGGCCTGGCTTCTGCTCGGCGTGGTCGCGGCCGGGGTCGCGCTGATACTGGCCAGCCTGTTCGTCGTGCTGCTGTTTCCCGAGCCGCTGCGCGTCGCGGCGTTGGGCGTGGTCGTGCTGGTCTACGCCGGCGGCGCCTGGCTGGCGCTGCGCGTGGCGCGCGCACGGCTGGCCGCGGCGGCGCCGTTCGAGGCCACGCTGGCCGAGTTGCGCCGCGACCGCGAGGCACTGGCCGGCCGCGGCGGCCCGACCTCGACCCCCTGATGCCGCCGCAGCACCGCCGCGCCGCCGAACTGCAGCGCCGCCGCGAGCAACTGCGCCTGCGCAGCGCCGAGCTGCGCGTGACGATCGCCCGCGACGCGCAGGCGCTCGGGCCGCCGCTGGCGGCGGCCGACCAGGTCCGCGCCGGCCTGGGCTGGCTGCGCGAACACCCCGAATGGCCGCTGGGCGGCGCGTTGCTGCTGGCGCTGCTGCGGCCGCGGCGCGCGCTGCGCTGGGCCGGCCGGCTGTGGTGGGGCTGGCGCCAGTGGCAGCGCGCGCGCCGGCTGCTGCGCGCCTTCGGCCCGCGCTGACGCCGCCCCGCGCTTCAGCCGGCGCGGGCGGGTCGGGCCGCGGGCTCCAGCGGCGCGTCGCGCGCGAGCGCGTGCAGGCAGTCCAGGCACAGGCAGCCCGACCAGCGCGCGCGCAGCCGCGCCAGCAGTGCCGGATCGAGCCGCAGCGTGCTGCAGGCGCAGGGCGTGGCCGCGGCGACGCCGCAGGCAAAGCGCCGGCCGCAGCGCGGGCAGGTGTCGGCGGCAGCGTCCATGCTCAGGCGCCGGCCGCGTCGAACAGCGCGCGGTGCTGCTCGCGCAGCGACGCCTTGCGCACCTTGCCGGTGGCGTCGCGCGGCAGCTCGGTGGCGACGACGATGCGCTTGGGCACCTGGTAGCCGGCGATGCGCTCCTTGAGCGCGGCGATCATCGCCGCGGCGTCGATCTGCGCGCCGGGCGCCGCCACGACGACAGCGACCAGGCCCTCGCCGAGGTCGGGGTGCGGCACGCCGATCACCGCGCTCTCGGCGACCCCGGGCAGCTCGTTGAGCGGCCCCTCGACCTCGGCCGGGTAGACGTTGCAGCCACCGCTGATCACCACGTCCTTGCTGCGCCCGACCAGGGTCAGCTCGCCGTCGGCGTCGAGGCAGCCCAGGTCGCCGGTGCGAAACCACAGATCGCCGGTGAAGTCGTCGGCGGTGCGCTGCGGCAGCCGCCAGTAGCCCCTGAACACGCCCGGACCCTTGGCCTGCACATGCCCGGCCTGGCCGGCGGGCAGCGGGCGGTCCTTGTCGTCGCAGATGCGCAACTGCACCCCCGGCAGGGCCTTGCCGACCGTGCCCGGGCGGCGCGCCGATGCCGGCCGGTACGGCTGCGAGCTCAGGATCAGCGTCTCGCTCAGGCCGTAGCGGGCGAGCAGGGTGTGGCCGGTGCGCTCGCGCCAGGCCTCGAAGGTCTCGGCGCGCAGCGGCGCCGAGCCGCTGACGAACAGCCGCATGCGCGCGCACTGCGCAGGGCTCAGCGCGGGCTCGGCGAGCATGCGCTGGTACATCGTCGGCACGCCCATGAAGACGCTGGCCGCCGGCAGCCGCGCGACGACCGCCGCCGCGTCGAAGCGCGCAAACCACAGCATCGGGCTGCCGCCGGCCAGCGCCAGGTGCGCCGCGACGCACAGGCCGTGCACATGGTGCAGCGGCAGCGCGTGGATCAGCACGTCGCCGCCCGGGGGTTGCGGCGGCCAGTGCCAGGCCTGGGCGAGCGCGCGCAGGTTGCTCAGCAGGTTGTCGTGGCTGAGCATCGCGCCCTTGCTGCGCCCGGTGCTGCCGGCGGTGTAGACGATCGCGGCGAGGTCGTCGGGCTGCACCGGCGCTGGCGACTGCTCGCCGGTGTGCGCCGCGGCACGCGCCAGCAGGCTGCCGCTGCGGTCGTCGCCGAGGGTGTAGACCTGTGCGACGCCGGCGCCGAAGGCCAGCCGCGCGACCGCACCGAAGTGGCGCGGCGCGCAGACGACCACCGCCGGCTCGGCGTTGGCGAGGTAGTGGCCGAGTTCGGCCGGTGGGTGCGCCGGGTTCAGCGGCACGTACACCAGGCCGGCGCGCAGCACGCCCAGGTACAGCATCAGCGCCTCGACGCTCTTGTCGACCTGCACCGCGATGCGGCTGCCCGGCGGCAGTTCGAGCGCGGCCAGCAACTGCGCGAGCATCGCGCTGCCGCGGTCGAGGTCGCGCCAGGTGTAGTGCAGCGGCTCGGGCGTGTCGGCGGTCTCGATCGCGACCGCGTCGAGGTTGGCCGGGAAGCCGGCGCGCAGCGCGGTGTAGAGGTTGTCGCTCATGGCGGTGCGGCGGGGCTCAGAAGCGTGGCTCGCGCCTGGCCACGAAGGCCGCGAGGCCCTCGCGCAGCTTGCCGCACAGCGCCAGCGGCAGCGCGTCGAGCTGGCCGGGGTGGCTGATCGTGACGCGCGCGACGCCGGCGTCGGCGGCGGCGTGCAGGCGGACATGTCCGGGCATGGTCTGGGCGTTTGGCCGGTTGGCGGGATGCGCCATGTTGCCATGCAGCAAGCGCCCGCGGTTCACCTGGCGCAAGACCGGCGCGCGGCGCAGCCGCGCGTGCGGTGTGCGCTCAGCCGGGCGCGCCGGCGGCCGGTGCCGCGGCCGCTGCGGCGCTGGCCTCGGGGCGGCGGTCGACCCACCAGTCGGTCAGCATCGCCGCGCCCCAGATCGCCGACAGCGTGACCCAGGCGGTCAGCGTGAACACGGCGGCGCCCGAGACACCCGCGCCGACCGCGCAGCCGCCGGCGAGCATGCCACCGAAGCCCATCAGCACCGCGCCGGCGATGTAGCGGCGCATCGCCGCGCCGCCCTGGAAGCCCTCGAGCGCGAGCTCGCGCGCCAACGCCGCGGCGACGAAGGCGCCGACGAACACGCCCGGGATCAGCCCGATGTCGAACTTCAGCGGCTGGCCCGGTGGCGACAGCACGAGCAGCAGCACGTCCGAGGCCGGGCCGGTGAAGCTCAGGCTCTGCACGCCGACGATCAGGTCGAAGGCCTCGCGCGAGATCCGGTACGTCAGCAGCCAGGCCAGCGCGACCATCGCGCCGACGCCGATGCCGCCGAACCAGCCCCAGAACGGCACCCGCTGGCGACGCGCCCAGTACACCGCGGCGGCCAGCCAGAGGCCGGCAAAGACCAGCGCGCTGCCATGCCCGAGGCCGGTGAGCGCAAGCAGGTCGCGCGTGGCGCCGCCGTCGACCGTCCACAGCTCGGCCAGCCACAGCCGCAGCGGCGACAGCATGCCCGCCAGCGACGCCGTGGCCACGACCGCGAAGATCAGCCCGGTCAGCAGCGAGCGCAGATTGCCCTGTGCGGCCAGGACCAGCAGCCGGCTCGCACAGCCGCGCGCGAGGATCATGCCGGCGCCGAACAGCGCGCCGCCAATGAGCGCGCCCGAGAGGCTGCCGCGGCCGGCGAGCTGACGCGCCGAGGACACGTCAAGCCAGCCCAGCACGATGAAGACCTGGGTCAGCCCGACCGCGCTGGCGAAGGCGAACAGCCAGACCGTCAGCTTGCCGCCGGTGGTGTTGCGGGCGAACTCGATGGTCGCCGCCCGCAGGCAGAAGCGCGAGCGCTGCGCGAAGAAGCCGAACAGCACGCCGATCAGCAGGCCGGCCAGGGTGACGGTCCACATGTCGCCGATGCGCGCCATCAGCGCGGCCAGGGCCTCGTTGGCGTTCATTGCGGCCTCCCGGGTGCGGCGCCGGCCTGGGCGGCGCACGATATTCGAATGCGCAAATGATCCAACACGGATTCACTAGGTGGCTTGCGCACGATCAACAGGGCGGTGTCGGGGGCGGTCGACCGCACCGCCGGCCGCGGCCGGCTTGCGCTCAGCGCCGCCCGTACATCATCTGGCGCGCCAGCAGCGACTTCAGCGGCCCCGCCGCTTCCAGCGCGGCCAGCGCCAGGCCGCGCGCGGCGGCCACGCCGGGCCAGGACCAGGTGAAGCTGCGGGCGAGGAAGTCGGTGGCGACGATGGTGCCCCAGCGGTCGCCCGCGCGCGCCCATTCGACACGCGCGAGCGCGTGGTCGATCTCGGCGGCGCTGCCCACGTCGCGCAGCGCCTGGACCAGGGCGTAGGCGTCGCGCAGGCCCAGGTTGAGGCCCTGCCCGGCGACCGGGTGCAGGGTCTGCGCGGCGTTGCCGATGCGCACCATGCGCTGGCGCACCAGCGTGGTCTCGGCATTGAGGCCGAGCGCGAAGGCCTTCAGCGGCGATAGCCCGAGCAGGCGCGGCGCGGCCGCTGGCAGCAGGCTGTTGATGACCGCCACGCGCTGCGCGTCGCCGAGTTCGCGCACCGCGTCGTCGGCGCTGCCGACGCACCAGACCAGCGCCGCGCGGTGCGCGCCAGGGCCATCGGCGGCGGCCGGCGGCAGCGGCAGCAGGGCCAGCGGGCCGGCGCGCGTGAAGCGCTCGTAGGCCACCGCCGCGGGCGGGCCGGCCAGCGTTGCGCTGCCGACCCAGGCGGTCTGGCGGTAGTCGTGGACCAGCGCCTTGCGCGCCTGCTGCGCAAAGACCCCGCCTTCGGCGACGACGGCGGCGGCGTGGCGTTCGACGACGCCGGCATCGACCTCGACCCCGCCGTCGGCCAGCGGCCGGATCGCGCGCACCGCGTGGCCGTAGCAACTCGCCAGCCGCTGTGGCTCGGCGCGCGCGGCGTCCAGCCAGGCCGCCTGCAGCGGCGCGACCAGGGCCCCGTAGGCCAGCACCGCGCCGAGCATCGGCACCGCCTCGTCGATCGCGCGGATGCGCACCGCGCCGTCGCCGGCAGGCTGCCCCGGCCACCCGGGCGGCAATCCGGGCGGCACCTGCGACACATGGACCTCGGCGATCGGCTGCGCCGCCGCAGCCGGCCAGGCGCCCAGCCGTCGCAGCAACTGCACGCTGCCCAGCGACAGCGCCAGCGTGCGCGGGTCGGCGCCGACGTCGTGGGCGAGCGCGCGCGCGTCGTAGAGCCAGACCTGCCAGCGCGGCAGCGTGCGCGCGGCCAGCAGGGCCAGCGCCAGCCCGGCCGGGCCGGCGCCGATCACGGCCAGCCGCAGCGGCGCGGCGGGGGGTATCGCGGGGGTCGTCATGGCCTCGGCAGGCGTGGGGTGGACGCGCTCATTGTTGCGCCGCGCCGCTGTCGCCGGCGGCCGGCGGGTGCCAGCCGGCGCCGATGGCGGCCAGCGTCTCGGCGGCGACGACCTGCCGCCGCCCGCGCTGCTTGGCGCGGTAGAGCGCGGCGTCGGCGGCGAGCAGGAAGGCGCGCGGGCTGTCGTACTCGGCGCCGCTGGCCAGGGTCGCGACGCCGATGCTGCAGGTCACGTGCGCGGCCACCGGCGAATCGCCATGGGCGATCGCCTCGGCGTCGAACGCAAGCTGGCAGCGCCGGGCGTGGGCCAGCGCCTCGTGGGCGTCGGTGTGCGGCAGCAGCAGCGCGAACTCCTCGCCGCCGTAGCGCGCGACGAGGTCGCCGGCACGCCGCGCCGCTTGCAGCAGCAGCGCGCTGACGCGGCGCAGGCAGTCGTCGCCGTCGACATGGCCGTGGCGGTCGTTGTAGCGCTTGAAGTGGTCGACGTCGACCAGCAGCAGCGACAGCGGCAGGCCGTGGCGCACCGCGCGCGCCCATTCCTGCTCGAGGCGACGGTCGAGGTGCCGGCGGTTGGCCAGCCCGGTCAGTGCGTCGGTGTCGGACAGCCGGGTCAGCCGCGCGTTGGCCGCGTCGAGCTCGGCGTTGAGTCGCTGCAGCTCCTGCTCGCGGTGCACGAGGTCGGTGATGTCGACGCGCACCCCGGCGACGCCGCCGCTGGCGGTGCGCCGCTCGTCGACGCGCAGCCAGCGGTTGCCGGGCAGCGGCTGGACCTCGGGGCCGGCGGGCTCGAGGTGGCGCTGCAGGCGCACGGCCAGCCAGGCCGCCTCGCGGCCGAGCGCCTCGGGGTACTGGCCGCGCGCCAGCCCGTAGCGCAGCAGGTCCTCGAAGCGGGTGCCGACCCCGATCGCCGGCGCGCTGGCGGCGTAGATCTCGCGGTAGCGGCGGTTGCAGACCGCGAGCCGGTCTTCGGCGTCGTACAGCGCGAAGCCGTCGGGCAGCGCCTCGATGGCCTCGGTCAGCCGCGCGCTGGCGGCCTGCGCGGCGGCGGCCAGCTCGGCGCTGCGGCGCGCGGCCGCGCGCAAGGCGCGCACCAGCGCGACGACGACGGCGACCAGGGCCAGCGTCAGCGCGGCGCCGACACCGACCAGCGCGGGCAGCGCGCCTGCGGGCGGCCGCAGGCCGCCGGTGAGGGTGGCCAGGGCCAGCGCGGCGAGCGCGAGCTCGGCGGCGATCAGCGCCCAGGCCAGCCGCTGCAGCGCGAGGCTGGCGCCGGGCGCGGTGGCGGTCATCGGCGCTGCCCGGCTTCGGGAGTCAAGCCGGCATGGCCGCCAGCGCGGCCAGCCGCTCGGGGGTGCCGACGTCGGTCCAGCGCCCGCTCAGGCGCTCGGCGCCGAGCACGCCGCGGGCGATCGCCGCGTCGAGGTACTCGCGCAGCGGCGCCGGCGTGCCCGGCACGAGCCCGGCCATCAGCGTGTCGACGAACTCGGCGCGAAACAGCCCGATCCCGCTCCAGGTCAGCCGCGGCGTGGCGGCGCGGTCGGCCAGGCCGGCGCGGATGCCGAAGTCGCCGCCGGGGTGGTGCGCGGGGTTGTCGACCAGCCACAGCCGGCCCCACTGGCCGCTGGCGAGGAAGTCGCGCACGCGCGGCGCGCCGTAGTCGAAGTCGGGCGCGTGGACGTCGGCCGAGATCGCCCAGAAGACCTCGCCGAGCGCGGGCCGGGCCTTCTTCATGCCGCCGGCGGTCTCGAGCGCACCGCCGTGGTCGCGGCCTTCGGTCGAGTAGCGGATGCGCAGCCCCCAGCGCGCGCCGTCGCCGAGCGCGGCCGGAAACTGCTCCTCGAGCCAGGCGGTGTTGACGACAACCTCGCGCACGCCCGCGCGGGCCAGCGCCTCGAGGTGCCAGACGATCAGCGGCCGGCCGTGCAGCGGCAGCAGCGGCTTGGGCCTGCGGTCGGTCAGCGGGCGCATGCGCTCGCCGCGGCCGGCGGCCAGCAGCAGGGCATGGGGCGGGTCGCTCACGGTCAAAGTGTAGGTGGCACGGCCGCCTAGAATCCATGATCTCCCGCATCCCTGCCCCCGAGCATGTTGCAAGACCCCCGCGGCGCGGCCGCCACCGACAAGGCGATGGCCGACGCGATCCGCGCGCTGGCCATGGACGCCGTGCAGCAGGCGCACTCGGGCCACCCTGGCGCCCCGATGGGCATGGCCGAGACCGCCGTCGCGCTCTGGGGCCGGCACTTGAAGCACAACCCGCTGGACCCGCAGTGGGCCGACCGCGACCGCTTCGTGCTCAGCAACGGCCATGCCTCGATGCTGCTGTATGCGCTGCTGCACCTGAGCGGCTACGACCTGCCGATGGCCGAGCTGCAGCGCTTTCGCCAGTTGCACAGCAAGACCCCGGGGCACCCCGAGGTCGGCGTCACGCCCGGCGTCGAGACCACCACCGGCCCGCTCGGCCAGGGCCTGGCCAACGCGGTCGGCATGGCGCTGGCCGAGAAGCTGCTGGCCGCCGAGTTCAACCGCCCCGGCCAGGCCATCGTCGACCACCGCACCTGGGTCTGCGTCGGCGACGGCTGCCTGATGGAGGGCCTCAGCCACGAGGCCTGCGCGCTGGCCGCCGCCTGGCGGCTCGACAAGCTGGTCGCGATCTACGACGACAACGGCATCAGCATCGACGGCCCGGTCGCGCCCTGGTATGTCGACAACGTCGGGCTGCGCTTTGCCGGCTACGGCTGGCGCGTCATCGGCCCGGTCGACGGCCACGATGTCGCGGCGCTCGATGCCGCGCTGACCGAGGCCAGGACGCCCTGCGGCCGGCCGACGCTGATCATCGCCAGGACGACGATCGGCCAGGGCTCGCCCCAGCGCGCCGGCAGCGCCAAGGTGCACGGCGAGCCGCTCGGCGCCGACGAGGTGGGCGCCACCCGCGCGGCGCTGGGCTGGCCGCACCCGCCGTTCGAGATCCCCGCCGACGTCTACGCCGCCTGGGACGCCCAGGCCCGCGGTGCCGCCGCGCAGACCGCCTGGGAGCAGCGCTGGGTCGCCTATCGCGCCGCGCACCCGGCGCTGGCCGCCGAGTTCGAGCGCCGCATGGCCGCTCGGCTGCCGGCGGACTTCGCGCAGGTCGCCGTCGACGCCGCGGTCGCTGCGCATACCCGGGCCGAGACGCTGGCCACGCGCAAGGCCAGCCAGCTCGCCCTCGAGGCCTTCACGCAGGCCCTGCCCGAGCTGCTGGGCGGCAGCGCCGACCTGACCGGCTCGAACCTGACCCACACCACGCACACCCCGGCGCTGCGCTTCGACGCCGAGGGCCGCCCCAACGGCGGCCGCCACATCAACTACGGCGTGCGCGAATTCGGCATGGCCGCGGTGATGAACGGCGTCGCGCTGCACGGCGGCTTCATCCCCTACGGCGGCACCTTCCTGACGTTTTCCGACTACAGCCGCAACGCGATCCGCATGGCCGCGCTGATGAAGCTGCGCGTGATCCATGTCTTCACGCACGACAGCATCGGCCTGGGCGAGGACGGCCCCACGCACCAGGCGGTCGAGCACGCGGCCAGCCTGCGGCTGATCCCCAACCTCGACGTCTGGCGCCCGGCCGACAGCGCCGAGACCGTCATCGCCTGGACCATGGCGCTGGCCAGCGCGACGCGGCCGAGCGCGCTGCTGCTGTCGCGCCAGAACCTGCCGTACGCGCCCAAGGCCGCGCTCGACGACATCGCCAAGGGCGCCTACGTGCTGGCCGAGCCGGGCGAGGTCGGCCTGACCGGGAAGCCGCAGGCGCTCATCGTCGCCACCGGCAGCGAGGTGCAGCTCGCCCTGCACGCCCAGCAGTTGCTCGCGCAGGCACATGGCATCGCGGTGCGCGTGGTCAGCATGCCCGCCACCACCGTGTTCGACCGCCAGAGCGTGGCCTACAAGACCCGCGTGCTGCCGCCCGGGCTGCCGCGCATCGCCGTCGAGGCCGGCGTGAGCGACTTCTGGTGGAAGTACGGCTGCGCCGCGGTCGTCGGCATCGACCGTTTCGGCGAGAGCGCGCCGGCCGGCGCGCTGTTCGAGCATTTCCACTTCACCGCGCGCAACGTCGCCGACACCGTGCGCCGCGTACTCGCGCAAGCCTAGGCCGCACGACCGCATCCCATCCCCACTGCTCAGGAGACCCGTCATGACATTTCGCGTAGGCATCAACGGCTTCGGCCGCATCGGGCGCATGGTGTTGCGCGCCGCCGTCAAGCATTTCCCCGACGTCGAGATCGTCGGCATCAACGACCTGCTCGAGCCCGACTACCTTGCCTACATGC
>Ga0207951_100068_pt1 | contig 83983 bp, 66 predicted proteins | sample Subbio12Aug_8Bad_FD_184830 | JGI IMG/M metagenome (GOLD analysis project Ga0207951, IMG submission 184830) | Serpentinite rock and fluid subsurface biosphere microbial communities from McLaughlin Reserve, California, USA - CR12Aug_8Bad (SPAdes) | ecosystem: Environmental > Terrestrial > Deep... | reverse complement strand
TACATCTGCTTCAACAATTTTACCTGAACGGCTTGTATTCTTTCTATCTTCACCGCCATGGCCCGGATCCAGAAATATTTTTTTACCGGTCAGGTGTTTCGAATAATCATTTATAGTTTTTATCCTTACTAATTCATCTTTCCAATCTGTGGGATACTCGTACAATGGGACATTTATTACAGTCGTACATTTTGAACTTAGTAATAATACAATAAAAAGAAACAGTCCCTTGAGAAACAAAGATTTTGGTTTGTTAAGCAAATCTATTTTGATATTTCTTGCTGCTTTATACATTTGTTCCCTTCAATTGTGAAATGACACGACGAACAATGATTGTAATTAGGAATAAATATTCCGTTCTGAATATTATTTACAGCTTTATTTAGTTGCTCTTTAAATTTAGCAAGTTCACTTCCTGTTAAACTTTTCGCAACAACATTGTCTGGGTATTTTGTAAAGACAATCAATAATTCATATTTGTCGTAAGAATTAAAATATCTGGATAACACATAAGCATAGAAAGTTAATTGCTGAAAATAATCTACGGCTCTTTTATTTAATGCGTTCAATTCGATGTCATCGGTTTTATAATCGATAATAATCAATTTATCTTTTTCAACAACAAATTTATCAATTATACCGTAAAGGTAATTCTCTCCTTCTTCTGTATAGATTTCATATTCATTACGGAATTCTTTGTACTTACTTAAGTTGTTATAAAATTCCGATCCGCAAAATTCTGTCAATTCCTTTTTAATATTTTCTTTTAATTGAATAAAAGTTACCTGCTCATTTATTTTTTCTGCTGATAATAAATTATCCACTAGTTTATCAATGTCCGTTACAGCGGGATTTTCTTTCAGCACCTCATGCATAATTTTCCCTTTAATATTTGCATGGGATTTTAATTCTTCGTCTTCCTTATTATTAAAGTTATACTTCTCATTAGAAAAACGCTTAATTACATTAAAGATTGTCGGGAAACCAAGTTCATAAGTCAGTTCGTATTTAACCGGGCATTGAGAAAACATCGATACTTTGGTAGCAGAAATTATTTCCTTTTTAGGATAATCTATTATTTTATTTAATAGATAAATTTTATCAGTGCTATGTTTTTCTTCGTACCTAAGAAGAAGATCAGTGCCTTCCAGCTTTTTAGTAATTTTGACTTCTGATTGAACCGGCTTTTTATCAAAAATAAATTGTTCGTCTCTCTTACTCATAAACTCTACATTGCCGGACAAATTAATTTTATCGGTGTTAAAGTTGGTGTTAAGGCCATTCTGCAAAAAACTTAAGAGAGAATCTTTGGAGGCATTATTATTTTTTTGTGTTGCAGATATAAACAAATAATTCATTGCACGGGTTACTGCCACATACAGTAATCTTTTTATCTCGGCAACATTCTTTTGATGATGCAGATAATTATAGAATGAAACAATAGATGAAGTAACAGGACTATTAAAATAATTTCCATTAAGAAATACTTTAACAGGAAATCCAAATTCTTTATCAATTCCCATCGATCTTGATTTAATTGCATCATCACGTGCTGACTCGTTGCAACCGTAAAGAAATACAGCTTTGAATTCGAGTCCTTTTGATTGATGTATTGTTAGCAGTTTAACAGTATTAGTTTCTTTGGAAATTTGTGCCTGTCCTTCGTCCTCTACTGATTCAATAGCATCTCTTAGATATACAGTGAAGTCGTATAAATTTTTAAAACTCTTTTTATAATACTCGCGGGAAATAGCAAGAAGTTTCTTAAGGTTTGCAATTTCCTGATCGGAATTCTTCTTTGAGCTTATAACCGACCAGTAAGCTCTATCGGAAAGAATTTTCCTGATAAGTGTAAATACTTCTGTACTTAACAGCATTTGCTGATGTTCATTTAAAGAGTCGACAACTTTCATTATATCATCATTTTTTACAGCATAACTCTTTAATTTCGAGAAGAAATTACTTCCATCTACCAAAGAAATTTCGAACAACAACGTATCGGAAATATTATAGAATGGAGAACGTAAGATGCCAATTAAAGCTGCGTCATCATCGTTATTGATAAGGAAACTAAGATAGTTATGGATATCACTTACGGATTGTTTTTGATAAAACCCTTTGCCGCCAAGAACATTATAAGGAATGTTATTCTTTACAAATGCATTTTCAATTTCAGTAAACATAGAACGTTTTCTGCAAAGAACAGCAATTTCGCTTAATCCCACTTTCTTTGAAGTTACAAGTTCAGCAACTTTCGATGCGACAATTTCTGCTTCAGTAAATTCCCCGTCCTCATCGGTCAGCAGAAACTCAACAGAACCAATTTCATTTTCACTTTTTGCACAGATAAGCTCGCTATAGCTTACTTCATTTAATATCGGCTCGGGTTCTTTGAATAATTCATTAAATAACTTATTAGCAAAAAGAACGAGCTGCGGTGCCATCCTGAAACTATGAGGAAGCAGAAGAAGTTTCCCTTTATCATCAAGTTTTTCTATCTCGTTCTTTGTTTTATTGAATATCTCCAGCTCGGCATCTCTAAACATATAGATGCTTTGTTTTTCATCGCCGACTACAAATAAATTCCCTTCTCTTAATTGATCTAGAATTGGCATAAATATTTTGTATTGTATTTCATTCGTGTCCTGGTATTCATCAATCATTATATATTTGAACTTGTTCCGCAAATATTCCTTAACATCATCTCGTTGAATAATATTTTGTGTAAGGAGAAGTATATCTTCAAAATCAATGTATCCCTTCTCTAATTTTTTATTTATATAAGAATCAAGAACTGAATTGAAAACCTTTATGAAGTGTCTGCCGAAAGTATAATATTCGCTTAAAGATTCCGGACTAAAATCTGATTTAAGGATTGGATTAACACTTTGTAAAAATTTTTCGATTCTACCAATCTCGTTATTGAAAGTATCTCGTTCCCATGCAAGGTATCCCCGGTTTTTTACTTCTTCTTTCTGCGTTAATATTAATTCGCTTATTTCATCAAGTATTTTAATTTTTTCATGGATCGATTTTGCTTTTTTAATCTGTGCTGGCAGAGGAAGAATTTTGAGCGCAATTTCATTTTCGGGTTTTCTTTTCAGAACAAAATGATTAATCAGGGTAACATCATCGGCTAAACAAAATATTTTGCTACCGAACAGATGATTGAAATATTTTTCAAAAATATTTTTTTGATATAAGATAAAATCGGATTTGTCTTTATTATAATACTCAAGGATATGCTGCGTAATAATCTTTCTCTGCCCGATAGCATCATTTATTTTTTGAGCAAGTTGATTCTTAGAAGCAAAAAATCTAATCAGGTATTTTATTGAGTTCTCATATAATTCATCAGAAATCATTTTATTAAATGACTCCTCAATGCATAGAGAAATCAATTCATCGGATGTCGATTGATCAATAGGGATAAAATTAGCATCAATTCCGGCTTCGGGAGCAAATTCCCTTAAAATATTTATGCAGAATGAATGAATAGTAGAAATATTTGCCGATACTAATTGTCTTCTTAATTGCTCAAGCTTCTTTAGTCTGTTCTGATCCGTTTCTGATTTAATTCTCAGTTCAAATTCGTCGGCTATTTTTTTGTTGAGTTCACCGGCAGCTTTGTCGGTGAATGTAATTGCTACAATGTTATCAATTCCCACATCCTCATTTAATAGAATCTCAACAAAACGTTTGGAAAGGACAAATGTTTTACCGGAACCGGCATTTGCAGAAAGTAAAATATTGGATTTGTAATCCAATGCAGCTTTTTGATATGGCGTTAATGTCTTCATTAACCGGCAACAGGAATAATAATTAAAAATGTTGTTCCTTCCGGAGATGATTTTTCGATTGAAATGTCGCCGCCGATACTTTCAATAAATTTTCTTGCCATACTTAATCCAAGTCCCATCCCTTTGGGTTTTGTTGTAAAACTATCTTCAAATACTTTTTCAGAAATATCGCGACTTATTCCTGTTCCGTTATCTTTAATTCTAATTTCGCATGAATCCAATCGGGTATTTACAATTACATCAACAACCGACGAATTAGCTTGAAGTGAATTTCTGACAAGATTTATAATTGCACGGCTCAAATGATCTGCATCAGCATTTACAAAAATTGAATCGTTATTACACTTAAAACTTATTTTTGTTTTTTCATCTGCAAATAGGTTTACTGTCTCTTTAATAATCGGGATTATATTAATTCTTTCGATTGATAATTTTGGCATACGTGCAAAGCTCGAAAACTCCGACGCAATATTTTTTAATGCTTCGATCTGATTTATAACCGTATTTGTAACTTTGCTAAAAATCTCATCGAACTTTGGCGATTTATCCCGGTAAGCGGCAATTAATTGCTGTACGGAAAGTTTCATTGGTGTAAGGGGATTTTTAATTTCGTGAGCAACCTGTTTAGCCATTTCCTTCCATGCTGTTTCTCTTTCAAGCTGTGCCAGTTCAATCTGACTCTTCTTTAATTTACGAATCATCATATTAAAACCTTTAGCCAGTTCTCCAATTTCCCCCGAACCCCGCTCATCAATTTCGAAGTTAAGGTCGCCACCACCTATTGATCTTGTAGCATGTGTTAATCTGCGGATTGGAGATGAAATCTGATCTGCAAGAATGGTACTGAAAAAGATTAACAGCACCAATGCTACGGCGAGTATACCGAAAAGGAAAATATCAAGTTCAACATCTGTTAACGGTATAGAAACCGGATTCATTAGTGTGTTAATATTAATAAAGAGCGGTTCGGATGTGCTTCCTAAATTCAAATACATTGAAAAATAATTTTCACCATTTGAACTCTCTTTCAGAAATACTTTATTACCACCCATTAATATTGAATTAACATACAGAACCGGATTTAATGTTGACGATAGAATACCTGATTCATAAAAATATTTCTGTGTTGAGAAAACTAATTTATACTCATCGTAGCAATTGAAGTTTATATTCAAATCTTTATTAGCTTTTTCGAAGAGAGATTGCAAAGAGAGGTTTGAAGCAGAATTGTACTTATTATAATATAAATTAATTTGCTCCGCATACGCATTTAAATAACTATTTAATAATTCTTCATTTTTAGCTTCGTTGATATTCCGGATATAAGCAGCAATAATTAGAAGAGGGACTACAGATACAAGAATGAATGCAAATGTAAGTTTGGTTTTGTAACTCTGGAAATATTCATTCCACTTACCAAAATTCCGTACCGCATATACCAGGAATGAAAATAGAATAATTAGTGAATGAACAAAAAATACTTTAAAGAAGTTTGATAAATTCCAGGCAAATTGCCTTTCCTCCAATGCAACGGCAATTATCTCTTTGTCTCTTTCGCTGGGTCTTAAAATAAATACTAGATGCGATTCCCCTTTTATATCTATTCTTTTCCATGTTTCATTTATCTCTTCATTTACACCGGTCAATAATTCTGAAATCTCAGAACTATTAAGCAATACATCGCCATAAGAATTGACAAGTGAGTTATTAGAAAAGACAAATATTTTCAGGTTCTTATAATCCGTTGCAGAAGTCATTCCTTCGCGTGTAACGGTTAAAAATTTTGGCAAAACTTCTTCGCCTAAATAGTAATTATTAAAAAGTGCTGTTGCTACTAAATATTTCTTCTTCCCATTTATTCCGTTTATTTGCATTACACCAATCAACATTTCATCGGAACCATATAAATTTTTCTCGATGTAAATTTTCGGTTGATCATTTCCGCCGGATAAATATTTGTCCGGGTTAACATTTAGCGTTGAAGTATAATTACTAAATCTTCCAAGCAGCTCACTCCTATCATTATAAATAGAAATTGATGAGGGGATGTTTTCGCGGAAGAGGAGACTTTTATTCCACATTTCAAATGCAATTGAAGAATAATTTACTTCACCTTCACCATACCGGGCTATTTCATAATCTTCTTTAGATTGAATAAGTGTTTGATAAAGAATAAACTCATAAATGCTCTGGTTTCTTCTTGTGAGATCATATGCAACTGTTTTTAGAGATTCCCTCTCGATCTCGGAATTATAATAGACAAACAGACTAACAATTATTACAGACGAAGCAAATCCGTAATAAACGTAATAAATTCCCTTATGTAATTTTCTATAGGATAAATAACCAAGCAGAAACAATAGTGTAATAAATAATGCTCTAATAAGCGGAGTGCCTTGTGGCTGAACCTGGAACAGGTCGAATGTTAAACCCAAAATTTGAAATACAACAAATAATATTAATACTGATTTTAAATCAAAACGGGTTGAAGGAAATTCCGAGAAACTCCACTTTAGTAATAAGAGTGAAATAACTAATGCCGAGAGACCGAGCAATAAAATGTTAAGATCCATCAATAATATTGCCGGAGATGGAATTAAAGAAAACTCTTTGAAATATCTTATTGTTGAATCGAAGACAACACTTCTTAATGAAGCTCCAACACTGCGATACATTATCATAATAATCAATGCAGAAATCATGAACACTAATGTGAATCTATAAATGCTTCTTTTTGTAGTTCTGGATTCAAGATAATTGTTCAGCCGACTAAAGCCGATAATGATAACAACAAACAATCCGAACACGGAGATAAAAAAATCAAGCGGAGAACGGACAACACCAAATGCAAATGACGACGAAAAATTTGAAGGATCGGTAAGTTCGTTATGGATGAATGCAGAAGGAATCCCTAAATAGAAAAGCATTACCCGTAAAATAGCCAAGTACAATAGCAGAATTATGAACTGAATAAATTTATTTGTAACCGCTTTATACTTTTTATAACCTAGTATTCCTATCGATAAGTAGATAATTAAAAGAAGTATTGATTGAACCGCTTTAAAGGTTTCCTCTAATTCTTTAATTGATATATCAAGAGAAGGTTTATCAAAAGTAACAACTCCGATCTTATTATTATAGTTATTCAATATGTTAAACGAGTGCTTCCGTCCGTCTTTAGATAATACCGCTCTCCGGTTATAATCAATTTCTATGTTTGTCGAAATTAGTTTTGAAAGTCGATCGCTTAGATTGGAAAATGTAAATGTTTTTGAATCCAGCTTATAATGCTTTTCCAATTCCCGGCTAATAAGAAGAAAATACTTTTTGGATGTTGTGATTAATGTATCGGTAATAAAAATATATGTAGATAAATCTTTCCTGGTAAAATAAACCTGTCCAAACTCTGTTGCGAGAGAATCAAAGTCCTGTTTTTCGAATATAAGTTTATTATTCCAGCAAACAGGTTTATTTTCATCATTTACCTGGATGTTATATTCTGCATAAGTATTTTCATTAATAACGGCGAAACAATTTTTAATACTACTACTCTCTAACCCGCTGCGTAAATTATTTTTTAGATCGATTTTGCTCCTGATTAATTTTTCAATTTTACCATTAATTACATCTGTTATTTTATTTTCATTACCGATCACATTTTCAATTAAAGTATTCTCCCAATTTTCAATTCTATTACTTTTTATGATAGGTTCTAAGATGCCGGAGATTATAAAGGCAGGAATAAAAATTAGAAGTAAAAGGTTTCTCTTATTCAGTAAAAGGTTTTTTATACTCATCAACTTTAATTAATGGTGATTTGAGAAATTCGCCACTGATTATCAATCAGTTGAAATGTAACAAATACTGTTGCATTGCCGCGGATTCCATTATTATTATATTTAAGATTACCGGCAGCAAAAGGACTGTTTGTTTCCTGTACAATGTTTGTAAACTTGAATGAAATCGGTTTATAAATACTTAAGTAATCTTTAATAATGTAGTATGATTGATTTGAACTAAAGTAACCGCTCGATCCGTTTGCAAGGCTCAAATAATTTCTTGAATTAAAATAAACTGAAAACTTATCAACAGAACCGGTGCTAAGTCCCTCTTCTATTTTGATAAGAAGTTTATTTATTTCTCTGCTTTTTGATTCCTGTGCAACAGAAAATATTGAAGTCGCCAGGATAAAGCTGATTAATAATATGGAAATTCTTATTCTCAATTTACTTTTTGAAGACTTCATTTTTGCCTTATGTCAAAATATATTAAAAGAAATAAAAAAGCATACCTTTTGGGGTATGCTTTCTAATACAGTTGATTTTCAAAGAATTGTTAATGGTTCTTTTTAACCTGTTCTGCAACATTTCTAACATTTCCATTTACCATTCTCTTTAATTCTCTGTTACCTTCAACTAACTGGTATGCCCAGTCGAATACCATTCTATCATTAACTATATTTTTTATTCTAACCTTAGCATAGTGATTATCCCATGTCCAGATAACATAAGTACGACCAACTTTTGCTTCTACATATTTAACATTTTCATTTGGCTTTAATGGCACCCAACCGGTAGAAGGCGCATAACTTATATCCCAGATATCATTTGTTGTTCCCATGTCCTGAATATCGGAATCGTCCCAAACATTCAGAAAATATTTTCCGTTGAAGTTTTCGAAGAACATATCTGCCGCATCCGAATTATAAGGAACAACCAGATATTTACTGAAATCGTAACCTGAATTATTTGGTGAACGATTATAATCAAAAATTGCCTGATTAAATCCTTCTGGACGCGGAGTATCGTAAATAACTTCGGTACTTAAATCGCTTTCGTTGTTATTGTAATCATATGCCGTAACTGCATAATAGTAGGTTGTTCCGTTTTTAGCTCCATAGTCAATAAAAGAATTCCTATTAGAACTTCCTATCAATGTGTATTTGCCACTATATGAATAGCTGTAGTAAACATTATAACCGGCAACATCGCCTTCGGGATTTTCATTCCAGAAAATATCGATTCGATTATCCCCTGTTACAGTATAAATCCCCTTTGGCGGTGATGGCGGACGATCGTCATAAAAATAATCACCGAATTCATCGCACCCGGTTATTGTAAATCCTGCTATTAAGGTTAAGGCTATAAATAATTTTCTTGCGGTTTTCATTTTCCCCTCCGGAATAAATGTTGAACATTCTTTGTAATTATTAATCCAATATGAATGCCAATCTAAAATGCGGAAAAGAGACCAAAATGAAGGATTGAATTATGAATAGTGTACTTTTTTATATACAAAAGTGATTAGATAATTTGAAGTTAGATCTCTATAAACTTATCCTCATAGAACATTTTGTTATTGTTAATTACGGCAACAGATCTGCCGGTCATAAGTCTTTTATCAAACGGAGAATTTTTAGACTTCGATTTGAATTTAGAAATATCCACCGTCCAAATTGAATCTTCATCTAAAATGGTTAGATCAGCTTTTTCTCCTTCTTTAATCCCGGGTATAGATATTTTAAGAATTTTTCTGGGGTTAATTGAAAATTTTTCTACAGCCTGTTCAAGTGTAAGATGTTTTTTATGAACTAATTCGCTTAATACTAAACCCGGAGTAGTTTCGAGTCCTACAATTCCATTTGGAGCATAAATAAATTCCATCTCCTTTTCTTCAATTGAATGTGGTGCATGATCGCTTGCAATTACATCAATTGTTCCATCTTTAAGTCCTTCTATAATTGCATCAATATCTGCACGTGTTCTAAGCGGAGGACTCATTTTGTAATTTGTATCGAATGACTTAATGTTATCATCAGTAAGAGTGAAATGATGCGGAGTTACTTCAGCAGTAACTTTTATTCCTTTTTTCTTTGCCTGTCTAACCAGATCGACTGCACCTTTAGTACTAATATGAGCGATATGAATTCTGGCGCCAATAAATTCTGCCATCATAATATCCCGGGCAACAATTAAATCTTCTGCAACATTTGGAATTGCCGGCAGACCTAATAATGTAGAAGTTAATCCTTCGTTCATAGCACCATCGGATAAAGAATCATCCTCGCAATGTTCAATGATTGGTGTATCGAACATTTTAGAATATTCCATTACACTTCTTAATACAGCAGCTGTTTTGATTACAGTACCGTCATCGGAAAAAGCCACTGCACCAGATTCAACCAACTCGAACATAGGAGAAAGAGCTTCTCCTTTTCTATTTAATGTAGCCGCAGCAACTGGATAAACATTAACAAGATGATTCTTAGATTTCTCTTTTATGAACCTTACAATCTCAGCAGAATCAATATCGGGATTAGTATTCGGCATGCAAGCAACACCAGTAAATCCTCCGGCTGCAGCAGCATTACTTCCTGTTTCAATTGTCTCTTCATCTTCACGACCCGGCTCTCTTAAGTGAACATGCATATCAAATAAACCGGGAATACAAATTTTATTTTCAAACTCAAACACTTTTGATGATTTAAAATCTGTTTCAGTAAGTCCACCTATTTTTTTAATTACTCCATTTTCAATCAGCAGATCGTCTTTCTTATCTAATTTTTGTTCGGGGTTTAAAAGTCTAACTTGTTTTAATATTATTTTCATTTTACACCTTGGTTGAATTAATGCATTGTTCCCAGCAGATATAACACTGCCATTCTAATTGCTACACCGTTTGTAACCTGATCTAAAATTACCTGGTAAGGTCCATCTGCAACTTCGGAAGATAATTCAACACCCCGATTGATTGGACCGGGGTGAAGTATTAAAATATCACGATTATATTTTTCAATTCTTTCTGTTGTAACTCCAAAATACTGGTGATATTCTCTTAATGAAGGAATTCTGACACCGGCATTCCGTTCAAGCTGAATTCTAAGGACATTCAAAACATCATTATTTGCAATTGCATCATCAATACTATGAATAACTTTTACACCGAGTGATTCTATTCCAATTGGTATCATTGTGGTAGGACCGCAAACTGTAACTTGAGCGCCCATTGCTTTCAATCCGAAAATATTTGAAAGGGCTACACGGCTATGGGCAACATCACCTACAATGCAAACTTTTAATCCCTCCAATCTTCCCAATCTCTCTCTTATAGAATACATATCTAATAAACCTTGGGTGGGATGTTCATGGATCCCGTCGCCAGCATTAATAATATTTGCTTTAGAAATTCTTGTTAAGTATTGAGGGACACCTGCAGACTGATGCCTTACAACAATCATGTCAACTTTCATTGCTTCGATATTTCGGACGGTGTCTTTAAAGGTTTCCCCTTTTTTTGTGCTGCTTGTTGAAGTAGAAAAATTAATTGTGTCTGCCGATAATCTTTTTTGCGCCAGTTCGAATGAAATTCTTGTTCTAGTTGAATTTTCATAGAATAGATTAACAATTGTTTTACCTTGCAAGGTCGGCACTTTTTTAATAGGACGTTCCAATACTTCTCTAAATGTTGTAGCTGTATCAAGAATAAGTTGAATATCCTCTTTGGGTACACCATACAGCCCCAATAAATGTCGGTTTGAAAGACTCATAAATTACTCTCTTATAATTTTATTTTGGTGCATTCACTAAATAGACTGCGTCCTCACCGTCAATTTCTTTTAGACGGACACGTACTTCTTCATTTATAGATGTTGGAATGTTTTTCCCAACGAAATCTGCTTTAATAGGTAATTCTCTATGTCCCCTGTCTACAAGTACGCAAAGCTGAATTGTGTTAGGTCTTCCTAAATCCATAACGGCATCAAGAGCGGCGCGGACAGTTCTTCCGGTATATAGAACGTCATCAATTAGAATAATATCTCTTTCATTAACATCAAATGTAATGTTAGTAACAGAAATTTCCGGTTGTTTTAATCTAGTTCGAAAATCATCCCGGTAAAGAGTAACATCAAGTATTCCAAAACTCGGTTCATATTTTTCAATTTCCGAAATTTTTGTTTTAATTCTTTCGGCAATAAATTCACCACGGGTTCTCATTCCAATAAGAACAATATTCTTTGAGCCTTTATTTTTTTCTAATATTTCGTGAGCAAGGCGGGTTATTGTTCTACTTAGACCCTGTTCATCAATTATTTTTGCTTTTATATCCATTGGATCTATCCCGGGATAATAAAAAAAATCCCCGTTAGCTTACGCCTTCGAGGTTTCCATTTTGTACTTTATTATTTTCATTCCTTTTTATCTCTCCGGATAAAATTAAAGGATAATATTTTTTTATTGCTCGAAAATTAGACTAATCATTAATCAAAGTAAATAGATCATAAAAAAAGGTCACTTAAAAAGTGACCTTTTAAAAATTATTGAATTTTAAATTCAATTCTCCGGTTCATAGCTCTTCCTTCTGCAGTTTTATTATCTGCAATAGGATTACTTTCCCCATATCCTGTTGCTCTTAATCTACTAGCACTAACACCTTTAGATTGCAGATATTGTTTTACAGCATCTGCTCTTCTTTGAGAAAGATTCATATTGTAGGATTCTGAACCGATGTTATCTGTATAACCTTGTATTTCTACTCTGATATCAGTGTTCTTCAATAATGTTTTTGCAGCATCGTATAAAATTGGATAAGATTCAGGAGATATTTTTGCGCTATTGAATTCGAAGTTTACTCCAACAAGCACCCATTTATCCGAAGTAGCAACCGGTTTTTCAACAACTACTTCTTTAACCACTTCTCTTGGGATGTGGCGTTTAATCATTTCTTCAATTCTATTGTAATCAACCGGATCGGGCATTTGTTGTGATAATCCGCTATAGAGCTGACAGTATTTAGAAGGTTCTCCTTTACTAAAATACCATTGGAATCCAAGATTGGCAGAAAGATAAGAATCTCTTCCGTTAACCTCACCCGCACCAATAGCACCTTCAAATTCGGAATTAAGACCAAGGTTGTAACCAAATTCTGTAACAAATTTCCAATCGCTGCCTATTTCCCATTCAATACCCAAACCAGATCTTAATTGACCGGCTATTGCATTATCATCAAGAGTTGGAGTCATTTTATTATCAAGCATCCTATAAAGGACTCCTGCACCACCATAAATATAAAGCGAGACCGGTTCACATGGGAATAGATAAATCATCAAATCCAGATTACCGCCAATAAGATTAGTACTCGTAGTTTGAGGTAGATTTGTCGGGTCTGTCCATTCACTTTCAAGGTGGGAATAATATCCACCAAGTCTCAATGCAATATGCTCGGAAAAATTTCTCTGCAGCGAAAGATAACCGCCATAATTGGTGTTGGAAATAGTAGTATTAATACTTAAAAAACGTGGATACTTAAAACCGAATCCGAGCCCCCAGCTGTCTTTTGCTAATTGTGCTTGAATTGATTCAGACACAAAAAATATCAGAAATACAATCGCTAAAGGAAAAAGTTTTCTCATTTTGACCTCCTTGTCATGAGGGAGTTACAAAAAATAATTTATAAATTTTTAATCTACCAATAAAAATTCTATTTTTACACCAGCATTTCGGGGTGTAGCGCAGCCCGGTTAGCGCGCTTCGTTCGGGACGAAGAGGTCGGGAGTTCGAATCTCCCCACCCCGACTTAATATTTTCAAAAAACTTCTTTATTATTTTAATTCATGTCGGGAGTTCTGCCGAAGGCATCCCTTTGGTAGAATCTACCCACCCCGACATTTCAGAATATCTATCAAAAAAAAATGGGAGTCCTTTATCAAACGAACTCCCTATTTTTTTAATTCTATTTATCCACCCTGATCGTGTTTTACCCAAACCCAACCGGACCTTGCAGCATCAATATTAATTGTTTGTTCAATAATTGTAACTGTAGCAGAATAATTATTTGGAGCAACTCCAGCACTTGCTGTTGATGTCGTTGTCTGTGTTGTTCTTGTTACTACCCAGCGGTAAGTCCAGTTTCCGGCTTCATTTGGATTTGCCGGGTTATATTGAACTCCATTTCGAATATATTCGCTTGGCATTGTCGGGAAATTAAATTGTATTTGTTTTGTAGTTGTACCAAGATTTTTATTTCTTGTAGCAGTATTCACCACATCAAGAATCCATTGATTGCTTACTGTTCCTGTTACGGTTACTGAACTGCTATTTGTTTGACTGTAAGATTTTGTTGTAGTCCCGGAAGATAAAGTAACGTTTTCAATATCCTGTGTAGTAGGGGTTCCAGTTGTTGTTGTTAAGGAAATATCATCTACAGTTGCATATGTTGAGAAGCTCGAAAGTTGTGCAGTTATATTGGTTCCTGTTGCATCAACTGTTGCTGTAATACCTGTATTTGTCCAAGTGTAATTTGTTGTGTTCAATCTAAGTAGAGTATAAGTTTTACCAACCGGTTGTCTATTTGGTAATGGCATTTTAATCTGTACCGGGACAGCAAAAACAGTTCCAGATGGACCAAATTGTGCTGCGGTTTGAATTACCTGGTTTGCAGATGGTGGTCTTGGTACCTGTGCTGCCGGAACGGCTGCAACTGTAAGACTAATATTCTGCGAAACTGCTGCCGGTGGAACTGTAACTGTTAAAGGTGTTGTAGATACAGTCTGAGGATTAGAAGTTGTTGCAGTTCCTCCTGAAGCCGGTGTTACAGGTGCAGTGGCAACTGTTAATTTAGTTAGTAGAATATCATCTACAAGGGCAATGTTCAAAGCTTTTCTAATTTCAGCGGTTTTGCTACCAATTCCATAGCCATCTTTTGATGCACTAACTGATAAGGACGTTTCAGTAATTGTTGAAACATCATAAGAATACTTTCCGCTATTATCAGTAAGCAAAGTTGTAACTAAAGTGTTATCCGATCTTAAAATTTTTATTGTAGCTCCGGCAATTGTTGTAAGATTAGAATTATCTCTTACAATTGATGTAAGGATAATTGGTTGAGCAGCTGGTGCAGGGGGGTTTGGCCTTGGTAGTTCCGGTCCAACTCTAGAACTTTCACATCCTGCTAATACCAGGAGAAATAATGTTGCAAGAAATGGAACGAATAAGAGTAAAGCACGTTTCAGTTTCTTATTCATAATTCACCTCAATTTAAGTTAATTCGATTATTAAAAAAATTTTTTATAAAACCTGGATTCATTCTTTCCAAAAAATTATTTATCCCGTAACCTGTATCGTATTTAAGTCCTATCATATCAGCAATTTTAACTTTATATGTATAGCCAAGATTTTCTGTGGTTCGTATTCTAACCAAACCGGGTTTCCAGTATTTTGAAGGGAACAAAGGAATGGAAAAACTAAACCCGCCATTAGAGATACCCTTTGTGGAACGCATTGCAAAAAAGCCCACCTGAATTTCACCAAATTCTCTATAAATGTCAAAGCGAAACGTATTATCATTCGATAAAAATTTACCGGCCATTAATCCCACTGTTAAGTCATATTCAGGGATTCGATAAGTAATATCAACTGAACCGGTCCACTGATATAAATCTGAATAATACATCTTCTTCATCGTAAACGAAGCATATCCGGTATAACCCAGATTCAATCCGATTGACATATTACCATTCATAAAATAATTTCTTGCTTCAAGATCGAATCCATATCGTTCTAGAGTGAAATAACCTAATGATGCTGATAAGAATGATGATTGAGACAACCTTAATGTCTGGTTGACAACAATCATACTTGTTCTTACTGAATCTTCTCTTGAACCGAAATCATTATGAATAGGAATTGTTATTTCATACAAACCGCTCATTCCCTTCCAAAGTCCGAATACTATATGCGGAGTAAAATTTAATTGATATAGCACCGGTTGTGAGAATATTCCAAATTGAAATCGGTAAGTCGGTTTTAATACAATATCGAATTTGAGATCGGATGAATTACTCACTTCACTTGAATTGAATATTTTTTCTGTGGTTTCAAATTCAAGCATCCGGATACTAATCAATTCAGTAAATTCAACATTTGTGATAATCTTATTCAGCCAATCGACCAGATCACTCTTCCCGACTTTTACTTCAACAATTGGAATATTCTTATTCTTAATCATCAGAGTAATACTGTTAAAGTTGCTCACTTCATTCTTAATTAATATAAAGATTTCATGAAGAGCAGTTACCTCAAACCGATAGAGCCGATTTTCATATTCTATGTATAAATTGTGATTATCACTTTTTACACTTACATTTTCAAAGCCGGCTTCAGTAAGAACATTAGTAATACGTAATTCTGAATCAATTTGTGAAAGAACATTGGACGTAAAAAGAAAAATCGAAATTAGAATTAGAACTAAGCTATTATTATTCATTATTCGAATGGTTATTTAATAATCTATATTCCTCAATAAAATTAACATACCGAATTGTAAACAACTAGTAGAATAAAGCTAACGCCACAAATTCTGCACTTAATATAAACTTTACATTTAATAATATCAAAGTATTATTTTAAATAGTAGGTTTTTTTTTATTTTTATAGTGATTATAAACACAAAAGAGTAAACACTCATTTTAAAGAGGTAAATATGCCAAGTAATCATTCATTCGATATAGTTTCGGAAATCGATTTTCAAGAGGTAGATAATGCTATTAATCAGACTATCAAGGAAGTTCAGCAACGATACGATTTGAAGGACTCTCATACAGAAATTGTTCTCAACAAAAAGGGGAAACAAATTTCAATCAATACAAAAGATGATTATTCAAGGAAGCAAACAATCGACATCATGCAGACAAAATTTATTAAGAGGGGAATTTCTATTAAAGCACTTAAGTACAAGGAACCTGAACCCGCTGCCGGTGGACGATTAAAACAAATAATTGATCTTCAATCCGGAATTTCGAAAGAGAATGCGAAGATAGTTACCAAAATAATTAAGGAGAGTAAATTAAAAGTCAACGCTCAAATACAGGATGAACAGGTTAGAGTTACCGCATCTAAAATTGACGATCTTCAATCAATCATAAAACTTATGAAAGAAGCCGACATGGACTTTCCAGTTCAATTTACCAATTACAAATAAACTTTTACACCACTAAATTTAAAATTAAAAAGGCTGCTTTTTTAAAGCAGCCTTTTTTAATTACATCAATTAAGACAATTAGTTGAACATATATCTAATTGAGAACTGGATTCTGTAAACATCACCAATACCAGCAGTATCCTGATAAGATTTACTAATAAGTTGGTCACCAATATTTCTTAATCTATAAAGAGCTTTACCAGCAGCATCAGCAGGACGAGCTATCAAAGGCGAAGTGGAAACGAAGCTTTGGTTAACACCCCAGTTCTTGTTTAAAAAGTTTCCAAAGTTCAAGATATCTGCGCGAAATTGTAATGCATTTCTCTTCCCGAAAATTTCAGTAAATACTTCCTGTGTAATGCTGAAATCGAGACGTGTGACCATTGGTAAGAAAGCTGCATTACGTTCAGCATATTTACCTCTGTTTTCTTTTAAGTAAGGATCCTGAGAAATGAATTTATCCCATGCCTCAGCTTGCTGAGCAGATGTAAAGGTTACGGTTCTACCAGAAACAGTAACACTGTAAGGTTCAAAGTTCATTTCAGTTTTGTTTCTGTGAATGTAGATAAGATCGTTACTTGTTCCACCATCACCGTTTAAGTCGCCACTGAATACGTAACTTGCATTTCCAGCAGTATATGAATCAAGAATTAATGAAAATGTTGTAGCTCCAAAATCAAAATATTCACCACGGTATGATATGACTGCAAAGAATTTACTTCCCGGTGAATTAGCAGAGAAACCAACACCCGGATTATTTGGATCGCCAGCATGCTGATTATTATTCCATGAACCAAATGCAATTGAACCCGGATCAACCGTGTTCTTAGAAACGCCATAACGATAGAATGCTTTAGCAAACCAGCCATCAGCAAATGGTTTTTCTAATGAGAATGCGATATCCCATGAATATCCAACATCCTGATTCTTTAATACGATTGCATTTGCTACCTGGTTACCTGTTACATTATTAATTCTTGTATTTGTCCATCTAGGACGGTTATCAACAAAACCCTTAAATGTTGTTTGTGCAGCTGGCAGATTTGCATTAATATAATAAATACCATTTACATCTCTACTGTAAATTAATTCTGCTGTCCCAACTAAACCGAATGGAAGTTTCTGATCAACTGCTAAGTTGGTTCTCCAGATTTGAGGGAATTTGAAATTGGGATCAGTTAATGCTAACTCATAACTTGCAGCAGGTGCACCAGTAACATTTGCTGGTTTATATTTATTTGGATCCGGATTAAACGGTCTTCCGCCAGCACTTATAGCTCTACCAGCTGGAATATTATCAAACTGTTCAAATCCTGTTAGCACTCCGGTGTTACCAATCTGGTTAGAGATCCAAACGAATGCTGGTTTCGCAGTAAAAATACCAGTTCCACCGCGTAACTGGGTTGAACGGTCGCCATATACATCATAGTTAAAACCGAGTCTTGGTGAGAAAAGAATATTAGGATCAGGAAGTTTAGCAGTTTGATATTGAACAGGATTACCATTTTCATCTCTGAAAATAAGTGCATCGGCTTTAGTATTTTCAAATCCAGTTTCACCAAAGAATGGAACGTCAAGTCTTAATCCCAATGTAAGTTTTAAGTCTTTTGTTGCTTGCCATTCATCCTGTAAATAGATACCGGTATACCATACTTCTAACGGTTGAACTGGTTTTTCCATACCGGGTATGTTAGCCCATCTTAATTGGAAACGGCGTAATGCAACGGGCGAAGAAGTTCTGTTTGGATTTGCTAAATAGTCGTTAGCATCTGAATAGAAATCTGCTAAAGAATTATAAACATAAACACTTTGTGAACCCGGGAAGAAAACGTTTTCTGATTCATATCTTTCTGCACTAATACCAAATGTTAATGTATGATCTCCACCATAATATGTTAAGTTATTTTGTAACTGATAACTCTTATAACGTAATTCGTTATTAGGTGTAAAGGGTTCGAAACCGAATGAAGTGTATGTAGAGCCAGCATTCAAAATATCTACAAACGGGAAGAAGCTTCCTCTCGAATCGCGGCTTTCATCACTGTAATTATAACCAACAATCAAACTGTTAGTCATGTTTTTACTTAACACAGAGTTCCATTCACCAACTATAGAACGGATATTTTCCATAATCTTATAGTTAGAATTCTGGAAGTTAAGTGCTTGTGAACTTGTTCTTCTGCTTCCAAACCCTAAAGAAGATGAGTTTGAAAGAAGAACATCTGTATCTGAATCTAAGTGAACATAACGTAAACTGAATTTGTTGTTTTCATTCAGGTTGTAATCGAACTTCAAAATAAATCTTAAAGCGGGTGTTTCATGGTCATAACCCTGATAAGGACCGGTATCATAACCAAATTTTGATTTAAGGAATCCACTTAACTGATCAAGATCTGACTGTAATACTCTGGTAATATTTCCAGCAACAGTCTGTCCACCTGTATTTGCTAACCAGGTTGTTCCAGGTTCTGTTAAGGCATCGCTTTCAAAGTTTGCAAAGAAGAATAATTTGTTCTTAATGATTGGACCGCTTACTGTACCGCCAAATAAATTGTACTTAAATGTACCTATCGGAACTTTTACGGTTTTAGCTTCAGTTCCAACAAGACTCTGATCTCTGAATGTATAATAGAGAGCTCCAGAATATTGGTTATTACCACTCTTAGTAACAGTGTTAACACCGGCACCTACGAAGTTACCCTGACGGACATCGTATGGAGCGATATTAACCTGAACCTGCTCAATAGCATCAATAGAGATCGGTGATACGCCAGTTCTATCGCCTGGTTGGCCAGCAAGACCAAATGAGTTATTGAAGTAAGAACCGTCAACTGTTATATTATTTAAACGATTATCCTGACCAGAGAAAGAGTTACCAGCAGCTTGCGGAGTTAAACGTGTGAAATCTCCAATTCTTCTTGAAATTGTTGGTAATGCTTGAATTGCTTCTTTACCAATGGAAGTAGAAGCACCGGTTCTTTCCGAACTGAATACTGCATCGCGTTGACCGGTGATTGTTACTTCTGCCAATCCAACTGATACATCTCTCATTGTGAAATTAAGGTCGGATGTAATACCAAGAGTAAGATAGAGATTTTCTCTTACCTGGTTTTCGAAACCGACAAATGAAACTGTAACTTTGTAAGGACCACCAACTCTTAAGCCCATTAAATTGAACCTTCCGTTGTCACGGGAACTGGTTCCATATTGCGTACCTGATGGTTCATGAACAGCAATAATGTTTGCACCCGGCAATGCATTACCATCTTTATCAACTATTAAACCGCTGATTGCAGATGTGGTAACACCTTGTGCAAATATTAACTGACTGCTAAATAAAACCACCATCAGAGCAATAAAAGAAAACAATTGTTTGATTTTACTCATACATAACTCCTCTTAGGTTAGTAAGTTTATTAATTAAAAAATGTAGATGATTATTCATTTGAAAAGATTTAAACAATATGCAAAACTTCGGATTTACGGAATTTGAATTCATACCCGATCTTTTAATTAAAGATATTTTTTTCACTTAATGCCCAAATAGATAGGTGCAGTTTTTTTGCAATCAGAAAATAGGAAAAACTATTCAATCTAAAAAGCTTTTTTAAACTTTTTACGATTTTTTAATATTGGATATACATTGTGACTTTTACAAAATCAATTGATTTTTTCTAAAAATATTCTACCTGAATATCCCAAAAATCTTATTATTAAATTCCTTTCGATTATATTTGCGTAATTAATTAAGGTAAAAAAATGAAAAATAAAATTAGAATTGCACTTTTCAGCTTCTTTTTTGTCACCGTTTCAATTTTTGCTCAAGCTCAAAAACCTTATGTAATTCTTGTTTCCTTTGATGGTTTCCGCTGGGATTATTTGAACAGAGGACTATCCCCCAACCTTGAATTTATTAGGCAAAATGGTGTATCTGCATTATCACTCAGACCTTCATTCCCATCCAAGACTTTTCCTAATCATCAATCGATTATAACCGGGATGTACATAGAGAACCATGGAATTATTGCTAATACTTTTAGAGATGAATTTAGTAACCAACTATATAGAATGGGCGATACATCAGCTGTTAGAAACAGCCAGTGGTATTTAGGCGAAGCATTCTGGGAAACAGCCGAGCGAAACGGAATTACTACAGCAAGTTATTTCTGGCCCGGCTCGGAAATGAATTTGTCTTACAGAAGACCTACTTACTATGAAAATTATGAACACAACAGACCTTATGAAAAAAGAGTTGAAGGAGTTGTAAACTGGCTGAAGTTACCAATAGAAAAACGGCCACGTTTTATAACATTATATTTTGATGATACTGATACTCAGGGTCATCGTTACGGTACCGATTCTCCTGAATTAAATATGGCAATTAAACGCGTTGATGGAATGCTCGGACTTCTTTTTACAAAACTTGATGAAATTAAAATGCGTGATAGCGTAAATATCATTGTAGTCTCTGACCATGGTATGACGGATATTTCTGAAGAGAGAGCGGTTAACATAGAAAATTTATTGAAAGGTTATAACTGCAAATTTTACGATAACGGTCCATTAATGACCATTGAAGCACCAAAAGAAAAATTTGAAGAGGTCTATCAGTTCCTTAAGAAAAGTGAAAATCATTTTAAGGTTTACAAGAAAAGTGAAATGCCGGAATACTTCCATTATAAGAGTCATCCGTTTATTGGAGAATTACTTTTAGTGGCAGATATCGGCTGGTCGTTAATCAGTAATAGAAGATCGGAATACGACTCGAAAGGAAATCATGGTTACGATAATAATCACCTTGATATGCATGGAATATTTTTAGCAATTGGTCCAAACTTTAAGAACGGATACCGTACCGGCACAGTCTGGAATATTGATATCTATCCCCTGCTATGCAAAATATTTAATATCTCTCCACGTTCTAATATTGATGGTAAAGCAGAGAGGATTGAGTTTATACTTAAATAATCTATTAAAAAATCCTAAAATGAAAACTGATCTGTTAAAAATAAATTACCAGAAGTATTCCCTTTCTAACGGACTTGAGGTTATACTCTATCAGGATAAATCACTTCCAACTGTATCAATAAATATCTGGTATAAGGTGGGCTCTGCTAATGAGAAGCCGGGCAAGACTGGTTTTGCTCACCTCTTCGAACATATGATGTTTCAGGGTTCGCAGAACATTCCTAAAGAAGGACACTTCAAATATATCCAGGAAGCCGGCGGCACATTGAACGGTTCCACTTCTATTGATAGAACAAACTATTATGAATCGGTCCCGGCAAACTATTTAGAATTAATTCTCTGGCTGGAATCCGACCGAATGGGTTTTCTGTTACCGGCACTTACACAGGAAAAACTGGATAACCAGAAAGATGTGGTAATTAACGAGCGGAGACAGAGATACGAAAACCAACCTTATGGATTATCGTGGGAAATTTTATTCTCCAGTCTCTATTCAAATGGTCATCCGTATTCGTGGCCAACAATCGGCTGGATGGATGATATCTCAAAATTTGAACTCGATGATGTTAGAAATTTCTTCAAAACTTATTATGCACCAAACAATGCATCAATTGTCCTCGGCGGAAATTTCGAAATTGAGAATGCAAAGGAACTGATTGAAAAATATTTCGGTGAAATTCCTGGTTCGGATTCAGTTCCACAAGTAACTGCGACAACACAAAAGTTAAGCAAGAACAAAAAAATTATTCACGAAGATAACGTGCAGCTGCCAAGGATTTATTTAGCATGGCATTCAGATAAGGCATTCGACAAGCATGATGCTGCACTTGATATTCTGGCAGATGTTCTAACCGGAACAAAAAATTCACGGCTTCAAAAAAATCTATTGTTCGATAATCAGATTGCCCAGGATGTTTCATCGTTCCAGTACTCGGCAAAGTTATCCGGTTCATTCATAGTAATTTCTACTGCAAAACCGGGGATTAATATAGACGTTATTAAAGAAGAAATTCTCAAAGAAATTAATAATCTTATTGTTCAAGGTATTACTGATGATGAGCTTCAAAGATCCATAAACAGTATTAAGTCATCATACATTTACTCATTACAGAAATTAGAAACAATTATCGATCACATGAATCATTATAACTTTTTCCTTAATGAGCCGGATTCTTTTCTATTTGATATAAACCGTTATGGGAAAGTAACAAAAGAAGATATTGTTGCAGCAGCCGAAAATTTTTTACGTGAACCCTATGTTGAATTAATTATTAAACCAAAATCAGATTAATAAATATATGAATAGATCTTCAGCACCTATACCGTTAGAAAAATTTTCATTTGAAATTCCTCAAATAAGTTTTATTAACCTGAGCAATGGAATTGATCTTTATTTCATACAAAAGGAAAAGTTGCCGATTGTTAAATTAATTTTGATTTCTTCTTCCGGCAGCCTAAATGATCCGGTTGATAAAAAAGGATTAACATTTCTAACTTCATTATTAATTGATGAAGGTGCCGGTGAATACGATGCGCTTCAATTAAATAACGAGATTGAAAAACTTGGAACGATTCAGAGCATCCTTGTTAATCACGATACGTTTACTTTGTCTGTTCTTTCACTTAAAGAACATTTCGAAAGGTCGTTTGAATTACTGTCAAAAATTATTCTTGAGCCGAGGTTTGAAGAAACCGACTTTCACCGGGAAAAGAAAAGAATGCTCGATAAAATACTTCAGCTTAAAGACGAACCTTCTTACATAGCAACAACTGCGTTCGAAAAAAGATTATTCATCAACTCACCGTATGCTTATCCTGAGATCGGTTATGAAGAGACTTCAACGGCAATCAGCAAAAATGATGTAACAGAATTTTATAAAAGTAATTTTTGCCGGTCAAAATTTTCTGCAATTATTGTCGGTAATATAACCGAAGGTGAAGCAGCCGGGCTTTTCAATAAATATCTTGGAAGTTTAAAATCGCAAAAATCTGAAACGGTTGTTAATGTATCTTCCGGTGTTAAAAAGAATATTTATTTTATAGATAAAAAGGAATCGGCACAAAGCGAGATTCGAATTGGTAATCTTACAAAACCGAGAAAAGCTGATGATTATAATGCAGCACGAATTATGAATACAATTCTCGGCGGACAATTTTCGAGCAGAATCAATCTTAATCTAAGAGAAAAACGGGGATTAACTTACGGAGCGGGTTCATCTCTCAACTACTCAAAAAACACCGGTTACTTAGAAATTTCTACTGCTGTAAATATTAAAAATACTTCTGAAGCCATTCAAGAAATTATGAATGAAATGAATTTGATCAGGCAGAACATTAGTAAGGATGAAATTGATTTTGCGAAATCATATCTAATTAAACAGTTCCCTTCCAGGTTCGAAACTTATACACAGATTGCCAGCAATATTTCTCCTCTTATTACACATGAACTCCCCACCGACTATTATAATAGTTATGTAAGTAATATTGAAAATGTTACACCGGAAGAGATTCAAAGAGCAGCGTTAGAATATGTAAAACCTGATGAAGCAATTATTGTTGTAGTCGGAGATAAGTTGGAAGTAATTCCACAGTTAAAGACCTTTTCTGAAATAACACCGGTAGAACTTGACCTGAATGGTAATATTATTGGATAAAATCTTTTAAAACTCCCTACTAAAGTTGAGCGTAACAAAAAGAATATCAACTATTGTTATTTATTTCCGATACCGGAAGAATCTTGTGACCTTTTTTCCTGAACAATTCAAGTTCGTTTCTAATTGTTAAGAAATCCTGGTATGTAGTTAAAAAGGTTTTTTGATTACCTGAAGAACCATCCATACAATGGAATTTGAATTTAGAAATTAATTCGCTCTCATTATTTGCAGAAAGAAAAATGAATTGTGATAAGGGGATCAGTTCTTTGTTTCTTTTTTTGAACTCGTCGCGGACAAAATTATAAATAACAGAATTAAACAACCGGCTCGTTTCATCAACCGTAAGCAGTTTAGCTTCCTTAAAATCTTTTAATATGTTGCTAATGGAATTTCTTATCAAAGTTTTCTGATCTCTGCTTTCCAGTTTATATTTTTTTTCGGTCATCTCATTATTCAATAAAACAATATATTCTTTTGAATATTTCTTAATTGAATCAACCTGTAACGAGGCGGATTCCGATGGTATAACTGTTAGGCAAAGCGAGTAAGGTAAAGATAGAAATTTAGAAAAACCCGATTGCTTCAAATTAGCCGCATCGGTAATTACAAATGTCAGGTTATTCCTCACTCTAATAGTTTGCGGATCGGAGATTAATGTAGCTTTCAATTTCAGCAATTCATTGGTATAGATTCTTATTTCTGTAGTCCCGAAAATTTTTTTCTCTTCGGATACAAATCCTGTTATGTCGTTTTCAATTACTTTATTTATATCTCTTATTATAAGCGGTATTGGAAGATCTGCCGGAAGATTAACAGTAAACTGTTTTTTTAATGAATCCTCATCTTTTATCTTAACCTGTTTTGTATTTATCCAACGCGACTCTATCCCGTATTGATCGAGCACGTAAACAAAAATAGAATCAATCTGGCGGGTGGTTAATTCTCTTATATTAGAGTCACTATTATTACCATTCTTAGCTGGTCTTACCACAAATTCAATTATAATATTAACAACCAATAAAAATATTGTAAGTCCTAAAAGGTATTTTGCAAATGTTTTTTTGAATGACATAGATTTCCTTGCGATACTTTGTGCCAGATTAATTTATAAAACAACTTCCACTAATTAACCATGCTACAAAGTAGAACAGAAATGAAAATTATATTGTGTTAATCATTTATTTCTTTTTGAACTCGGGTTTTCGTTTTTCTAAAAATGCCGATGTTCCTTCCTTAAAATCTTCCGTTGAACAGCATTTACCAAAAAGTTCTGCTTCAAGTTTTAACCCGTCTGTTTCAGAAAGGTTATTTGTACTTACAATTGCTTTTAGTGATAATTCCACCGCAATCTGACCTTTAGTAGAGATCTTTTCCGCCAGTTCAACAGCTTTGGCAATTAATTCTTCCGGTTTATAAACTTTATTAACAAGTCCTATTCTTAGTGCTTCATTAGCATCTATTATATCGCCTGTTAAAATCAATTCAGCAGCACGACCAGTATTAATCAATCTTGATAATCTTTGAGTACCGCCGTAACCCGGAATAATTCCAAGGTTAACTTCGGGCTGCCCGAATTTAGCTTTTTCGGAAGCAATCCTTATATGACAAGCCATCGCAAGTTCGCATCCGCCTCCCAACGCAAATCCGTTTACTGCTGCGATAACTGGTTTATTCAGATTTTCTATTTTATTAAAAACACCCTGACCGAACCGGGCGAATGTTATTCCTGTTGTTTCATTTAGTTTATTAAGTTCAGATATATCGGCCCCGGCAACAAAAGCTTTCTCTCCGGCTCCGGTTATAATAACTACATTTATTTCGTTGTTATTGCTTATCGAATCGAAACAGGAATCTAATTCGTTAAGAGTTTCGTTATTAAGTGCGTTTAGTTTATCGGGACGGTTAATTGTTACGAATGCAATTTTATTTTTTACTTCGAACAGTATATTTCTATAATCCATAATCACCTCTTAGAAAGTTACAAAGATTGGAATAGTTGCACGCAGATTAAATGAAATGTACTCATTGTTATTCAGAAAGTTGTAATATGTTATAACGTCAAGAATGAACATAGAAAAACCGGCGCCTATATGAAATCCGAATTTGCCTGTCTCTTCAACATAATTTTGTTTGCCGCGGTCCAGCTTAAATTGATGCGACTTTTCGAAATACGCAAATGAAAGACCGGCATCAACTACCGGCATCAGCAGCATCACACTTTCAATTAAAGGAGGGAAATAATACCTAACACCGGGCGCAAGAACAAGAACATTACTTGAGAATGATGAATAATCCGTTCGCTTATAAAAATCCTGACGACCCGGGTAATGCTGATAACCGACATTTGTATAGATAAAGAACGGTAGTAGTTCGTTATCGGCATAAGAGAATGTAACATCAAGCCCAACTCCGATATTACTATTATCGGAAAAACCACCAACAGGAAACCGCGGACCAACCCCAATTCCCATAAACAATCCTTTTGCAGCACCGAACTTGAATTCCTGTGCTAACAAAAGTGAAGGCAGTAATAAAACAATAAATAATTTTTTCATGACATCACAAAGTTAAAATATCTTTGTCCCAATTCCATATTTAAAAACAAGTTCGCCCCCGTATGAACCGGTAAGAAAAATTAAAAGTGAACCGATTAATCCTAATACAATGAACAAATATTGATTCTTACCTACAAATTTTTTCTTAACTACGAAATAAATTCTTAAGAACATAACTGACATGAAATACCACAAAGTAATTGTTGCAAATAGTTCGTGCTGGCTAATTACGTCCTTATACAATAAGGTATCTGTTTGTCGTTGTTTTACTATTTCATATGCCTGATTACCGGTTAATACGGCTAGAACTGAAGAAATAATTGCGAGGATAAGAATAATTAATGCCGACTTAAGAAGAAATTCTTTCTTTAAAATTATCCCACTTGATTCAAAAAGGAAATAGAGAATAAAAAATGCAATCGGGAAATGAATTATCTTTGGATGAAGTTCAGCTAAAAATTCCATTCTATAACCTTTTTACTAGCAAAAAATCTCTCAGTCCATTGTTTACTAATTTATGCCACTAAAACACTAAGTCACAAAATTTCACGAAAGTCTTAGTGCTGTTTAGTGTTTTGGTGATTTCGTGGCAATATTTTCTTTAATAATTTTTTATAAAATAAATCTTTTAATTCCACTGCCAATATTCACAACATTAAAATTAATTAGAAATCCTAATCGTTTGTTTGTTAATTTGAGATGACTTAACACTTGCGCTTCCCAAACTGGATTTATCAGATCAACAGCTTTTATCTCACATATAACTTTGTCCTCAATTAAAACATCCAAACGTAATCCTTCCTGAAAGGTAATATTGTCATATACAATTGGGATATCGACTTGTCTCGAATATAATAAACCTCTCTTTTCTAATTCGTAGCAAAAGCAAATTTCATAAACTTTTTCTAGTAATCCTGGTCCTAGATTTTTATGAACTGTAAATGCAGAATCAACAACTTTTTTTGCGATAATTTCAATTTCTTCAGAAAGAGGTTCATATTTTTTCTCTACCATTCTTCTGATCCTTTAACTTTTTCGTTTAATTAAACCGATAAAAGTAGATTTTTTTTTGCCACTAAAACACTAAGTCACAAAATTTCACAAAAGTCTTAGTGCTGTTTAGTGATTTGGTGATTTCGCGGCAATATCTTTACTTATAAAATTTCACAAAGGAATTTACCCGCACAGGACGCTTCCGCCATTTACATTAAGAATTTCACCGTTAATGTGACGCGCAAGATCGGAAGCAAGAAATAATGTTGGTCCGGCTATATCTTCTGCCGTTGCAATTCTTCCTACCGGAATTCCTTTTCGAATACTCTCTTTATATTCTTTATCAGCAAAGACCTCGTCATTCATTTCAGTATCAACCCATCCGGGCGCTACAGAATTCACCGTGATATTAAACGGTGCAAGCTCAACAGCAAGAGATTTAGTAAATGAAATCATTCCCCCTTTTGAGGCTGCGTAATGAGAATGGAAAGCTTCCCCTCTCTGTCCGGCAGTTGAAGTAATTAAAATCATCCTTCCGAAATTATTCTGCTTCATGTACATCGCACATGCTTTGCAAAAGAGAAATGTTGAAGTAAGATTTATCCTGATCAGTACGTTCCAGTGTTCGAGAGTCATATTCTCCAAAGTTCCGTCATTCCAAATCCCGGCATTATGAACAAGTACATCAACCTTTCCGAAATCTTTAACAACTTTATCAACCATTTCAAAAATTTCTTTCTCAGATTCCATATCAACCTTGTATGCTTTAACCATACCGGGGAATTCATTCTCAAGTTTTTCTGCATGTTGTTTAGAACTTTTATAAGTAAATGCAACTTTAGAATTTGCTTCTGCAAAAAGACGAACGCATGCTTCGCCAATTCCTCTTGAACCGCCGGTTATAATTGTAACTTTGTTTGAAAGATCTATCATTTAATACCTCACCTTATATAAGAATAAACCTTTTGCCGGTACGGACTCTTCAGCTTCGCTCCGGTCTTTTTTACTTAAAACATTCTGCAAATACTTTTCATCTAAATTTTTCTCTTCTGCAAATAAGAGTGTACCAATAATAGTTCTCACCATTCCGTGAAGAAACCGGTCTGCACTTATGAGAAATATTGAAAGGTCCTTACCCCTTCGCCAATGAATTTCTTCAACATTACAAAATTTATTTTCAAGTTCTTCATTCTTACGGCTGAAAGAAGTAAAATCATTATTACCTAATAATACCCGACTCAAAAAATTCAACTGTTGGTAGTTACTATTTTTTATTTGAGGAAGCTGGTAAGAATATTTTTTGAAGAAAGGATTCTTGCCATGACTGAACAGATAAATATAACTTCTCTTCTTTGCATCGAAACGTGAATGAAAATCCTGATCAACTTTTTCAATTTCTTTAATTGCAATATCAGCCGGTAATATGGAATTAAGCTGGTACTTGAATTTGTATAGATCAAATTCCATATCGATTCTGAAATTAGCAACCTGACCAAGTGCATGAACACCGGTATCAGTTCTTCCCGAACCAAGCAAGTTTATATTTTCTTTAGTGATGATTTGAATAGCATCAACAATTTTCTGCTGGACAGTAAGAGCATTACTTTGAATCTGCCAGCCGGCATAGTTTGTCCCATCGTATTGAATAAGAAGTTTATAATTGTTCATGACTTAAAATTTTATGAATGCCATAAGACGCTCTGAACAAATGTAGTAAAAAAAGTGCACTCTATTCAATTACTATTGTTTTTATTTGTTTGTTGTTATAAATTGGGCTCACAAAAGTTAGCCTTACCTATCTAACTTGGGAAAATTATTTATTAACAAATTTTGGGAGAAATGAGAAAAGGAAAACAATATTTTTTTACTTCTTATTTAATTAACCAATCACTAACAATACTTCGAGGTAACATGAAAAGACTAATACTGCCTCTTTTACTCATACTGATTTTGCCTACATTAATAATGGGCCAAACATTTCGGGTAATGGGTAAAGTAACCGATGCTCGGGGAGAGCAATTAATCGGGGCTAACGTTTTTATTAAAGCGTTAAACGCTGGTGCCGCTACTGATGTAGAGGGGAAATATTTATTCGAAGTTCCCAGAAATCAGGCAACGGGTCAAACAGTTGCACTTACAGTATCTTTTGTCGGTTACAAATCCAAAAGTACAACTATTACCTTAACCGGTAATTCAATCTCTCAAGACTTTGTTCTTGAAGAAGACATATTCCAGAGCGAAGCAGTTGTGGTAACAGGTATCGCTTCAAAGACCTCCAAAGCAGTTGCTGAAGTTGCAGTAGCAAGAGTTGCTGCAGCAGATTTACAGCAAGTAAATGCTTACGGTGGATTATCTCAAATGATTGGCGGTAAAGTTGCCGGAGTTCAATTAACAACTGCATCCGGTAACGTTGGATCCGGATGGCGCTTCTGGGTTAGAGGCGGCGGCGGATTAAACGGCGACGGTCAACCAACAATTTATGTTGATGGTGTCCGTATGGATAACGCCGAAGTAGTTGGTTATGCTGCCGGTGGTCAAGGCACAAGCTTACTTACAAACCTTAATGCAAACGACATTGATAAAATTGAATTCCTGAAAGGTCCTGCTGCTGCATCAATGTATGGTGTTAACGGTTCTAACGGTGTTGTACTTATTACTACAAAAGCCGGAAAACTTTCTGCTGGATTATCACAAGCGATGAGCATCGATTATAGATTTAATTACGGTTATAATGAAAAAATCTATACCTACAGCAAAGATCAATTCTTATCTGCAGATGATGCTAACAGACAATTTAGAGTTGGTCCGATCCGCGAACATTTCTTAAGTGCTGCCGGCGGAAACCCAACTTTAAGATATTATACTTCTTTTGAATCAAGAGACGAAACCGGTATAATGCCGATGAGTTCTCAAACAAGAAATTCTGTTCGCTTAAATTTAACAGCATTTCCTTCTGAAGGACTCTCAATAAAAGTTAACTCCAATTATGTTAATAATAAGATTAACAGACCAAGCAACGATAATATTATTTACGGTTTCATTGGCAACACAATATTTAGAGCCGTATCATTTGGTTGGGTAAAAGAGCAAGATCTTTTAACAATACAGGATGGTGCTACAATCAACCAGTTTATTGGTTCTGCAAGTATTACTTATAGACCAATAAAAGACTTCGAAATCTACGGTGGTATTGGTGTTGATAATTCTGATTATTATCAGCAAAGATATTTTCCTCCGGGAAGAAACTTTGGCGGTCTTATTCAACGTGGTCAAAAGAGTATCTTCGATAGAAAGAACAAACAGTTCACATACGACTTCAACGCATCATACAGCTACAATTTATTTGATATGATTGATGTTCGTTCTACTGTTGGCAGCCAGGTATTTAACAGAACAGTTAGAACTACTAACGTTCAGGGTGAACAATTCAACTCCGATCTTATAACAAACTTAGGTGCAGCCGGAACAATTACCGGTTACGGAGAAGGATTCCTTAATGAAAAGCAAGCCGGTATTTACACTGAACATTCTCTAAGCTACTTAAACCAGTATTTCTTAACTCTAGGTATAAGAAAAGATTATGCAAGTGCTATTGGTGAAGGAGCGCCTTCCATTACTTATCCAAAAGCAAGCTTTGCTGTTAGATTAGATAAATACGATTTCTTACCGGAATTTGTAAATCTATTAAAACTCCGTGCAGCTTATGGGGAAAGCGGATTCCTACCGGGTAGCCAGGATGCTATTCCATTGTTGTGGAGAGCTGAAACCGGCGGTTATGGAGCCGGCGCAGTCTTATCTGCAATCGGTAATGCAGCAATTCAGCCGGAAAGAATTAAAGAAGTTGAATTAGGTTTCGATACAGAATTATTCAACAGTGTATCACTCGAATTCACTTATTATATGCAGAATGCATCTAACTCAATTGTTGGTTTGGTAAATGCTCCATCAACAGGAAAGACTATTACCAATCAACCATACAATGTTGGTAAACTTAAAAACTCAGGTTTCGAGACTTTATTACAATACACTCCGTTCAATAGTATTGATTACAGCTTGAACTTAAGCTTGATCTGGAATTATCAAACAAACAAAGTTACTGATATGGGAATTGCACCACCTCAATACTTCGGATTTAATGGTGTGCAGACTATTCAGAATGGATTCCCGAAAGCACAGTATTATACTTTTAAAGTTACCGGACCAAGATATACTTCAGCAGGTTTGTATGATCATACAAATGGACCATTGAAAACAACTGAAAGATATGATTTCGGTAGTCCTGTTCCAAATCATACCGGTTCATTCACAGTTAATTTCAAATTCTTAAAGAACTTTACTCTTTATGCATTTGCAGAGTGGGCATTGAACTTTAAGATTTACAATTATACCCAGGCATTTGCAGCAAGATTCGGAAACGTTCCAGAATATAATAAATATATCTGGATTCTCGGTTTAGCTGAATTAGCTCCGGGTGTTGCTCCTACAAGTCTTCCTAAATTAACCCCAAATACACCTGAATATAAAAAAGCAGCTGAAGAATTTGCACTTCGCGACTGGCGTAATTTTGCCGGGTGGATTGAAGATGGAGATTATCTGATACTTAGAGAAGTTAGCTTAAGCTACGATTTTACAGATCTATTACGCGAATTAGACTTTACAACTTATCTTAAAGGTTTATACGCTGGTATTTCCGTAAGAAACGTTTTAAGAACAACTAAATATTCAGGCGCTGATGTTGAATTTAATAGTACGGGCGGACGTGGAAACGCAAGAGCAATGGATTTCGGTACATTGCAGAATCCACGTACAGTCAATTTCTGGGTTAGAATAGGGATATAGGAGGATAACATGAAAAAGATAAAATATTTATTACTCGTTCTACCTTTATTATTATTTATCAGCGCTTGCGAGGATTATATTACTGATGTTGACCCTCTCATTGACGTTGTTCAGGATAATTTATTAACTAGTGAATCTCAGACTGAATTCGTTGTTAGAGGAGTTCAGCAGAGATTTTCAGTAGTAGCCAGTCAGATTGCTTGCCAGATGGATCTTCTTTCGGACCAGATGGCTTATACAAGTGATATTGCATCTGCATCCTTCCCAACATTTGAGGAAATTGATAAAGGTGCAATAGTTCTTAATAATGCTACAACAACCGGCACATACCGTCAATTGGGCGAATTAAGATTCTTTGCTGATGACCTTGTTAAAAGAGCAGGACAGATAACATTCACCAACACAGCTCTTCAAACTTTGGCACTATATAATGGGAATCTATATGGAGGTATTGCCAGATTTTATTTAGCAACAGCGTTTGGATTTAGAGAAAATCAACCCGGTGGTACAATTGATGCCGGCCCATTTATTCCAGCTGCTACTTTATTGGATCAGGCAATTGAAAAATTCACCGCTGCCGGTAATGCTACAACCGATGCATTAAGCAAGCGCATTGTAAATTCTTTAATTGCAAAAGCATATTTTGCTAAAGGAGCTTATGCACAAGCAGCTACTTTTGCTGCAAATGGAATGGCAAGCGGCGATGCCAATTTTAATGCTCTTCATAATGATGTTAGCAACATTTATTACTGGGGATTTGCAGGAGCCGGTCGTGTTCAGATTTATGTAGCTGACCGTTTTAATACTTATGTTACTGCCGATCCTAAAGAAACCGCAAGAATAAAAATCAGCTCCGTCAAAGGAACAAGTGGTAGAACTTATTACTGGCAGACGAAATATCCAGATAAAGGTTCCGCATTCGTAGTGATGACATGGAGAGAAAATAACTTAATGAGAGCTGAATTAATTCTGAGAGGTAATGCAACGGGTGATGCACTGGCTTTAGTAAATGCTGTGAGAACAGCTTCAGGACTTACTGCACTCACTTCCATTAACCTTACTAGTCTTATGGAAGAAAGAGATAAAGAAATGTTCTGCCAGGGCACCAGATTAATTGATCAGAATAGAGGTGCTGTTCCATGGCATCTTGCTGCTACTACATGGAGATACATGCCAATTCCTCAAACAGAAAGAGATGCTAATCCTAACTTAAAGGGATTATAATCAAACTTAAAAGAGCGGCCAAGTGCCGCTCTTTTTTTTACATTTCAAAAATTAAATTCATTTGAAAACTTTGAGGTAAGGTTGGTTTTTGTTGGGTTGAAAAATAAATATTCCAGGATAGTTCTTCTTTTTCTAAATTCTTATTAAAAGAAGAAACTAACCGGACAGCATTGATAGCACTAATTAATCTGTTAAGTATTAGAGCTCCGGCAACAAATCTCATATTATTATATGCATTTTCGCTTGATGACCACATCTCTCTATATTCTCTTCTTAAATCGCTACTCTTCCAATTCCAGTAATATTTCTCAGGGTCATATACTTTACCGAATTTCCTGTCCAATTCCATCTCTTTATTATAATCCTCAACTGATAAATAAGAACCCACATTTACAAAAAAGTCGTTTTCTTTAACGTTTAATTTTATACCCGCATTTGATTCGGCAAAGGATTTATAATTATTTTCTTGCCAGTTGCCATAGATATTAAATCCTGCTAATGTTCCCCATAAAAGACCGTCGGTAATTGTAAAATATTTTCCCGACTCGAATTCATTTGCATACAATTCACCCATCCCCGGTAAAAGAAGCGAGTATAAAATTGCCAATCCGGTATTCTTCTTCTCGTGATTGATAGTTTCAGAGACGAATGCAGGTTTCTGGTTACTCGATACTTGAAACTGGTTGCTAGTTGCCGGATGTTGATTTTGAGTGATCTGTGATTTAAGCGAGAGAATTGAATTAGATTCCTGAGGGAATATAATAGATGAAAACAATACCGATATTAAAATAATTTTTTTCATTTGAGGACTCGTTAATTAATAAAAGAAACATTTTCAATTACTTTACCGGTACAAACGTTTTCATCAACCTCCGTAATTCTTACTTTAACAAAGTTATTTACGTATTCCTTATTAAAAGGAATTTTTACACGAACGTAATTTGAGGAAAATCCTTTCATAAAGCCAGCCAAATTTTCATGCTCAAATAATACTTTTAATTCTTTACCAATCATCTTGCGGTAAAACTCATTACGTTTTTTTTCACTTAAAATTCTCAGCATATTATTTCTTCTTTTGCGTTCAATTACGTCAACCTGATTATCCATATGAAAAGCTTTTGTATTCGGTCTTTCCGAATAAGTGAATACATGAAGATAAGAAATTGGTAAGTCCTTAAGGAAGTTATAGGTTTCTAAAAAGTCGGCTTCAGTTTCTCCAGGAAATCCTACAATAACATCTACACCAATTCCCACATCCTCAATTTTTTCTAAGAGATTATAAATCAATTTCCGGTAATCATCGGAATTGTATCTTCTCTGCATAAGTTTCAGGATTTTATTGCACCCGCTCTGTAAAGGAATATGGAAATGATTAACCATTCTATTATCACAAGAAGTAAGTGATATTATTTCATCGTTCAGTAAATTCGGTTCGATAGAACTGATTCTTATCCTGTAATCTCCTTCCACCTCTAAAATCTTTTTCAACACACTTGATAAATCTATTTCCATCCCTTGCACTTTTTCATGCTCCTGCTCATGCTCTTGGTCATTTGTCATCCGGTAAGAATAATCCCCAACATTAACACCAGTAAGAACAATTTCCTTATACCCATGCAATAGTATTTCTTTAAATTCTTTTACAACTTTATCAGAACTCATACTTCTGCTTTTACCGCGGGCAAGCGGAATTGTGCAGAACGAGCATTTATAATCGCAGCCATCCTGAATTTTGAAGAATGCTCTGGTTCTATCATCAGCATCTGTAGAATGGGACGAGTGAAATGAATTTAATTCTTCTGTGGGTGAAACGTAAATACAGGAGAGCTCTTTTTTTTCAAAGTTGCTTATGTAATCGAACAGGTTAAATTTTTCGTTACTGCCTAATACAACATCAACACCATCAATCCTGGAAATTTCTTCGGGGCGTAATTGAGCATAACAACCTGTAACAACTACAAATGCATCAGGATTATTACGTAAAGCGCGGCGGACTATCTGCCGGCATTCCTTATCGGCATGTTCGGTAACAGTACAAGTATTAATAACATACACATCGGCTTTCTCTCCATATTCTACTACGGAGAAACCTTTATGCAAAAATTGGTCGCCAATAGTTGATGTTTCTGCAAAATTTAATTTACAACCGAGTGTATGGAATGCTACTTTTCTTACCATATTTTCCAACTGATTTTCTAAATCTTATTATAAAACATCTTCCTGATCCAGCACTTGATTATGCTCATGCTCTTAATCTGGAACTTGCTCATGCTCTTAATCTTAATCATCATTATCTATTTTATCTACTAAAAATAAAAGGGCTGCATTCAATCTTTTTGCAGCATTGATTAAATACAGCCCGAATATTTAATACACGAAAACTAAATTATTCCGCTTTCGTTTCTTCTTTCTTTTCATCCGCAATTGGAGCAGCTGGAGATACTGGAGTAGATTTATCATCATAAAGATTAAAATCGGATGAATCGAATTTACCGGCATCAGCTTGCCTAATATCATTAACAACAACTTTCTCAAGTTTATGCTCGTTAATGTATTGAGTTATTTCATCATCGGATTTTTCTTTCAATGCTGCAATTGCACTAAGAACAATCTTCTTATTCTCTTTATCGAATTCGACTACTTTAAGATCAAGTTTAACACCGACAGGGAAACAGAAAGAGAGGTTCTTAATTTTAGAGGTTGATAACTGTGTAGCAGGAATAAATCCATCCACATTCAACGGCAACTCTGCGATCAATCCTTTCTCTATAATTCTAACAACTTTACCTTCTGTTTTTCTTCCAACAGCATATTCTTTTTCGAATCTATCCCACGGATTTTCATTTATCTGTTTATGTCCTAGAGAAATTTTTCTCGATTCAGTATCAACGCCTAAAACAACAACATCAATCTTCTCACCCTTCTTAACAACTTCGCCGGGGTGACGAATTTTCTTTGTCCATGATAAGTCCGAAATATGAACCAGTCCGTCAATACCCGGTTCAAGTTCAACAAAGACTCCAAAGTTTGTAAGATTGCGCGCAACACCCGAATGCTGCGAACCAACAGGATATTTCTTTAGTAAATCCTGCCATGGATCCGGAGTTAATTGTTTCATTCCAAGAGAAATTTTCTTTTCGTCTTTATCAAGACTTAAGATAATAGCTTCTACAACCTGACCCATCGAAACAAATTGAGATGGATGACTTATATGTTGAGTCCAGCTCATTTCGGAAATGTGAATCAATCCTTCAATACCTTTTTCGATCTCGATAAATGCACCGTAATCGGTTAAAGATACAACACGACCGGCAACTTTATCACCAATCTTATATTTCTCCTGAATCTTTTCCCATGGATGCGATAGCAATTGTTTCAAGCTAAGTGATATTCTCTTCTTCTCTTTATCGAAATCTGTAACTACAACTTTAATTTTCTCATCAAGTTTAACTACTTCGCTCGGGTGATTAATTCTTCCCCAGCTTAAATCGGTAATATGAATTAAACCGTCAACTCCTCCAAGATCTACAAACACACCGAAGTCTGTAATAGCTTTAACAATACCTTCGAGTATCTGACCTTTTTCGAGTTTTTCGAGAATCTCTTTTCTTTGATCTGAAATTGTTTCTTCGATTAATACCTTGTGAGATACAACTATGTTTTCTGTAGGGATATTAACTTTAACAATTTTGAAATCCATTGTTTGTCCAACAAAAGCATCAAAATCTCTAACCGGTCTAATATCAATCTGGGAACCGGGTAAAAATGCTTCGATACCTAACAGGTCAACAACCATTCCACCTTTAATTCTCTTAAGAATCTTTCCGGGAACAACTTTTTCATTGTCGAACGCATCCATTACTCTTCCCCAGATCTTTAGGAAGTCGGCACGTTTCTTACTTAATACAAGGTTACCTTCTTCATCTTCAACGCTTTCGATTACAATATCAATTTTATTACCGATTTTGATTTCTTCAGTAGCATTGAATTCAGATTTGGGAATTGTTCCATCTGATTTGAAGCCGACATCAACAACAACATTTTCACCGCTGATACCAACAATTGTACCGGAAATGATTTCGCCTTCTTTAATATCGCGAAACGATTCCGCGTAGAGTTTTGATAATGATTGTAATTCTTCCGGTGAGTATTCGTCAACATTGATAAATTTACCGGGGTCAGATACTTTCTTAATAGTATCTTTTTCTAATTCGGACATTAGTCCTCCTACTATCTGCATCCTTCCTTTATGCCATCAATAAAAGAGGAAAGCAGTGTTACGTTTTAGTTTAACATAAGTTGTTTTTTGATGGCTAAGATTTCTTTTACTTTATTGTACAAATATTCAAGATCCTCTTCCGGTGTTAATCCGGTGTTATCAAACTCAATAGCATCTTCCGATTTTCTTAAAGGGGATACTTCCCTACCGCTATCAATCTTATCCCGTTTTTCTAAATTAGCTTTTACTTCATCATAAGAGATATCAACATTGCTATTCTTAAAATCCCGCAATCTTCTTTTTGAGCGCTCATCAATTGATGCAGTAATAAAAAATTTTACATCGGCATCAGGAAAAACTACAGTAGTAACATCGCGCCCTTCTGCAACAAGGTTTTCTTCTTCACCAATTCTTTTCTGAATTTTTACCATTTCCTTTCGTACTTCGGGAATTGTGCTTATTTCACTAACCCTGGAATTAACATCAAAACTTCTTATCTGTTCTGTAACTTCTTGATTATTCGCAAATACTCTTGTGATGCCGTTTTCGTATTTCAATTTCAATGAAACATTTTTGGTCATTTCAATAACAGCAGCAACATCTTCAACTATTCCATTTTGAATAGCTAAGAATGTTATAGCTCTATACATCGCACCGGTATCCAGATAAGTAAAGCCTAATTTTCTAGCTAAGTTCTTTGCAGCAGTGGATTTACCTGAACCGGCCGGACCGTCTATGGCAATTACAATTTTCTTCGACATTGGCTTGCAAAAATATTAAAATAAAATGGGGGCTGCAAATTAAAATTTTCTTTATTCGAGTAGTTATAAAGACTTATTTACCGTCTTTTGGGGAGATTAAAAATTCTTAATTATTATTTCTCATTAAGGATTGTAATCATATTCTCATGAATAAGCTTATTTGTTGCCAAGATTTGTTTCGAAAAAATATTGATCTCATTTCCATTAAAATCGGTAACCAGTCCGCCGGCTTCTTCAACAATTAATTTACCTGCGCACATATCCCATGGATGTAGAAAAACTTCCCAGAATCCATCGAAAACACCTTCGGCTGTGTAACAAAAATCGATTGCGGCAGAACCAAGGCGCCGGACTGCCCTTGCATGTTTTAGAAATGCAATAAAATGTTCGAATGCGTGATTCGGATTTTCTGCAATGTTATATGGGAATCCGGTTACAAGTACAGATTTTCTAATATTAGAATTTTGACTTACGCTTAATTTTCTTCCATTGCAAAATGATCCGCTTCCGAACTCGGATGTATAAAGAGCATCGCGCATAACATCGTAAACAACCCCATAGATAGTTTTACCATTTTTCTGCACACCGATAGAAATTGAAAAAATTGGTAATCCATGTGCAAAATTTGTAGTTCCATCAAGCGGGTCAATAACCCATAAATATTCGGAACCGGAATTGTGATTCCCGCTCTCTTCTGCAAGCACTGAGTGAGATGGAAATTCCTTCTTTATAAAATTTATTATTGTTGATTCTGATCTCTTGTCATACTCGGTAACTAAATTTGTTAAACTTCCTTTGGTTTCAATTGAAAAATTTTTGCCGAATCCTTCCCTTACAATTTCACCGGCTTCTCTAGTAATTCGAATAATCTTTTCAAACATTTTATACCCAGATTTTTTTGAGTGCAAATATACTAAAACTCATCTTATTCATTTGTAAACAAATTCTTTCAAAAAATTATTCATTTAACATTCTTAATTCAAATTCTGCTCTCAGCACTCATCCATCATTTATCTACCTTGATAGCACTTTCATATTTTGGTATCTTTGCAATCAAAACTACGCAACGGAGTTAAAAGATAATGAGCCAAGATGTTAAAACCGAATCAAAAGAGTATTCAGTAATAGAAGATATACCCAAAATTCTTCCGGTTCTTCCACTAAGGGATAACGTAATATTTCCATATATGATATTTCCTGTGCTTGTTGGTAGAGAACAATCGATTAATGCTGCTAATTACGCTCTGGATAATTCCAAGTTTATTTTTCTTGCCGCACAAAAGAAACCGAATATTGAAGGTCCTTCTAAAGAGGATATTTTTAAAGAAGGAACAATTGCCAAGATTATTCAGATTCTGAAACTTCCTAACGGATTGTTGAAAATTCTTGTTGATGGGATTATTCAGGGAAGGATAATCGAATTTACTGATAGAACAAATTTCTTTGAAGCAGAAATTGAAGTTATTGAACCGAAACATGAAGACCAGAGAGAACTTAACGCATTAATCAGGCAGATGTCCAATCTATTTAAAGAATATGTTAAGATAAATAAATCAATTCCGCCCGAAGCAATTAATTCATTCGAAAGTATTGAAGAACCTGACCGCAAACTGTTTTATGCCGCCGCAAATATCAATCAAACTATAGAAGTGAAACAGAAAATCCTTCAGCATTTTTCAATTAAGGAACAGCTCTACGAAATAATAAAAATACTCACATCCGAAATCGAAATTCTGCGCATCGAAAAGGAAATTGAAAATAAAGTTCAGGAAAATATTACCAAAACACAGCGCAAGTTTATTATACAGGAACAGATCAGAATTCTCCAGGACGAACTTGGCGACGAAGAAGAATCTTCACCGGAATTTTCTAAAATTAAAGAGCAGATATTAAAAGCTAAAATGCCAAAAGCAGTTCAGGAAAAAGCAATTGAAGAATTGAACAAGCTTAAAAAGACTCCTCCAAGTTCACCTGAAGCAACTGTAATTAGAAATTATCTCGATTGGATGATTGATGTTCCCTGGTATAAAAAAACCGCCGATAACCTTGATGTAAAAAACGTCCGTAAAATTCTTGACGAAGATCATTTCGGACTTGATAAGCCGAAGGAAAGGATTGTTGAACATATTGCAGTCCTTAACCTTGTTAAAAATATGCGGGGACAAATTTTATGTTTTGTTGGTCCTCCCGGTGTTGGTAAAACCTCACTTGGTAAATCGATTGCACGCGCACTTGGTAGAAATTTCGTAAGAATCTCATTAGGAGGTGTCCGCGATGAAGCAGAAATACGCGGACATAGAAGAACTTACATAGGTTCAATGCCCGGCAAGATAATTCAATCCATGAAGCGTGCTAAAACCATCAACCCGATTATGCTTCTCGATGAGATTGATAAAATGAGTATGGATTTCCGTGGCGATCCCTCTTCTGCTATGCTCGAAGTTCTGGATCCCGAACAGAACCATACTTTTAACGATCATTATCTTGATGTTGATTATGACCTGTCACAGGTTATGTTTATTACAACTGCAAATGTTAGGTATAACATTCCATTACCGCTTCAGGATAGAATGGAGATAATTGAATTACCCGGTTACCTTGAGTTTGAGAAAATTGAGATTGCTAAAAGACACATTATTCCAAAACAGATTACCGCACATGGACTGGAAAAGTATAAAGTTGATTTCAAAGACGAAGCTGTAAAAAAAATAATTACAGGTTACACTCGGGAAGCCGGTGTAAGAAACCTGGAACGTGAAATCGCTTCGGTGCTAAGGAAAACTGCCCGCGAAATTGTTTTATCCAATTCATTTAATGGTAAAAAGAAAAGAACCGGTAAAAAGTTTCTTTTAGATGAAGATGTTGTTGAAAAATTCTTAGGCGTCTCTAAATTCAGAACACAAAAAGCTGAAAAAGAACTTCGGGTGGGAAGTGTTACCGGATTAGCATGGACGAGTGTTGGAGGTGATATCCTTCAGGTTGATGCTACTGTAATGACTGGATCAGAAAAACTTACATTAACAGGTCAGCTCGGTAATGTAATGAAGGAATCCGCACAAGCAGCATTAAGCTACTTGCGCTCCAATGCAAAAGATTTTGGTCTTGAACCCCATTTTACAAAGGGAAAGGAAATTCATATTCACTTACCCGAAGGCGCTATTCCAAAAGACGGACCTTCTGCTGGAATAACATTGGCTATGGCAATGTATTCTGCGTTCAGCGGAAAACCAGCAAGAAATGATGTTGCTATGACCGGTGAAATTACTCTTAGAGGTAAAATAATTGCTATTGGCGGATTGAACGAAAAACTTTTGGCTGCTCAAAGAAGCGGAATTAAAACCGTTCTAATTCCAAAAGAAAATGAAAAAGATTTATCGGAAATTAAAAGTGAAGTTAAACAAGGATTGAAAATAATTCCTGTAAGCAATATAAATGAAGCATTGCCTTATGTTTTCGACACAAAGAAAAGAACAACCAGTATTAAGAATAACCAAAAACCAAAAATCCAGAAACAGACAAATAATAAAAAGAAATAATTATTCTAAAATTTGTTATCGAAATTTGTGTGTTGTTTATATACAAGCTTAATTCAGTTTGATTTGTAACTTGTTTCTTTTTTATTGAGCTTTAAAAATATTATGGCAGAAAGTTTAGATATAGATAAATCGCTTTCGGATGAAGCAAAATATCAGCAATTGATTCCTCAAGTTGAATCATTGCTAAATCCTGATGAACCGTTAATATCCAACCTTGCAAATGTTACTGCTGCCTTAAAAGAAGCATTCGAGAAAATTAGCTGGGTCGGATTCTATCTATCAGATGGGAACAAACTGTATCTTGGTCCATTTCAAGGAAAGGTTGCTTGTACGGTAATTGAATTCGGTAAAGGTGTATGCGGCACATCAGTTGAGAAAAAAGAAACTATTATAGTTGAAGATGTGCACAAATTTCCCGGACACATCGCATGCGATAGCGGATCAAATTCTGAAATTGTTGTTCCGATTATAAAGGGGGAAATTGTTTACGGAGTGCTGGACCTGGATAGTTACATTTTTTCTGCATTTAATAACATTGATAAAAAATATCTTCAAAAACTCTGTTTACTTCTTACAGAAAAATTTTCTTTTGAAAAAATTCTTTTGTAAATAGAACACAGATTAAATGGATTTTTTATGATTTACGCGGATTGAATCATAAGAGATCATAAATATCATAATAATCCGCGTTCCATTAAAAAATTAATTTCATGAATTATATAGTAACTGCTAGAAAATGGCGCCCGCAGACATTTACTGAAGTTGTGGGACAGGAACATATAACAACTACACTAAAGAATGCGATATTAAATAATAGAATTGCACATGCATTTTTATTTGCTGGCCCTAGAGGAGTTGGTAAAACAACTACAGCACGTATTCTCGCAAAGGTATTGAATTGCATCAATCCTCAAAAAGGCGAACCGTGCAATCAATGCGAAATGTGCCAATCATTTCAAAGTTCTCAGACCCTCGATATAATAGAAATTGACGGAGCTTCTAATAGAAGAATTGATGAAATCCGTACGTTACGCGAATCGGTTAAGTATGCACCTACAAAAGGAAAGTTTAAGGTCTATATTATCGATGAAGTCCATATGTTAACAACCGAGTCGTTCAATGCTCTGCTAAAAACTCTTGAAGAACCACCCGAACACGTGATTTTTATTTTCGCTACGACAGATGTACATAAGGTGCCTCTTACTATCATTTCCAGATGCCAAAGATTCGATTTCAGAAGGATTGAAATGTCGGCAATTAAAAATTTGCTAAAGGAAATTGCCGATGCTGAGAAAATCCAGATTGATGATATGGCTTTAACCTTAATTGCAAAAAAAGCCGATGGTGCTCTCCGAGATGCACAAAGTTTGTTCGACCAGGTTATTTCATTCAGCGGCGGTAGCGTACAGAGCGAAGTAATTTCTAAAATGCTTAACCTGATTGATGAAGAGATCTATTTTACAATTTCTGATGCAATACTTAATAAAAATTTCAAAGCTGCTTTTGATGTTACCAGAACAGTCTATGAAAACGGCTGGAACTTTATGGACTTTGCTAACGGTCTCAATGAACATTTCAGAAATATAATGACAGTTGTAATACGAAAAGACAGCACCTTAATTGAAGAAGCTGAATTCTATAAAGAAAAATATCTTGATTATGCCGAACAATTTTCTGAAGGCGACTTATTACGCATCCTCAATTTTATAAATAAAACGCAATATGAATTAAAGAACTCTTCCAATCAGAAAATGAAGATGGAGATTGCTCTTTGCCATTTAATCGGTCTGGAACGCTCTTCAACAATTTCTGAGATTCTCAATAAAATTAACACCGGTAAAATATCCGAACCGCTAAAAAGTTATTCTTCTGGAACCGGCGGAGTATCAAAGAAACCGGCTCAGGAACAATCGCTGTCCAATGTAAGGTTGGTCGAAAAAAATGAAATCAAGCTTCCTGAAGTAAAAAATTTTGTTGCACCTACTGCAAGAGATTCATCGGAGTTTAACGACATAATTACCAAATGGGAAACTTTTGTTGAACAGGTTAAGACCGATAAACTATTCTTCGGATCTATACTTAATAATTCTAATCCCGTTAATATTGCAAATGATAAACTCAATATCGAAGTTGAACATACAGAAGACTGGGATATTATAAGCGATAACAAAACTTACCTGGATAAGAAAACAAAAGAAGTATTCGGGAAGAAAGTTGAGTTTAATAATGCCGGGAAGAAAAAATCCGGTTCAGCAAAAAAAAGCAGCAAATCAATCAATAATTCAGAAACATCCGGATCTTCTTCCGACGAAAATGCTCTTGTAAATGCTGTTATAACTCAACTCGGCGGCAGAGAGATAAAAAAATAACCTTGAAGACCATGTAAAAAATTATTTTGATATAGATCTTCAAGGATTTCTTTTGATCATTTCACACTTGTTAACAATTTTAGAAACTCATCAGCATTAACAAAACCGGTAAGCCGATAAACCTCCTCACCTTTGGAATTTATGATTAAAACTGTCGGCATTCCAATAACATTAAATTTCCTACGTAATTCTTCATTCGCATCGTTCATCTGTGTCATATCGACTTTGTATGAAGTATAACCCTCCAATTCCTTTATTACTCTCGGATCAGAAAAAGTGAGAGCGTCCAGTTCTTTACAGGGAATGCACCAGTCAGCGTAGAAATCAATCAGCATACTTTCATTATTCTTAAGAGATTGTTCGTAGGATGCAATACTGAATTGCTGCCAATCCGGAGAAAGTTTTTCCGATGGAACTAAAGCCCAGATTGAAATTGCGAGTACAATTACAGAGAAAACAGTTTTGAATATTCTGAATCCCTTAATTTGATTTGCTTTTTTATCGACGAATAAAAGTATTATCGCAGCAATGATTCCAAAGATCGGAAGTGAATAGCCCTGAATTGATTTTGGTAATATAGGATCGATAAAAAAGAATGCCATAGCCAGAAGAAGGAATCCGAAGATATGTTTAACTCCTTCCATCCAGTCGCCGGCTCGGGGAAGTTTCTTTATCTTTCCGCTGAACAATGCCAACAGTAAATACGGGAATCCGAGTCCGAGCGCAAGGACAAAAAACATCAGGAATCCATAGAACGGATCACCTTTTGCGGCTACATATGTTACTAAACCGAGAACAAACGGTCCGATGCAGGGGGCTGCAACAATCCCCATAGTAAGTCCCATAAAGAATGCGCCCATTACACCGCCTTTAGCACCCCCGGCTTTCATAACTAGTTTATCCGGAAATTTAAATTCATAAACACCGAACTGGCTTAACGCGAGTACAATAAAGAGAAGCGCAATACCGGCAATAACAAACGGATTCTGAAGCAATGTTCCAAATACTGCGCCGCTTAGAGAAGTTATTACGCCTATTACAGAATAGGTTAGAGCCATTCCGAGGACGTAGAGAATTCCGAGCAGAAAAAGACGGCTCGTTTTACCTTCTGCCTGTCCGCCGAAGTAACCAATGGTGATTGGAATTAAAGGGTAAACACAAGGAGTAAGATTGAGAGCTAATCCGCCGAGGAAAACAAAAATTAAGCTGAGCAATATTCCGCTCGATTCTAGTGTTGAGGTGAGAGAATCCTCATCCGGTTTTACCGCTTCCTGTGGCAGAATAGTTTCTTCCACTTTTTGAGTAACCGGAGTTTCAATAGTCTGTTTAGGTTCTTCTGTCTGATCAATTACTTTGGTTTCAGGTTGTGCTGCATCGGCTGCAGCCAGAATCTCGAGTTCCAGATTCGCAGTTACAGAAGTTGGAGGAAGACAGGACTGGTCGTTGCATGCCTGGTAATTGAGTTTAACTTCTACGTTCTGATTGCCGGGAGCGGCAGATTTATCCACGGCAAGCGTAAGTTCGAATTTCACGTCGCCTTCATATACAGAGACCGGAGTATCAGAGAAAGAAAGAGTAATATCATGTGCCTTAGGATATTTTACGCTGGTTAATTTTATTCCATTCCCTTTTACGGCAACTACACTCGGTATCAGGAACTCGTCGTTCGGTTTGTTGGAATTGATATGCCAGGTGTTAGCGATCTTAGCATTCAATAAAACTTTAAACTCTGAACCAGCCTCTACCTTAAAAATATTTCTATTTAGACTAAGATTAACAACCTGAGGCTGAGCTAATACTGGATTGAGCAAGTATATTAAAAAAGAAGAAATTAAAAAGAAATATTTCATTAATTACCTCAAAAAAATAATTATTGTTGTTATAAGATAGATTATTTCTGATAAACCACTATTTATCAAAACAAATTCATCATTATTGTAAAATAAAATTAAGGATTATAAATAAATTATTAACCATTGTTCCAAATAAATCGAATAAATATTTGTTAATCTATGTTTGCATCTTATTCTAAATATGAATACTCGACCACAATTGTAAATAGAAAACTTTAAAATAAAAAACCCTTCAACGAAGAAGGGTTAAAATAAAAATCCTGGCAGCTACCTACTCTCCCACACACCTGCGCATGCAGTACCATCGGCGTATAAGGGCTTAACTTCTCTGTTCGGAATGGGAAGAGGTGTTTCCCCTTAGCAATAGCCACCAGAAAACTTTTTCCGCAAAGCGGAAACTGATCTTTTAAAAAATAAATGAAAGATTGAAAGAACTGAGTTCATATTAGCAACTATCTTGAAACAAAATTAAATGGCTAAGTCGCACGACTTATTAGTACTGCTCGGCTGAATTCCTCACGGAACTTGCACCTGCAGCCTATCAACCTTGTAATCTCCAAGGAGTCTTTAGTTACTTACGTAAGGGATACCTAATCTTGAAGTGTGCTTCGCACTTAGATGCTTTCAGCGCTTATCACGTCCGCACATAGCTACCCAACGATGCCGCTGGCGCGACAATTGGTACACTAGAGGTGCGTTCACTTCGGTCCTCTCGTACTAGAAGCGACTCTTCTCAAGTATCCTGCGCCCGCATAGGATAGGGACCGAACTGTCTCACGACGTTCTGAACCCAGTTCACGTACCGCTTTAATTGGCGAACAGCCAAACCCTTGGGACCTTCTTCAGCCCCAGGATGCGATGAACCGACATCGAGGTGCCAAACCTTGCCGTCGATATGAACTCTTGGGCAAGATCAGCCTGTTATCCCCGGCGTACCTTTTATCCTTTGAGCGACGGCACTTCCACTTGCTACCGCCGGATCACTAAGTCCTGGTTTCCCATCTGCTCGACCTGTATGTCTCGCAGTTAAGCTCCCTTATGCCTTTGCACTCGACGCATGATTACCAACCATGCTGAGGGAACCATTGAGAGCCTCCGTTACATTTTGGGAGGCGACCGCCCCAGTCAAACTACCCGCCTAACACTGTTCCTGACCCGGATTCACGGGTCTAGGTTAGAATCCAAATAAGACAAGGGTGGTATTTCACCGATGACTCCACCGAAGCTAGCGCCCCGGCTTCAAAGTCTCCCACCTATGCTACACATGCCTTACCCGAACCCAATGTTAGGGTGCAGTAAAGGTGCACGGGGTCTTTCCGTCCATATGCGGGTAACCGGCGTCTTCACCGGTACCACAATTTCACCGAGCCCGTGGTTGAGACAGTGCCCAAATCGTTACACCATTCGTGCAGGTCGGAACTTACCCGACAAGGAATTTCGCTACCTTAGGACCGTTATAGTTACGGCCGCCGTTTACTGGGGCTTCGGTTCAAAGCTTCGCTTGCGCTAACCTCTTCCCTTAACCTTCCAGCACCGGGCAGGTGTCAGTCCCTATACATCGTCTGAATTGACTTAGCAGAGACATGTGTTTTTGTTAAACAGTCGCTTGGGCCATTTCACTGCGGCCTCGTTCAGCTTAATTTGTACAATCTCACCTAATAGAGGCACCCCTTCTTGCTAACTTACGGGGTTAATTTGCCGAGTTCCTTAACCACGGCTCACTCGAGCGCCTTAGAATACTCATCCCATCTACCTGTGTCGGTTTGCGGTACGGGCTGACATAAATCTCCTATACGAAGTTTTTCTCGGCAGTCTGATTAGGATCAGTTTGTGGGCAAGCCCTCCCGTTCGCACCTCGGTCTTAAAGAAGAGCGGATTTGCCTACTCTTCAAACCTACATGCTTAGACCACCTAATCCAACAGGTGGCTGATCTTTCACTTCTGCGTCACTCCTTATAGTCAAACGATTTATACCAGGTACAGGAATTTTTGCCTGTTTACCATCGCCTACGCCTTTCAGCCTCGGCTTAGGACCCGACTAACCCTGAGATGACTAACATTGCTCAGGAAACCTTAGATTTTCGGCGTGAAGATTTTTCATCTTCATTATCGTTACTTATGCCTACATTTGCGTTTCCATTCGCTCCAGCATAGCTCACGCTACACCTTCGATGCAAATGGAATGCTCCTCTACCGATCGGCAAAGCCGATCTCATAACTTCGGCAAGTAGTTTAAGTCCCGGAAATTGTCGACGCTAAGTCGCTTGACTAGTGAGCTATTACGCACTCTTTAAATGAATGGCTGCTTCTAAGCCAACATCCTAGTTGTCTGAGCAACTTAACATCCTTTATCTGTTAACTACTATTTTGGGGCCTTAGTTGATGATCTGGGTTGTTTCCCTTTTGGCAACGAAGCTTATCCCCCGCTGCCTGACTCCCGAGAAACATATGACCGGAATTCGGAGTTTGTCTGGGTTTGGTACCGTTGTGACAGCCCTAGCCCAATCAGTGCTCTACCTCCGGCATACTTTATACTCGAGGCTAGCCCTAAAGCTATTTCGAGGAGTACGAGCTATCACCGAGTTTGATTGGTCTTTCGCTCCTACCCTTACCTCATCCAAGCGGTTTTCAACCCACATTAGTTCGGACCTCCATGAGGTTTTACCCTCACTTCATCCTGGACAAGGGTAGATCACCCGGTTTCGCGTCTAGCGCCTGTTACTTAAACGCCCTATTCAGACTCGCTTTCGCTACGGCTTCCCCCGTAACGGGGTTAACCTTGCAACAGACGACTAACTCGTAGGCTCATTATCCAGAAGGCACGCTGTCATCCCGCAAGCGGGACTCCAACTGCTTGTAAGCATACGGTTTCAGGTACTATTTCACTCTCCTGTTAGGAGTTCTTTTCACCTTTCCCTCACGGTACTTATGCGCTATCGGTCACAAAGGAGTATTTAGCCTTAGCAGATGGTTCTGCTAGATTCACACAGACTTCCACTTATTCCGTGCTACTTGGGATTGTTATCCAAGAAGTTATATTGTTTTCATCTACGGGACTATCACCCTTTCTAGTTGAACTTTCCAGAACATTCGACTAACAATATAATTTTTGACTTCTCGACTTATTCGTAATTCAGTCCGATAACACCCCACAACACCGCTAACACAACAGTTACGTCTTTTAACATGTTAAACGGTTTAGGCTTATTCCATTTCGCTCGCCACTACTCAGGAAATCACTTTTGTTTTCTCTTCCACTGGGTACTGAGATGTTTCACTTCCCCAGGTTGACTCTTCTTATCCTATGAATTCAGATAAGAGTTTCTCGACATTACTCGAGAAGGGTTGCCCCATTCGGAAATCCACGGGTATTAGGTTGCTTCCACCTCACCGTGGCGTATCGCCGGTAACCGCGTCCTTCATCGCCTCTTTGTGCCAAGGCATCCACCGTATGCCCTTAGTAACTTAGCCAAAATCTTTATCACAAGATAGATGCTATTGTTTTTTTTGTTTATGGACTCAGTGTAAGTAAATATTTACCTACAACTCTTTCAATCTTTCAAAGAACAAAATAATTGTGGAGCTAATCGGGATCGAACCGATAACCTCCGCCTTGCAAGGGCGGCGCTCTCCCAATTGAGCTATAGCCCCAAAACAAAATATTGTTTGGGGTCGGTTAAAAAATTTTAAAGCAACACAACCCAACACAGTGGGCCTGAGTAGAATTGAACTACTGACCTCACGCTTATCAGGCGTGCGCTCTAACCATCTGAGCTACAGGCCCGTGATATAATCACAGCAGCCTAAGCTGCTCAGTAAAAATAAAAGAGTGAGTAATAAAGAGATTAAAAAGTAGTTACCGATTACTCTTTAGAAAGGAGGTGATCCAGCCGCACCTTCCGGTACGGCTACCTTGTTACGACTTAGCCCCAGTCACCGGTTTTACCTTAGGCAGCTCTCCCCTTGCGGTTGAGTCACTGACTTCGGGTACCCCCGGCTTCCATGGCTTGACGGGCGGTGTGTACAAGGCCCGGGAACGTATTCACCGCGCCGTGCTGATGCGCGATTACTAGCAATTCCAGCTTCATGGAGTCGGGTTGCAGACTCCAATCCGAACTGAGGATGCCTTTTAGGGATTGGCTCCACCTTGCGGTTTAGCTACCCGTTGTAGCACCCATTGTAGCACGTGTGTAGCCCTAGACGTAAGGGCCATGCTGACTTGACGTCATCCCCACCTTCCTCACTACTTGCGTAGGCAGTCCCATTAGAGTGCCCAGCATAACCTGATGGCAACTAATGGTAGGGGTTGCGCTCGTTGCGAGACTTAACCCAACACCTCACGGCACGAGCTGACGACAGCCATGCAGCACCTGTACAAGCGCCATTGCTGGAGGAGTACTTTCATACCCTGTCGCTTGCCTTTCAAGCCTAGGTAAGGTTCTTCGCGTTGCATCGAATTAAACCACATGCTCCACTGCTTGTGCGGGCCCCCGTCAATTCCTTTGAGTTTCAACCTTGCGATCGTACTCCCCAGGTGGAATACTTAATGCGTTAGCTGCGGCACTGACCCCTAATGAGGCCAACACCTAGTATTCATCGTTTACAGCGTGGACTACCAGGGTATCTAATCCTGTTTGCTCCCCACGCTTTCGCGCCTCAGCGTCAGTTACGGACCAAGTAGCCGCCTTCGCCACTGGTGTTCTTCCAGATATCTACGTATTTCACCACTACACCTGGAATTCCGCTACTCTCTTCCGAACTCAAGATTTGCAGTATCAAAGGCAGTTTCCCGGTTAAGCCGGGAGATTTCACCCTTGACTAACAAATCCGCCTACGCGCCCTTTACACCCAGTAAATCCGGACAACGCTCGCCCCCTACGTATTACCGCGGCTGCTGGCACGTAGTTAGCCGGGGCTTCTTCTAAGGGTACAGTCAAGTTCCGATGTTATCGAAATTTTTCGTCCCCTTCAAAAGGAGTTTACAACCTTACGGCATTCATCCTCCACGCGGCGTTGCTGGGTCAGACTTTCGTCCATTGCCCAATATTCCTCACTGCTGCCTCCCGTAGGAGTCTGGACCGTGTCTCAGTTCCAGTGTGGCTGATCATCCTCTCAGACCAGCTACCGATTGTAGCCTTGGTAGGCAATTACCCTGCCAACTAGCTAATCGGATGCAAGCTCATCCATAGGCGTTTCAAGAACTTTAACAACATCATCATGTGATGCCGCTGCATTATACGGTATTATCCCGTCTTTCGACGAGTTATTCCGAACCCATGGGTAGATTACTTACATATTACTCACCCTTGCGCCACTTTACTAAGGATATTGCTACCCTTTTCTCGTAGACTTGCATGTGTTAGGCACGCCGCCAGCGTTCGTCCTGAGCCAGGATCAAACTCTCCGTTGTAAGTTTTGTAAGCTTTTGTAATCTCAAAGTTAAACTACTAAAGAATTTCTTTAGTTACTCACTCTGTCAAAGAACTTTTATAATAGCGGACGAGAAAATTAATGCTTAATTTTTTATTTGTCAAGTATATTATTAAAAAATCAAGAATAAGGAGCTTCTCGAGGCAATATTTCAAAGGTTTCTAAAAAACACGGTTTGAAATATAAGTACTCGGTTTTATATTTCCAAATATTTTTTTAATTAAATAAATATTTTTTTGTCTAGGGGGAACTTAAAAAATTGTTCTGTGTTTAATTTATTACAAATTTAAGAGAGGATGAAAATGGAAAAGAATATTAAAAACACCCCACTAGTAAATCCTTTATCTGATTTAATATCAGACGATATATATTCACTATTGCAGACAAGGGGACTAATTAACGAAAAATCAGTAAGGGATTATACTATCAGGAAAAAATTCCAAGAACTAAAGACACAAAATATTCCGGCAAGTGAAGCAATAGAACGGATCCGTAACGATTATCCTTATCTTCAATTTGATACAATTAGGAAAATCGTTTATCAATTAAATAAATGAAAAGTCTTGACAAAAGCAGAAAGGAAAATTATATTTCAGCTGTATGCTTTCAGAATTAATAATTTTGGAGGCATCGTAAGCCCAGTGTCTCCCCCCAACACTGGGCTTTTTTTCTTAAATTTATAGAAGATAAAAAAATGACAAAGAAAAAAAGTTTTTCAAAAGAGAACAAAATCAAAACTTCCCCCTTTAAAGATTACTGGCTTAAATATAATTTTTATCTTTTATACCTATCGCTGGGTATTTTGATTTTGGGATTCTATCTTATGTCAGTTGGTAATTGGGATAGTTTTATTTCTCTTTCTGTTTCACCAATTATAGTAATTATAGCATATGTATTATTACTTCCAGCTGTAATCCTTCTGAAATTCAAAACAAAACAAAAGGATACTGGTGTTTCTAGCAAAAGTTAAAGGCAACATAATATCTACACAAAAAAACAAATTTTTGTTGGGGCATAAATTACTTTTAACCCAACCGGTGGATTTTAAAGGAAAATTTACCGGGAACAAAGATGTAATAGCAATTGATTTGATTGATGCAGGAATTGGTGATACTGTAATTATATGCCAGGAGGGAGATGCAATACAACAGGTTCTTGGACATAAAAATGCACCAGTTAATACAATGATTATTGGAATTGTTGATAACATCGAAATCAATGAATAATTAATACAACTAGAAATTGACATCTAATAATTTAGAACGTCTTTCCTATCTCAAGTTTCTTCTAAGTATCGAAGGTATAGGCCCTCAAAAAATATTATCCATAGTATCCAAGTTTGATTCCATTGAAAAACTTATCGAAAGCCCCAAGGCAAACTTAAATTCAATTGAAGGAATCAATACCGTATTATCAAACCGAATAATAACCAGCAAGACTAATTTTAATAAAATAAAGGATGAAACTGAAAAGGAGATTTTCAATTTAGCTAAACACAATGCACGAATTATCAACTATTGGGACGAAGATTATCCAACACTATTAAAAGAAATTTTCTATCCACCAATATTGCTTTACTTTCTGGGAAGTGTAAAAAAAATAGACGAAAATGCTTTAGCTATTGTAGGGACAAGAATGCCAACCGTTTATGGTAAAAATCAGGCTGAAATATTTACCAGAGATCTTACTAATAAAAATCTGGTAATTGTAAGTGGCATGGCTCGCGGAATAGATTCAATAGTACATCAAACAGTACTTCGATCTGGGGGATATACTATTGCAGTAATTGGATCGGGAATAGATGTAATTTATCCTCCCGAGAATAAGAAACTTTTTCAGCAAATATCTGAACAAGGGTTGATTATTTCGGAATACTCTCTTGGTACAAAACCGGATGCTCAAAATTTTCCGAAAAGAAACAGAATAATTTCTGGTCTTTCATTAGGGACATTAATTATAGAAACGAGGATAAATGGAGGTGCGATGCAGACCGCTGCATATGCAATCGATCAGAACAGAGAAATATTTGCCATCCCCGGTAATATTAATAGTAAGCAAAGTGAAGGGCCAAACTCTTTAATTCAAAGAGGTGAGGCAAAATTAGTTCTATCTGCTGATGATATAATTGAAGAGTTAAAAACAAAACTTGATGTTAAAGAGTACAAAACACTTGATAAGCAACTTATAGAATTAAATTTATTCGAAGAAAAACTATTATCGGTTCTAAAGGACGAACCCAAACATATTGATGAATTATCGAAGATTACTTCCATGCCGGTTCCCGATTGTCTGGTGAATTTATTAATGATGGAATTTAAAGGGATTGTGAAGCAATTACCCGGCAAGGTTTTTACACTTAATTAATACTTTTTCTTTTCACGCCAAAGATTTTTCAATCTATCCTTTATTCCTTTTTCATTCCCACTTTCTGAAGGGAAATAATATTGTTTGTTTTTCAGTTCCAATGGTAAATAATCTTCCTCAATAAAATTATTCGGGAAGTTATGCGGATATTTATAATTATTTCCATAACCCAGATCCTTCATCAATTTAGTAGGCGCATTACGTAAGTGTGAAGGGACCGGAAACAATTGTTGATTTTTTACATCGCCTAATGCGGCATCAATTGCAATGTAAGAACTGTTGCTTTTAGGAGACGATGCAAGGTAGGTTGCACATTGCGAGAGAATGATTCTTGATTCAGGCATTCCAATTTTTTCAACTGAACTAAACACTGCATTGGCAAGTACAAGCGCATTGGGTGATGCATTGCCAATATCTTCCGATGCAAGAATAATCATTCTTCTTGCAATGAAAAGCGGATCCTCACCGCCTTCTAACATTCTAGCTAACCAGTAAACAGCAGCATCCGGATCCGAGCCGCGAATACTTTTTATAAATGCTGAGATTAAATTGTAATGTTCTTCGCCGGACTTATCATATAGAATATTTTTCTTTTGAATAGTCTCTTCAATTATTTCGCGTGTTATAACTATTCTTTCGTCGGCAATTTCACTCACAACAGCAGCTTCGAGAACATTGAGTAGAATTCTGGCATCTCCGCCGGATATATAAATGAGATAATCCGCATCATCAATTGTAATATTAAGTGTTTTTAAAAATTCATCTTCTGTTAATGCATAATTCAAAATTTCCAAGAGATCAGATTTACTAAGTTCTTCAAGGACAAAAATACGAACACGGGACCGTAAGGCCGGAATTACTTCGAATGAAGGATTTTCAGTAGTTGCCCCAATTAAAATAATTTCACCCTTTTCAACAGATGATAATAATCCATCCTGTTGAGCTTTGTTGAAACGATGAATTTCATCAATAAATATAATCGTTCTTTTATTGTACTGTAAATTTTCAGCACCTATTTCAATAAGTTCCCTTAATTCTTTAATTCCCGATGAGACGGCATTGATCTGAAAAAATTCCGATTGAGTTGTTTCTGCAATAATTCTTGCCAATGTAGTTTTACCAGTTCCGGGTGGGCCCCAGAATATTAACGAACTTAGAGATTGATTTTCGATCATCTTTCTAAGTGGCTTTCCATCACCAACTAATTTTTTCTGCCCAAAAAATTGATCTAAACTTTTTGGGCGAATTCTTTCTGCTAATGGTGTTATCGGTATTTCAATTTTGTTTTTCAAAATATTAATTCAATTTTCTTCGATTTTTAAAACACGTTCGTTTGGGCGCATCATATGAAATTTTTCCCGCGCTACTTTTTCAATCTTTTCTTTACTCTTGTTTAATGAATCAATCTCCATCTCGAGGGAATTTATTTTATCCTCTGCATTTTTTATCTGAGCGTTTAGATTATTGAGCCCCTGACGAAGACTTATAAATTTAATGATGCCATTCTGATTAAATACAAGGAAAGCAAGAATTCCAAGAATTACAAAAAACCATAGAAACCGGAAAAGAATTTTTTTATTTATACTAAACATCAAAGTTCATTCTGGATAATTTTATTGATTAGATCTTCAAAAGAAATTCCGGCGGCTGCCGCCATTTTAGGAACAAGACTTAAATTTGTCATCCCAGGTAGAGTATTAACCTCGAGACAATATGATTTATAATCTTTAGTAAGCCGGAAATCGATTCTGGCATAACTTGCGCACCCAAGAGAATTGAAAGCAAGCAAAGCTTGATGCTGCAGATGCTCTGCAACTTTAGGTGGTATAACTGCCGGGACAATATACTCTGTTTTACCTGAAGTATATTTATGTTCATAATCATAGAATCCATCAATCGGTTTAATTTCTAGAACAGGAAGAGCTTGTTTACCTAAAACTGCTACTGTAAGTTCTCTACCTATAATATATTCTTCTACCAATACTGTTGAAGCAAATTCGAAAGCTTTCTTAACTGCCAACTCAAGTTCAATTTCACCCCTACAGATTGTTAAGCCAATTGTGGAGCCCTGATCATTAGGTTTAATAACACAGGGATAACCGAAGAACTTTTTGATCTTTTCTCTTATCAAAGGAAAATCAATTTCATTTTTATTAATGAGAAACCATTTTGGTGTTGTTACATCAAAATGCTGAAACATTATTTTGGACATACATTTATTCATTGCCAGTGCACTTGCCAAAACTTTAGAACCGGTATATTTAATACCTCTCATTTCTAAAAGTGATTGTAAGGTTCCGTCTTCACTCCACTTACCGTGCAAACCAATAAATACAAGGTCAATGCCGTCGAGCATTGTTGAATTTACAGCTTCTAACTGGTTACGATTTGAAATTTCCGAATAATCTTTCTCTTCAAAAAATTTATATTCTTCCTTTGGTTGAATCAACCCGTATGCCGGATCGATAACTTTAACTTTATAACCAAGATCGTATAAAGCTTTTAAAATTGATTTACCAGATGCTTTTGAGACTTCCCTTTCAGGTGAAGTACCTCCAACTAATAATACAACATTAATTTTCGAATTAGTCATTTGGTTACCATTATTAACTTGATTAGTTAAATTAAATATTTTTTTTATTCGCTCTAATTCCATAGACTTTTTCTGCAATAGAGTAGAGTTGTTTTAATTTATTTGATGAGATAATTTTTTCTTTGCCAATAATCCGGGTCATTATTAATGTATGAGCAGCGTGTTCTAATTTTTCCATTCGGAAGTATGCTTCTTTAATATTCTTTCCGAAAGTAACAGCGCCGTGATTCTCTAAAAGTAATGCCCAGGCAAATTTAATATAAGGTAATATAGAATTTGCCAGTTGACCTGTTGAAGGTGTTACATATTTACAAAGGTGAACAGGACCTAGTGAAAGAATTACTTCCGGAAAAACAGGATTTGTCATTCCTTCACCTGCCGTAGCTAAAGCGGTAGCATGAACAGGATGACAATGGATAACAGAATTAATATCCTCCCTTTTTTGATAGGCAAGTAAATGTAATTTCGATTCTGTGGAAATCTTACCTGTTCCTTTTAATAGCATCCCTTTATAATCAATCTCCAGTAAATCTTTTTCGGATATTTCTCCTTTACATTTTCCGGAAGGTGTAATTAATATAGTTTTTCTATTTGTTCGTACAGATAAATTTCCATCATATGCAGATACAAATCCTTTTGCATAAACTTTATGACAAGCTTCAACTAAATCCGATCTTAGCGACATTGTTTTTCAATCTCTTCAATAATTCGCATTGCTTTTAATGCATCATCGCCGGGCACTAAAGTCTGTTGATTTTTAAGAACCGTCCTCTGCAAGGATTTAATCATGTAAGAAACCTTATTTGCTCTTTTACGGAATGCTTTTTTAGCTTCACCCTGAAGGTTAATTATCAACTTTGCGGAGACATTCTTCTTACCGACAAAATTATCAATACTAATAATACCCTTATGACCAAGAATTTCAATACGGTTAAATGACTTATTGGAATTATAAGAAACATTGAAATATCCGTAACCACCCTTTTCAAATCTAACAACAGCCGAAGCGAAATCTTCAACTTCGCTTTTATAAACGATATTATCTATAAATCCTTTTGTATCGGTAATTTCTCCACCAAATAATCTAAGCATATCGATCATATGTGAACCGAGATCTCTCAAAGCACCACCTCCGCTCAAATCCTTTTTGAATCTAAAATTATCATTTGGAGGATAATCAATATTAAATGAGCCGGAGACGGAAACAATTTTACCTATTATTCCATTATCAACAAGTTCTTTGGATTTAAGTACAAGAGGATGAAAACGGTGTGTAAAATTAACCGAGAAGCTAACATTATTTTCTTTACATGTTTCAATCATTTCCTGAATTTGATTTGAATTCATGGCAACAGGTTTTTCGCAGACTACATGTTTACCGGCTTTAGCAGATTCAATAACCTGTTCATAATGATTTACATTCGCACCGGCGATATACACAATATCGAAATCACCCTTAATAAATTCCTGAAAGTTATTAGAATACTTTTGTGCACCGAATTTTCCGGCAATAAATTCTGCGCGCTTTATATCATGACTAAAGACCGAAATGAGTTTACTTCTTTGAACTAACGATAGGACCGGCAGAAATGAAGTTTCTACATAATTACCGCAGCCGGCTACTCCCCATTTTAATTTACGAGGCAATGCTGCTTTCATAATCAATTTACTGGGCGAGGTTATAATCATTTTATAATCCTAATTTTTTCATTAACATTTTAATCGGTTTAGAATTCTGCATCACGTAAAAATGAATTGCCGGGACATTTTTATTTAACAGATCTTCTACCTGTTTAAAAGTCCATTCAACTCCAATCTCCATTGCATGTTCCGGTTTAGCTTTATTAAGTTCTTCAACAAGCTCCGATGGTATATCGATATAAAAATTCTTCGGTATTGTATGAGCATGCGATCTTGATGTAATTATTTTTAATCCCGGAATTATCGGAACATCAATTCCGCCTTTCCGGCAGTTATCAACATATTCATAATAAAATTTGTTGTCATAAAACATCTGCGTAACAATATAGGAAGCACCGGCTTCAATTTTAGCTTTTGTATATCTTATATCCGTCTGAAGGTTTGGAGACTCAAAATGTTTTTCAGGGTATCCGCTTGTACCGATGCAAAAATTCATTGGATAAGCATCCAGCAATCCGTCTTCTAAATATCTCCCGTTATTTAAATCAGCAACCTGTTTTATTAAATCGACACCATACTCATTAATGCTACGTCCGTATTTAAGAGGTTTGTGAAAACCGCTTTCATCACCTCTTATTGCAAGAACATTATCAATCCCCAGATAATGGATTTCGATTAAAAAATCCTCTGTTTCCTCGCGGGTAAATCCATAACAAAGTACATGTGGAACAGCATCGATATTGTATTTGTTCTGGATCAACGCACAGATACCTAAAGTACCGGGGCGTTTTCTTTTTACTTTCATCTTCATATCGCCGCCCTTTGTTTCTTCATAAACTACTTCTGCGGCGTGGCTGGTTATATCAATGAAAGGAGGATTGTATTTTACAATATCATCTAATACAGAGAGAAGTTGTTTTATATCTCCTCCGCGTTTTGGAGGAATGATTTCAAAACTTATTAATGTTTCTTTCGATTTATCTAAATGTTCTGTTACTTTCATATTCCATAATTATTTTGTGAACTAATTTAACACATTGCTAATTAAACTTCTTTAAGTATTACCATGGAATTAAATTCAAGGTATGCCTGGAAGAGTTTACAAATTCTTTCTCGTTAAGAGGAATTTTAACATACTCACCTTTAAGCCACTTTTTAGTCATGTCCTTATAATGAGGATTAAGAAAGTGCCCGGCTTGACCGGCTGGTAAAATCATATAAAAATATTCTGGATCACCAAAATCATATATATACCGCATTGATGGACCAAGTATATTCTGGTAAGGTTCGGATCGGTGAGGTTTTTTTAAGTCCCTTTCCTTCTCATAAATCTCGTGGAAAGAATATTCGGTATTAAATACTGTTGTGCCATCACCACCAATTTCGAATGGACCGATATTTATTAACTTATCTAAAAGAGATGAAGCACCGGAAAATGTATGCTTGAATCTCACTTTATGAATTTTTCCCCATTGCCATGTGGAAATTTCTTCTCCAAATTTTTCTTCAAGTTCTGTTAAAGCATCCACCAGACTTTTTCTTATAATATCATCCCGTGTTTCAACTTGAGGAGTATTAACGTCATCCAAAAATGAAGAGGAATTTTCTTTTAAGTATTTTGAGATTATCCGATACGGGATATTGGCAAGAAAAACATATTCCTTTAATAAATCTTCTCCAAGTTCATCTTCAAAAATATTTTTAATAAGATGATGATAAAAATGAAGGTAAATTGTTGGTACCTGACTTGAGGCAGACATTTCAAAATTCCAATTATCCAATAATTCTATTGCGGTTCTCAGATTTCTATCGTTTACTTTAACATCGTTGAATGCATTCAGAATATACGGTACAATTTCTTTTGCATATGTTGAAAAGAAATCCATCTGGTAATTTTTAAAGTCTTCCTTTGAGTGGAATTTCTTCGACTTCAACAGTTCGGTTATTCTTTCAATCCTTGATGGCGGTTCCCAAACATTTGATATATGATAGCGGAAATTGCTGACCGTTTTGTTATTTGCAGTTGCAATAAAATTTTGTTGTGGATTAAAAAACTTAGGCATTTCGTCGTATGGAACGAAACCTTTCCAATCATTGGCCTCTGTTGAACCGTCATAAATTAAAGTTGGACTTGTATTAGTCCGTAATGGTAACCGTGCAGCACAAACATATCCGATGTTTCCAGATTTATCAGCATAGATAAAATTTTGACCGGGAGCGGTGAAATAACGTAAAGCTTCTTTGAAGTCATTCCAGTTTTTAGCTTTGTTTAATGAAATCGCCGCATACATTTCATCACTGGATTCAAATGCTGTCCATCGCATACTAATTGTTGAATTTACTTTACCACCTTCGGGATAAAGAATATTGAATGCATGAACATCAGAAATAATTGGTCCGCGGTGCGTTTTTCTAATTGTAAATTTGTAATAAGATGAGTCCTTAACCGCAAATGAATCCCTAATAGAAATAAAATCCCGTAATTGATTATTCACAAAATATTTTTGACCGCTCGAATCAATTTTTTCTATATAAAAATCTGAATCATCAGCCATAACATTTGTCACTGCCCATGCAATGTTTTCATTTTTACCTATAACGACTGCAGGTAATCCGGGGATTGTAAATCCTTCGGTATTCCATTCATTACTTCTTAAAACTGCAAAGTACCATTTACCCGGCAGAGTAAAACCTAAATGAGGATCATTGGCTATAATCGGTTTATTAGATTTAGAGATGTTACCATTTATTACCCAATTATTAGATCCAATGTGTGTACCTGTTGTACCCATAAATTCCCTGAATTGCCTATCGATATTGATCAGCTCATTTCCGATATGTGCATAAGTTGAGATTTCTTTTGGAATAATTGTCGGTGCATTTTCAGGGTAATCCGGTAAAAGCTCTTTGGCTTTATCAACGCCTACTTTCTGAATTAGATTTGAAAATGTAATATCGCTCCACCAGCTTATATTTAATTCCCATGCCATTAATTTGGCAATAAGAAGACTGTGTTCCGGTTTCCACGGATACGGGTCGTAACCAAGTACATCAAACTCAATTGGATATTTCCCTTTTGAATTTTCAATGAAGCTATTTACTCCCTTTGAATATGCTTTTAGAATTTTTTGTGAAAGAGGATTCAGTTTTGGATAAGCTGATTCAACGATTTTATACAATCCTAGTGTCCGGAACATTTTATCGAAAGGAATAGTTTTACTGCCAAATACTTCGCTTAATTTTCCTTCGCCGGCTCTGCGTGCTAAATCCATCTGGAATAATCTTTCCTGTGCATGGACATATCCAAGAGCGAAAGCTAAATCTTCATCGTTGCTTGCAGAAATTAAGGGGACTGCAAAAGAATCCCGGTAAACATTAACTTCAGAAATTAGTCCTGGTAATTTAACTTTACCATCATAATCTGGTAATGATTTATTTAATATAATATAGGAGATTATGAATATTACGACTGCTATAATAAATAGCGAACCAATTATGCCAAATAGAATCTTTTTCCAACTTTTCATTTAACCCCGATTGAATTACTTATTTAAAATAATGAAATATTATTTGACGAATAAAAAAATATTTGATAAATAACCAAAGGTTTTTTCATTTTCTTGCCAATGGAGTGATCATGAATGAAATTTATTTCTTATTAATACTTGGTTCTGTAATTACTATTCTAATATTGATCTGGTTAACCTATAAAAAAATTACAGGCGAATCTCAGATTAATATTAAAGACGAACTCAGCAGAGTTGATAAATCTTTTAGAGATGAACTATCGCGCAACAGAGATGAAATTTCTAAAGTTGGTAAAGCGCAGCGCGAAGAATTGAGCAATGCAATTAAATTGTTCGGCGATCAACTTTTTGATCAGCTATCAAAACTTATACAGACCAACGAACAAAAGTTTGATAAATTACAAAACCGGGTTGAATCGCAGCTTAAAGAAATCCAGGAGAACAACTCTAAAAAGCTTGAGGAAATGCGTCATACAGTCGATGAAAAACTCCATAGCACACTGGAAAAGCGGCTGGGTGAATCTTTCAAACTTGTTAGTGAAAGATTGGAACAGGTTTATAAAGGTCTTGGTGATATGCAGGAATTAGCTCGCGGTGTTGGAGATCTTAAAAATGTTCTTGCCAATGTTAAAACCCGCGGAGGCTGGGGCGAAATTCAACTTGAAAATTTAATTGAACAGATTCTTACACGCGATCAATATGAAAAAAATGTATCTACTAAAAAAGGAAGTAACGATAAGGTTGAAATTGCTATTAAACTACCGGGACGGAATTTAAGTAAAAATGATATTGTATGGCTCCCTATCGATGCAAAATTTCCTGTTGAAGATTATCAGCGTTTACTGGAAGCACAGGAAAGCAGCAATGTAACATTGATTAATGAAGCACAAAAAGGAATAGAGACACGAATTAAAAATGAAGCCAAGAAAATTGCAGATAAGTATATCGATCCTCCACATACTACCGATTTTGCTATTATGTTTTTACCTATAGAAGGTTTATATGCTGAAGTTTTACGCAGACCTGGAATTGCCGAGACACTTCAGCGTGAATACCGTGTTACTATAAGCGGACCAACTACGCTTACTGCCCTTTTAAATAGTCTGCAAATGGGTTTCAGAACTCTTGCTATAGAAAAAAGATCAAGCGAAGTCTGGAAAGTTCTCGGCTCGGTTAAAAATGAATTCGGTACTTTCGGAACTTTGCTCGAGAAAACACAAAAGAAATTACAAGAGGCAAGTAATACAATTGACGAAGCAGCAAAATCAACAAGAAAGATTGAAAAACATTTGAATAAAGTTCAGGAGCTACCTGCATCTGAACAAACCGAACTTCTACAATAAAAAAAGACGCTTATAAAAGCGTCTTTTAATTTACTTATACAAATTAATTAGCGGTAAGCTGGAATACCTGTAATTTCCTGTCCTGTTATTAATAGGTGAATATCGTGCGTTCCTTCATAAGTAATTACTGATTCCAGGTTCATCATGTGACGCATAATCGGGTAATCATTAGTTATTCCCATAGCGCCTAAAACCTGGCGGAGTTCTCTTGCAATATTTAAAGCCATTGCAACATTATTCCGTTTTGCCATGGAAATATGTGCAAACGTTGCTTTACCTTCATCTTTCAATACACCACATCTCCATACAAGTAACTGAGCTTTTGTAATTTCAGTTAGTGCTTCTGCTAATTTTTTCTGTTGAAGCTGAAATGCACCGACAGGTTTACCAAACTGCTTTCTTTCCAATGAATACCTTACAGCAGCGTCATAACAATCCATAGCTGCACCAATGGCTCCCCATGCTATTCCATATCTTGCAGAGCTTAAACACATTAGTGGTCCTTTAAGACCTTCAACATTTGGCAGAACATATTCCTTAGGAACTTTTACATTATCAAAAACAAGTTCGCCGGTTACACTCGCGCGCAAAGACCATTTACCATGTTGTTCAGGAGCCGAATAACCTTGCCAATCTTTTTCAACAATCATTCCTCTTACAATACCTTTTTCGTCCTTTGCCCAGACAATTGCAATATCTGCAATTGAAGAATTTGTAATCCACATCTTAGCCCCGTTCAGCAAATAATGATCGCCCATATCTTTTACTTTTGTTGCCATTCCTCCGGGATCAGAACCAAAGTCGGGTTCTGTCAATCCAAAACATCCGATAATTTCACCAGATGCAAGTTTTGGTAAATATTTTTTTTTCTGTTCTTCACTTCCAAAAGTAAAGATTGGATACATCACTAAAGAAGTTTGAACAGATGCAAAAGATCGAACACCTGAATCACCGCGTTCAAGTTCTTGCATTATCAGACCATAAGAAACATGATCTAAATCAGCACCACCATATTCTGAAGGAATGAATGGTCCGAAAGCACCAATTTCCGCCATCTCTTTAACAAGATGCATAGGAAATTTTGCCTTCTCTGCATATTCTTCAATAACCGGTTTTACTGAATTGTTTACCCATTCTCGAATCGTACTTCTAACCATCTTTTGTTCAACCGTAAACAGTTCGTCCATTAGATAATGATCGGGAGGATTAAATTGAATTGTACTTGACATAGTTAGTCCAATTTTGTTTAAAAATGCTTATAAATATTGATTAATAACAAAATGCATAAAAAATCTTCCGAAATATATCAAAGGTTTGGATTACTTTTTATAATTTTCGTAAAGCATTATAAAGAATAATAGATACACTTCATTTTTGAACGTTAAAAGCGGTTATTGAACAGAATAATTTATGAATAATGAAAAAAGAATCATCTTTACAGACAATTCTAAAATTGTAATTGAAGCATTAACCCGTGCCGGAGCCGATGTATTTATCGGTTATCCTATTACACCTGCAAATTTGCTTTATCAATATGCATCAAAACGTTTTCCAGTTTTTATGGCAGCACCAGATGAAATAACAACCCTTCAATGGATGGCGGGTTTTTCTGCTGTTGGAATAATTCCTGTTACCGCAACTTCCTTCCCCGGCTTTGCACTTATGATTGAAAGTATTAACATGGCGTATATGATGGAATTACCGATGGTGATAATTCTTGTTCAGAGATTAGGTCCCGCAACCGGAACTGCAACTACAGGAGCGCAAGGAGATTTATTACTATTAAACGGAATGATCTCAGGAGGGATGTCGGTTGCAACTTTTAATTTCTCCGATGAGCTCGATTGCTGGAATATTTCTGCTAAAGCTATAGAGTTCGCCGTTAAACATAGAACTCCAGTTGTAATCCTTACATCCAAAGAAGAAATGATGACAAAGAAAAGTATGGATATCAACCTGTTACCAGAAATTTCGAAGTATGAAAGAGAGTTTTATAATTCTGATGAAAATTATATATCCTACAAACCGGAGAAAAATCTTGTACCGGCATTTCTTCCGCTTGGTAATGAAAAACATCAGGTTAGAATAACTGCTTCTACTCATAACATGAGGGGAATAATTCAGAACAGCACAGTTGAGGCATTGAATAATTCCAAACGATTACATTTCAAGAATTTCAGAAATATAGAAGATTATACTTTTTACGAACTTGATGAGATGCCCGGTGCAGACACAATTATCATTTCTTACGGAATTACTTCCCATTCAGTTAAAGAAGCTGTAATCAATCTTAGGAACAACGGTAAGAAAATTTCTCATTTAATTGCTAAAACTCTCCTGCCCGTTCCACAAAAATATTATGAAATATTATCCAGCTACAAAACAATTATAGTAGCAGAAGAGAACTTAACCGGGCAGTATCAACAAATTCTCTTTGGTAGTAAACCGGATACTAACATTATCAGCATTACAGAGTTTGGTAAAATGATAAGTCCGGCAGCAATTATTAAACAGGTGAGCAATTATGTTTAGAAAATTCCTGGAAGAAGGAGAACTTCCGTACTGTAAAGGATGCGGACATTCATTAGTGGCAAATAATATCGATCTTGCATTGCAGAAGAACAACTATTCTCTTCTCGATCTTATTGTTGTTACTGATATCGGTTGTCATGGAATAATCGATAAATCATTTAAGACACATACAATCCACGGTTTACACGGCAGATCAGTTGCACTTGCTTCCGGTATATCAGCAGGACTGAATAACCCGAAGAAAAAAGTTATAGCACTTGTTGGAGACGGCGGTGCAACAATCGGTATGCAGCATATTATTGATGCGGCACATAATAATTTCGATATAACAGTTATTGTTCATAATAATATGCTTTATGGAATGACCGGTGGCCAGCCGAGTGAATTTACTCCTTACGGTTTTAAGACTACTACTACACCCGAAGGAATGAAAAGAGCAGGTTATGATATTTGCAGTATGGCAACAACAGCAGGAGCATCGTTTGTAAGCCGTGTTATTGGCACAACAGATTTTTCTGACGTCCTGGCAAAAGCATTTACAACAAAAGGATTCTCGCTGGTTGAGGTTATGGAAATTTGTCCGAGCTATGGTGTTAAAGCTAATCCCGGTATGAAATTAAAAAATACTGTAGAAGAAGCGGGACTCGAAATAAAAAACTTTGTTGATAAGGAATCAGATAGTTATCAAACTGAAATTAGTAATGATCTAAAAAGTTTATTTAATGATTACGATAAGATTCCTGTTAAATATAAGTCTGATATCAATTCGCCGGTAAATATTTTGATTAGCGGTTCAGCCGGAGAAGGGGTTCAATCGGCTGCAGAAATTTTTGCTAAAGCTGCTGTAAGTTCCGGATTAAACGTTTCTAAAAAAGGCAATTACCCGGTAACCGTTGGTGTGGGATTTTCATCATCAGATATTATCGTATCCCCCGATGATATTCTCTTTACAGGTACAAAAGACCCGGATGTTATTATAATTACTTCTAAGGACGGACTCGATTATTCATCTTCAACTATTAAGAGCTCTTCTAATGCAATTATTTTTTGCGATAGTAGTTTAACATTACCGGATAATAATTCAAAGGTAATTAAATTCGATTTCAGAAATAGAGTACAGGTTAAGAATGTTTCTTTATATGCGCTTTTATACTACCTGAACTATAGTAAGATCTTTCCGTTAGAAGCAATATTAGAAACACTTAAAAGTGATAAACTGATTGCCAAATTGGATCTTAACAAATTGCTCGATTTTTCGTTGAATTAATTTCTCCATTCACCGATAAATTTCCACCATTCACCGATTTTCCATTCATTTTTCAGAACTCATCCAATATCTTTGCGTCAGAATAATCAGAAATAACAAATTAGGAGGCAATCATGGCAATGCATAAAATCAAATCGTCTATTGTAATTGGTATAATGCTTGTCTTAATTGGATTTATTTTTCTATTAAGAAATTACGATGTTTTTTTATTCCCTATTGAATTCATTACATGGGAGTACTTCTTTATACTGTTCGGTATTCTATTATTTGTCCTATCCGATAATAAAACTGCAGGAATTATTTTTCTTGCTATCGGTTTATTTAATCTTGTTCCTGAATTATGGCCACTGATTTTTATTCTCATTGGCGCATATATACTTTTTAAAAGAAGAGGAAGCAGATCTTACTTTCATTACAAACACTTTGAAGGAGAAGAAAAGAATTCAAGCGAGAAAAAATCAAACGACTTTTTAGAAGATGTAAGCATTTTCGGTGGCGGGAACAAAACAATTAACACCGATAACTTTAATGGTGGAAGTGCAGTTTCAATTTTTGGCGGCTCGGAAATTAACTTACTTGGTTCTAAACTTGCCGAAGGTGAAAACACACTTGAAATTACCGCAATTTTTGGAGGAACTACACTTATTATTCCTTCTAACTGGAAAGTTGAAACGGATGTTCTTTCAATTTTTGGAGGATTCAGCGATAAACGAAGAAAAGATCCCAACATTGCATATGATTTGAACAGGGTACTTATTGTTAAGGGACTCTGTTTATTTGGCGGTGGAGAAATAAAAAATTAATTGAAAGGAGTTTACAATGAGAGTAAAATCTAAAGACTGGTTTGGTATTATTTTAATCGCAATAGGAATTTTATGGATTGCAGATAATTTTCTGTTCTTCGATTTCAATTTGCGAGAATTACTTTTTTCCTGGCATACAATATTTATTATTATCGGTTTAGTGTTATTAAGTAATTCACGCAACAGCACTATAGGAATAATCTTTATTGTAATTGGTGCATTTGGGATGCTCAATTCTTTTGCCCCATTTAATTTGCATTTTAGATTCAGGGATTACTGGCCTATACTTTTAATCATTATCGGTTTTTTAATCTTATCAAGGAAAAAAAATGTCCCGATTACCGTGCAGACTAAAGAAGAAACAAAGGATCAAACTGGGAACCAGGAATCCTATTACGGCGATACAATTGATGAATCGATGGTTTTCAATAGCTGTAATCGCTTAATCACTTCCGAAAATTTTAAGGGTGGAAGAATTTCGGCTGTCTTCGGATCGGTTAAATTGAACCTGTATAATGCAAAGTTAGCGGCTGGAGAAAATTACCTTGACCTTACATGTGTATTCGGCGGCTGCGAAATTATTGTACCAAAAAACTGGAAAGTGATTGTCAATGTCACTTCTGTATTCGGCGGATTTGATGACAAGAGATATTTGACATCTGATTCAAATTATATAGAAGGGGTACTAATTATTCAGGGCACCGTTTTATTCGGCGGTGGAGAAATATTAACTTATTAAAATTGGAAGACCATGGGAAATCCTTTTATTAAGAATATAAAAATATTTACCGTTTACATTTTGATCTGGGTCTTTATCAGTATCATACATAATATTGTTATTGTTTTTCTGTTAGATGTGAAGCTGGAACAGGCATTCACTGAAAGCATTGTATATAATACACTTTACTTTCTGCTTGGTATAAGTTTATGGTACACGGTAAGTTATAACACGCTCGAAAATTATACACCGGTAAAAATATTTATTAATCATTCGGCAGCCGCAGTAATTACATCTGCAATATGGGTTCTATCCGGTTATTATATTCTCATTAACATTTTTAATGATGATGCAAGCTACAAAACCTACTTGTTCAATTCCGGAATATGGCGCTTCATGATCGGTATTCTTTTCTATTCAATAACTGTTGCTGTGGATTATGTAATAATTTACTACAATAATTTCCGGCAGAAATTATTCAGGGAATCTGAACTGAACGCTCTGGTTAAAGAAGCTGAACTGAAATCTCTTAAATACCAGATTAATCCGCATTTCATTTTTAACAGCCTTAATTCAATAAGCTCACTTACGTTAAGCAATCCTGATAAGGCAAGGGAAATGACTATTAAACTTTCGTCATTTCTTAGAAGCACTCTTTCAAAAAATGAAAAACAAAAAAGTAAACTTGTTGAAGAAATATCTAATGCAAAGTTATATCTTGATATTGAAAAGGTCCGATTCTCGGATAAGTTTGAGTTTGTCGAAGAACTTGAATCCGAATGCAAGGATATGGAAATTCCGAGTATGATTTTACAGCCATTGTTCGAAAACGCAATTAAACATGGCGTATATGAGAGTCTTTTTAAGGTAGTGATTAAATTAAAATGTGGTCCGGAAAAGGAATATTTAAAAATCATTGTTGAAAATAATTACGATCCGGAATCAGTACCACGTAAAGGTGAAGGAATTGGAATTAAGAATATTCAGCAGAGAATGAAATTAATTTATAATCAGGATAATCTTGTAACTGTTGAAAAAAATAATGGTCTTTTCAAAGTAAACATTTTTATACCAAGGTAAAGATGGGACAAAGAATAAAAGCATTAATTATAGACGATGAAAAACTTGCCCGTGATATAGTTAAGACATATCTGGGCAAATATTCATCAATAGAAATAATTGGCGAATGCACAAACGGTTTTGATGCGGTTAAAATGATTAGCGAACAAGAACCGGATCTTATTTTCCTCGATATACAGATGCCCAAGTTAACCGGCTTCGAAATGCTGGAAATTATTGATAATCCACCGGTAATTATTTTCACTACTGCATTCGATCAATATGCAATTAAAGCTTTTGAAGTAAACGCAACGGATTATTTGTTAAAACCTTTTTCAGAAGATAGATTTGCCGATGCGATTAATAAAGCCGTTAAACAGATTGAAAATAAATCCGGGTTGGATAAAAAACTTGACGGTTTGTTAAAACATATCGAGAATAGAGAAGAATTTCTTGAAAGAGTTGTTATAAAATCCGGTCAGAAAATTTCTATAATTCCTGTTAATGAAATAAAATACATTGAAGCCCGGGATGATTATGTAATGATCTATTCCGATAAGGGAAATTTCCTTAAACAAAAAACAATGAAATATTTTGAAGAGAACATAGACCCGGCAGAATTTATAAGGATTCATCGTTCTTACATCGTAAATATTATGTATGTAAAACAGATCCAATTATTGGAAAAAGAAACATACAATGCATTATTACATGATAGTACAAAACTTCCGGTCAGTAAATCCGGTTATCAGGATTTGAAAAAATTTTTCGATAAATAGAAATGAAAGAGAAAAAGAAAATCTTACCACCAACGTATTTCATTTCATCGATTTTTATAATATTGATAATACACTTTATAATACCAACAAAAAAAATAATTGTCTTCCCATATAATCTTCTTGGAATTCTTCCATTAATTATAAGCGGTATATTGAACATAGCGGCAGATAATGCACTCAAAAAATACAATACGACTGTCAAACCCTTCGAAACCTCCACATCACTCGTTGAAAACGGAGTATATTCATTTAGCCGCAATCCAATGTATTTGGGGATGACACTCTTTTTATTGGGCGAATCCGTAATACTTGGATCCATTGGAGCAATCTTAATTGTTTTCTTATTCCCCATATTGATCTATTCCCGTTTTATAAAAAATGAAGAGAAAATGCTTAGAGATACATTTAAGAAAGATTATATAAATTATTGCAACAGAGTAAGGCGGTGGATTTAGAAAACATTAATTAATAACAATCAATCCTTTCATTGAAGTTTTACTCCCCTATCTTTATATTTGACAACGAAAACAATGGAAAACAGATGAATTTCGATAAAGACCTTCAATCGATTCAAGAAGCACGCAATTTAGCCGCAACAGCAAAAGAATCCCAGCAAGAATTCAAATACTTCAGTCAGGAACAGGTTGATAAAGTTGTGAAAGCAATGGCTGATGCCGGATTCAAAGAAGCCGAGCGGCTTGCTAAAATGGCTAATGAAGAAACCGGTTTTGGAAAATGGCAGGACAAGGTTATTAAGAATCAATTCGGTACAAAAGACGTTTGGGATTCGATAAAGGATTTGAAAACCGTAGGTGTAATTGATATTCAAAATAACGGGAAGATTTTAAAAATTGCTGAACCGATGGGAGTTGTTGCTGCTTTAATACCTTCGACAAATCCGACATCAACAGCAATGTTCAAAGCGCTAATCTCATTAAAATGTAGAAACGGAATAGTTGCAAGCCCTCATCCAAAATCAATTAACAGCACAGCAGAAGCATTAAGAGTTTTATCTGAAGCAGCGGAAAAAGCCGGGGCTCCTAAGGGATTAATTCAATGTATGACCTTACCAACAATCGAAGGAACCGAAGCTTTAATGAAAGATAAAAATATTGCCGTAATTCTGGCTACGGGAAGTACTCCAATGGTTAAAGCGGCTTACAGTTCGGGTAAACCTGCTTATGGCGTTGGTCCGGGTAATGTTCCGGCATTTATCGAAAGAACTGCAAATTATCAGAAAGCTGTTGCCGATATAGTTTATGGAACAACTTTCGATAATGGCGTTTTGTGTTCGTCCGAACAGGCAATGATTGTTGATAGACCTTTGCGCGATAAAGTAATTGAAGAAGCTAAGAGAATTGGATGTTATTTTGTAAATGATGAAGAAAAGAAAAAATTAGAAAATACGGTTGCTAAAGGGGCAAAATTAAATGCAGATATAGTAGGCAAATCCGCTGCATGGATTGCGAACTATGCAGGTTTTACAGTTCCTCCAAATACAACAGTACTTGTTGCAGAATGCGCTTCTGTTGGCAAACAGGAACCATTATCAATAGAAAAACTTTCGCCAATGCTGGCATTCTATACAGTTGATGGATGGCTGGAAGGATGCCACAGATGTATTGAGTTATTACAATTTGGTGGAATAGGTCATACCCTTGTTATTCACTCCAACGATAAAGAAGTAATTATGAAATTTGCACTGGAAAAACCGGCTTTCAGAATAGTGGTCAATACACCTTCATCGGTTGGTGCGGTTGGATATACAACGGCGTTAATGCCATCTATGACTTTAGGACCCGGGACATGGGGTGGATCAATAGTATCCGAAAATGTTTCGGCAAAACATTTAATGAATGTAAAAACACTGGCGTTCGAAACACGTCCGGTTAATCCCGGTGTTTCAGTTTCATCGTTTGATCTTCCATCTACATTGAGTTTATCCGGTGCTAAACAGGAAGGTAATTTTACAAAACAAATTGAAGAACGGTTAAGAGCGCGTGCAGGTAACCCGGTAACAAATCCTCTTGGTAATGTGAGCAGAAAGTCTGGTAGCATATCCAAAGAAAGTGTATTAGGAAGTGGAATTACAGAAGATGAAATTCAAAAAATAATTAAAGAATTCAACAGATAATTTTTTTATAAATTGAATTTTTCCTGGCTTACTTTTGTTATTTTAATGTGACATCAGTCATTTAATATTAGAATCAAAACAACTATTTTTTCTTCGTAGTTAATCATTAAGAAAGTCTATATGAAAAACAACGGGTTCAATAACTGGTCTATTGAAAAGGGCGATTATAAAAGGGATGAAACTACTACATGGACTTTTCAGAGGAAGTTAATCCGTAAGAGACGAATTAAAAAATCAGTTTTAATAATTCTTTACACAATATCTGTATCAATAATTTCATATTTAATTTTTGCTTAATCCTCTGAGTATCTGTCTAACCTGAATTTTTCCCCTAAATACATTTTCCTAACATCATTATCTTTTGCAAGTAGATCGGCAGTACCTTCCTTAAAGATCTGACCGTTAATTAAAATATAGGCTCTATCAACAATGCTCAAGGTTTCATGAACGTTATGATCGGTTATTAGTATTCCGATGTTTTTGTTTTTAAGATTAGCAACAATGTTCATTATATCTTCAACGGCAATGGGATCCACGCCCGCAAACGGTTCATCAAGCAAAATAAATTTTGGTTCGGTTGCAAGGGCTCTGGCAATTTCAGTTCTTCTTCTTTCCCCGCCGCTAAGCTGGTAACCCATAGTCTTTCTTACTTTAACAATTCCAAGTTCTTCAAGTAATTTTTCCTGACGCTCCTTCCTTTCTTTATCAGGGAGATCCAGCATTTGTAATATTGCCATAATATTATCGTCAACTGTCAATCTGCGGAATATCGAAGCTTCCTGTGGAAGATAACCAATCCCCTTTTTAGCTCTTTTATACATCGGTTCATGGGTGATTTCATTGTTATCAAGAAAAACTTTTCCTTCCAGAGGTTTTATCATTCCAACAATCATATAAAATGTTGTGGTTTTACCTGCGCCATTTGGTCCAAGTAGTCCAACTACTTCTCCCTGTTGAACAGAAATAGAAACATTATCAACAACTGTTCTTTTCTTATATACTTTTTTTAATCCCGCACTTCTTAACAGCGATTTATTTTCCATAGGATTGCAGTTTGTTCAATTTTGAAAATATTTTATTTGCTCTATTACCTATAATAGATTCTTTTGTCGGTCTGTTTTTAATAATGACGAAGGAAGGAATCGTAAACTCTTTTTCTTTCCCTTCAATCAAATTTTCCGGATGATACTCGCTTACTGGATTACCATAAAATTTAACTTCTGTTACCGCATTATCTTCAAAAAATATTACCGTTCTTTCGGAACTGGATTTTAACAGTCCGTTCGGTTCATCATCTTCGAAAAGATAATAAATACTCAGGACACTTCCTGTAACTTCAGTTTTTTCAAGTCCATTTTCACCGAACATCATTTCGATATTCCTACCGGAAATCTGGTCGTACTTAAAATCATATTTTTCATTTGAAGAAATTATTGATGCGTTTGAGTTAATCAATAGCCGCTTAAGCTTATTATTTTGTAAATAAACATTAATTGAGTCACCAATTAATTGAGTGTTTTCATTCCACATAACAGGTTGCGAAGTAGCATTTTCAGGTTTATATGTATAAAGGTAATCCGAGTTTCGGTAAAGGATTGTTATCTCATTTATGGATGCAAAATCTTTACGGGCAATCAACACCGAATCGGTTGCTACAACTCTTTTAGTAGAATCGTCGTAAGATTCCATAAGCTTTGATGAAATTATCAAAGTATCGAGCTGACCGTTATCTGTAGTATCGACCTTAACGAGAAAAGGATTATCATAAATTTTAGTATAGTTCGGATTATTATAATCCTCAAGACGATCTGCAAAAATTGCTAGACGGTTTTTAGGATCGTAAATCAAAACATTATTGTAAGCAAAAGAAATTTTTGTATCTCTAAAGTGAGTAAGACTATCAGCAAATAGGATGGATGATGAGTCCCTCACTTCCACATTACCGGCAGCAACCGCTTTATCTTCATCGTTGTAATAAGTAAGTCTATCGGATTGTAAATTAGTAAGTTGATCATAGAGTTTTACATTATCATAAAAGAAAGCTCTTTTCTCATCAAAATAGTAGTAGCCATTTTTAGAACTAAGATTAACGTGCCCGTCGAAAAGTGAAATTCCAGATTTTGAGTGGGCGACTTTTGTATCACCATAATAATAACCAATATCTGTATTGATAATTACGCTATCCTGTTTAACAACCACCTTGCCAATTAATTCCGCTTCGTTTCTTGCTAAATATTGAATCGCCTTAAGACATGTAATTCTAACATTACCCTGGGTCATAACTACATTACCGTGTACTTCTCTAACCATTTCACCATTTATCATTTTGCCGAATAAGCTATCCCCGTTAACCGTAATCATCTGTCTCTCTTTTTGAGCAAATGCGGAAAAAGTAACAAATAGAGAGATCAATATTGTAATTGTATAGCGCACTATTTCTTCTTTTCGTTAACTGTTGAAGAATATGTTACATTAAAAATTACATAGTTGCGAAGATGCTGATCGGATTCCAAACCGTATCCTTCAATTATTTCTTTTGATGATCTTATAGATACAAATTTATCTGTAGTAATTTTCTCGTTAGAATTTTTCCATTTTAACTCTTGTGTAGTAAGAACGGTTCCGCTGTCGTTAACTGCTACAACACTGTCTATTGCATACATGTCCATAGTTATATCATCTACCTTACCACTTTTAGATGTTAAAGTCGTTGTAACCTTCTGTTCAGAATTGTAGAAATGAATTTTTACACCTTCCAGCATAGTTACTTTCTGCATTTCATATTTTTTTAGATGATCGGAAAAAAGGACAGCTCTAATTCTACCTTCGTTAGTAAAAGTTATTTTGGAATTCCAGCTTTCATGCGATGGGATTTCTGTTTTTGTACCATCATCTTCAATTAACGGTTTTATTTTCTCTTCGGAACAGGAGACCAGAATTACGATCAGCACAGCAGCTAAATACCTCATCTTGTCTGAAGTCCCAGTTTAACAAGGTCGTGTAGATGAACAACCCCTTCAGGATAATCATTTTCGTTAACAACGATGAGTGATGTGATATTGTAATTTTCCATCTGCTGTAATGCAAATGACGCAAGTAAATCCTTGTTCAAAGTTTTTGGTTTTTTTGTCATTACATCGCCGGCAGAAAGATTTTTTATATCAAGAGTTTTTTCCAGTAATCTTCTTAAGTCGCCATCGGTAATTATTCCGGATAATTTACCGTTATCATCAACTACACACGTCATACCAAGTCTTTTAGACGTGATTACAAATATCGTATCTTTAATAGAGGTCTTCTCATTAACAACCGGAACATCATCGCCCAAAATCATAATTTCCGAAATTTTAAGTGAGAGTCTTTTACCCAGACTTCCACCCGGATGAAGCATTCCAAAATCTTCTTTTGAAAATCCCTTAAGTTCAAGCAGAGTTATAGCTAATGCATCGCCCATTACTAATGCAGCGGTTGTAGATGAGGTTGGTGCAAGATCATATGGGCATGCCTCTTCTTTTACACTAACATTCAGAACGATGTCACATTCCTTAGCCAATCGCGAATCAATTTCTCCAAGCATTCCAATCAATATTACGTTTATCCTCTTAAGCATAGGGATTAGTTGAATAAGTTCTTCGGTATGTCCGCTTTTTGAAATTAGAATTACGATATCATCTTTCCTAACCATACCGAGATCGCCATGTAATGCATCTGTTGGATGTAAAAAAATTGAAGCTGTGCCGGTTGAATTCATGGTCGCAACTATTTTTCTGGCAATTATACCCGATTTGCCTACACCGGTAAATACAATTCGCCCTTTCGAATTAAGAATAACATTAATCGCTTTTACAAATTCATTATCTATACTGTTAATAAGGTTTAATACAGCATCCCCTTCAATGCTTATTATCTCTTTACCTTTTGATAAAATTTTTTCTTCCGACACGTTTCCTCTAAATTTTATTTTCATTTACGGACATTCTTTACTAAAACTAAAATTTCATTAAGAATAGAATTTATACTTGTACCCTTCAATACATACTTAACAGATCTTTTAACCTCTCTTTTAGCCCATGATGGCGCTGCAGATAAGCCGACTTTAGCTAACAGAGGTAAATCCAGCACTTCATCACCGGCATAGAATACATTTTTATAATTGAGTGAAATCCGGTTAAGTAATTTATCGACCGCCTGAACTTTTTCAAGTGTTGATGATATTAAAAATATTTTTTCAATTTTACCAAGCTCCGTTATTAATTCATCCTGTTTACGTGCTGTTACAATACCGAACATTAATCCAGATGATGATAATTCTTCAGAAAACTTTTTTATATCTTGAATAATCTCCACAACCTGTTGGACGGTTAAATTTTTGTTATGAACAAGAACTCCATCAAGATCGAATAAAAAAAGTTTTATATCCTTAAGGATTACAGAAAGATCGTTTTTCATTTCTTTACAATAGAATCAATTTCTTTAATTGTGATTAGTAGTTCCTTTAATGATGCTAAATGGAGCTGGCTTGAGGCATCGCTTAAAGCACTTTCAGGTTCGGGATGCACTTCCAGAAATAATCCATCTATACCAACTGCTGCTGCTGCCTTTGCAATAGTAGGAATAAACTTACGTTCCCCGCCGCTTACACCACCCTGACTTGGAATTTGAACAGCATGAGTTGCATCCATAATAACCGGATAACCAATTTGTTTCATTATTTCCAATCCCCGCATATCAACTACAAGATTATGATATCCAAATGTAGTTCCTCGTTCTGTAAGAAGAATTTTTTTATTCCCGGTAGATTCAATCTTCTCTGCAACATGTTTCATATCCTCGGGTGCCAGGAACTGTCCTTTTTTAATATTTACAACTTTACCGGATTTTCCAACCGCAACTAATAGTTCGGTCTGTCTGCACAGGAAAGCCGGAATTTGAAGTACATCTGCTATTTCTGAAGCTGATTTAATTTCATCTTCGGTATGAACGTCTGTTAGGATTTGCAAACCAACCTGTTCTTTAACCTTTCGAAGGATTTGAATAGCTTCTTTCATTTGAAGACCGGAGAATGAATTGACGCTTGTTCTGTTGGCTTTCTTATAACTCGATTTGAAAATAAACGGGATCTTTAATTCATCTGTAATCTTTTTAATCTGCTCAGCAGTAGAAAATGTTATTTCTTCATTTTCAATTACACAGGGACCCGCAATTAAAATGAACGGAAGTCCGTTACCGATTTTTATGTTCCCAACCTCAACCATTGTTAGTACCTAATTAAATAAATTTTCCTGGTCTTTAATTTTACCGCGCTTTTTATTAAACCTTGTATATGCAAGGTCGGTTGCTTCTCTTCCTCTTGGTGTTCTTTGAATAAATCCCTGTTGAATTAAAAACGGTTCGTAAACTTCTTCAATAGTACCGGCATCCTCATTTACTGCAACAGATAATGTATTAAGACCAACAGGACCACCACTGAATTTTTCGATAATAGTAAGTATAATTTCTTTATCCATTTCATCCAGACCAAATTCATCAACCTCGAGAGCGCTAAGCGCCTTCTTTGCAATTGCAGCATCGATTGTTGTCTTATTCTCGTAGTCTGCAAAGTCACGAGTTCTTCTAAGTAATCTGTTTGCAATTCTTGGGGTTCCGCGCGATCGCTTTGCTAATTCGACAGAAGCGTCTTCGTCGATTTTTATATCGAGTAATTTAGCAGATCTATCAATTATTTTTTTAATCAGATCAGATTCATAATAATCAAGTCTGGATTTAATACCAAACCGGTCTCTTAGCGGGGCTGTTAATAAACCGGCACGCGTTGTAGCACCAATCAATGTGTATTTAGGAAGTTTTATTTGAACCGTTCTTGCACTCGGTCCGCTATCAATCATAATATCAAGTTTGTAATCCTCCATTGCAGAATAAAGATACTCTTCAACAACAGGACTCAACCGGTGAATTTCGTCAATAAACAGTACTGATTTTTCTTCAAGGTTAGTTAAGATGCCGGCTAAATCACCCGGCTTTTCTAATACAGGCCCTGATGAAACTTTAATTTTTACACCGAGTTCATTTGCTATAATATGTGCAAGAGTGGTTTTTCCAAGTCCGGGAGGTCCGGTTAGTAAAACATGATCTAAACTATCTTTTCTTTTCCTTGCAGCGCCAATAAAAACTTTAAGATTATCTGTAATTTTTGATTGACCTGTAAATTCAGAAAATGTCTTTGGGCGGATTGATTGCTCAATTTTCTTTTCTTCTTCTGCGGCAACCGGATCTAAATTATCTGATCTTTTTTTCAAATTTTCCCTTACTAAATTTCTGCAGCTGTAAATTTATTTTTTTTGATCAACTTATATCTCTCCAATCCCATTACCATTAATACCATTAATATTACCATAATAATTGCGGATATAAGTGAAGTGTAGATATCCATTCTCCTTGAAAAAATATAACCAAGTCCGGGAATCCAGGCACTTCCATATAAAATAATAACATGAACGGCATAAACAAGAAGTGTATGTCTTCCTACCTGTTTAATAAATTCCGGAATAGATTTTAATTTTAACGCAACATAAGACATTAAGCTGTTTAATAAAATTACCCACCCTAATCTCATTGTAAAAACATACAGGTTATCAGTCCAGAATTCTTCCCTATTGTATAATAAATATTCAAGAAATTCCACAATACGGGAAAGAGCAAGAAACGCCAATCCAATAATAAGTAAACGTTTAGAGAACTTAACAGTAGTAAATGAAATTGGATTATGAGCAAGATAGCTCCCTAAAAAAGCCCCGCTTAGAACATATCCTGCCCATGGGAATAAAGGGAAAAATGACCCTGTTCCATGATAAAGGTAAGCTGCAAAAGGAATGGGCATATAGTTTGCCCAATTAATTTTTTCTGTAATTGAAAATAAACTGAAGAAAAATAATGCACCTAATGCAAATATCAGCTGGTTACTTATTTTCAATTTTTCAGACAGAAATGAAAGTATCAATATGAATAATAGACCAAATCCAATTAAATGTAATGCATCGACAGTAAAAAATCCCATCCACTGATCCTGTCTGACCACACTAAAATCAAAAACAGTATATGTTGGATATCTTAGTAAATATCCAATAAGTAGAAGAATAATAAATCTCTTAATTCCTTTTTTAACTCTTGGATTCTGAAAAAAAGGTTCATTGTGAGAGAAGAGTAAAAAAGTAAATACAACACCGGATGTAAACATAAAAATTGGCGCCGTAAAACCTCTTATTGTAAACCACATACCGAAAATTGAAGAATCCAATGTGCGGAATTCATCGGCAAGAAATGTATCTATTGTATGCCCTTGAACCATCATAAGAACAGCAAGTGCTCGCATCATATCAAGAAATATGATTCTGATACGGTTGTTGTACGACATTAAAAATCCATTTAATATAATTCAAAAATAAAGAAAGAATCGGTTTATTAAAACAACAATGATAATTAACAAAAAACCCCCGAATGGGGGTCTTTTTCCATCTTAATTAAGTGTTTATTTCTTGGGGTGATTTACAACCCATTCCTTTAAGAATTTAACAATATCTGTTGTAGATGTACCCGGAGTAAAGAGTTCTCCAACACCCAATTCTTTTAATTTGTTAAGATCGTCTTCAGGAATTATTCCGCCGCCAAAAAGCAAAATGTCATCAACCTTTTTTTCTTTCATCAAATTTAAAATGCGTGGAAAGATTGTCATATGTGCACCGGATAAAATACTAATTCCAATAGCATCAACATCCTCTTGAATAGCAGCTTCAACAATCATTTCCGGGGTTTGACGCAAACCAGTGTAAATTACTTCCATTCCGGCATCTCGTAAAGCAGCGGCAACAACTTTTGCACCTCTATCATGACCATCTAATCCGGCTTTTGCTACTAATACCCTTATTTTATGTTCCATAACTTTCCTATTAATTAAAAAATTTTTCTTACCAGTTCAAAAATAATATCAGTTTAGCCCAAATACAATTGATGCCGGAGGCAAGATAAAGGATACATGATTCTGGAATTTGAATATGAGCCGGATAGATAATTCTATTTGCGGGATCTATCCGATGATTTCATCACCTTTTCATAGTATTTACGCGCTATTTCAAGATCAGCCGGGGTATCAACAGATAGACTATCAATTTCGGTAACAACTATTTTCATCTTAAAACCATATTCAAGAAATCTTAGCTGTTCTAATTTTTCTACCTGCTCCAGATCGGTTGGTTTAGATGCAGTAAATTTAAGAAGGGCATCTTTTCGATACACATAGAGACCTATATGTTTATACATTTCTGCGTTTTCAATCCTCTGAAGATTAGTTCTTGCATCGCGTGCAAATGGAATGGGTGAGCGAGAGAAATACAATGCAAAATTATTATAATCGAAAACAACTTTAACGACCGAAGGAGATTTCATTTCTTCAACACTTTTAATTCTTTTAGCAAGTGTAGAGACACTAACTTTTTTATCAAAGAGAAGCGGTTCAATAGCCTCGTCAATCATTTTACCTTTTATAAAGGGTTCATCGCCCTGAATATTAACGATTATGGATGCATCAGGAATTTTTTCTGCAACAATTGCAATCCGGTCGGAACCGGTTGCAACTTCTTGGGGGGTCATATACACTTCTGCGCCAAAACTTTTAACAACTTTATAGAGCCGGTCGTCATCTACAGCAATAACAACTTTATCCAGCAATTTGGATTTTTTAGCATTCTGGTAAGTGTGTTGAATCATCGGTTTACCGCCTATATCTGCCAGCGGTTTTCCCATTAAGCGGGTTGATGCGAATCGTGCCGGTATTATTCCTATAATCATTTCTGAATCTAAAGGAGAAATTATTGACTGATTACTTTAGGTACTATGAAAAACTCATCCGTACTGTTAGGTGAATTTTTAAGGGCGTCTTCACGATCAATAGATTGAATAAGCTTGTCATCCCTAAATACATTTTCATTTGGTATCGGATGAGATAACGGTTCAACATTTTCTGTATCCAGTTCATTCAATTTTTCGAAGAATGATAATATCCCGTTAAACTGATTTGTGAATCCTTCCAGTTCTTTTTCGTCAAAATTTAGTTTAGCTAAATTAGCTATGTATTTTACTTCGTCAATCGAAACAGACATTTCAATTCCTTAAAAATATTAATTGAATCCGGCACTGTTAAATTTGGTAGAAATAAAAGACTCGCTTCCCTGATAAGGATTATTTTTAATTCTCACTTTTAAGGAATGATCTTTGTTTCCCCTTTTAGGACTGCTATAAGTAAGGAAATAAAAACTATTTGCAATCTTAACAACGGAATTTTCCATATCAATAAATCTTTTAATTATTTCGTTTTCCTGACCGGGTTTAAAACTTCCTCCGGTGCTGAATGCATTCATAATTTCCGGTTGGAGAGCCGGTCCAAGCGCAATTGAATAGACTAACTTATTATGAACCGCATTAAGTCCCTGTGCAAGCGAAGTAGAACCCTGAGTATCTTCGCCATCCGAAATTACTACAAGACAACCCTGAACAACGCTATCCATAGATACAACATCAACCCATCTTCCGGCACCGTATTTCATTGCACCGTAAAAATCTGTGCTTCTTACTCCAAGTTTATAATTATTATCAATTAAGTTTTTGAGCCAGTCAATATCTAATGTAAAATCCCAAAGTAAAACCGGTTTATCCGAAAACTGATAAAGTGAAGCAAATTGATTTGGCCTCATTCCATGAACAATTTGTTTTGCAGAATTACGGATTGTATTGAGATCATTTTCAAGACTCGTGCTGTTATCGAGCATTAATACTGTCTTCAATTTATAAGGAGTTGTTGCACATTTAACAATATTCAATCCAGATTCCGAGATAGATAGAGGGAGTTCGTCTTCAAAAACTTCAAAGTCGGAAAGTTGAAGATTGGTAACACCGCTTCCGTTTAAATCAAGAACCTGAAAGACTAATTCAACTGTATTCGGCAATTTTGTTTCTGTCCGGTATAATTTTAATGCATACCCGTTTACAGTTGAAAGAGTAGAAGGAAGAGTTGTAAAGCTCCATACAGGACCGGAACGGGTTACCCCGTCAGTTCCTTTTGCAACTACACGCCAATAATATTTAGTATCGTACCTTAGCGGAGGTGTAGTATAGGATTTACTTTGCGTGGTCGTATATCTGATTAATGGTGGATTTGTTTCTCCCAGATAGATATCGTATTCAGATGCATTATCACATTCCCACTTAAGTGTTACAAATAGAAGCTGGTTAATCGCTCCATCGGATGGTGTTGGTAAATTTGGTGTATTACGATCTGATGGTGATGATGGTGTTGCTGGTGTAGAAGTAGATTGAGTGGGTGCCGGTGAATCGAAGGAGCAACCGAAAATTGCAATGGTCAAAAGGAATATTGTAATAATTTTTAACCTGTTTAGCATCAGCAGTTCGACTTTCCTCTTTCTACTTTCGAAATATAATGATAAAAATAATTAATAAAACTTCTATCTGATATTCTGGAGAGCATCTATACGATTTTTAATGGAGGGATGACTATAAAAGAACCATTCGATTAATGGGTGTGGTTCTCTATCGGCAAGATTTTGGTCGGTCAATTTTTCGAGTGTGTTAATAAAAGCTTCCTTTTTATTTGTTGTGTCTATTGCATATCTGTCGGCTTCATATTCAAATTTCCGCGAAATTAAATTTGAAATTGGAGTAATGATTAAACTTATTAGTGTTCCCCATAATGCCAATAATGGTAAAGCGGCAATTCTTGTTATAGAATCGAAATTGAAAAATGGAAGTGAAACAGAATAAAGGATTGAGATCAAATAAAAAGTAACAAAGCTGGTTACAGTACTTATCATAATATTTTTAATGATATGCTTCTTTCTATAATGACCCAGCTCGTGAGCAATTACTGTTTCAATTTCATCGTATGAATAATTCTCAATAAGTGTATCACCAAGTAAAATTCTTTTGGATTTGCCCAATCCGGTGAATGCTGCATTTGCCTTTTTAGTATTCTTGCTCATAT
>Ga0207951_100067_pt1 | contig 85068 bp, 79 predicted proteins | sample Subbio12Aug_8Bad_FD_184830 | JGI IMG/M metagenome (GOLD analysis project Ga0207951, IMG submission 184830) | Serpentinite rock and fluid subsurface biosphere microbial communities from McLaughlin Reserve, California, USA - CR12Aug_8Bad (SPAdes) | ecosystem: Environmental > Terrestrial > Deep... | reverse complement strand
CCCAGTACCGGTGCCTCCACCCATTCCCGCCGTCACGAAAACCATGTCAGCACCCTTTAGAGCCTTGACCAAAAGATCCCGACTCTCCTCTGCAGCCTTCCCTCCCACATCAGGATTGGCTCCTGCACCCAAACCACGCGTGAGCTTTTCGCCGATTTGTAACTTGTGAGTGGCCTTGGATGTGGATAGAGCTTGCGCATCAGTATTAACTGCAATAAATTCAGCGCCCTTAAGGCCAGCCTCGATCATTCTATTTACACCGTTGCTGCCGCCTCCGCCAACCCCAATGACCTTTATCTTTGCATATTGGCTAAATTCAACATCCCACTCTAGCATAACTGGTCTCCTCTCCTGCTATTCCCAAAAATCCTTTAGGAAGCCTTTTACACGTGCCACCAATCCACTGCTGCTGCCTCGACGCTGTGACCTCTGCCCGGCTACGTAGGCACTGCGAGATAACACATAAGTAATAATCCCTACTGCGGCGTTGTAACCTGGATCATCCACCGCGCCATAAGTATCAAGTGACACGCGCACAGGGTTTGGTATGTAGCGTTTAGCTAGTCCAGCAAACCCTTTCGTCTTAGCTACGCCCCCAGTTAACACTATCCCTGCAGGAATCACATCATGATTGCTAAGATCCTTAGCTTGTTGGCGGAGCATTTTAAACAACTCTTCGTAACGAGGCTCTATGATCTCCACAAAAGCCTTACTAGATATGCGCTTGGACTCGACGTGCCCATACGCGCTCAAATCCACGACTTTTTCTTCTGTTTGACCAAACCAGTCGTTTTCAATTTTGAGTCTCTCTGCAGTAGGTGTGCTAGTTCTGAGTCCTAGGGCTAAGTCATTAGTGACACTAGCTCCGCCAATAGGAAGTACCCCAATACTTCGTAGAGTACCCTCTTCAAAGTAGGAAAGCTCTGTTGCGGACGCGCCAACATCACACAGCAGCACCCCTAGTTCTCGTTCATCTTCGGAAAGCATCAATTCACCCAAGGCTAAGGGCTTTAGCACAAAACCGTCACTGCCGTAGCCCGCTCTGTCCACACTACGGCGCAGATTAGATAGTGCCGTAAGGTTGCCAACCACGAGTAGCGCCTCAAGCTCGAGCCTCATTCCTACCATACGTACAGGATCCTTTAGTCCACCATACCCATCGACTATGTATTGCTTAGATATAATATCTAAAACTTCACGGTTAGGAGGCAAGCTTATCATCTTCGCAGCCTGAATGGCCCGTTCCACATCCTCTGGCGATACTTCATGTTTGTCTCCTAATACAGCTACCATGCCCCTAGATCCTTGCAATGCTGCATGTAAAGGCGAAAGGCCCACATACACCGAACTTACCGTTGTACCAGCCATACGCTCGGCGAAACTGATTGTTTCCTTGATGCAAAGTGCGTTAGCCTCAAGGTCTATAATTAACCCCTTGCGCATACCTACTGAAGGCCGCGAACTCATACCTATAACGTGCACATCGCCCTTTTGGTCTACCTCTGCAATTACACATCGAGTATTGGCGGTTCCCACATCCAAACTCGCGACTATATCCTTTGTCAAAGATTCCACCTCCCCGCCACAAATACTATTTCCACGCGTCAAGCCATTATCCTGTATGTTTCTTAAAGTCTCCTATCTTGTAAACAACAACCTACGGATTATAGCAAGATTCTCAAAAATACGCACACCAAAGGCCACAAGAGCAGCTAGATATAGGTTGATGCCAATACGGTCCCCCACAAAGGCCAGCAGAGCCGCCAAAAGCGTATTACTAAGTAACCCACTGACGAAAATTTTATCGTCAAACATTCCTTCTAAGGCAGCACGACAACCACCCAGTAAGGTATCAAACGCAGCTAGCAAAGCCACGGCTGTATACGGAGCCAAATGGCCGGGGATTGTGGCTTTAGTAACAAAACCTAAGGTCAAACCAAGGAGGAGTGCCATAGCAGGCAACAACATACTACTTACCCCCTTTGACAGGCTTTGCCCATTCAAACCTAATCATTCTAGAATAACCTGGTACCGAGACTGTGCTAAGTCTTTTAATCGAAACATCAATGCCAAAATAAGTGAGTGTCTCCATTATTCCGCCACGCATGCGTAGGCTGCTCTCCATAACATCGGGATCCCCAATAGCTGTGATTACAAAGGGTGCAGCAATCCGCGTGTTATTGATAGAAATGGACGGACCGGCACAGTGTATTTCGCTTGTTGCCAATAATCGTTGATCATTGACAGAAATGGCCTCCGCTCCAGCTGCAAACAATGCGTTCGTGAGCTTAAGGATGTCTTCATCGTGAACGATGAAGACTGAGGGATCTTCTCCTTGCGTAGCTACTTTCCTACTATCAATCATAGTTACTACGAGCCCTGGACCCTCAACATCTGCCATCCCGGCAAGAATTCGCGCCTTGTCTAGGTCGGCTCTGAGCAACTCTAAAGCCCCCTCGCCTTGAGTCAGGGCCCCTTCGTATTGATGCAGGTGTCCCCGCAGTTCATCAATATCCTCCTGCAACTCTTGGTTCTGACGGATCGCATCCATCAGTAACACTCGCATTTCGCTAGTACGTAGGTCAGGTACAGTGGCAGTAAAATTCCCAGTACTCCTGATCTGTACCGCTAGTAGCAACCCAATAAAAAGAGAGACTAGAGCCAAAGCAAAACGCGCACGTGATTTCATAATCTACCGTCCTTTATATACAGGGATATCTCCTGTCATGTCAATGTAGGCGATGGTAGAGCTACTGAATCCTCTAACTTCATAAGCATAAAGCACAGCTGGTAGTAAAGCAAGGCGCGGAGCAGCGTTATGTGTCGTACCAATCTTTATGTGAATCCCACCAGTCGTGGTTAGGGTTACTTCTCCCTGAATGGAAACGTTGAGTTCGGAGATGACCGTTCGAGTACTTGAAGGTAGCAGGCTCATCACTGTACGAGCAGATTCGAAGCCTACTCCTGACAGTTTTTGCCCAAGCACTACACTGTCAATATGCACCCCACTGACTATAGGTAGGTTGACCCTACTAAAATTGCTCACTATAGAGACTACTCGTCCGCTAGGGTCGATTTCTACAAAGCCGTCATAATAAGGCAGCACCGCCATACCTATGTTTTCTTCTATTACAATCCTTACTTTATTGGGCAAAATACGGCTTATCTGAGCAGAAACTACGCGAGGGTCTGCCACTAACCGCTTCTCCATCTCTCGCAAGTCTAGCTTGAGGAGTTGAGCACCCTTCCATAACCCGGCCACCTCTTCTACCTGTTGAGTGCTTAAGGTCTCATTACCCCTTACCTCCACAAACTCTAGGTTGAAAAACCAGGTGGCTTGTACCACTTGCCAACAAAAAAGAAGGAAGAGAGTAGCCAAAAAGGCTCCCCTTACAAAACCATTATGTTTGGTAGGATTTTGCTGCTCTTTGGCCATATTGCTCCCCCTCACCAACCCAATCGTTCTACTCTTCCGCCTAAAGCTCTAAACGTGCTATCAAGATCCACGTATCCGCGGTCAATGTGATGTACCTGCTCCACGATGGTTATACCCTCTGCGGCCAGTCCTGCTAGAACTAAGGCTGCACCAGCTCGCAGATCCGTGGCTGCAACTACCGCGCCGGTCAACCGTTCCACACCACGGATTATTGCAGAGCGGCCCTCTACCTTGACCATAGCTCCCATCCGCCGTAGCTCGTCAACATGCTTAAATCGACTCTCAAAGACCGTCTCCGTCAATACACTGGTGCCCTGCGCCACGCACAAGGCAGCTAACATGGGTGCCTGGAGATCTGTGGGAAAGCCAGGATGGGGCAAAGTACGCAGAGCATCTACCGCTTTGGGTCGATAATCACACACTACAGTCACAGAGTTACCAGCAATGGTGACCTTTGCACCCATTTCCCGAATTTTTGCAAGTAGTGGTTCTAAATGTTCAGGAATGACCGGCTTTACAGTTACCTGCCCCTGGGTAATTACGGCACCAAGCAGAATTGTACCAGCGGCGATTCGATCAGGTATGATGGTGTACTCTGCCCCTCGCAGCTTCTCTACACCGCGGATACGTATTTGACCAGTACCCGCGCCCGCGATGTCAGCCCCCATAACATTAAGGATATCTTGAACGTCAATAATTTCTGGTTCTTTGGCTGCGTTACGGATTAGGGTCTCACCTTGGGCTAGCGTTGCTGCCATCATGATATTCTCCGTTGCCCCGACGCTCGGATAATCTAGATGTATATCAGCACCGACTAGTTGCTTAGCCTCAGCTGTTATGTATCCTCGGCCCTCCTCACTAACCTTGGCCCCTAGCGCCTCAAGACCTTTGATATGGAGATCTATGGGGCGAGAGCCAATGGCACACCCCCCAGGGTAGGAAGCACTTACCTTGCCATGCCTCGCTAAGAGCGGTCCCATAATGATGACTGAGGACCTCATCTCCCTCATCAGTGCTTCTGGAATTGTATGACTATGGAGCCTTTCGGCATGGATATTTAAGCTATCCTCCACCCATTCGCACTCTGCTCCAAAGCTCTGAAGAATATGGCGCATGACGTCAATATCGGTAAGAGTTGGCATACTGCGCAATGTACAGGGCTCATCTGTCAACAAGCATGCAGCGATTATAGGCAAGGCTGCATTCTTAGCCCCATGTATCTTTACGGTCCCCTGCAGAGGCGTCCCTCCAGCGATAACGATACGTTCCAAACATGTTCACTCCTTCCACGCTCAGTGCATGCAATCTCTGCACCATCGTATGCTCAGGAGTAAAAAGGTGTTACAGCCGGACTCTAAGCTTGTCCCACACACTTAGATGATTAGCTTTTCCATTAGGCTACAGATACTTGCTGTGGCGTGAGGGAAAGCCAGACCTCTGCTCTTGTCGGCCATCTCAGCCAATGTTTCATCATTGGTGATCAGACGCCGCACAGCGTCAGTCAGAGCCTGACTGCTCAACGAATCCTCAGTGATTACCACAGCTCCCCCGGCGCTTTCAACCACTCGAGCGTTGAATAACTGGTGGTCATTAGCCGCAATGGGCGAGGGAATAAGGATAGAAGGCTTACCGAGTGCTGCCAACTCGGCAGTAAAAGAACCTGACCGCGAGATAACAAGATCAGCTGCAGCTAAAAGCTCTGGCATGTTTGTGGCGTAATCTAGCACATCGAGAGGTTTCCCCCCGAACACACTAGCTCTGACGCTGACTTCACTATAGTACTTCTTGCCGGTCACGTGAATTAGATGCACACCCAAACTAAGCAACTCTCCATAAGCATCACACACCGTCTGATTAAGCCGCAAAGCTCCCCCACTGCCCCCTACTACTAAAAGAACTTTCTGCTTACAATGTATGCCTAAACTTCTTCTCGCCTCAGAACGGTCGGCAATGAGAATTGCAGGTCTTAGGGGATTACCTGTCACATGAACCTTTTGTCGTGGGAAGTGCGCATAAACGGATTCATGGCTCACCGCAATCCTGTCTACAAAACGAGCTAACAAGCGGTTGGTTAAGCTAGGAAAAGCGTTTTGCTCATGAATTATGGTCGGGTAGCCCATAAGCGCGGCGGCAAACATCAAGGGACCAGCTGCATAGCCGCCCGTTCCCATAACAACATCGGGAGCGAATCGCTTTAATAGCCCTACTGCCTGAACAATAGCCTTCGCTGCCCGGAAAGCAGTCTTTACTTGTTCAAATGAGGGGTACCTAGGGAGGTATGTAAGGTCCAACGTCACCAGCTTAAACCCCTCTGTCGGAACAATCTGATTCTCCATCCCCCGTGTCGACCCCACAAAGAGAATCTCGGCATCAGGATGCCGTGCGGCAAATTCCTTAGCCACTGCAACCGCAGGATAGATATGACCACCGGTGCCTCCAGCAGCAAACATAGCTCTTAGCGTGCGCACGTGTAGCGCCTCCTCATTCTCGGCAAAATTTTGAGATATTAAGTAATACACCAAATGACCCCATAATAATCGAGAGTGAACTACCTCCATAACTAACTAAGGGTAATGGTATACCCGTGACAGGCATAGAGCCTGTTACAACCGCAAAATTGACTATTGCTTGGGATACTACCATAGCGGTTATCCCTGTTGCCAAGAGACTAGAAAAACGATCAGGAGCACGAACGGCTATCCGCAAACCTCGAATCGCTATCAGTAGGAACAGGATCATTACAGCAGCGCCACCTATAAAGCCCAGTTCCTCTGCAGTTACAGAAAATATAAAGTCATTGTGCGGCTCCGGTAAGAAAAATTGTTTTTGAAAGCTCTTACCAAGCCCTCTCCCGAATAACCCCCCTGGTCCGATGGCATATAGAGATTGAATTATCTGATAGCCGGTGTCACTGGGGTCTTTCCAGGGGTCGAGAAACGACATAAATCGGGCCATACGATACGGCGCTACTAGAATCGCTAGGGCAATAGCACCGAGACCAACAGACCCTGTCGCAATGATTTGGCCCCAGGGGAGGCCGGCGGCAAATAGAACTACGCAAACAACCCAAGCTATAGCGACTGCAGTACCAAGGTCTGGCTGCAGGAGAACTAACCCACAAATTAGTCCCGTGACGGCTAAAATTGGAACCGTCCCCTTAAAGAATAGTTTAATCCGCCCTGGTTTTGTGGCGAGCATGTTAGCAGACCAGACCATCAACGTAACCTTTGCGACCTCCGACGGCTGCATTGTTGTAAAACCGAGATCTACCCATCTAGAAGACCCTTTTACCGATATCCCTAACCCTGGGACCCAGACCATCACAAGAACTAACACAGTCACTATAATTCCAAGGTCAGCCAATTGCTGCCACTTCCAGTAATTAATATGGCTAGCAAAATACATTGCTATCGACCCCACAAAGACCCACGTCAATTGCTTATGAATATAGAACCACGGGTTCCCAGTGAGCCTGTGAGAGACTGATGTACTTGCGCTAAACACCATTACTACACCCATACCTATTAGCGCCATGACAATTGCTAGCAACAGGTAGTCTGGCGCGTGGCGCTTTTCTCTCAATTGCTCTACCTCCCCATGTTTACCAATCCCAAGATACCTAGCACCGCACAAACCGCAGCCCCAAAACTATAGATTGCAACTATACTCCATTCACTCCAACCACCCAGTTCCAGAGAATGGTGATATGGAGCCATGCGAAACAGCCTTCTTCCCCCAGATAGACGGAAATAAACCACTTGCACGGTTACAGAGATAGCACTCCACACAAACACTGCCCCTACCAAAGGCAGTAACAATTCAGTTTTTGTTAGGACCCCCATGGCTACAAACCCCCCACCTAAGGCCAGGGAACCAACGTCTCCCATAAACATCCTTGCCGGATGTCGATTGTAGTACAAGAATGCAAGCAACCCGCCGGCCAGAGACGAAGAGAACAACGTAGTAATGCCCACCCCTGTGACCAAACCAATCATGATATAGGCTAGGCACGAAAAAAGCATCGTGCTCCCTGCCAGACCATCTACCCCATCAGTCAAATTCACTGCGTTACTAAACCCGATACCAATAAAGAGTAAAAATGGCCAATACAACAGTCCTAAGTCTAAGCTGTAGCCTATAAACGGTATTGTTAACTCTGTGCTGTGGTCAATTGTATGTAGCACCAGGGAGGCAGAGACCGTCAAGATAAACTGCCAGAGCAGTTTCTCGCGAGCTAAGAGGCCTAAGGGTCGCTTAAATACTACCTTGAGAGTATCGTCAACCAAGCCTATTAAACCAAACCCTAGAGTGAAAATAGTTATGATGGTCAGATCCAATATGCTGCCAATTCTATATTGCAGTGCCACAAACCAAGTGACTAACAGAGCCGAAACTAAAAAAATCACGCCGCCCATAGTGGGAGTACCCTTCTTTTTCAAATGGGAGCTTGGGCCGTCTGAGCGCACGATTTGACCAAATTTGAGAATCTGTAGCAATGGTATACTTACCTTGCCAATCACCAGGCCAAATATTAAAGCAGCTAGACCTGCATACGTGTACTCCCTTAACAACCTAGACAACTCCTTCGCGCAACGCTTGTACTATCTCTTCCATTTTTAGTCCTCTTGAGCCTTTAACTAGAATAGTGTCACCCGCCTTTACGATGGCAACAAGCAGCTGCAAGGCGAAGGCATTATTCTCACACCAATAGGTAGGCAAACCACCTTGCTCACTCTCTACGGCGATCATTTTGGCCAAATCGCCTACAGCTACTACCAAATCGCACAATCCAAGTGCGGCCCGACCTACTTCGCGATGTCCTGCTTCAGTCCGAGGGCCTAACTCGAGCATCCCGCCAAGCACAGCAATTCGCCGGCCGCTACTGACTTCGTCAAGGGTATGAAGAGCAGCTATCGTTGAAATCGGACTAGCGTTGTAGGTGTCATCAATGATCTGGATCCCTGATGATAGCGTAAAGAGGTTCAAGCGCTTGTCGCCTACCCCACACAAGCGCAGCGCAGCAATGGCAGACTCTATGTCAACTCCTAGTGCTGAAGCTGCTGCTACAGCCAAAGCGGCATTATACATATTATGCGCTCCCGGCCACGGGGAGACCACGTCGAATATGTCTAACCCGCTGTGCAGTTCAAAGCCATAGCAGCCGTCGCTAACAGGTCGAGGGTTTTGTATGCGAAAATCCGCATCTCTATGCTGACCTACTGAAGTAACGGGACCGCGCGCAAGAGGCACCAGATAATTGTAGAATTCATCGTCACAGTTGAGTATAGCGACGCCACCGTTTTTCATACCAAGCAGTAACTCGCCCTTGGCCTGGGCGATATTGGCACGGCTGCCCAGGAGTTCAAGATGCGACTCCCCAATATTTGTTATGACTGCGATGTCAGGGGGTGCAATTTCCGCTAATTCTGCTATTTGCCCCAAGCCACGCATGCCCATTTCAAGCACCAGAACTTCTTCATTCTCATGATTCAAGACACTGAGCGGCAAGCCAATCTCTGTGTTAAGATTGCCAAGGCTTTTACATACACTCATTTGTGCGCCAACAGCTGCTGCAGTCATCTCCTTGGTGCTAGTCTTACCTACACTACCTGTTATCGCTACTACTTTTACTTTGTTAGTTTGAAGGTAGGCCTTTGCTAAGTTGGCCAAGGCCAGCTTAGTGTCATCGACAATTACAACCGGACAAGGGTAAATCCCGCTACGAGAAACTATAGCTCCTACGACACCTTTTGCCACCGCCTGAGCAATGTACTCATGCCCATCAACATTTTCTCCAGACAAAGCTACGAAGAGGTTCCCTTTATAAACCGTCCTACTATCGATAGCAACACCACTGACCACTGCATCGGTTCCAACCAGTAGGCCATTGACTGCTTCAGCTACAAAAGTCAGACGAAATCTACTCATTGAGTAACCTCAAGGCTGTTCTTGCTTCTTCGCGATCGTCGAAATAGACTGTTCCGCCCCGAAATATTTGATAATTCTCATGACCCTTACCCGTAATTAGCACAACATCATTATCCTCTGCTAAAAAAATCGCCCTTTGAATGGCATTTCTTCTATCTGGTTCTACGATGACACGGTTCGCGGCACTAGCACCGTAAAAACCGGGCAGGACATCTTCGATGATGCGCAACGGGTCTTCGCTACGCGGGTTATCTGATGTGAGTATTGCCACATCGGATAACTTAGCGGCAATTGCACCCATAAGGGGACGCTTGCCACGGTCCCTGTCGCCTCCGCACCCAAAAACCACAATGACTCGATCACAGGCAAATCCCCTAGCCGCTTGCAACACATTCTCCAGTCCATCGGGACTATGAGCGTAGTCAATAAAAACGGCGAAGCTCTGCCCCTCATTCACCTGCTCCATTCGCCCAGGGACGGGTGGCATCTGTAGCCCTTGAGCTATGGCTTGAAGGCTGCATCCCTCGGCGAGGCCGGCTCCAGCTGCTGCTAAGGCGTTGTAGATGCTATGCTTTCCGGGAGTAGAAATGGAACACTCAATTTCGCCTTGCGGTGTGACTAGTACAAAACTTGACCCCAGTGAGCCGGATTTGATGTTCTGTGCGGTAATGTCCGCCGAGCAATCAATGGCATATGACATAACCCGGACTGAAGTAATCGAGACTAGCCTTTGCCCCCATGGGTCGTCAACATTAATAACGGCAGTCTTAGCTGGCTTTATGGCATTCACGCCGAGCCGAGTAAACAGTTGTGCCTTGGCTGCAAAGTAATCCTCCATCGTACCATGTAGATCAAGATGATCCTGAGTCAGGTTGGTAAATACAGCCGTGTCATATTCAACGTTGTCTACTCGGTGCTGCACTAGTGAGTGTGATGAGACTTCCATAACGGCGTGGCTAATGCCACTGTCCTTCATTCGCTTCAGCAACGCCTGCAAATCATGAGCTTCAGGAGTTGTGAATTTTACCGGGATGATTTCCTGGCCGACCTCTATTTGCACGGTGCCTATCATACCCGTCTGTAGACCTTGCTCCCGCAAGATAGCACGGATCAAAAACGCTGTGGTAGTCTTGCCATTAGTCCCTGTTATCCCAACCAGGCGTAGACTTCGCGAGGGATGCCCATAGAAGGCTGCCGCGATAATCGATAAGACTATGCGACTATCTTCTGCTAATGCCCAAGCTATCTGCGCCGGCAAATCTACAGGCCTTGTAGTGATTACCCCCCCTGCTCCTTGCGCTAGGGCTTGAGTGATGAAGTCGTGCCCATCTACGCGTGCACCTTTGATTGCCACAAAGATGTTACCCGGACGCACTTCGCTTGAAGAATGTGTGACCCCCGTCACCGTTGCGTCCCCACGCAGTTCCATCACGGGAGCATGCTGCAACAGGTCACGAAAATTCATATGATTTCACCTACTTCTCAGATTTATGGACGGAATTTTACCTTAACTGCGCTGCCGGCATCAACGTACACTCCTGGCTCGGGATTCTGACTGACAACTATACCAGTGCCCTCGATGACTATTTTTAGCCCTAAACTTGAAAGGCGTAGACTAGCGTCGCGCATGGACAAACCTCTGATGTCCGGCACCGCAAACTTACCCCCCTGAAGCTGATGTTCTCCTAGCTCTACTACTACGGTGGTACCGGCCATAACTTCTGCACCTGGCTTTGGTGTTTGTTCAAGAACAATTGTTCCAGCTTGTTCCATGCGCAAATTGAGACCTAGGTCACGCAGATGAGCTAAAGCGGCAGTAGTATTCAAGCCGCGCAGCTCCGGCACCATGATCGAACCCGGCGGTTGCAGCCCCGGTGCCTCAGTTGCTGGTTTTACATCAAGGTAGCGGAGAATATCTACCATCATGGACTTATAAGCAGGAGCAGCTACCATGCTACCGTAGTATCCGTAGTTACCTTTTGGATTGTTAACCATGACTAACATAACTATTTCTGGATCGTTAGCGGGAGCAAAACCGATAAACGACGCGATGTAACGGTCTGAGTAATAACCTCCCCCTGGCTTAGGTACCTGAGCAGTGCCTGTCTTGCCGGCTACGCGGTAACCTTCGATATAGGCATGCTTGCCAGATCCGTTAACTACCACACCCTCCAGTAGCACTCTAAGCCTCGCTGCTGTTTCCTCAGTAATCGGATTACCTACAACGGTTGGCTCATAAGCTTCTATTAAACTACCATCTGGACTGCGGACTTCCTTGACGAGGCGAGGCTGAAATAGCTTACCGCCGTTAGCCACGGCACCCAATGCTACCACCTGCTGCAACGGCGTCACAGCCGGACCTTGACCAAAACTCGTTGTAGCAAGCTCTACAGGGCCTACCGTCTGAAACATAATCCCTGTAGCCTCGCCTGGTAAGTCTATGCCCAGTTTTTTGCCAAACCCAAAGGCATCTATATATCTAAATAGGGTGTCTTTACCTAGTTTCTGCGCAACCGATACAAAACCAGGATTACAGGAGTTCCAGATTACCTCTTCAAAGGTCTGGTCTCCATGCCCCCCGGCTTTATGACAATTTAGCCGGGCCCCCGCAACAATGATGTAGCCTGGATCAAAGAATCGATCAGACTCTGTGACTGTGCCCTCATTTAAACCTGCTGCTGCAGTCACCACTTTAAATGTGGAACCAGGCTCAAAATTATCGGATACTATAGAGTTCCGCCAGAGTTCCTTAGGATACAGATTAAAGTTGTTAGGGTCAAAATCTGGCCTATTGGCCATGGCCAGGATCTCCCCGGTCTTAGAGTTCATGGCTACGGCCAAAGCACTCTGGGCATTGTGTAGCTTCATAATCACGTCGAGTTCTCGTTCAACTATGTGCTGAATTACTTCGTCGATAGTTAGCACGATGTTATTCCCATCCACCGGCGAAACATATTCAGGGTTCGCATTAGTGAGCGGACCGCTTCTAGCATCAGTCGGGTAACGTGTTTCACCCGGCGTGCCGCTTAGAATCTTGTCATACCTCAGTTCAATTCCGTTGAGCCCTTGGTTATCTATGCCTGCAAAGCCTAAAACATGGCTAGCAAGATTCTGGTGAGGATAATATCGCTTAGTCTCAATCTGAAATGTGATCCCCTCTAAATCCAAAACTCGCACTGCGGCGGCTTGCTCCGGGGTAACCTTCCGCGCAACATAGACCAAGGAGCGCCTTTGGGTGATGCGGTCGTAGATTGACTGATCAGATATGCCAAGGACTGCAGCCAATTTGGTAGCAGTCTGTTGAGGGTTTTGTATGCGAGCAGGAATAGCCACTATAGTATCAGCATTTGCACTGATGGCAAGTTCTCGCAGGTTTCTGTCGTATATAATACCGCGTTTAGGTTCAACTGGCACATCACGCATCCATTGAGTCATGGCCCAACTTTCTAGCTCAGGCCCTCGTACCAGCTGTAAATACGCCAACCGCCCAATGAGGGCGGTTAAAACTGCAACGAAAACAATCAGTAGTCCCGCTGCTCTCCGTTTGAAGCTCATAGGAGTGGACATTTACATTCCCCCTATATCTAGTTGCTGCCACTTACCCCTACCTTCATTATTTGACTCTCGGTCGGCCGCTCCATCCCTAGCTGACTGCGTGCAATTGCCTCAATACGGGAGCTACCCGACAGCCGTGCTACTTCAAGCTGCAAAGCCGCATTGGTTGCCTCAAGTTCGGCAATGTCAGCACTCAGCTTAGTAATGCTGCGGTGCTTGGTCACAATCTGTGCTTGGCGCGATATCAGGGAAAATGATAACGCCACCATTACTAGCAGCACGACAAGAAGGCGAAGCATCGGCCTAATACTGGTACTAGTTTTCTGTTTTTTGGCCGGTTGAGTTGCTTCTCTACGTTGTGGCAAAGGGTAGCTAGGCAAAGGTTTGTTAGCTACTATCACAGCTATTCACTCCCAAAACTTATTAGAACTCAGCAAAGTTTTTCGGCTACCCGTAGGTGTGCACTGCGTGCCCGAGGGTTCATTACTATCTCCTCAGAACTTGGCGCAATCGGTTTCTTAGTAACTACTCTAAGGGACGCTCTGTGCCCGCAGACACAGCTAGGAATACTGGAGGGGCAGATACAATCCCTCGCTCTGTCTGCAAAAAACTGCTTTACGGCACGGTCTTCAAGTGAGTGAAAGGAGATGCAACCAATTCTACCCTGTGGCCTTAAAAACTCAATAGCTTTGGCCAGCGCATCGCTCAGCGCATCTAGCTCATCATTCACTGCTATGCGTAGCGCTTGAAAAGTTCGCCTAGCTGGATGCTGGTCTTCTTTATCTCGCACTTCCTTAGGTATAGCTGCACGGACTAAACCAACTAATTGAGCAGTAGTCTGCAGAGGTGCCTTGGTGCGCTCCGTGACGACAAACTGCGCTATGCGTTTTGCCCAACGCTCCTCGCCGTATTCCCACAAAATCTGTTGCAGTTCTTGCTCTGTACTAGTATTGAGAATATGAGCAGCACTAATTTTTTGGGAGGGGTCCATGCGCATATCTAGCGGGCCATCGAACCGATAGGAAAAACCACGTTCTCCTTGATCGAACTGAGGAGATGAAACCCCAAGGTCAAAGAACACTTTATGGACCTGCTTGATGCCCAGTAACGTTAACGCCACGTCCACATCCCTAAAGTTTTGACGTACGAAGTGGAAGTTCCCCACTTCGGACAGTTCCTTGGCAGCTAAGACTGCTGTAGGATCCACATCAAGCGCGATCACTCGACCCTCAGGGCCTACCGCATCAAGAAAAGCCCTCGAGTGGCCTCCCCTACCAAAGGTCGCGTCCACCACAATTTCTCCTGAAGTTATTTCTAGGCCTCTGACTGATTCACTGAGCAGCACAGCTATATGCTCGATTGTGGTTCACCTCTGCAATCAAAGAATAGTCTCTAAGTCTTCAGCTATCTTTTCATAATTATCTAGTGCCTGCTCACTATATTCTCGCCATTTATCTGAACTCCATACCTCTACCCGCGAGCCCACTCCTAGGATAACTGCATCCTTAATCAACATGGCGTGGTCTCGTAAGGGCTGGGGAAGGGTGATTCTGCCTTGTTTATCACACTCACACTCGGCCGCACCTGCAAAAAACATGCGCACAAAAGAGCGTGCGTCACTCTTAGTTGTGGATAACTCTCTCAATCGCCGTTCTATATTCTCCCATTCATCCTGAGGATAGATGAACAAGCAACGATCTAAACCTTTGGTTACAACAAAAGAGGGGCCTAGCTTCTCGCGGAGCTTAACAGGTAAAGATAAACGTCCTTTATCATCAAGCATATGTTCGTATTGTCCTAAAAACATTTCTTTACCTCCCTTCCCCACTTTGCCCCACTTTTACCCACTATAATTCTCTTGACACTAGCGCTGTTCCTGCTAAAATCTAAAAAAAACAAAAAAAATGTAGGTATTTTTTTACCTACACTTGGAGCACAAGGAGTGGTAACAAATTTTGCACAGTAAGAGGGTGTTTACTTATCGGCCACAATCGAGTGTATTGCCTGTTAATACCTCTAGAGCATGGGGCAGGGCGCCGCGGAAGACATCAAAGCACTCCCTCGCACCTTTTTTGCTCCCAGGAAGGTTAACAATAAGTGTCTGTCCGCGAATTCCAGCTACAGCACGGCTAAGCATCGCATGAGGGGTTTTCATTAAACTTAATCTACGCATCTCTTCCGCTATTCCCGGTACTTCTCTCTCAATGCAGCGCAGTGTAGTTTCAGGAGTAATATCTCTTGGGGAAAGCCCCGTGCCACCTGTTGTAACAATCAGGTCAACCGTATTATTATCAGACGACTGTATCAGCGTCTGTGCTAACAGAGTGCTGTCATCTGGTAGTAAGCAATGCGTCACTTCCGCGCCTAGCAACGACAATTCCCCCAAAAGTGCCGGCCCACTCTCGTCGGCCGTTTCTCCGCGCGAACAGCGATCGCTGAGAGTGATCACGAGGGCCCTAAAACGCGGCCATACGACCACGCCATCTCCTGGCGCAATCACGCCTCCCCTTAAGACTTCAACAAAAATCCCCTCTCGCGGCATAACACAATCTCCTGCTTGGTGGTAGATAGCGCATCTTGTGTGGCATACCTTGCCTATTTGAGTAACACTTACAACTGCATCGCCTATTGTCAACCTTGTTCCCAGCGGCAATGCAGGGAGCAATAAATTGCGGGTAGTGATGTTTTCCGCAAATGCGCCGGGGAACACCTTTAAACCAAGCTCCTGCATTTTTTCTATGCTCTCGGCCGCAAGTAAGCTCACTTGTCGGTGCCATGGTCCAGCGTGTGCGTCACCTTGAATCCCATGACCTGGTACGAGCTCGACTTTAGGCATCGGTGTTTTCCTCACGCCCTTGGTTTCACTTATAGATACAGCTTCAATCCTGCCGCGCATTTTCTTCCCCCCTGCAAAAATCTCCGCTCTTGCCGCCTGTTTTCTTTAGTAAGCGTACGTCGCGAATACATAGCGTCTTATCTACGGCTTTACACATGTCGACGGCAGTGAGTGCAGCCACAGTTACCGCCGTGAGGGCTTCCATTTCAACTCCAGTAGTGTCTAGTGCTACGACTTCGGCTGTAATCTGAAGCTCCGTGTCCGACACCCTAACAGCACTGACGTCTACTTGCCTTATGTTGAGAGGGTGACATAGAGGTATTAATTCCGAGGTGCGCTTCGCTGCCATTATTCCCGCTAATCGGATAGTAGCCAGAGCATCCCCTTTGGGTAAACCGTTGGATTCAAGGAGTAGCATTGTCTCGGCTTGCATTGATACTACCCCGCTCGCGACTGCCGTCCGTCTGGTCACTGCCTTATCCGAAACATCGACCATATGAGCTTCTCCTCTTGTGTTAAGATGTGTGAGCATAATCATCCCCCTATCTCTGCCATACGCTTAGTCTTCATACTATTCTCCCGGACTGGTTTGGAGAGAGCAGCGTCAAGCAACAGCGTCTGCAACTCTTGATGGTTCCTATTCCTAACTGCTTCCTGCAGACTGTACTCTAAATCAGAGAAAAGGCATGGCCTAATAGTGCCGACCGAAGTCACACGCAAACGACTGCAAGTTCCACAAAAGTGCTCTGTGGTGCCACTAATAAAGCCAATACTACCAAGTGCACCTGTAATCACGAAACTCTCGGCCGGGCCACCACCAGTAACCTTATCTTTGTGCGAAATAAGTGGCGCTAAGCGCTCTTTCATGGATCTTACAGAGACAAAGCTGCTATCCGGCCAGTTCGCAGCTTCTCCAAAAGGCATCAATTCGATAAACCTTACGCTTACGGGCTTTACTCTAGTCCACAGCGCAAAAGCCTCTATTTCATCATCGTTCAGACCACCCATTATCACGCAGTTGATCTTCACAGGGAACATGCCTACGTAGAGAGCCGCCTCGACTCCTTGAAGAGTTAGCTGCAATTTGCCCCCCCTAGTCAGGTAGGCATAACGCTCTGGCCGCAATGAATCAAGACTAATATTAACCCGTGACACTCCCGCTTGATAGATAGCATCGGCCAGATTATCCAAGCCTTGCGCATTAGTAGTTAAGGCGATGTCCTGAATGCCTGGGTATTGCCTTATCTCCGCTACAAACTCGGCGAGTCCCTGCACAAGCAATGGCTCACCACCTGTCAGCCTAACCCGACTGATACCCAAACCAGCTGCAACCTCAACTATAAATGCAAAATCAGCAAGGGTTAACTTGCTGTGTGATACAATTCGTCCCTCCGGTAGACAGTATCGGCACCGCAGATTACACTCTGCCGTAAGTGACAAACGCAAATAATCAATTACCCTTCCTTGGCCGTCTATCATCAGCTCTCCCACACAATCTGACCACTTTTAAAGGTATCATAACCTCCTAGTGCTGCCACTTCATCCTTAAAAGACGCAGACCGAATAATATCTAGCAAAGCTGTCATGCATGGGTCTACTAGGTCTTCTTTGTGAAAGAGGAGATCAAACTGTTCTAACGCCAAAGGTACAAAATTAAGATCAAAGGCCCTTGCCGCAGGTAGAATCCCCAATCCTACATCTGCTTCACCAGCGTGTACAGCACAAGCTACCGCGAGGTGCGTAGTCTCCTCGCGGCTATACCCTGCAATTTGAGAAGCCTCAATGCCATTCTGAGCCAGATGATAATCCAGGAGCAAGCGTGTGCCTGCGCCGTGCTGTCTATTTACAAAGCGATGGTTGGTCAGATCATGCCACGAGGTTATCGATCCTGCACTGCCTTTAGTGGTAATAAGACCCTGAACACGACCCACTAAGTTTACCAGCACCATCTGTTTGCCCGGGAAATACCGCTCCACAAAGCTAACATTATACATGCCATCTCTACTGTCGAGCAGGTGAATCCCTGCAAAATGACATTCGCCCCGTTTCAGCGCTAGTATGCCTCCCATACTGCCTACATGGGTTGAAGATAGCCGGACACCTTCCTTAAGTCGAGCGTGATCTGCTAGGACATCTAAAGCTAGGTCATGGCTGCCTATGCACACCATTCTACCTTCAATATTGGCACTATCCCGCTGCAACGTTACTACAACTTGGTCGCCTTCAGCAAAGCCCTCTGAAGTCGCTGGCACAACCACCACACCATCAGCCTTGACGAGGGAAGTTACCACACCCGCCCCCCGGCTTAAGGGCGTCACAACATATTTAGCTCCAACTTGCCCTACCATTACACGCACGTATTCTTGCAAGCCCATAGGCGAAATCAGACGGCGAGTCAGGTACCCCTTTAGAGTCTTCGGTTTGGGTTCCGCAATATGCCTTAGCTTATAGACCAATGGGCGTACAAATAGTTCCAGGCATAAATGCGCACTCACAGGATAACCGGGTAGGCCGACCACAGGTTTGCCTTGTACTCTCGCCAACATGACGGGCTTACCGGGTCTCATGGCCACACCGTGAACCAACAGCTCACCGCTAGCCCTGAGAACTTCCTCTGTAAAGTCACCGCGCCCCGTAGATGAACCGGCTAACACAAGCAACATGTCGCACTGCTCAATACTCTCTTGCACCTGCTGTAACAGCCTAGATTCGTCGTCCCTGACAGGAAGAGTAACCGTAACGTCACAGCCCCACTCTCTTAAAAAGTTTCGAAATATATGAGAGTTAAACTCAATGATGTTCCCAGCCCTAAGCTCTATCCCTGGGGCAACCAATTCATCCCCTGTAGGCATGATGATTATATGTGGACGCTTGATAACCAAGATTTCCGCTACCGAGGCCGCCAACATCGCTCCTACATCCACTGGTCCAATTTCGTGGTACCGAGACAATAGCATCTCTGTTGCTACAATGTCCTCGCCTACTGGACGGACGTGTTGCCACGGCGCGATAGCTTGCTCAATTCCGATTGTATTCCCTGCTAATACCACGTGTTCTATCATGATTACGGCATCAGTTCCATTCGGCAGAGGGTCACCTGTGTCAACGGGAAAGCATTCAATCCCCACCTGCAAGTACAACGGATAACCCGGTGCCGCTCCAACTGTAACATGGGACCGAACGGCATAGCCATCCATGGCAGACGCTGCGTAATGAGGTGATGACATACAGGCCACCACTGGCTCTGCAGTTACTCTACCTACGGAATCAACAACTGCTATTCTTTCAGTTGCTAACTCATAGTTTTTAAAGGCGTCTAGCCATCGAGACTTGGCACTTTCAACATCGGTGCTTCGTAAATATGTCTGTCGCATAGTTACCTCCATACCTCTACTTTTACCCTCTCACCCGCATGCAGTCCTTCGCACTGTTCATTAATCTCAATGAAACCATCGGCATCCGCTAATACTCGTATCGCAGCTGACTTAGCGAATAGTGGGCAAATGCCGCCCTGAGTGATTTTGACAGGTACAATATCTCGCCTTCCTGGCACACTAGCTATCGGCAGCAATAAGGGCAATTCAAAGTGGGCTCTCTTCACAATCAGTGCCTCGGCAGCTGTGGCCAGAAGTGGTGCAGCTACGACGTGAGCGGTTAGAGCACAGGAAAGAGGATGTCCAGGTAAGCCAATCATCAACTTACCCCCGGCTACCCCGAGAACTGTGGGCTTGCCGGGTTTAATGCTCAGACCGTGGGTGATGACACCTGGCGAGCCTACTCTTTGCATAGCTCGGGCTGTATAATCATACGACCCTGCAGAACTACCCCCTGATATTATTACTGCATCATATGTCGCCAATGCGATAACCAACTTCGACACCAACAGATCCGCGTCATCGGTTATGATTCCTAGGAAATCAGCATGAAAGCCCATATCCCTGATTAATCCCATAACTAGACTAGAGTTTATGTCTCTCACCTGGCCTATAGCGGGTACGACTGTGATTGGCACAATTTCATCGCCGCTAGACATTACAGCAACCTTAAAATCACGCACCCTCACTTGTGCATGGCCTAGGGCAGACAACACTGCGATATCCCTGATCGATAGCTTTTGCCCCCGGCGTACTAGAGCCTGATTAACTGGAACATCTTCCCCCACAGACATGATGTTCTCACCCACTGCCACAGGGCGCGATACTAAGAGAAGGCCATCCTCAAGGAGTTCAGCATATTCTAGCATTACAACTGCATCAAACTCATCCGAAACCGCTCCTCCTGTCAACACAGGGGCCGAAGCGTAAACACCAGCTCCCCCTAGGGTCAACATAGCAGGCATAGCTTCGCTAGCCCCAAAGGTCGTCCTCGCCCGGACGGCATAGCCATCCATGGTGGAACGCACAAAATGCGGTACAGGCTCACTAGCCAAAATATCCTCAGCAACTACACGCCCCACGCTTTCTAACAACGGGACCTCTTTATAGCTACTCCGGTGTATTATCGCTCTAGACACCTCACGCAACGCATCTTCTAGACACCAAATCTCTTGTAATAAACGCATAGATCCTCCTTGTGCAATCACTAATCACTAATCTAACTAAGCGCTTGCCGTTTTCTAGTACCCGACAGCATTACCGAGCAATACGAATCACGTCAGTTATTGTACTACACTAAGAACTAAGAACGCACCCTTAACGGGTGCGCAAATAGACTACGCACTCCTTTCCAAACACGGGAGGCGAACAGATTTCTCCATCCGCCCATCGACTACCAAACCCAGGCTTCATCCCGAGGGTCTGGTCGCTCGGAGTATAGTAAAAATCTACTTCGTCAAAATCAGGCTAAAGTCCTTTAATTGTAGATAGTATTACCGTGAATATCATCTGCTACAATAAGTGGCATCCTCTCTACCTTAAGCGCCAAGACCGCTTCAGGTCCGAGCTCAGGGTAACAGATAACCTCATAATCCTTTATACTCTGCGCCAGTAAAGCTCCCGCTCCACCGGTGGCTACGAGATACACTGCCCTGTGCTCAAGTGCCGCTTCCCGGACATGATTGCTTCTAGGCCCTTTCCCAATTGTGGCCCAAACCCCTAAAGCGAGTAGGCGTGGTGCATAAACATCCATTCGCCCACTAGTGGTTGGCCCTGCAGAGGTTATTGGCTTACCCACTATGCCTGGGCAAGGACCCGTATAATATATAATGCTACCTCGCAAAGGAAATGGCTCTATCCCTCTATCCAAATCACTATGAAGGCACCGATGGGCAGCGTCACGCGCTGTGTAAATTACACCCGTGAGGTACACTCGATCCCCAACTCTCATTTCGTCTACACTCTGCGAAAAGTCGGTAGTTGTCAGCTCAAACGTTCTCATAATACCACCCTGCCATGGCGAGATGAATGACACAGGATATTAACGGCCACGGGTAAGCCCGCAATATGCGTAGGATGATACTCCATGTGTACCGCTAGGGCTGTGGGACCTCCCCCTGCGCCGCCTGGTCCGATGCCCAGCTCATTTACGGCTGTGAGCAGTTCTTTCTCTCGTTCTGCCCAGACTGACTCTCTATGACGCTCACCTATGGTCCGCAGCAAAGCCTTTTTGGAGAGCATGGCGCAATAATCGAAGGTACCTCCGACTCCCACTCCGACGATAATTGGGGGACAGGGATTGCCCCCGGCGTTCTTAACAGTGCTAACAACAAAGTCCTTTAGACCCTCGTACCCCTGTGCAGGCGTTAGCATAGCGGAGCGTGACATGTTCTCAGACCCGAACCCCTTAATCATAATGTCCAGTTTTAAAGAATTTCCGGTCACAAGCTCTACATAGACAATGGAGGGAGTATTATTGTTTGTATTTGTTCGTGCTAAGGGGTCACTAACTACAGAGGGGCGATAACCTTGACGCGGATAAATCTCAGCCACGCAAAAGTCTATGGTCTGCTGCAGGGGTTCTTCCAACGAGACTTCTACGCCTAGCTCAGCAAAAACCACCACCATCCCCGTATCCTGACACAGGGGCAAACCTCGTTTACGCGCAAGCACCGCATTATTGATGATATCGTCCATAAATAGTGCACCTGTCCCACGTGAAAGCTCCTTTGCCTGCTCTAGGGCGCCCCAAACATCTAAGGGCAGCTTAGTGTTGATACTCACTAGTAAGGCTTGTACTGATACAGCTATGGCCTGTCTCAAAATTACCCGCATGCTTCCCCTCCTCACATTACGTACGTGACAAGCTTATTTTAACACAGCTAATGTTTGGACTTACTAGGAAACTCAAAGTCATGCGCATACCATCAAAAAAAGCAGGGCGAATGCCCTGCTCCTGCCTTTAGCGTCTACCACTCATCATCTGCTCTGCTTTGGCGATAGCCAGTCTGACCATCTCTCCAGTGTCTTTTGTGGATACGGCGCCCCAACCATGCTGACGCACTGTTTCGGCGAAACCTAGCTCTTGTGCAAGTTGCATTTTAAGCTGCTCTGACATGACTTTACGTCCTCGTGCCATCCTACTATCACCCCTTTTCTTGGGCAAACGCCGGCATCTATAATATTTGACTAAAACAATGTTGCTATGTGAGTTAAATCAAGGCAAAATATAGAAGAGACAAAAACAGCGTAAGACGCTGGCACATAGTGTATAGCACATAGCACATAGCACATACGGGGGCCGCTCTCCGCTTTCAGCTATCCGCTCTTAAGAAAGCGGCAAGCAGACGGCGGAAAGCGCTTAATCCCTAGTGATTTGTGTTTTGTGAGTAGTGATTAGTTCATAAAAACGCGGAGAGCGCTCTCGCATTACTCCGTAATACTGTCGGGTACTAGAAGGCGGCAAGCGCCTTCTAAACCAAATACGTTAATAGAGGTGCTATTGTGAACAAAGCAGTAATCTTTGATTTGGATGGGACTCTTTGGCCAGCGACGGAGATTGCCTTACCTGCGTTTCGCCAGGTTCTCCAGGAACTTAACTTGCCTGAGCCTAACGATGAGACCTTAGCGCGAACTCTCGGATACCCCTTAGAAGAGATTTGGAATATGCTACTTCCAAAAGATAAACGCCATTTATCGACGAGTGCAGATGAACTTATGGAGCAGGCAGAGTCGCACTTGCTGGCTACTGGCATAGGACACACATTCCCAAATGTGACAAGTATCCTAACGTACATCCGCGAGCAAGGTTTTATGACCTTCATCTGCTCGAACTGTCAGTCAGCCTATGTTGAATTTACTCCCAAGGCCTTAGGTATATCCCACTTGTTCGACCAGAAATACTGTGCAGGAATGTATCCAGGCCTGACCAAGACAGAGATGGTTGCCATAATCAAAGAGGAGCACCACATCAACTCAGGATTTATGGTGGGCGACCGTTTTCATGATATAGAAGCCGGCAAGGCAAACGACCTATTAACCGTAGGCTGTGCCTATGGCACAGGTCATCCGGATGAGTTAAAAGGAGCAGATTTCATTATCGACTCCTTTGACCAGTTGAAGGAAATAATAGTCCGGGAGTAGCACATCGAGCATGGCGCATGGACGGTTCCTGGCTTACTGCTCCTAACTCCTAGTAGTAGTGAACCTCATTGGATTTTTGATATTGGATTTTTGTTTAACTCCCCTCTAGTGAGTAGTGTGTGATCAGTGATTCAGAAAGCGGAAAGGGGCGAGCGCTGCGCCGCTCAGTTACTCGCCACGACCCGATTATGTCCATACTTGCCACAGCGATCTCCCCAGAAGGCCACAATTTCTCCATTCAGGGAGAACTGCACTACTTCGCAATTGTTGCCACACCCTGTGCAAGAAACGCCTGTAGCTTGGCAATCAGCATCGGCCACGTCGAAACCTCTAAAGGTCGATACCGTTTTTATTTGCTCTGCTAAGTAGCATGCACCGAGCGCGCCCATGACACTGTAGTGTTCAGGAACATGAACTGGTAAGCCCAGCGCCTCTTCAAACGCTCGTCTTATCCCTACATTTGCCGCAACTCCCCCTTGGAACACCACGGGACTTACAATCCCCTTTCCTTTGGCTACGTTGTTGAGATAGTTGCGGACCAAGGCCTCACACAAGCCGGCCACGATGTCCGATGTAGAGTGCCCGACCTGCTGTTTATGAACCATATCTGATTCTGCGAACACCGCACACCTACCTGCTATGCGGGTAGGTGTCTTTGCGTTAAGCGCCAGCTGACCCAGTTCCTCAATGGGGATTCCTAAACGGCTGGCTTGCCTGTCTAGAAAGGACCCTGTTCCGGCAGCACAGACCGTATTCATAGCAAAGTCAGTCACGACGCCATGATTGAGGATAATAATTTTAGAGTCCTGACCGCCAATTTCTAAAATAGTACGAGTGCCTGGTACGCAACGCAATGTTGCTGTGGCGTGCGCTGTAATTTCGTTTTTCACCACATCTGCCCCGACGATTGCTGCAGCCAGCATTCTGCCACTACCAGTTGTACCTACTCCCACTATCTCTGCATCCTGTGGGATGAGGGCACTTATCTCCTTAATCCCTTGTTGTATTGCCAAAATGGGTTGCCCTTGTGTCTTTAAGTACAGCGTTCCTAATACCTCCCCCGAGGCGTTACTGGCGACTACATTCGTACTAACCGAACCGACGTCAATTCCTAAATAAACTTTACTTTGCACGGTGTTCCACCCCCGTAGCTATGGCTTGCCTAGTATGCAACATATCAACAAACGCCTCTAGTCTTGTCTGTAGCCCAGCTTCACCCGAGTGCTCATCCAAAATCAAAGTCATTATCGGAAGGCTAAAATCCTTGCTGATTCTAGGCAGTATACTCTGCGCTACGATTTCCGGCATACACGTCAGGGGAAGCACCTGGATGATGCCATCAATTCCTTCGTTAGCATAGAGAACGCTGTGGCCGATTGTCTCTAGACCGTGCCCGCCGACATGTCCTCGCAAATATGGTGTTGCTGCACGCTTTACTTTACGCGCGTGCAGTTTTGCCCGTGGCTCTGGTAGAAGATGCTCACATACCCAATCGCTAAGATAGAGACTGCGGTGCACCTCTATTCCCATCCTCCCCAGGCGCTTCTCAAACTCTAGGTTAACCTTAGGTTCGAGCAACATGTAGATCTCACCGACCACCCCTACCTTCAAAGGTTTCTGCTGGCGAATAGGAAGGGTCTTGATCATCCAGTCGATATGTTGCGCGGACTCTCTAAGTTCGCGAAATGTGCGAGTTTTACCCACTGTACGTAACGTGTCGTTCCAGATGCGGTCACACGCACCCGGTAGCATTTCTACTGCCCTCAACCTATTTAGAGTCTGCTCTACATGATCAAGCGATTTTCCCAGACGCCATGCAAAATAGAATATCTCCGCTACTTTTGCAAAACTATTCCCATTGGCTAAGGGCGAAAGCTTGTGCCAAATCTCTGTAATCATACCCAGCGGGGGCTCCAACACTAGCATATTTACGTTCAGCCCCAGGTCCTGTAGGATCTCGCGCTGCAATTCGGCATAGTAACCAAATCGACAAGGCCCTATGCCGCCTGCCATAATAACTGTGTCAGCGCCATTTTCTGCGGCCTCTATATAATTGCCTATATTGACCTTAAATGGGAGACAGACGCACTCGGGTGAATATTGAGCTCCGATGGCCAATGTCTTACCCGTTATGGGTGGAGGGGGGACTACATCTAAGCCTAAGTTTTCAAGTAGTGCTTGTAGGGCGATGCTGCAAGTTCCCATGTGAGGAAATGTTACTCGCATGCTCTGACCTCCCTTTAACCATATCGATAAATGCTTCGACTCGTGTAACTACCCCTGCTTCACCGCTGTGCTCATCACCGATTAAGTGCATGAACGGAAACTCGCTGCGGCGCGCGTTACGTTCCAAGAGATCGGCAATAAGCGACTCTAGCCCACAACCAAAAGAAGACAAAACAATTATTCCGTCGACCTCACGGGGGGTTTTCACGAAGTATAGCCCTGCTCCCAGCACCTTTTTACTTAAGGTCCAGAATAGCTCCTTAGATAAACCCTGTAAGCCCACATCAATCTTATGCTGTGGCAACATTTCGGCAGTCACTACATCAACGCCGCTACGACGAAGTTGCTCAATAAGGCTCATGCTTAGAACTGGATCATAAACGTTGTAGGGATGACCTAAAACAGCTACCTTCATACGTACACCAGGAGTCCTGCGCCACGCGGTTCCATGAAAAGCTTCTTCTGGGGTCAAACCAGACATCAGACGCTGCTCCACTTTGTGGTTCTCGCCTAAAGATAGGTAAAAAGCACGTAGTGTCGGCCAAACTGACTTGCCAAGCGTATGGCGGGCCTCTGACAATGCTCTCGCTATAGACATCTTGCCCCGGCTTAGATCGACATCTGGTGACAAAAGTTCCGGCATCTTATTCCCGCTATGCTTAACCATATCTGGTAGACCCATAAGTTTAGGGCAAATGTACGCCCGTGGTTCAACACTAACTAGGCGAGGCACAAACACATAGTCTACTTTATCGGCTAGGTCAAGAACATGACCAAAGGCTACTTTCACGGGCGCGCACACCTCGTCTACGGTAGCCTGGGTGCCTAGATTGAGGATCCTTTCGTTGGTAGGTGGCGACAACACAACCTTACATCCTAAATCAGTAAGAAACCGTTGCCACATAGGGAAATATATATAATATAACAAGGCCCGCGGTACTCCAATTGTTACCACTCAATCACCTCAAAAAGCAGTATACATCCCAGTATGTCCACGAATGGCCCATGAAATGCATGCACCTCTAAATTAATCCACCTATTGTCTATTTTCTGACCTTCTATACTGATATTTAAAACGCTTTCCGCTATCAAGATAGGCAAAGAGAACGTCTTGAGGCTTTTCAATGCCTTTCTGGCACAACAGACGCGCGAAGTCGGCCTTTGACCAACCTGCCCCCTCTATATTTTCCCAATGCACCCGCCCGTCCGTAATTAAAGGCACAGGCAGACCGTCATACTTTACGGTCATTCCCAGGTCGGCAGGAGTAACGTAACGTTTATCAGCAACAGGAATGACACTTAATGTGCCGGACGGTTCCAACACTGCATATTCGACATCACTCATATCTACAATCCCTTGAGTGCGCAGACCCACCAGCAAGTCGTTGATGTTATAACGTAGCCTGCGCATTTCCTTTTCCATGATTATCCCTTTGGAGATTACAATACTAGGGGTCCCATTAATCAATCCCCGGATGGTCTCCGACTTTAACGCCAGATATGCGATACCGACTTCCGCAACCAACAAGACTACGAGAGGTACAACTCCCTCTAGCAGCGGTTTGTCCATGTTTTCTATTGGCAGAGCGGCCAACTCGGCAATCATGATCGACACAACGAGGTCAAAGGGAGAAAGGTTACCTATCTCCCTTTTACCCATTATTCTCATCATCACCAACACCACAGCGTAGAAAAACAGTGTACGGAGGACAATAGGAAACATTTCTCTCACCTCACTTGTACCCTTCCCAAGTACGAGCCGAGGTATGTTTAGCCAGCTCAGAACTGCTAGTTTCTAACTGGCAAGTGACTGTGTTGGGATTTGAGATAGAAAAAAGCTGACCTTTAAAGTCAGCCTAGTTTGAGATGTTATTCAGGTATATCCTCATCCTCAATTGCCCGCTCTTCCACAAGAGGTTCTTCTTGATTGGCTCCCAAGGGGCGAGGGAAGGGTTTCCATACAATGCTCGCCTTGGGCTTTCTGACTTTGGGTTGAAGTTCCTCTATCTCTCCTAACTGCTCCTGTAGCACCTCAACTTCATCTACCTTTCCCTCTCCCCCCTGTTCCGCCACTGGAGTTTCCTCTACTACTACCGGCACTACATCCAGACGCTTGTCTTCACTCTTCAATTCGCAACCTCCTTTTCCCATCCTCTTTGCAATCACAAGGTGCTCGCTCAACCAGTCTAACCATTCACGTTTGCGCTGCAGTTGCTCTAAAGTAGTCAAGCCTTTTAATAACGGACGCCCTCGCGTCATGTCATCGAGTTCTTGAGCCCACTCGTGCGGATATGTTAGATAGGCGAAAAGCATTTGACATTCTATATCTGACATTGGATGAACTGCCTGATACGCGGCTAAAAGGTGCAAGCATGTATCTCCTGTGTATCCACTATCGAGCAGTAACTCAGCCAGACCTATGTAATTAGCTTCTACAAAGCAGTCATGCGCATAGTTGAGGTGAACTGTATGGCCTTCGCTTACATATACGAATTTTCCAAAAGACAAGTGTGCAAAGGAAATTACGGGCTGGCCGTCATAGATTCGCTCTAGTTCTTCGAGTGACGATAGTGATTCTTCAGCTTCATTAAGTAACTGGCGCAAAGCTTCCCCGCGGGCGGCCTGTCGGTATTTGTGCACCGCGAGTTGCCAGTAGGCAGCACGCTCGCGGGCCCCCAAACGCCAAAGGGGAGACACCCGGCCTTCTGGTTGAGGACAAAAATACAGTATGTCTTCCGATGCCCGGTGGACATGGCCTAGCAGCCTTCCGATGGCCCTCACTTCAAATGTATTAGCCGCGTCACAGGCTGCACCGCGAACATAATTGGTCAAAAATACCTGGTTTTTTGAAATATTTACCACTAAATCTCCCGTGTTTGTACGCAACAATGAGCCCAGGCCCTTGACTCCGCGCTTTGCCAATTCGTCTAAACAAGAACCAACCCACACAATATCGCAAGCAGCACCAACGTAGAGATGAACGGCTGCCAGCCCCTCCCGGGTGATGAGGCAGCACTCTTTGTCGACCAAGTGAGATTTGGGCTTGAGCCCATACAACGTTGAGATTTCTGCTAGGCTGGCATCTAGCAAATCTCATCACCCCTCTCGTCAGATTAGGTCATTCTAAATCTATTCGCCACTAAGCCCGAGCTAGTACTAAAAATTGAGAGTGGGGATGATGGAAATCATCCCCACTCAATATGTGACCTAGCACATGAAACATTAGAGGCAGTTATCAGTTCTCAGAGCTCAGTTCCTGGCAGGTGTATTTCGTTCCCTCAATCCTAATGCCAAGGCCTGAGGGCCATCCGTTTTCAGCCTCAACACTACCTTCCCTGTATCGCGTACAAACACGCTATGAGCTCTCAGTCCGCAGGCGAAGGCTAATTTTAGACTAGGCACATTATCAGAAGCTATTTCCACATGAAACTTACCCAGCTCAGCTATGGCTCGTCGTAGTAGCTCCTTGCCTACGCCTTTACTGCGCTCAGCTTTTCGAACAACAGCTAGAGAAAAATCCTGACCGTGTTCCTTACATGCGAGAACTCCTAGAAGTCTGTTTTGCTCTGTTGCAAGCAGCACGATTGACCCTATCCCCGCTAAATCATCTCCTGTCAAAGATCTAAGCCTTGAATTGGTTTCGGGGGTAATATGGCGGTCCTTATAATTGGCCACAAAAGCTAGAACCCTTTTCCGCAGACGCGGCCAAGTCTCAGGGCTAACACTAGTAATCAACATGGTCATCTACCTCATGCCTCTGATACCCTGACAAATACCTACTAAACTCAACCAACCTGCGCAGCGATTTCCGGCGAATAATCGGTTCATCAAATTTCATAGGCTTGGCGTTGGCCTCAAAAAAGTAGCATTCACCATCACTAGTAATACCAATGTCCATTGAGAGTTCCCCAAAGAGGCGCTTATAGTGATTCTCAATCGCAGGGGCCACAGTTAAGGCTAGGTTTCTTAATTTTGTGTAAACTCCGCCTGGAGTATCCAGCCTCTCATGAAAGACGTCACTGATGACGGTCTCAATCGGAGCTATATAACCGCCATTGGGGACATGAGTGGTAATGCCACCCCGTGCCGCTACCCTCACCCCCGCGCCGGTTAAATCCCAAACTCCCTCCCCTGTCTTCTGCATAATAATACGTGCGTCAAAGATAGCGCCCTTGTACTTTGCTAACCGTAACCCTTGCTGGACAAGATATATCCCTGGGTGGCGCCTAGCGCTAAACGACTGCGCTAAGCCCCTAAAATTCTCATGTGGTTCGTGCCTATAATTCCCCCCTACTTTATGAATCAAAATGTATTTTCCGCCCTTGTATTCGGCTCTCATAATACCGTGCCCTGCGAAGGTATCCCGTGGCTTTAGATAGACCATGCGATGCCTCTTGAGCATCGATAGTACATCCTCTGGTCCATGGTAGAGCTTTGTATCAAGAAGATACCGCCTCAGCCCTGGCTCCTGAGAAAAGATGCGGTGTAGATCCCATTTATTAAGAAAGTGAGGATTAAATATCGCTGTACGATGACTGTGAGCGAGCTGCTCAAACCTTTTCTTTGCCATACGCACTACCTGCGCAACTTCAGACTGCCTGTCAGGTATGCGATTATAAACTACATTTGGCAATGGGTATTCATGAGCCAACCAATTCCCCGCTTTACTCTGGTGGTATCCAATAACACGCATGCGTTTAAAGTCAACATCTTCACATGCGAACACATATGCTACAGACCCCATGCTCCTCGCCATCTTAAGCAGAGCTACATAGGTTTCTCTTCTTCCACGCAGCCCTTGGAATCCCTTGGTACCCCTTGGGCGCTTGTTCGTCATAATGCCAATGTAGGGGCCTAATTGTAAGGCATCCCCCGCTTGCCAGAAACTTACCTGTTGCCTAGGCCTGATTCCTAGCCTGAGAGCGTCTCCTCTAGAAACATGTAACAAAACGCCATCTGAGCCTGTAGTCAGCTTCCCCTCACCACGCGCCAGACCACCCATTAACCAGACTTTCTCTCCACCTATTTGATTATCTGACACGACAACACGTGCCTGTTCCATCATGTCACCTCCTAACCTATGAGGCCAAATCCGGCGACGTAATGGGCGTAAGCGCATACACAGTAAAGAGAATAGGCTCCGTCCCGCCTTGCCCAAACCGGGGCAAATATCATGCGTCCAGGTTTGGCGTTAGCCTCGAACATATACACATTGCCCTCAGGTGTAATGCCCAGATCTAGCCCAAGTTCGCCCAACTTCATTTGCGTTGACTTTTCTAAGGCTTTGGCAATCTCTTTCCCAGCCTTAACCACCTGCGCATACAGCTCATCTTCCTTGCCAGGGAAAACTTCCCTGAGCACCCGCTTTAATGGATATACACGCCCTCCATTATGAACGTGGGTGGTTATCGCGCCAGTGATTGCCACCTTAGCGGCTGGTCCTACAGCATCCCATTCACCTAGACCGTTGCGATGCATAGTAACGCGCACATCAAATGTTCGACCGCGAAACCGTGCTAGGCCCAACCCCTGCTGCACCACATAGTTACGCCGATGCCGCGCCGAAAAAATGTCAGCTGCCGCCTGAGCAAAGTTGTGATGCTTATGCTCCAGATTTGAGTGACCTACTCGATACGCTACAACAAATCCGCTTTTGCTTCGATGCACTCTCACGATACCTTGGCCCAAGCTACCTCCCACAGGTTTAACGTAAGCGTGATTATACTTAGCCAGTATAGTTTCTATGTCGCGTGAAGATCGCAATGGCTTAGTCTCAGGCAGATACTCCTCCACCTCGGGGACAGTAGATAACCACTTATGCACCTGCCATTTATTGAAAAACCTAGGATTAAACATGTATACATGCTTAACCTGCGCCAGCTGCCGCAAGAAATTTCGGTAGTGATGGGTTCTCTCCAAGCCTCGGTTAGGGACACGATTATAGATTACGTCTGGAAGCGGTAGCGTGACAACTGACAGTGCCCCACTACACTCAACACTGGCCCGCACTAACCGATGCGACCAATCTACGTCATGTGATGTAAAGGCATACACCAAGGCACCAATCTGATTACCATAACGCCTCAGCCCCTTGAATAGAGCGGAGCTTCCAACGCTTGCTCTAGATCCAAAGGGCACGGTCAACAACCCAATCAAGGGTCCCAAGTGGATCTCATCGCGCTCTTTATGGTATACGACATTCCCTTTGTAGCCGGCGGGGTAATGCAACCTTGCCCGCAGTAGGGGCGACAATAAGGGAGTATCCCCTTCATTCAAGCGAACCACGGCTTTAGCGACTGCAGATCCAAAACGAACACTTATGTGTTGTGCGTTATCTACGCCCATGCTCTGAGCGAGCTTAGTAGGTAGATACAGCACGCAAGGCTGAGCCATGCGTTTATGCATTGCTTGTTTCACCTCGATTTTTCCTTTGTAAGGCCAGGAATTTACTGTATTGCATAGGGCGGAGTACACTTGTACGACGCAGGTCGTATGCCCTAATTCTCAAGAACACGGTGCGCCCAGGCTTGCTATTTGCTTCTATTAGCCACACGTGGCCATTCTTGTCTACGCCTAAATCCAACCCGAATTCGCCAAAACGCCCCAGCTCTTTGTCTAGTGCAGTTGGAATGCTAACTCCTAGCCAGTTGATTTTCTCTAATATCTCTTGATACCTGTCGGGAAACTGCTGCTTCAGTAAGGCCTCAGTCCTAAGAGCGCTACCCCCTCCATGTAGGTTTGATGTTATGCTACCTCTCCGCCCAACTCTCGCTGCTGTACCCGTGACCTCCCATTGACCCTGTTCGTTCTTCTGGACAATGGTGCGGATATCAAAAGTGCTGCCGCGAAAGTGGTTAAGATAGAGACCCTGTTGCACCAGTAATCGTCTACGGTGGCTAACGTTTCGAACCAAGTTCAACACACCGGTAAGCGTTTGTACATTAGTGCTAAAGGGACGGTTAAGGTTATCTCTGCCTCGGCACTTGTAACCATCACGCAGTGCATGGATCTGGACAACTCCTTTTCCTTGACTCCCTGCATCAGGCTTAATAAAAATAAAACTATGTTTTTTTATCATTGACCCCAGAACTGTTGTACCTGTGAGGGGCATCGTATCAGGGATATGCGGCTTTAAGTCAGGATACTTATAGGCCGAGCGATACACCTCCCATTTCCCCCTCAGGGCCCGGCCGAAGAACACTATACTGCGTTGTTTGCGAAGTCGTTTAGCGGCACCAAACAGCATTCCAGATATACTCCCTCCTGGAAAGAGCCGATCATATACAACATCCGGAAAGGCGTAATATTTGGCGTGCCACGAACCTTTCTCTGGGCTAAAACTATAGCCGTAAATCTTTCTACCCACCCAATCTATATCTAGCGGGCAGAAGACAAAGGCTCGGAGCCCTAAGTACCTAGCAGAACGGATAAGCTGCCTGAAGTAGCCACTTTCAGAAAATGGGGCTAGGCCACTGCGGTTACGATAGGACATAATTCCCACAGTTAACGGATAGTTCATGTTCTCACCTCACCAATCTATTTACGGTCTATAAACCCTGCCGCGCGGAATGGATAATTCCCATGTTCTACGGATGTCAGCACGCTCATTCCAGGTGAGCTGCCCCTTGACCATGGTCTCTATTATTTCAAGATCTGCAGCGTAGAGCTTAAAGGTAGATGTCTTGCTTAATTCGGACCAAATGCTAGCAAAGTGCGGTACGAAGTACTCGCGGTTTGCCGCTATGAAGGCTTCTTGCGCACTAGGCAGAAGAAACAGGTCTTGAGTCAATAATTGATATTCACTCGCCAACACCTTAGCTAGGCACATGACCGCTTTTGTCACCTGGGGTGAGACTAGCCAGCTAGCAGGCGTGCGATACTCGAATCCACCGTGTTCTTTATGCCGAAAATCTCCCAAGTATCCATACTTCTTTCTGCGCCTTCTTGCCGTACTCGGTTCTTCTAGCAACAGCAGTGGAACGGCCAAGTAATTATCCAAGACCCTAATTAGTTGCCCACTTAAAGGGACCCCTACAAAATGAACGTGTCCCCCAATAGGAAATTTACCAAAAGGCATGCTACCTGCGCGCCATTGCACGTTTGAGTAGGGGGCAAGTCTCAGGGCCTTGTTCATTGTAATTCTAATATTTTCTACTAACTGCAACGGTGAATAACTTGGCTCTGGACGAAGTTCTGCCAGCGGGTAGCCAGATACCGCTCCCTTCACAAACCTCGCGTCACAACCCACCAAGCCATCTCTTGGGAAAAACCTAGACGCCATTATCAAACGGCCTGTGCGTCCATCGCGTAGCATAAATTCTGGGTCGGCACCAATGGATACGATTTTCTCTAAATACGCAGGGTTTGCTTTTTGAAATATTGGCATTGTCTGGCGCAGTTCTGCCTCCCGGAGTCGTTTCCGGATGGGCTCTGCGTAAGCTTGTGCCAGGCGCTTGGTTAATCTAGGGCCAGCCTCGACACCTACGATATACTGACGTCCTCTAGTATCTACTCCTAACTCCACTAGACCGAAGTCTAGACCTAGTACATGAAGCGTCCGGGCCGCTAATATGGAGCCATCTCGGGCTTCTTTCGATTCACTCCAGCTGACATCATGCACATTTCTCTGACCAATCTCCTTACGCAGTATCCGGACAAGTGTCATATCAAACATATAAAATCTGTACTTTCTGTAGTAAAGAGTTCCAGAGGAACTATAGGGTATGCGGTTGATCTCAAAAAACTCGTTCATACGAGCCATATTTCTAATGGCCTGGGCCCTATTGAGGACTAAAGTTGCCGTATCTGTTCCCTCCGTAACACCCCAACGCAGGACTACCTGCACCCCAGTGTCAATTGGCGGGCTCTTATGAACATCTATTTCTGGAAGTAGGCTGGGCAGCAATTTGAACGTTGTGGGCTCAGTGTGAAGGATTATCGCCATGTTAACCTCCTACTGCAGCCCCCGGCTGCGCAAAAAACGTACCAGCCTCACCACAGACATAGATACACGCCGCTGTCCTGCTTCATTTGTTTGTCTTCCTGGGCGGGAATTCGCTTCGATTATCCATATTTTGGCGTTTATATCTACGGCTAAATCTATCCCCATCTCTGCAAACTCATACTCGATTTCTTTCTCTATCGCTAAAGCAGCCGCTTTAGCGATTCGTCGGATGCGCAGAGTCATAAGCGATGGCTTAATACTGGGGCCAAATACGGCAGCTATGGCACGCCTAGGGTTAATAATCTGTCCTCCATCGGCCAAATTAGATATGACGTTGCCAGGCTGAGCTACTCTGGCCACCATGCTCTGTACAGTCCAATGATTCCGCGTGCTCTTTTGCAGTAGCACCCGAATGTCAAAGGGTCCGCCATTTAAGTGGGCTAAGCTTAGTCCACGCTGAACAATGTACTGGTCTTGCCTGAGCAGTCTTTCGGCAACCCTCACCATCCCGGCTACGGTTGAAGCCCGCCCACGATAATCTGGGTGGTCCAAGCGAGTTAGGCGATATGCGAAGCCCTTTGAACTACGTGCGACCCGCAGTATTCCCGCGCCTAAAGAACCCTGCGTTGGCTTCACGAAGACAACGGGGTACTTTTTCAGGTAGGTCTCAAGGATTTTAGAATTAACCAATTCTTGTGTGGGCGGAAGGTGTTTTTTCAGTTCAGGGTAACTCTCTAGCATTTTGTGTACATCCCATTTATTTAAAAACACCCTGTTGTAGTACTGCAGATTACTTATCTGCAACAGATTCTCCTTTGCAGTAGTCATGCGCGTTGAAGTTTCTGACCTACGACTAGCCACCCGATCATAGACAATGTCTGGTAAGGGACAGCGCATCCTTTTGGGAACAGCCCCAGTCCAGACCCAGCCCCGCACCGACTTTGAGACCCAATCAATATCTCTAGGACTAAACGCATAGGCCAACATGCCTCGACGTCTTGCCAGCCGAATGCAATCGCGAATTATCTCCGTGGTTTGCCCAAACACTCCACCAGTATTGGTGCGGCGCGAGCCCATAATGCCCAAAACTGGTCCTAGTCGCAACGAACTATGGTTTTTATCCCACCACATGTACAGGCAGTCTTCGGGCGAGACATAAAGGCTATCGATTAGGTCCGAACTCAGAAATAATCGCTGCGGACGGCTATCTTGCTTGCTCAGTTCTATCTGCGCACAGGCCTCACTCTGTCCGACGCGTAGCCGAGTTGTACCAGCACGCAGGCCAAGTTCGTCCGCAAGACGATGTGACAATAACATTGTTCTTACTGGAGCTTCATCCCGTAAAACCTTGATTATTACTCTCGCTCCCAATTTCGCACTCCCCTCTCTATCGCGAGGTTCACTCTCAACATATGTTAGAAACCACTACTAAGGTGCAGAAAAAGCCGCCCCATTGGGCGGCCAAGCTAAGTATTCACGCACAGTCCTCATGCTGAGGCTGCAAGACATACTGCTTATGGACGGTCGTCGACGAACTCTTCGTCCTCGTCATCGATGAACTCCTCAAAATCATCGGCATCCTCGTCGAACTCATCACCCTTCTTGTCATCGTCAGCAAAAGGTGGTTCGAAAACCTTTACCCAGAGTTTTGTCTCACCAACAATTTCGGCATAGAACTCCACATTAACTTCAATCTCTACTACGGAGCGACGAAGATGTACATCAAGGATACGAGGTTCCTTAACCAGTGTACACTTCACACACTCGTCAACACCTAAGCGCACGCCTTCAAGATCCACCACCGGTAAGTGCTCCGTATAACATACAGTTTTCTTCTCCACACAGGTTTGGTTGCCTCCATCATACGCGTACCACACGTGGAGATCATACTGGCCAGTGATCTCTACCTTATTGTGCTTCGGGAATGCTACAAAACTATGACTCGTAACTCTGTAACCCAACACAGTCTCGGGAAGATTGGCAGTCTGCAGGGTAAACGCTTGCTTAAAGCGCTTTTGCCCCTTGGCACAGGTAGCCCTGACAAGAATATCTCTCAGTCCTCCTGAATCGCGATTCCACATTGCAATTTCCCCCCCTTCGGTTCTGGCGTTAACTATGCCTAACGCTAGACTATCGTATGACTGAGCGGGCAATGTTGTTACCCATCTGTCATGCTGCATCATATGAGGAAAGGCAGGAAGTTGTGAAAACGAAACAGCCACCACACAAGTAATGTGAGGTGGCTGAGGGGCAGAAACATGAAAACACTCTCTAAAACTCCGCCTCCCACGGATACATCGCGCCGTACTGATACGGTGAATTATCTGCGCTAGTCACTTCACCGAGCTGCACATCAATAGTATGCACGCTACCTCCACGGCGAATGTCAAGATAAATATGATCTCCTGGCACAAAAAGCTCTAGCTCATAGCGCAACTCGATAAGCGTAGAAATAGCCCTCCCATTAATACTTAATAATGAGTCAGATTCCAGTAATCCAGCCAAAGCAGCTGGGCTACTTGGTGCAATTTCTACAATAGTTAATCCTTGCGCTCCGGGTAGGCCTAGTCCTGCAAAAAAAGACTCTTCTACAACCACCCCCAAGAAGGGCCTCACTACGCCGCGCTCACTAAAACGAGCAATAATGTCCTTCGCAAGGTTTATTGGAATGGCAAAACCAAGTCCTTCAACTCCGGGAGCAACAATCTTGGATGAAGTAATAGCTATCACGCGCCCGTTGTAGTCTACCAGTGGTCCGCCACTATTGCCACCGTTAATAGCTGCATCGGTTTGAATGAGGGGGTAAGCACTCTGATCCGCCCGATTCAAACCACTTATAACCCCTGCTGTTACGGTGTTACGTAGTCCCAACGAAAGAGGATTGCCAATAGCCAAGACCTGTTGACCGACCTCCACTTTGTCCGAATTACCAAACTCCGCTACAGGTAAATCAGTAGCGGTAACCCTTACTACAGCAATGTCAGATACATAGTCGTAATTCCACAGTTCTCCTTTTAAGACCCGGCCGTCGTTTAGGATGACATAAACCTCGCCCGTCTCTAAGCCCCTTTGTTTCACAACATGGGTGTTAGTTATAACCATGCCGTCAGCTGAGAAAATCACACCCGTGCCTTGGTCTATAATCTCTTCACCGTCGGGCAAAGTTTTAATAGCTATAATACCTACTACACTTGGCTTCACTTTAGACACAACAACGACAGATGACTGTTGAGGCGAGGCCAGCAACCCCCTAATTAGGCCCTCTAAACGGGCTATATCTGCCCGTAATTTGCCCACCTCAGTAATTTGAGTAGCTTCAGGTGCTGTTGTAATACTAACAACGTGTTTGTTTTCTTCCCAATGCACAGTAGCACCCATGGCCTCTGTTACGAAGCGCAATGGAACTAATAGGCGTCCCTCAGCTATATGCGCTGGAACATCGGAGCTAATCTCTTGACCATCAACATAAACCTTGGCTACGGGATAGCCTCGGTAAGCACCCCAAGGGGCCGATACAGAACTTGCTGAGATAGGCAAGAGGATTAGAATAACCGCAAGTAGCAGCGCAAGAGTTTTTTTCATGTGAGCACCTCCACACCGTAACTTTCAACATTTGATGACTATAGTCCTGCACGAGGCGGCTCTAACGTTATTACGAAGCATTGACGAAAAAGTTGCCTATGAATAGAGGATGCTTTCCATCATTGCAGAAATATCCTATAAGCGAAGCTCACCGAAAGGGGTTGTTAATTTGGAGTACCGCACCTTTGGAGGGACATTTCTTAGACCATCATTACTGGGGTTTGGTTGCATGCGCCTACCGCTACTAGATGGAGACTCAGGCAAAATAAATGAGCCAGAGGCAATTACCATGATCCGCCATGCCATTGACTGCGGGGTAACCTATATTGATACAGCCTACCCCTTCCATAAAGGCCAAAGCGAGATTGTCACTGGCAAGGCACTACGAGGTGGCTATCGAGAGAAAGTGTTGCTGGCTTCTAAGTTGCCCACCTGGCTATTGAACCAACCTAGAGACACTCCCCGCTATCTTAATGAACAGTTAGAGAAACTGCAGACTGACTGCATCGATCTCTACTTGGTCCATGCCTTAAACGCAAACACGTGGAAAAAGGCTGTGGAGCTAGATGTATGGGGGCACTTGCAAGAAGCCAAGAATAGAGGACAGGTCAGACATGTGGGTTTCTCCTTTCATGATAAGTACGAGGTCTTCGAAGAAATCCTTGAGGCCTACCCTTGGGATTTTTGTCAGATTCAGCTGAACTACATGGATGAAGACTATCAAGCCGGCCTTAGGGGCATGAAGAAGGCCTACGAAAAAGGAATAGCCGTAGTAGTTATGGAACCTCTGCGCGGTGGTAAACTTACAGGTACCCTACCCATTGACGTAGCAGCAATCTGGGCCCAAGCACCTGTTAGGCGCTCCCCAGCTGCTTGGGCCTTACGTTATGTAGCTAACCATCCTGAAGTCTCCGTAATCCTCAGCGGCATGAGCACATTAGAGCAAGTGAAGGAAAATATCGAAATACTTTCTGAAGCTAAACCGCGATCGCTCAGCGAGACAGAAATTACCATAATAGGAAAGGTACGCGAACTATACCATCAGAAGATTAAAGTATTGTGCACTGATTGTGGCTATTGTCTCCCGTGCCCGCAGAGTGTAGCTATACCGCAACTGTTCTCCCTATATAACGAAGCATCGATGTACAACCTTGATATGACACGCTCCTATAGCTCTATGCAGGAGCACCAGAGCGATGCCTCGCTCTGCGTGGAGTGTGGTCAGTGCCTCACTGCTTGCCCACAAGCTCTGCCAATAACTGACCACCTTAAAGAAGCCCACGCCGCATTGACAAAGAAGTAGGGGCCGGCACATGGCGCATAGCACAAAGTAGTGCTCCTTTCTTGAATGGTCAACACATAGGTAACACTTTATGGTCAAGACATGGGTAACACTTTTAGGTAACATAAACGCCGACAGGCCTGCTCCAGTTTCCGGCTGGTATGGATACCGTTCATGTATCCGTATACCAGTACCATAAATAGACTTTCCGGTGACCTCTCGATTCTCCCCGGCCTGGAGCACACCGCGTGCAATCTACTATAATCCATCCTTTCTAGCACGGCGTTGAGCAGCCTCACCGAATCATCATCAGGGATCATTACACCAATATCCATCGGAATTGCCAGTTGATATACACTCCCAAATGATGCAACAGCCCATGGTCCCCACGTCTACGCTAAAAGGGCACAGCCCTATCGCATAGCCCTGCTATGCTTGCGGGTAATACATGCCCTCCAGTGTAGGGGCACGGCACTGCCGTGCCCTCGTGGCCACCTAAAAGGGCACGACATGTCGTGCCCCTACACAAAAATAGGAACGGTGCCATGCCGTGCCCCTCCAGTGTAGGGGCACGGCACTGCTAAAAGGGGGCTGTTACTGCAACAGCCCCCTCTGTTTAGGTTTGATGTTGTTCTCGTTTAGACTGGTAGTAATAGAATAGACTACCCGCAGCGATTAATCCTAAGCTCACCACTTGGGCTATGCGCCATGGTCCAAGCATGAGGCTATCGGTGCGTAGTCCTTCTATCCAGAAACGGCCTAGGGAATACCCAACAGCGTACAGGGCCGCAATCTGACCGTGAAATCTCTTATTGCGCAAGAACCACATTAGCAGACCGAATACTGCTAGGTTCCAGAGAGACTCATACAAAAACGTGGGGTGCCTATATTCTCCGGCAATATACATCGCCCAAGGCAAATTAGTAGGTACACCATAGGCCTCTTGATTAAAGAAGTTCCCCCAACGCCCTATCGCCTGCGCCAATATTAAGCTCGGAGCAACGATATCTGCCCACTTCCAAAACTTAGCGCCACGGTATCGGATGTAGAGATACCCTGCCGCAGTTCCCCCCAAAACGCCGCCATGAATAGCCATGCCGCCTTGCCTAAAATTCAGAGCACTAGCCAGATCCCCAGCATAGCCCACCCAATTAAAGGCTACATAGTACAATCTCGCACAGAGTAATCCCACAGGGATCGCGATAAGCATCATGTCTAGGAACCACTCATCATTTTCGCCTTGGCGCCGTACTTCCCGTAGAGCTAGTAAAATACCTAGTAGCATGCCAAAAGTAATGATTAAGCCGTACCAACGAATAGGTATTCCAAATACCTCGAAAGCTACTGGATCCACATTTATCGACCTCCCATTTTCAGCATAGGGAATACTCCCAATAGGTAACATAGGATAAGAAGTCACAGCTTAGACAAGGAGTTCTCTTATGAAAAAGCAGATGTACCTCCCCTTTGCCTTTCTATGCGGCGTTCCTTTTGTCATGGTGCTTTCAAATTCCATGCTCATTCCCGTCCTCCCCTTAATGCAGAGTGCTATGAACCTGACCGCGTTTCAGATGGGTCTGATCATTACTGCTTTTTCAATCCCTGCAGGCCTAACCATACCATTTGCGGGCTATCTCAGTGACAGGGCCGGCAGAAAAATCGTTATGGTTCCTGCACTCATCATCTTTGGTCTCGGAGGTTTGCTAGGGGGCATTGCGGCGCTATCTAACTCCTCCCCCTTTATGTTAATACTTGCAGCTAGAGTATTGCAAGGCATTGGAGGCGGCGGCACGTATCAAATTGCAATTGCACTGACTGGAGATATTTTTCAGACCTCTGAGCGCGCTAAGGCACTCGGGTTACTGGAGTCTTCTAATGGGCTAGGTAAGGTAATCAGCCCCATTATCGGGGCGGCGTTGAGTATGATCGCTTGGTTTATGCCGTTCTTTATATATCCTATTATCGCTTTCCCTATAGCGGCTGGGGTGTGGTGGATCGTCAAAGAACCTCCTTTAGAAAATAAACCTAAACATTTTAACACATATATTAGTTCTGCCTACAATACCTTCCGCAAGCAAGCAACGAGCATACTAAACGCATTTCTCGCAGGCTTTATTGTCTTGTTTATGCTGTTTGGTGTCCTAAGCTACTGGTCTGACATTCTTGATGAGAAGTACAACATGGCGATCATGATGCGGGCCTTGGTCATTGCCGTGCCAGTGCTTGTAATGGCGGTCACTAGCTATCTAAACGGATTGTTCTTACAGAAGTCCGTCTCTAAGTACGGCAAACTCGTCTTGGCGTCTGGAGTTATTGTCCTAGCTCTAGCACTACCCGTCGTCGCTCTCACCGACCGTCTGTATGTATTAATGATTGCCATTAGTGTGCAGGGCATTGGATCAGGACTGGTGCTACCCGCAGTTAATACCCTGATCACTGGCGCAGCGCCGCGTGAAGAGCGCGGCATCATAACCGCATTTTATGGAACTATTCGCTTCTTTGGAGCAGCGCTAGGGCCTCCCATCTTCGGGCTATTGAGCCAGAGTCCTTTCATCCTGTTCATCGGTTCGGCCCTATTAACTTTTGGGGCAGGAATTTTGGCCTTTATATTTATTGAGGTGCCCGAAACATGGTGCTAAACGACATAGACATCCCTCAACCAGGATGAATTAGTAAGTTAGTAAAAATCTCTAAAAAGAATAAAGGAGGCCCTGTGGTCTCCTTTATTCTTTTCGATAATCATTATCATGATGCAAACACTCTGATTCATGTTATTATATGCTAATATATCAATCCATGTCACCATGATGTCTATAGATGAGACTCCCGATTGTACTCTGTGTGGAGAGCACTCAGACGTAGGGAGCAAGGAGGGAAAGCATGCAACAGATACTAATAGCACTAGGGATGGGAGCTCTAATTGGTAGATTTTTGCGCGGCAAACTAGTTCTGAAACACGTAAATAAGGCGACTGTAACTGGCGTGGCGGGCCTCCTTTTCGTTATGGGGGCTCAAATAGGGAGTGACCCCGATGTGTTGAGCAATCTACCTCTACTAGGATACAGAGCAACAGTCTTTGCTGTCCTTAGCATAACAGGCGCAGTTATGCTCTCTCTGCCTCTCGGCAAAGGACAAGCCTTATGACTGTGTTGCTGTTAAGCACAGTTGTACTGGGAATTTTTGCTGGACGATACCTAGTACCGGCGCTACTAGTTCCTCAACTCGCCGTATACGCGATGTGGTTATTGTTAGCTGTGCTCTTAGGGATAGGAATTGAACTAGGAGCTTCTACCTCTCTCTTAGAGCGCCTAAAACGCATGCGGCCAAGCAGCCTGTTGCTACCCGTTACATCGGCGCTAGGGTCGCTCCTGGGCGTTACCCTGGGCGCGATGCTTCTTGGAGTAACAATACCCGTTGGCCTCAGCATTGGTGCCGGCTTTGGATGGTATAGCCTAAGTAGTGTATTACTCTCGGAGGTAGCTGGAGCTGAAATTGCTGCAGTGGCTTTTTTAACTAACGTAGTTCGCGAGTTAATAGCTATACCCATCATCCCCCTACTATCTCGACTAAAATTTGGGCTTGCCGCCATCACTCCTGGCGGTGCCACCACTATGGACACCACTCTCGCAATTATATCTCGGGTAACCAACGAAGAGACAACCCTAGTAGCCTTCTACCACGGTATAGTGTTATCCTTACTTGTACCCGTACTAGTTACCTTTTTCGCTCGAATGATTTAGTCCAACATACATACCTGAATATGCGCAAAGGGAGCTGGCTCAATTGGCCAGTTCTCTTTGCTATCTTAGGGTTCGTAGTTTGAGCCTTGCTGCTAATGTGTGTTTTCCAGCGGCAAGGTCTGTTTCGGCATCCTTCAACTCATTAATAACGAGTACAAAACCGACTAGAGTTCCAACCACAGCGCTAAGTCCCAAAACTTCTGCATTATAGTAGCCTTTCAAAACGTAGAAGGACCCCATCATGATACCTGGTCCAAAAGAAAGTGCCACTGTAAGCTCTCCCAACCCCCTATAAGCAAGCTTTACAGGAGGCATAGTGTAGAAGAGACCCGCAAAAACGCCTCCTAGCCCCCATAGGAGAGGGTGGTAGCTCACGCCTAGGGAAAGCCACAAAGCAACCCCTAGAGAGGATAAAAAAAGTACAGTAAATAACACTTTTGCTTCGCGCACTGTGACAAGACCCTGTGGCAAGACTCCGCTCCCTCCTGAATACCTCCCCGCAGTCTGCGCTTTATCGGCACCAAGGACATAATCGTAACAATCATTGGCCGCATTGCTCGCTGCATGCAGTAAGACCACTCCAAACAGGCATGCGAACAGGCGTCCGTAGTTAATACTTCCGCCTCGATCAGCTACACTAGCCGCTATAACAACGGGAAAGATGGAAAGCGGCAGAAACTTTAGGCGGGTCAGAGCCAGAAAAGACCACAGGCGTTTCATATGGTTCCTCCCTATCGTGCATTATCGTCTTAGTCTTCGCTTAAGAGCAAATGAAAATACTTACAAAGGGAATAATAAGGTGGATGATGAGCATAGGAGGTGGACTATGTCACGGCGAAAGACTCGCAAGCCATTACCTATATCGCGACTAGCCGAAGCCCGTGGTAAGGAGCCACAAAAGCCACAAGATGTGGAAGACGATCTAAAAGTACCACCGCCCCAGCCCTTAGAGGACCAACATGACCAGCCCTTATCAATTGATCTGGACGAAAACATTGAGTTACTCAAGCAACGAGTGGGCGCAAGTGACGACATAGTATTCCGCAACTTCAAGATTAACAACGCGGGTGAGCTTAACGCCACCTTAGTGTTTGTTGACGGTCTAGTTAATAAGGACCAATTGCAGCGGGATCTCATGGGTAGTCTAATGCTTTTTGCCCGCCAAACCTGTAGAGCTGAGTGGAGTACTGGAACGCATGGTTACGATGCTATCAAAAACCATTTACTCACACTAATAGAACTCAAAGATGTCACCACTATACGCCAATGTGTCGAAGCCGTGACTGCAGCCGACGCGTTGCTGTTTATCGATGGATCAAAGAAGGCCCTAGTTCTTGGTGCAAAGAGCTGGGAACACCGCGGGATCTCTGAGCCAGGGACAGAACAGGTTGTGCGTGGGCCACGGGATGGTTTTAATGAGCTGTTTAAGAGCAACGTAGCCTTGGTACGGCGGCGCATCAAGAGTCCTTACTTGCGGGTTAAGTACGCAAGGATTGGGCGCAGAACACAAACAGACATGGCTATTATGTATGAGGAAAATATTGCCAACCCGTCTATCGTGAAAGAGACTTTTCGCCGTTTGTCACTCATTGATGTCGATGCCATATTAGACTCAGGCTATATCGAGCAATACATAGAGGACAACCCCTACTCACCATTTCCCCAAGTGCAGTTTACGGAGCGCCCAGACCGTGTCGCTGCGGCCTTACTAGAAGGGCGCGTGGCCATTCTAGTCGATGGCACTCCCTTCGCACTGCTGGTTCCTGCTGTGATGAGTAACTTCCTCCCCTCCCCTGAGGATTACTACGAGCGCTGGATTTTGACCTCTGCTACTAGGTTAGTCCGCACTCTCAGCATTATTATTGCAATTCTGCTTCCAGCTCTTTATGTAGCAATAGTCACATTTCACCAAGAAATGATCCCCACCCGTTTAGCCATAGCGATTGCTAGCTCGCGCGAGGGTGTGCCATTTTCGGCAGTCGTGGAAGCTTTACTTATGGAAATCACTTTTGAGTTATTGCGCGAAGGTACTATCCGCGTGCCGGGCACAATTGGTTCAACCATCGGTATAGTCGGTGGTATTATCATCGGTCAAGCCGCCGTCAGTGCCGGCTTAGTCAGCCCCCTGATGATTATAATTGTTGCCCTTACCGCTATAGGTTCTTTCGCGATACCCGCCTTTAACGTCGGCCTGTCACTCAGATTATTGCGTTTCCCCTTAATCGCACTAGCCGGTAGTTTTGGGTTATATGGAGTTTTCTCCGGCATTATTCTTATCATGCTGCATGTTGTTAGCCTACGCTCATTTGGGGTGCCTTACCTAGCCCCAGTAGCTCCGTCTAACCTTTCTGGCATGCTAGACACTGTCATTCGTGGGCCTTTATGGGCCCTGAGTCGGCGGCCAAAAATGTTTAGACCTCGTCAAAAACAGAGAATAGACAAACCCGCATTCATTCAACACCAACAAGAGAAGGGAAGAGACGACAATGCCGAAGGTAACAGTTAGAATTTCTTCCCGACAGCTGATGCTCCTTAAACTCACTGGTATTACTGGCACCATCTTCTTTGGTGCAGTTCGCCTACTAACCACTATGGCGGGGGCTCACGCCTACCTTGCTATCCTTGGAGGTGGAGTCGCTTCATGGACTGTTATTTTTCTGGCTACCCGTATTGCCCAACGCTTTCCTGCTGAAACCCCCTTTGAATACGCACAAATAATCTTTGGCAAGTGGTTTGGTAAGCTTTTTGGGTTCGCTCTCATAAGCTTTAATTTGGTCGCTGCATCACTAATCTTGCGCTCTCTAGGAGACTTCCTAATAACAGCTATCCTCCCACAGACTCCCCTCAGCGTGAACATCACCCTGATGCTTGTTCTCATTTGTGTAGGAACTTACCTTGGCCTTGAAGCTTTAGCCCGCTTTAATGAGGCCTTCTACCCCTTTATTTTTTTATCTTGGGTGTTAGTTCTCGCGGCTTCAGTCCCTAGACTAGACTTCGGTTGGTTCCGTCCCCTATTCGATATCGGGCCAGGGCAACTCACGTCCGCTACTATTGTGGCTGGTACATTTTTAATTGACAGCCTTGTTGTGCTTGTATTTTACCCTTTTGTCACCGATAAAAAGGTGGTGCTTAAGTACACCACATGGTCTGTAGTCATGGGTACCATTTTGGTTTTGCTCCTGCAAGGAGCGGTAATTGGCGTATTTAGCCCTAACCTCGCTAATACGCTGACCTTTCCACTTCTTGAACTAGCACAAGACGCCTCCCTAGGCGTTTTCTTAGAACGCATTGAAGCCTTGTACCTTGCCATTTGGGTCGTAGGTACGTTTATAAGGGTTGCTGTTGTGTTTTATGCTGCCGTTCTCGGTCTAGCGCAAACACTGGGTATAAAAGACCACCGCATTTTTATACCTCTCCTCGTAGTACCTGTGTTCTACCTTTCATTTCAAGCCGACAACGTACCCATGAGCTTTAATTATGACTCTCTTTTTTCCCACTACGGTATCTTCATACAGTTTGGGTTTGTGATTTCGCTCCTACTTGGCGCTATGTTCCGAGGGAAAAGGGGGCGTGCTGATAGTGAAAGCAAGAGCGTCTAAATTTGTGGCCCTGCTTATTCTACTGACCTCTGTAAGTTTGCTACTTACAAGCTGTTGGAGTGCACGCGAGATTGACCAGCTGGCCTTTGTTGCTGCCATGGGAATAGATCGAGAAGATGACACCATAAAACTTACTGTCCAAATTATAGTAGGAGGCGGTGGTGGCGGTGGTGGCGAAAGCGACGGCGCACAAGCGCCTGTCTGGATAACTAGTTCTACCGGAAATTCACTTTCAGAAGCGGTATTTAACCTTAATCTAGTAGTTAGCAAGACTCCTTTCTGGTCTCACTCCTATGTAATGATAATCGGAGAAGACCTTGCACGTGAGGGCATTGCCGAGGTCCTTGAGTGGATGGGTCGGGATAGGCAGGCTAGAGACACCCTTCTAGTGGCTGTCACCTTAGGAAAGGCTGAGGACATCCTCAAAGTTGAGCCTAAGATGACACAACTCCCTGCTGAATATATCGAAACCCTCCTGCGCCTCGGGGCAAAGACAGGGTATATTCCTAATGGACACCTCTTTAGAATACGCCTAGCCTACGCTAATCAACCTGGCATGCAGGCCATGATGCCCCTAATTCAGCCTCAACCTCAAGAAGATACAGGCGGAAGCAGCGGTGTGGAGAACCCCGCGGCTGGGATTGGCGAAAGTGACGAAGGGGAAGAACAAAAGGCTGAAAGCATAGAACTAAAGGGTACGGCTGTGTTTCGAGACGACCGCATGGTAGGTACGCTAGACCTTCGCGAGAGTAGAGGTGTGGCATGGCTAACCGGTCAGATCTCTGATTCCCTAGTTACAATTAACCGTACAGAAGGACAAATTACCCAGCGCGCAGACTTTACTCAGGTCAAATATCGCCTTCGTAAAATAGATGGCAACGTTAAACTTGAGGCCCGTGTAACTCAAGACGGAGTACTTCAATCTTGGCCGTTGCGCGGTGTTCAAAGCATTACACCCACCATCTTGGCTCAGCTGGAAGAGGACTTGGCGCGCGAAATAGAGGGTGAAGTACGTGCAGCTCTGGCTAAGCTACAAGGTGAGTTTAACGCAGATATAGCCGGCCTTGGTGAAAGACTCCGGCGTCTCGATTCTTCGTTGTACCGCAGTCTCGACTGGGATAAAGCATTCCCCACCTTACAACTTGCTACAGAAATAGAGGCTTCGTTCAGACGAATTGGGCTTACGAAGGAATAGCGCGGACGCAAAGCAGAGAGCCGCAGGCGCTTCATAATGCTAAGCAAAAGGCTGCCCGCGGGCAGCCCTTATCTTTAGTATGGCTCAACAAACAATTCGTAGTGGCTCTGGGGATGTGCACAAGCGGGGCACAACTCCGGGGCTGTCTTGCCCTTGTGGATGTAACCACAGTTGCGACACTTCCAGCGTACGTCCTCAGGACGAGAGAAGACAGTGCAACATTCTAGGTTTTTCAAAAGCGCCAAAAAGCGCTTCTCATGCTCTTCCTCGACTTCTGCTATCTCAGTGAATACCTCCGCTATTTTAAAGAAGCCCTCTGCCTTAGCTTCTGCGGCAAAGTTCTGATACATGCTGGTCCACTCATGATTTTCGCCGGCTGCTGCTTCACGCAAGTTTTGCTTGGTGTCGCCAATAGCACCGCTTAAGAACTTGAGCAAACGCTTAGCATGCTCTTTTTCATGGTCGGCTGTCTCTAGAAAAATGGCTGCGATTTGCTCGTAGCCTTCCTTTTTGGCTACAGCAGACCAGTATGTATACTTGTTGCGAGCTTGCGATTCGCCAGCAAATGCTTCCTTTATATTTGCTTCCGTACGTGTTCCTTTAAGCTCCAATGCTATTCCTCCTCTTCCTTGTTCTAGTTTTCCTTCTCAAACTGGTCCTTACCCACACCACATAGTGGACATACCCAGTCCTCTGGGATATCCTCATATGCTGTGCCAGGTACTACACCGCTATCAGGGTCACCTTGGGCCGGATCATAAACATAACCACATACAACACATGCCCATTTGCTCAATATTAACACCTCCTTCCAGTAGTTTTATTCTACCATTAAGAACTATCGCTCTCAAGTCCAGCATCTTGCTGACAAAGGCCTAACATGCTAATCTGTGATAGAAGAATAGGGGGATAGCTATGCACACCTTTGCCCTTCAGGGAAGCCCTAGGTTAGAGAACAATACTAACACCCTGCTAGACGCAGTTCTATCTGAGATCAAACCGCACCACCTCGTCGTAAAGCACCATGTATCCCTACTCCACATACGCCCTTGCACTTCTTGTTATGCCTGCGCCTCTCGGGGCCACTGCCCTGTCGCCGACGACATGCAGGGCCTTTACCCTGCTCTGGCATCTGCTCCTGTGGTAATTCTGGCTTCACCTATCTACTTTCATGGGGTAACAGCCCAGCTTAAGACTGTTATTGATAGATGCCAGACATTCTGGACAAACCCTGCGAGCAGGACCGCTGGGCGTGTCGGTGCACTATTACTTACAGCCGGCGCCACCGATAAGTCGGGACATGGCAGGGAAGCTGCCACTAGTACTGCTCGGATTTTCTTTGACTCTATAGGCGCTCCATTGACACATATTATTGCAGTTGTTAACACAGACCATCAACCAACAGCTACTCAAATCGAGCTACTCGATAAGGCGAGGGAGTTAGGGAAGAAGCTTGCACAGAATTGAATTCGATAATTTAGACATTTAATCCTGCAAATCAATTGCGTTATACAATAGAGGAGGTAATCTTTTGTCCCACTGTCCGGCTTGTAATGGACTCATCAGTCTCACCGAGACATGCCTACACTGTGGTACCCTGTTAAGCGACGCCGGGAGTCGTGAAGACTTTTACGGTCCTTATAAACCATATATGAGCAACGACAAATGTATCGATCAAATATGCATGCATCTGCTGATCTGTGAAGATTGTGGAAGCTGTGTTGATTGGCCAGTTCCGGTGATGAGGTGAGACAAATGCATTCTACAACTCGGCGAGTTCTGTGTGCTCTATCAGATGGCAAAGAACATTCTGGTGAAGGAATAGCAGTGCGCCTAGACATATCACGTGTAGCGGTGTGGAAGCATATTTCGGAATTACGTAAGTTAGGTTACGATATTGCCTCTGCGGCAGGCAAAGGCCATAAATTATTGCACTCCCCCAACACTCCTTACGAAGCAGAAGTCCACCGCTATCTCACGCCGGAGCGTTTGGGAACAACAATTATCTATGTAGAAGAGTGCGATTCTACCAATGCCCTATTAAAACATAAGGCTGAAATGAATGAAGCTGAAGGAACTGTAATTGTAGCCAATGTGCAAAGCGCCGGAAGAGGCCGCCGTGGACGCACATGGCTGGCACAGCCTGGCCAAGCACTGCTTTTTTCGGTCTTACTGCGCCCCCCTTTACCTCCACGAGAGTTATTTGGCTTAACTCTGATGGCGGGGGTAGCTGCCGTGGAGGCCTTACTTGCGTTAGGTTTTGAGGCAAAGGTGAAGTGGCCTAATGACATTCTCCTGACAGGAAAGAAGGTCTGCGGGATCCTAGCGGAGGTTAACGGTGAAATCGACCATACTAACTATGTGGTATTGGGCATCGGCCTAAACGTTACAGGGCACCCCCACACTCACGAATACCAGTGCACTGACTTAAGCGAGCATAGCTCTCCACCTACAAGAGCCAAACTTTTAGCCGCCCTTCTACAGGCACTAGATGAAAATTATGCCCTGTTTTTACAGGGAGAGCTGCCCTTCATTTTTGATAAATGGCGAACCTACTCGGATACGCTGGGGCGCTCGGTTACGGCTATCACACCGCGGGGGACTCACACTGGATTAGCTAAAGACATAAATAGTGAAGGAGCTTTAGTACTAGAGTTGCTGTCTGGTGAGAAACTCCTAGTTACGGCAGGAGAAGTAAGCGTGCGCCTGTCATAGGGAGTACTGGATTAACGATTAGAGGAGACGTGAATAATATGTTGCCATTGGTAAAGTTAGTGGCCACTGGGGGAACAATTGCAGGCAAGGGCGACAACCCCCTACAGACCATGGGGTATCGCGCTGGGCAACTTGGCATCGAAGAAATTACAGCTACCATCCCCGGACTCAGTTCCTACGCTCGCATAGAGGGCGAGCAATTTGTAAATTTGCCTAGCTCCGCCCTAGTCCCCGAGGATTGGCTGAGGTTAGCTCAAAGAATAAACACTGTTTTTCAAGATCAACCGGATGTCAGCGGAGTTGTTGTGACTCACGGGACCGATACATTAGAAGAAACAGCCTACTTCCTGAGCTTAGTTTTAAAATCTGCCAAGCCGGTCGTTGTCGTAGGCTCGATGCGTCCTTCCACTGCAATTAGCCCGGACGGCCCCATGAACTTACTAAACGCAGTGCGTGTTGCCTCTAGTAGTAAGTCCATCGGCCTCGGTGTGCTGGTAGTTATGAATGATGAAATATACGCCGCTAGAGATGTCACTAAAACCAATGCTAACCGTTTGGATACATTTCGTTCATACGACCTTGGAGCTCTAGGCTCTATCGATAACGGCGAGGTTGAGTTCTATCATCGCCCCTTACGCAAGCTAGGCATACAGACGGAATTCTCTTTAGAGAGTGTTACGACACTCCCTAGAGTCGATATTATCCTAGGGTATGTAGGCGCAGACGATGTCTTGGTCAACGCCTTGCTCGCTGCTAAGGCCGAAGGCATAGTCTTGGCAGGTACTGGCGCAGGTCATATTTCTCCCTCTGCAGAGCAGGCATTGCGTAAAGCGCATGATGCTGGTACACTAATTGTTCGCGCTAGCCGCACAGGCACAGGACGAATTCTGCAGTCCCGTACCGACGATTTTATCGCTGCCGACAATCTATCCCCGCAAAAAGCGCGTATATTGTTAATGTTAGCCTTAACCAAGACTAGAGATAAAACCGAGATCCAAAGGATGTTCTGCGAATACTAACGATCTCAATAAGACGCACAGCCAGTTGCTGTGCGTCTTATTGCTACCTCTAGTATCGGTCACTATCAACTTACTACCTCTCGACAGAGAAATACGCACGCATGGTTTTCTAAAAAGGGAGAACTAATTTTCTGTATTACATAGAGTGACATCTTTCGACATTTCACCTTTGGCATAATCACATCAGTTCTGGGCGGTAAGTAGAAATCACGCCATGTCTTACACGTGAGACGAAGGGGGGTACAGAGCTCGTCTTCTCCGGGCAACGTATTTCTTTCCTCTTGTTCAGGTGAAGGCACGAGCTTTCAACAGTGGCAAATTCTAGACGCCAGCGCAACTCTACCTCACAATCCTTTCATGACAAACCCTTATGCTTCCATGGGCTGGACGTTCATGTATGATCCATCCCTACATCAACGTATTTCTTCAGGGTACAAGAGATATCCAAGACCGGGCCACAATGGGGTAGACATTGTACACCGAACTCAAGGTTCTGCAGGCATACAAGGAGTACCAGCAAAGGCAGTGGATAACGGCACGGTTTCATTTGTCAGTTGGAGTAACTCAGCCGGATGGATGGTGATTATCCAAACCAACTCAACCGATCCTAGTAGAAATAACAGAAGAATAACAGTAAGATATTTACATCTGGAGTCTATAGACCCGGCTATAATACAGCATCAACCAGTCGCCAAAGGGCAAGCTGTAGGAAAGACAGGGAACACTGGAGAATCCTTTGGTGCCCATCTCCACTTCGACGCAAACACAGACGGCGCAGCCTCTCCCACCGCAGAAGCTGCGATCAACCCACAGAAGTTCTTCCCAGCATTTTTTGTCGGACGTACTTACATGAAGATGCGTATGATCTATGTAATTGCGTTAATAGCACTTATTGCCCTGACGGGATGCTTCCCAAAAGTGCGTCAAGAACACATTGAGGTAGCCACTATGGACGCGTCCACTGTTGAACTCCGGAGACCAGAGAAAAATCAACCGGGCCTTTGTGAACAGGTTTGCACTGCTCGTGGATGATATTGTATATACCCCCGATTGGCTGGCCTCCCGTTCGGTGAGAGACTATGCCCGAGCAAGCATTCTACCACACCACATCCGCGAATACCTGAAACAGATCGATAATTCATTCTTCCATAATGAGTATGTGGCCATAAAAGGAAACTACAACAAGATGGTTCAGCAACTATTACCATCAAGTCAGGTAGACATCTCTACGCGCGAAATGAACATCCCGTACTGTCCCGCCTATTACGGTATAGATGGTTTCTTGGAGGATTTAATTGAGATGCCAGAAGCCGTCTTTTGCTGTAAAATAGATATTAATGATACAAAATATCTTATATCAGAAGTATATACCATTCGGGAGTGTATATCAACTGGCAATTCCGATGGATATTGGTGTAATGATCCCGGCAGATGATTCGGTGAGGCTGCTCAACGCCGTGCTAGAAAGGATGGATTATAGGGATTGCATGCGGCGTACTCCCGGCTGGGGAGAATCGAAAGGTCACCCGATATGTTGGCGAAGGGTTCGCCCCAAATACACCGCTAACAATGCCTTTACCAAGTCTAGCCCGATATAGGGCAGAACTGCTACGTTAAATACCCAAGCACAAGTAATTGAACGACCTAGATAAAAAGTAAGGATGGCATAGAAGTACGGCAACCCGACGGCGTAAAGAGTGAGTACACCGAGCAGAGTCGCGGCCATAGCGCCCACACGGGTCCTGATATCAAATTGCCCTGCCACAACCGCTGCAGCGATAAACCCCATTAAAAACCCAAAGGTTGGCTGCAGTACGTACACTAGGCCTCCGAAAGGCGCTCTAGCAAACACAGGCAACCCGAGTAGCCCTAGCAAGGTATAAACCACTAAACTTATAGCACCCAGCCTTCCCCCTAGAGCAAAGGCGGCCAAGAAAGCCATAAAAGGCACCAGACTAAACGGCACAACCGCTTCTCCACCCAGACGTAACACTACTGCTGCTGCCACGTGCAAAGCAGCAAAGACCCCCACGCGAGCAATTTCCCTTGTTGTAAATCTCAAGCTAGATCGCCTCCCGCCTGATGTTACCCTATCAACAAGCGTCTGTCAACCATTGTCTACACTATGGTTTACAGACCCCAGGGCTGATTGACAGCATATTGAGGTTTGTTGCCTTTGAGAACTGCACTTATGTCTTTACCTGCGACTTCTGCTAGGCGCATGAGGCATTCTTTGGATGATCCTGCCATATGAGGCGTAAGAATTACGTTGGAAAGCTGCAAAAAAGGGCTGTAAGATGTCAGAGGTTCTTGTTCAAATACATCGAGGGCCGCCCCTGCAAACCATTGCTCCTCGAGGGCTTGAATCAAGTCGGCTTGTACTATGACTCCCCCACGAGCAGTGTTAATTAGCCAGGCATCATGCTTCATCAAAGATAAATGGCTGCGATCAATAAAGCCTCTAGTAGAATCATTAAGACCAACATGAACACTCACAATGTCCGCAGTTTTAAATAATTCATCCTCAGTCACTAGCTTAGCTACCTCACTACCCTGGTCTACACGATCCCAATAAACTACATCCATGCCAAAAGCGTGGGCTAAGAGCGCCACGAGTTCACCAATATTCCCAAGCCCAATTATCCCTAACTTTTTCCCTCTGAGTTCTCTACCAACTGTGCGCGCTGTATCCCACTGGCCGTGTTTCACAAATTGATTCGCTCGGGGGATTTGCCGCATAGCGCTGAGCATAAGAGCAAAGGTAAACTCGGCAACAGCTTGAGCATTCCCTCCCGGCGCATTAGTAACATAGATTCCTGCCTCCGTTGCAGCCTTCACGTCCACTTGATCTACCCCTACGCCATGCAAGGCGATGACCTTCAGACCCCGGCACTGCCCCACTAATTCATAGGGAATAACGCCTGTACGCACAAAAAGAGCCTCAGCTCGCGCAATAAGAGTCCAGTATGCCTCTCTCTCCGCTAATGACATGTCTCCGAAAGGCAGTGGTACAATCTCCAAGTCATATTCTAGCGTCAAGTATTGCTTTAGTGTATCGACGTCTACCGGCATGTCTTTCGTTGCAGTAACTACAATGTGTTTCTTCAAAGCTCAACATCCTCTTTGTTCATTTCATGACTATATCTGACGGACTTGTCCTCAAAGACGAATTAGCTCATCTCTAAATGCGCACATTATTTACGAGGAGGTGAGTCTTTTGCCCGAAAGAACGAGTAACCCTATCCATAGAGTAAAGTGTGTAGTAGAAAGGTGCAAGTACTGGCAGAATGGAATTAACTGCGTAGCTACAACCATTGAAGTGCAGGGCCTGCATGCGAACAGTGTGCAATCTACAGACTGCGCTACTTTTGAGAACCATACCCATAGAAATTATCGCAGGCGGAAGCCTGCGTTTTAGTTGACGTACACACATAGTTAGGGCTATACTTCCTTGTTGGACTAAAATTAAAGGAGCCCGAGCACAGTGAAAAGAAACATTGCGATCATCGCCCACGTCGACCACGGCAAGACGACCCTGGTAGACGCCTTGTTGAAACAAAGCCATATCTTTCATGCCAAAGAGCATGTTCAGGAGCGTGTCATGGACTCTATGGACCTAGAGCGTGAACGTGGTATAACTATTATGGCCAAAAACACTGGGGTTTTTTACAAGGGTCACAAGATTAACATTGTAGATACACCCGGTCATGCAGATTTTGGTGGAGAGGTAGAGCGAACACTAAGCACAGTCGATGGAGTCTTGCTTCTGGTGGACGCTGCGGAAGGACCTTTGGCACAAACCAAGTACGTCCTGCGCAAGGCCCTCGCTCAAAAACTGCAGACGATCGTGGTCATCAATAAAATTGACCGTCATGATGCCCAACCTCTAGTAACCCTCGATAAATGCCTTGATCTATTTATTGAGCTAGGCGCAGACAACGAACAGCTAGATTTTCCTGTACTCTTTGCATCCTCTCGCGCTGGAATAGCCAAGTATAAACTCGAGGATGACGGACAGGATTTGACCCCGTTGTTCGAAACAATTATGGACAAAATCCCCAGCCCCGTGGGCGATCCCGACGGCCCCCTTCAGCTTCTAGTAGCGACACTAGACTGGGATGACTATTTGGGACGCATCGCTATTGGACGGGTCACACGAGGCAAGCTCTCTGTAGGGCAGACCGTGGCAGTGATTAAAGCAGACAATACTGTTGCCCAAGCGAAAATTACCAAACTATATCAATATGTAGGCCTCAAACGAGTGGAACACGAGTCGGCAGAGATGGGTGACATCGTGGCTGTAGCCGGACTAACAGATGTAGGCCTAGGCGATACAGTCGCTGACTTTGAACACCCAGAACCACTGCCATTTGTTCCAGTAGATGAACCTACTGTTACAATGGACTTCATCATCAATGATAGCCCCTTAGCCGGTAGAGAGGGCCAATTTATAACCTCGCGGCATTTAAGAGAACGGCTTCATCGCGAGGCCTATACCAACGTAAGTATGAAAATTGAGGATGGCCCCACCCCCGATGTATTTCACGTTTCGGGCCGTGGAGAACTCCATTTAGCGATCCTCATAGAAACCATGCGGCGCCAAGGGTACGAGTTTGCCGTCTCAAGGCCCAAGGTTATTTTCCGACAAATTGCAGGGCAGCTCATGGAACCCATGGAGCTTCTTACTGTAGATGTGCCTGAACAGCATATGGGCGTTGTTATCGAAAAGCTAGGATCCCGTAAAGCTCAGATGTTGAATATGGAGCACACAGGAACTGGCTCGGTTCGCATTGAGTTTGAGATAACCTCGCGTGCTTTGCTTGGTTTCCGTTCAGACTTCCTGACTGATACCCGCGGTTACGGAGTCATGAACCACCTTTTTAACGGTTATGGACCTTATCGCGGCGACCTTCCGGCCCGGGCTAACGGCGTATTGGTGGCTTACGAAGAAGGCGAGACCACCGCCTACGGCTTACAGAACGCCGAGGAACGCGGCGTATTATTCATTGCACCAGGTGTGAAGGTTTATGAAGGTATGGTTGTAGGTGAATCGGCTCGAGCGTCAGACCTCGATGTAAACATCTGTAAGCGCAAGCAACTTACCAACATTCGTTCTTCAGCTGCTGATGACGCCATTCGTCTTACCACACCACGCGACATGAGTTTAGATCGTGCTCTTGAGTATATCTCAGATGACGAGCTTGTGGAAGTAACACCTAAGAGTATCCGCATACGCAAGCGCGTCTTAAGGCGTGAGGATCGCTTACGGCAAATTAAAAAGCAACAGCAGCAGGAAACAACAAACCAATAGTTGCGAGGAGCTGGTTCAGAGTTCAAACTGAACCAGCTCCTTTTATGTCCCCGCATGTTTGCGCGTATCAAAATACCCAAAAACTATCAAAATGCATCCGAGGCAAAGTGAGGACTATCCATAATAAAAGGGCAAATGGCCCCAAATATCGAGAGTCGCGACAAATCGGTTTATTACTTATCCTAGTCTGCTCCTCGCGTCGTATTTTCCTCCAGCGCGGCAATCAGCAAGGGCAGTACTTGGTGAACATCACCGACAATGCCGTAGTCGGCTACCTTGAAAATCGGTGCGGCGGGGTTTTTATTGATGGCTACAATCATCTTGGAGCCCTGCATGCCGGCAACATGTTGAATGGCTCCAGATATGCCACAGGCTATATAGAGCTTAGGGTGGACTGTTTTACCTGTTTGACCAACTTGGTGACCAGAAGATAGCCATCCGGCATCGACTGCGCCGCGAGAAGCTCCCACTACTCCACCAAGTTTTTGCGCGAGCTTCTCTAGTAAGGCAAAGCCGGCGGCACTGCCGATGCCGCGACCGCCGCAGACTACTACTTTGGCGTCCTCGAGATTAACTACTTTACCCATTTCTTTAACGATTTCTCTTACCCTAGTGCGCACCTTAACATCCCGGCTATGGTACGCTTCTCGCACTAAATTGCCAGTTCTGCCGTAATCGGGGGACGTCTTTTTCATGACACCGGGGCGCACGGTGGCCATTTGCGGGCGATGCACTGGGCACAAAATAGTCGCCATTAAATTACCACCAAAAGCAGGGCGGGTTTGTAGCAGTATCCGCTCCTCAAGATCGATACCAAGCTCGGTGCAGTCGGCCGTAAGACCGGTGACCAAGCGCCCGGCCACGCGAGGGGCAAGATCCCGCCCGATATTAGTGGCCCCCATGAGGATTATCTCCGGCATATACTTCTTGGCCAGCCCGACAAAGGCCGCTGTGTAGCTCTCGGTACGGTAGAGCTCAAGTTCCTTATCTTCTACCAAGTAGACCGTATCGGCACCATAAGCATAGAGGTCCTTGGCCATCTCCGTGACATTTGCGCCGATAAGCACAGCAGACAGCGGAACTCCAAGCGAACTAGCTAGCTTTTTACCTTCGCCGAGCAGTTCGTAGGCGATGCTTAACATCTTCCCTTGGCGTTGCTCGGCAAAAACCCAGACCCCCTTATAGGACTGAGGGGAGCATTCGTCGCCTTCTACTTCATCGTCTCGATAAATGGCTGTGACAGAACACATCTCGATGCATGCTCCGCAGAGAGTACACTGATCGTTAATAACTGCCACTCCGTTGACCATGTCAATAGCGGCAAACGGGCAGGCAGAAACACAAAGATTACATCCGACACATTTATCTTTGTCTATGATAACAGTCATCGTCTTCCTCCTACACTACGTGTTTGGCGCGCAGTTCCTGCACTAGCTGCTGCACGGCTTCTTTGTGGGTACCTGTCAAGATTTTGCCCGTCCCTTTTACAGAAGGGGTAAAGGTACGTTTTACTTGCGTAGGCGACCCCTTAAGCCCTATCTTTGCTGGGTCTGCCCCAACAGTCTCTGCTGTCCATACAGCCACTTTTTTCTCGTCAAACGCGGTGACGATACCGCTGGCAGAAGGATAGCGTGGCACATTAAGCTCTTTAAGAGTGGTCAACAAGGCTGGTAGAGTGCTTTCCACAACCTCGTAACCATCTTCTAGGGCCCGCTCGACGACAACGTACTTTTCATCAAGTGAGACAATTCTCCTCACATAAGTGACATGGGGGATATCCAGATGCTCAGCCAACTCCGGGCCCACTTGTGCCGTGTCCCCATCAATAGCTTGGCGTCCGCAAAAAATCAGAGAAAACTCGCCATGCTTTTCAATCGCCTTAGCTAAAGCATACGAAGTGGCCCAGGTGTCAGCACCGGCAAAGGCGCGGTCGGACAAGAGAACTGCTTCATGCGCCCCCATAGCTAGAGTTTCGCGCAAAGCGTAGTCAGCCTGCGCCGGTCCCATGGAAATAACCGTAACCTGCCCCCCTAGGGGCGCGGCAATGGCGAGAGCTTCTTCTAAGGCATTCTTGTCTTCCGGATTTATAATGGTGGGAAGCCCTTCACGAATAAGCGTCCCCGTCTTTGGGTCGAATTTGACTTCGGTAGTGTTCGGCACTTGCTTAATGCAGACAACAATTTTCATGCTCTTGTCCTCCGCCTACTTCAGGAGACTTGCTGAAATGACCATGCGCTGCACTTCAGAAGTTCCCTCATAAATTTCAGTGATTTTGGCATCGCGCATTAAGCGCTCCACTTTATAGTCCTTCATGTAACCGTAACCGCCGTGAATCTGTATGGCCTTGACGGTATGCTTCATGGCCGTCTCGGAAGCGTAGAGCTTGGCCATCGCCGCCTCTTTGCTAAACGGACGCCGCATATCCTTGAGCCACGCCGCGCGGTAAACGAGCAGACGCGCCGCTTCGATCTCAGTTCCCATGTCGGCAATCATCCACTGCATCGCCTGAAAAGTCCCAATCGGCTTGCCAAACTGTTGACGCTCCTTGGCATAGCGCACACTTTCGTTGAGTGCCGCTTGGGCGATACCAAGAGCTTGCGCCGCAATACCGATTCTCCCGCCGTCTAAAGTTTGCATCGCTATCTTGAAGCCATCACCTTCTTTGCCCAGAATATTGCTGGCGGGAATCCGGCAATCCTCGAAAATAAGCTCCGTAGTGCTCGAAGCACGAATGCCCATTTTGTTTTCTTGCGGTCCAAAAGTAAAACCAGGCGTGCCCTTTTCCATGATAAAGGCACTGATGCCCTTGAGCCCCTTGCTTTTATCGGTCATGGCAAAAACGATATAAATATCTGCTACTTCACCGTTTGTGATAAACACCTTTGTTCCATTTAAAACGTACTCTCCACCCTCTAAGACAGCTATGGTCTGCTGCCCCGCGGCATCTGTTCCGGCGTTAGGCTCGGTTAAAGCAAAAGCTCCTAACTTCTCTCCCTTGGCTTGCGGCACCATGAAAAGAGCTTTTTGCTCAGGGGTACCAAACTGGTAAACTGGGTGCGCTCCCAAAGAAACATGTGCCGACAACACTACCCCTGTTGCCGCGCAAGCGCATGAAATCTCTTCCACCGCCATAATGTAGGCCAGCGTGTCCGCCCCTGCCCCTCCGAGAGCCTTAGGGAAGGGAAGCCCCAGAAAACCCAGCGACGCCATCTTCTTTATTGTTACCCATGGGAATTCGCCACTTTCGTCAATCTCTGCGGCCATAGGCGCAACCTCTTGCGTAGCAAATTCCTGGAAGAGAGTCCTAAACATTTCATGCTTCTTGCTTAATGTAAAATCCATATCTTCATCACTCCGTGCTATATTTCACTTATCATGTTATTTTTTTCACTTTCACGGGTCCAAAAAAAATAGATGGCCTGTCTAGCTACGTTTCGGATACATAACCAAGGCTTCTCCCTCAACCACAATGCCAGCCTGTTCAGTGCGGCCAGTTGTCTTGAGCCGGGCCCGGTTCTTGGCGGTATCCATGTCAATCACTTCTACTTCCACTACCACAGTCTCACCAATACGCACGGGAGCCATAAATTTAAGGGACTGGCTGAGATAAATCGTGCCTTCACCCGGGAGCTGAGTGCCTAAAACGGCAGAAATGAAACCAGCAGTCATCATACCGTGGGCGATGCGCCCTTTGAAGCGTGTGTTCTTGGCATACTCTTCGTCCATATGGACCGGGCTATAATCACCGCTCAACTTAGCAAATGCCGCAATATCTTCCTCTTTAATGAGTCGTTCCATACGAGCTACCGAACCGATTGTAAATTCTATCACCGCAAACCCTCCCTAACTAAAATTTACCAAGGTCCTCTGGATAACAGCCTCTTCTTTTTCCTACTGGAAATAGACCTACACACTCTAAGTCTAAATTGACCCACTAAAAAATGCAAGCAGGAATATCAGCTCATTCTCTGCTGGGTGGGGTGCGGTTAAAATTAGGCGATGTCCTCCGTTCTAGACACACTGCCAAAAAAGCTCTGTTAGTTGTATGACCAGTCGAACGGAAGGGGATATTTTGTTTGTCCCCACTATAGTAGCACAATAGTTGATCCTTGCCATGCAGGACACTTTTCTGAAACGGAGAAATAAAGGATTATCTAACCTAAAGGAATGGTGAATGATGAAAGGTAAAGACGCACTCTTTGACTCACAGGGGTTTTTTGAAAGGAAAACCTTGCTCGAAGCTAAGCTAGCTTTTGAGCTATATAGTCTTGACCAGATAGCCGTGATTGACGGGGACCGCCGCCCGGTAGGGGTTCTAACTCGGAAGCGGGTTGGGGAATTAATACAAAGCGGCTTGCCCCTTGCCACCCCGGTGTCGCAGTTAGTCGACAAGGCTGTGGTCTGTATCAGGGGCGAAGAAGAGGCACATCTCGTCATTGACAATAATCTTGCAGTAGCTTTTGTTGTGGACGACGCCGGAAGAGCAATTAATTTTGTAACCAAGCAGAGTTTGTTGCGCTCCTATTTTCAGAAGTTAGAACTCACCAATACGAATCTGCAGGCCATAATCGAAGCAATTGACGCCGCCCTCGTGGCCATCAATCCAGAAGGCGTCATAGTTTACGCCAATGCCGCAGCGAAAGAACTTTTTGCCGCTCCCGAGGATAGCGCATCGGGGGTGAACCTGCTAGAACATTTACCTTTGGAGACGCATCCATACGTAACCCAAGCGAGAGAAAAAAAAGTGACTTTCGTAACAAAGCTAGATGAAAAGAGGTATTTTGTAAGGGCTGTTCCTATTCGCGGTAAGACGACCACAACAGGTGCGATCTTTGTTTTTGAGGATGTTTCTGCACATGAACTCTTAAAAAAAGAGCTTAAGAACGAGAAACACTATAGTGCTATTCTCAAAACTGTTTTAGAGATTGCTTATGACGGAATCGTCGTTGTAGATAAACATGGCCTCATCACCATGATGAGTCAAGATTACCTGAAGTTCCTGGGTCTCAAGGAGGAGAATGCGATTGGGCACCACGTTACCGATATCATTGAGAACACCCGTATGCACATAGTAGTGGAGACAGGAATCCCAGAGATTGCCGATATTCAGCTCATCAAAGGGAGTTATATGGTTGCTACCCGTATTCCGATGATCAGCAACGGAGAGATAATCGGAGCTGTGGGCAAGGTGTTGTTTCGCAATATTGACGACCTTGACGCCCTGCGTGAGAAGATCAGTAGGATGGAGGAGCAGTTAGAACTCTACAAGGGTCAGATTAACAAGACTCACCGCTCACGTTATTCTTTTTCAAATATCATCGGCAGGAGCGAATCCATTGGTAGCGTAAAAAGGCATGCTACCAAAGCCGCCTTGTCTGACGCGACTGTGTTGCTGTTGGGCGAGAGCGGGGTCGGAAAAGAAGTTTTTGCGCAGGCCATCCACTCGCATAGCAAGCGATCTAGCTACCCCTTTGTGCGTGTTAACTGTGCCGCAATCCCCAACGAGTTGCTCGAGATGGACCTCTTCGGCTTTGAAGAAGGGGCTTTCTTTGGTGCGCGCAAGGGTGGAAAGATGGGCAAATTTGAAATTGCCGACGGCGGGACGCTCTTCCTTGATGAAATTGCGGACATGCCGCTCAGTATGCAAGCAAAAATATTGCGTGTATTACAAGAGCGGGAGGTAGAAAAAATCGGCTCTGAAACTCCCAAGCGCATCGATGTACGCATAATCGTGTCCTCAAACAAGGATCTAGAAGAGCGCGTGAGAATGGGATTTTTGCGGGAGGACTTGTATTATCGCATCTGCGCCTGGAGCCTCGTCATCCCTCCTCTGCGGGACCGAAAAGAGGACATTATAGATCTAGTGGAACACATCCTAGATAAATACAGCCACAAATATGGTAAACCAATTGAGGGCGTAAGTGAAAAAACGATGTCCTTTCTATACAAGTATTCGTGGCCCGGAAATGTACGAGAGCTAGAAAACGAGCTAGAGCGGGCTATTGGCCAGCTCGACAAGGACTGGTTAATTCAGCCGGAGCACTTGTCTGAGAAAATTACACTAGGGCGTTACGTTGAGCGCGTTAACACCTTAGATGAGGTCTTGTTGGCGGCTGAGCGCCAGGCTATCATCGATAGCCTTAGGCACTGCGCTAACAACAAATCTTGCGCCGCGAAACTACTGGGTATCGGGCGGACGTCTCTATATGAGAAGATGATTAAGCACAATTTAATTTCCAGTAGAGAAAAGCAAGAATAACCTGCGTTCGCTTTATGCTACACTTTTGCAGGACACGTTCGGTATATCGGACACTCTATGCTCCTCTTTATGTTGGTTCTAATCATATTTTCGAACAGTCTTGTACTCGTACGCACTCCGCGTATTGCGGGAAAATCTACACATTTCCTTCTTGTCGAAATATGTCGCTGAATTTAAACTGAGCTTGTCTCTCAGAGGTCTCAACGATAGGAACAGCGACTTCTTGTTGGCACTATACTAAACAAATGCGAGTAATTCGGGCAAGCTCTTTGTGGCCGCCATATGGCGCAACTGTGGATTACTCATATTATGCACTAATGTTTTAACCAAGGATGAATTTGCACATTTTAGGACTTGAACACGCGGCAGTTAGGGATACCACAAAACGCGGGCCAAAAATAGTCTGAGGAGGGAAGTGTAAAAATGAGCAAGAAATTGCGCACCCCAGAAGAAGCTCTGCGAGAGATGCAGAACGGCGCCACAGTGATGATCGGTGGCTTCTTGGTCGTGGGCACTCCGGAAACTTTAATCGAAGAAATATTAAAGAAGGGCGTCACCGATTTGACCGTCATAGGCAATGACACCGGATTCCCGGAGAGAGGCATCGGCAAGCTCATTGTAGCCAAACGTGCCAAGAAAGTCTTGGCCTCGCATGTCGGCACCAACCCCGAAACCGGTCGCCAAATGCACGCCGGAGAAACAGAAGTCGTCTTAATTCCGCAAGGCACTCTCGCAGAACAAGTGCGAGCTGGTGGTGCGGGTTTAGGTGGCATTCTTACGCCTACAGGGGTGGGCACCATTGTGGAGGAGGGCAAACAAAAAATTGAGATAAACGGCAAGGAGTTTTTGCTGGAGTTAGCTTTGCAGGCAGACTACGCCCTCATTAAAGCCCACAAAGCCGATGAGAAAGGGAACTTGGTTTATCGTCGTGCCGCCCGCAACTTTAACCCCCTAATGGCTACTGCTGCTAAAATCGTGGTGGCTGAGGTCGATGAGATCGTGCCGATAGGGAAATTGGATCCAGACGAAATTGTCACGCCGGGACTTTTTGTCACCTATTTAGTAAAAAGGGAGGCCCCTTGCGATGAGTAAAGACATTAAACGAGAACGCATTGCTCGCCGCATTGCTAGTGAGCTTCAGGACGGCATGGTGGTCAATCTCGGCATTGGATTGCCTACTCAAGTGGCCAATTTTCTCCCTAGAGGAAATGACGTCCTGTTTCAGTCAGAAAATGGCTTTGTAGGTTTAGGCCCCGCGCCTCTCCTCGGGCACGAAGACCCCAATGTCACTAACGCTGGGTCGCAACCTGTCACCATCTTGCCCGGTGGAGCATGTTTTGACAGTGCCATGTCTTTCGTCATCATCCGGGGTGGTCATGTAGATGTCACCGTCTTAGGGGCCCTCGAAGTAGACGAAGCGGGAAATTTGGCCAATTGGATGGTGCCAGGGAAAATAGTGCCCGGGATGGGCGGGGCCATGGATCTTACTGTGGGTGCGCGGCGAGTGATCGTCGCTATGGAGCACACCGCTAAAGGAAACGCAAAAATCCTCAAAAAATGCACTCTGCCGCTTACGGCCATACAACAAGTAGATATGATTGTCACAGAGATGGCCGTCATAGAAGTAACGCGGCAAGGCCTAGTCCTGAAAGAGATAGCTCCCGACACAACCGTGATGGAAGTTGTTGCCCAAACGGAGGCCACTTTAATAATCAATGACGTCAAGGTCATGGAGGTGTAACTAAGGATTTTTAAATTACTTGCAGAAGGCAATCGCAGACAGCTCTGAAGGAGGTCAATTCGGAGGTTTCGCGCGAAAGGGCCTACACTCGTGTCATAAAAGTGTTGGGTCAGTCGTAAAGCTGTGCAAACAGCGAAAACCGGGGGGCTGGAAGCTCTTGGTAAAATAATAGTTATGCCATTCCTAAAATCCGTCTCACTGCCCTGATTCGAGATCTATTAGAGCGATAGCCTCAGTACAACGATTAAAAAGGAGGGTTTTTTGTGATAAACAGACTTAGCCGTTTTTTCGTGACATTAGTCCAGCGTTATCTTCCTGATGCATATCTTTTTGCAATTTTGCTTACTTTAGTTACCTTTGGTATGGCTTGGGGCTTTACCGACACGACCTTTATGCAGCTTATCGGGATGTGGGGCGACGGGCTTTGGGGTATCCTCGGCTTTGCGATGCAGATGATACTCGTCCTAGTCACCGGCCACGCACTGGCGACTAGCAAGCCGATTAAATCACTTCTTGCTATGGTGGCTTCGATCCCTAAGAATCCACAGCAAGCAGCCATGTTGACCGTATTCGTGGCCGGCATCGCCAGCTTCTTCAACTGGGGTTTCGGCCTGGTGGTTGGCGCCCTGCTTGCTAAAGAGATGGCTCGCAAGGTAAAAAACCTTGATTATGCTCTTGTGGTTGCTGCTGCTTATTCAGGTTTTGTAATCTGGCATGGTGGTGTTTCGGGCTCTATTCCGCTCGCCATTGCGACCAAGGGACATATTATGGAGAATATGATCGGGATCATCCCGGTTACTCAAACTATTTTCTCCAGTTGGAACCTCATCATTACTTGGACAATCATCTTAACGTTGCCATTTTTGTTTAAATTCATGTCTCCTAGGCCTGAAGACGTGAAAAGGATTGACCCCACACTGCTTATTGAAAGTCCTGCAGTGGAGGCACCAAAAAAACACACTTTCGCCACTTGGCTTGAGCACAGCGTAGTTATCAATATGTTGTTTGGCGGAATGGGCGTTATTTACTTAGTGAATCACTTCATGACTAAAGGATTTTCTCTTAGCCTTAACATCGTTATTTTCTGCTTTTTGGTGCTTGGCGTGATTTTCCACTTAAAGCCCATCAACTACGTGCGTGCTGTGGAAGAGGCGATAAAAGGCGCAGGTGGCATCGCTCTTCAGTTCCCACTGTATGGCGGTATTCAAGGACTTATGGTGGCCTCTGGTTTAGGCGCGGTTATCGTTCAATGGTTCGTTGCGCTTTCCACCCCCACCACCTTCCCGCTACTCTCCTTCTATGCCGGTGGCATTGTAAATATGTTTGTTCCTTCTGGCGGCGGGCAGTGGATTGTTCAGGGTCCGATCACTATCCCTGCCGGCCTTACGCTTGGTGTGGACTCGGCTAGGACAGCGATGACCATCGCATACGGTGATCAGTGGACTAACATGATTCAGCCGTTCTGGGCACTGCCCTTGCTCGGTATTGCTAAGCTGGGCGTCCGCGACATCATGGGCTATTGCGCAATGACACTGATTTGGTCTGGCATCATTATCAGCCTTGCTCTGCTTTTTCTTTAGGCGATATATTAGGCAGAAGCGGACAAAGTCCGCTTCTGCTACTTTAAGGGGTCAAAATCTGAGCACCGGTATCAGCCCCGAAGCTTTCCACAGAGTGGCATCCTTGTCTTCTGGCGGTCTCGATACACTTCCGCACAACGGAGCGGTATTGACCCTGCTAGCAGTGACAGGGCTCACCCACAAAGATTCTTACTTTGACATATTCATCGTGTCTTTAGTTATACCGATCATTGCTACTATCGTAGCGATTATTTTCGCCAGCATGGGGCTAGTCTAGCCTAGTGCCCACTCATTTTCAGAATTAGCGTAACGGCAAGGAGAGGCCCTCTTCTTGCCGCTCTCTCTGATTATACTAATTTTTATAAGGAGGTTTTTTCATGAGACTAAAGGACAAAGTCGCAATTGTCACAGGTGGAGGTCGCGGTATCGGCGAGGCAACTGCCAAGCTTTTTAGCCGTGAGGGCGCAATGGTTGTCGTAGCTGACATGAATCAACAAGATATCGACCGCGTAGTCGCTGACATCACCGCTAGCGGCGGCAAAGCCATTGGCTGCGTTGTAAACGTAACAGACCGTACCATGGTCGACGGTTTGGTACAGGCTGCAACCCAAAGTTTCAGCAGAATTGACATCCTGGTTAACAACGCTGGTATTACCGCAGACAATACGCTCTCCAGAATGACAGAATCCGAGTGGGACCGTGTAATCGACGTTAATCTCAAGGGCGTCTTTAACTGCGGTCAAGCAGTAGCCAAAGTCATGGTTGAGCAAGGCGGCGGCGTTATCCTCAATGCCTCCTCTGTCGTCGGTATCTATGGCAATTTTGGTCAGACTAACTACGCAGCTACCAAGTGGGGCGTTATTGGCATTACTAAGAGCTGGGCTAAGGAGCTTGGTCGCAAGGGTATTCGTGTGAACGCAGTTGCACCTGGTTTTATCATGACACCAATGACAGACAAGATGCCTGAGAAGGTTCTAGAGATGATGAAGGATAAGTCCCCGCTAAAATCTCTTGGTTATCCGGAAGATGTTGCTGCAGCATATTTGTACCTTGCTTCGGACGAAGCACGCTTCGTGACAGGCACCGTGCTAAGCGTTGACGGCGGATTAGTGTTATAATTTAATAGTGAAATTGGAGGAAGGTAACATGTCAAAAGTCTACCTTGTAGCGGCAAAACGAACTGCTATCGGATCTTTTGGAGGAACACTGGCCCCAGTGCACCCGGCCGAAATCGGTGCTGCGGTAATAAAAGACTTGCTGAATGACACGGGGGTAGCGCCAGACTCCATAGACGAAGTAATTGTAGGCAACATCCTGTCCGCAGGTTTAGGACAAGGCATTGCACGCCAAGTGGCTATTAAGGCGGGGCTACCCGTTTCTGTTCCTGCCTATGCACTTAATATGGTGTGTGGTTCTGGCATGAAGGCCCTCCTCAGTGCCTTCGCCAACATTACCGTAGGTTTGCATCATGTAGTCATTGCTGGTGGTACCGAGAACATGTCCATGGCTCCTTATATTCTTCCGAACGCCCGCACTGGTTTCCGCATGGGTCATGTGCAAGCTAATGACCACATGGTTTTCGATGCGTTAACCGATGCCTTCAACAATGTCCACATGGGCATCACTGCTGAGAACATCGCCGAAAAGCATGGGATTTCTCGTCTAGCCCAAGATGAATTTGCGCTGAATTCGCAGAAGAAGGCGGTTGCCGCTGTCGATGCAGGACGTTTCAAAGACGAGATCACACCAGTTGAAATTAAGACTCGCAAAGAAACCATCATCTTTGCACAGGACGAGTATCCAAACCGTTCTGCCGCGCTTGAGAAAATGGCGGCACTTAAGCCTGCATTTAAGAAAGATGGCACTGTAACTGCAGGTAACGCCTCCGGAATTAATGACGGCGCTGCTTTCTGCATGCTTGCTTCGGAGGCCGCAGTCGCAAAATACAATCTTATCCCGATGGCAGAAGTAATTGGAATCGGGCAAGGCGGGGTGGAGCCTCTCTTCATGGGCCTTGGTCCTGTGCCAGCAGTGGCTGCAGCACTAAAGCATGCTGGACTTAACCTGGCCGATATTGAGTTACTCGAACTCAACGAAGCTTTTGCCGCGCAATCGTTAGGCGTGGTGAAAGAACTTGCCGATGCGCACCATTTGACCTCCGAGGCTATTGTGGAGAAGTGCAACGTCAACGGTGGAGCTATTGCTTTGGGTCATCCGGTTGGCTCATCAGGCGCCCGTATTATTACTACACTTGTACACGAAATGAAGAAGCAAAACCTTATCTATGGCTTGGCCTCCCTTTGTATCGGTGGCGGCATGGGCACAGCCATTATCCTAAAGAGAGACTAACGACCAAAAGATTCCTAACAACCTAGTATGATTCTCGCTATGGGTCAACGTTAAAACGTTGACCCATCTGTTTTTGGTAAGAGTAAAATGCCCGCACCCATTAAATGCTCACCTCTATTGCAATAGTTGGTACAATAGAGTTAGTTAATGGTGTGGTGTGCACCCCTTAAGCAATGACGAAGAGGTGAACTAATGCAGAGATCCTATATTGTATGCCTAATTGGAATTATCGCCGTCTCATTTGCAGCTACTTTCATACGCATGGCCGACGCCCATCCTACGATAATCGCCTTTATGCGCATGGCGATTGCCGCCGTTTTGTTGGTTATTGTATGGTTAGCTACTAATCGCGAGTATCCGAGAGCTAACGATATTCCTTATCTATTTGCCGCAGGAGTATGTCTTGCCTTACATTTTGTTACCTGGATTGCTTCACTTGGTATGACTTCTGTAGCGAGTTCTGTGGTGCTGGTAACCATGCAACCACTCTTCGTGCTAGCCATATCTACCTATTTGTTTAAGGAAAGAATTACATCAAGAGAGATATTAGGCGTAGCCCTCTGCTTGATGGGGGCGCTAAGCATTGCTTGGAGTGACATGCAGACCGGAGGGCATAGTACCCTGCAAGGAAATACGCTGGCTTTAAGTGGGGCGGCTTTTGCGGCGTTGTACTTTGTTTTCGGCAAAAAGGTGCGGCGAAGACTTCATATCCTCCCTTATGTTGCGATAACCTATTCTATAGCGGCCTTAACCCTAGGACTAATAGTGTCGATATATCGCTTACCGCTTGGCCCTTTTTCTTTTCCGACTTGGGGAGCCTTCGTAGGGCTGGCTCTTGTCTGTACTGTTATAGGCCACAGTTCTTTTAACTATGCGATTGCCTACCTCCCGGCCAGCACAGTGAGTGTAGCCACTCTAGGTGAACCACTAGGGGCTACGCTCCTAGCTACCTTTATACTGCGAGAAGCACCTACCTTAGGTCAAATAGTTGGCGGGGGCATTATAATTGCTGGTATTTACATATTTTCAGTTAAAACACAGCCCAGTATTTCTCCCACCAGATGCATAAGCTAGGCAGGGACAGACAGCCACAAAAATTATTGACGAGGAAATTTAACTATGCTAATCTTTAATTGAATACCCCCCTGGGGTATTGGTCGAAGGAGATGATTCGAAATGGAAACTAGAAACACCAAGACAGTTACTATTAACGTTAAGGACATGACTTGTGCAGCTTGCTCTAGTAAAGTCGAGCGCGCATTACAGCGACTAAACGGTGTGCAACATGCAACCGTTAATCTTGCCACAGGCAAGGCCACGGTAGTCTTTGATGAATCGCTAATATCTCCCGGAGATTTAGAGAAGAAAATCACTGCGGTAGGCTACACGGCCTCCCTTGAGGTGTCTGACGGACGCTCAGCAGACGCAAAAAATGACGACAAGCAAAAAGTCATCATTGCTGCCCGCCGCATGTGGGTTAGCTGGGCACTCACTACGCCGATTATTCTTTGGATGCTTCCGGCAATGTTTGCAGGCGGACATAATATGGATGTAATGTGGCCAAGCAAAAGCGTGTACGGCCTAGGGATGCTAATACTATCTAGCCCTGTGCTGTTCTACGCAGGTAGGCATACTTACCTGTCAGCGTATAAGGCCACCATAAACCTAAGCCCGAACATGGACACCCTTATTGCTTTAGGCACACTCGCAGCCTGGGCTACAGGAATAACAACCTTCTTCTCCCACATCGAAAACTACGCTGGGGTAGCTGCGATGATTATGGCTTTTCACCTGACGGGGCGTTACCTCGAAGCCAAGGCTAAGGGTCGAGCGTCTGAGGCTATAAAGCGCTTACTACAACTCGAAGCTAAGACCGCTACCATCATGGTTGACGGAAATGAAGTGCAAGTTGCGCTGCAGAGCTTAAAGCTTGGGGACATTATGGTAATCCGGCCAGGTGAGAAAGTCCCTACTGATGGCCAGGTGGTAAAGGGCGCTACGAGTATAGATGAATCCATGGCCACCGGTGAATCTATGCCCGTAAGGAAAAGTATGGGTGATGAAGTAATTGGAGCTACTGTAAACCAAGAAGGCATGATTCATGCAGAAGCCACTCGTATTGGTAAGGATACATTCCTGTCGCAGGTGATTAAGTTAGTCGAAGACGCCCAAGGGACAAAGGTTCCTATTCAGGAGTTCGCGGATAAAGTTACTGCCGTATTTGTTCCAATCGTGCTAGTCATAGCCCTCGGGACACTGGCACTGTGGCTACTGTTTCCCGCGCAATTTACTTCCATCCTGCACATCGCAAAGCCCTACATCCCTTGGGTAAATCCCCATCTCAGCCCTGTTACCCTCGCTATAGTCGCTACTGTAGCTGTGCTAGTTATTGCCTGCCCCTGTGCCTTAGGTTTGGCCACACCGACAGCGCTGATGGTGGGCAGTGGCATCGGCGCAGAAAACGGCATCTTAATCAGACGTGGCGCCGCCATACAAATGCTGCAATACGTAAATGTAATAGTTTTTGATAAAACCGGAACTATCACTAAAGGCAAGCCCGACCTGACAGATATAGTTGCCTTGTCAGGCACTGAAGATGAGCTACTAAGGCTAGCAGCCAGTGCTGAACTGGGATCAGAGCATCCCTTAGGGAGATCAATTGTTAAGGCCGCAAAAGAACGAGGGCTAGAGCTAATTGAGGCCGAAAACTTTGCCTCAATTACCGGACGAGGCATTTCGGCAACTATTGCGAGCCGCAAAGTATTCGTAGGCAGCCGCAAATTGCTAAGCGAGAATAACATCGACCCTTCGTCTGCCGAGCAGGATACAGCTCGCTTAGAGGGCGAAGGCAAGACTGCCATGTTCGTCGCTGTTGACGATAGACTCTTGGGGGTAGTGGCAGTGGCTGACACCCTTAAGGATGACTCCCGAGCTGCGATTGAAGAGCTAAAGCACATGGGCCTCGTGCCCGTGATGATCACTGGTGACAACCGCCGCACAGCCGAAGCTATTGCTCGTTCCGTAGGGATTGAGCACGTCTTGGCGGAAGTCTTACCTGAAGGGAAAGTAGATGAAGTGAAGCGACTGCAAGCCAATGGCAAGAAAGTTGCCATGGTTGGCGACGGCATTAATGACGCGCCAGCTCTAACACAGGCCGACGTAGGCATTGCCATTGGTACCGGCACCGACATTGCTATAGAAGCAGCTGATGTAACCCTAGTACGCGGCAACCTCTCCGCGGCTGTGAGTGCCATAAAGCTCTCGCGAGCTACCTTTAAGAAGATACGTCAAAACCTATTCTGGGCTTTCTTTTACAATGTAGTGGCCATACCACTTGCGGTTGTGGGTCTGTTACACCCAGTAATCGCCGAGGTCGCCATGGCTATAAGCTCCGTTAGCGTAGTGACAAACGCTAACCTATTGCGACGGGTAAATATCCGGTCGGAGTATGAGCGCGGTCGTTCCTAGTTCTTTTGCTCCTAGTTCCTAGGGGGACGTACATGGTACACAGTACACAGTACACGGTACATGGTACGAGGTGGTGTCCGGTGTGATTAGTGATTGACCTGAAAAGGGTCTGGTTCACGATTGTGAACCAGACCCTTTTGGTATTACGAAAGCTCGCCGCCCCAAAGGACAGCTATAGTCGAAGATGCACATGTCCCCTTCACTAAGATTGAGGTATCTCAGGGTAGCCGGCCTATAGTAGACTAGGCGCAGCGAGCGCAGAATCGTACCAGGTTTCTCCCCTTGTCGATGCGGAAGAACAGAATAAATCTGACGCTCATCGCCATACAAGAGCTCACGCAAAACTTTATCTTCATCACCTGGGCCATAGTGCAGAACCTCCGGAATTTTACGATGGGGTTCCATCAGGCAAAAATCAAACCTTAATAGCTCCTGTAACAACTTCTCATCTGGCACCGCGCCCTGAATTGACTGAAGCAGAAACTCGTGAATGTGCTGTGCGGGCACTTCCCCAGACAATAGTGTGAACAGCTCGCTAGGCTGAACTACGCTCAAGGCATAGCGCATGCTGTGGGTAGCAATATTAGAATTATAGTAGCGGTTGAGGTTGTGTTCTAACCCCTTGAGCTGCAGCAAGTCCCTAGGGGTGAGGTCGTGGCTACGCAGAACCTCATAGGGTGCGTAGGGAAGAAATGCGTAACCATGTTTGTCAGACGCTCTGCGCAAAGCTGTACCAGGGAGCAGCTTGAGAAACCCCATATGTAGCCTGTGGGGAAGTACGGACATAGCCTTGTTAAACGTCGTATGGAAATGTACTAGATTCTCACCCGGCAGGCCTGCAATGAGATCCACGTGGACCTCGACCGTTCCTAGCGCTAACAATCTCTCTACATTAGCAAGCAATTTGGTAGTATCCATGGCTCGGTTAATGGCTGATAAAGCAGGCCCATACGTTGATTGTAGCCCTACTTCGAATTGAAAGCGGATAGCCTCTGGGCGAGATAGTACTCTAAAATCTTGCTCTTCGAGTAGATGAGCACATATTTCAAAATGAAAGCGGCTGTCCCCTGGCAAATCGAGCATGTATTCCCACAGCACTCTAGCCCTCATGGGGTTCGCGTTGAACGTGCGGTCGACAAATTTTACTAATGGCACTTGCTGTGACAGAAATGCCAGTCTACGCTCGGCTTCGGAGATGGACATAAACCGTACGCCAGCTTCAGCCGAAGACAAACAATAGGCGCAAGCGTAGGGGCATCCCCTGCTGGTTTCAAAGTAATAGAGCTTGTGAGGTACAAACTCTTCCCCTGCTCCATAGGGGTCGGGGAGATAGTCCAAATTTCCAACCTTAGGGCGGGCAGTAATATCTCCGCCACGGCACGCTATGCCCTCCGTTGCTCCAAGTGGGCCTCCGTCAACTAGAGATGTAAGAACACGCGGTGTCACAACTTCACCCTCACCCACGCAGAGAACGTCCACATAGCCGTGCCGCACTAACACCTCCTCAGGGTTAAAAGCAACCTCAGGTCCGCCCCAGATAATAGTCAGGCTGGGGAACATCAGTTTCAGCCGTGTGCACACGTCCTCCATTAAACGTATATTCCAGATATACACCGAGCACAGTAGGACAGAGGGCTCATGTTCGGCGACCAAGTGGGCAATCTTCTCTGCCCGCTCGTTGATGTTTACCTCCACCAACTCAAGGTGGATTCCGGCTGTGGCGCAGGCTGCAAGAATATATCGGGCGCTTAGGCTGGTATGTGTGTAGCTAGCGTTAATTGCTAGAAATAACGGCCTCAAAAATAACATCCTTTCTATGGCGGCTAGTACTATTATGAATGAGAGTGGACCGCTACGCAATCGGGGAGCCGCCAGCCATCGGCCATCTGCAGTTCCTAAGCCAAAATCAACAAAAATCCAATGGGATATGGACTAATCACTACTCACAAAACAATAATCACTAGGGGAGACGGTGGCGAATAGATTGTAGCGCCAGCAACACCACAAGCAGTCTTTAGAGTGCGGGGCCGGGCTGGCCACCTCGTTGGAAGTTCCGCCGGGGGCCGGTGTGCCTTGTCACGACAACAGGGGCTGACTCACGTCAGCCCCTGTTGTTCTACATTTTACTAAATACTTGAGCGAGTCGTCTAAACCCCTCGCGGATATTCTCTTCGCTGGCGTTGCTAAAATTAAAACGCGCCGTATTCGTGTGTCCACCTTCCACGAAGAACGATTCCCCGGGAACGAAGGCAACCTTTTCTTTAACAGCCGCCTCAAATAAAGTAGCCGCCTTGATATGCTCAGGGAACTCCGCCCACAAGAATAGGCCTCCTTCTGGATTAGTCCACTTAATATCTGCAGGCAACATAGATAGACACTCACGCATAGTCTTGAGTTTATGACCATATTGCTGGTTGATGCCGGCAATGTGTGGCTCTAGAAGACCTCTGCGGCAAAACTCATAAACAAGGGCTTGGGAGAGGTTACTGGTGTGAACATCGGTTCCCTGTTTACCTATAACCATCTTGCGCAACACTGGAGCTGGGGCGATGGCAAAACCTACGCGAATGCCTGGCGAAACAATCTTTGAAAAACTGCCGAAAAAAGCCACCTGACTACTTTCATCACAGGCCTTGATTGCCGGTAGAGCATTACCGCTATAGCGGAGTCTGCCATAAGGGTCATCCTCAACTACAATGACCTGATGACGCGAAAGCATTTTCCCAAGCTCCTGCCTGCGTTCTAAACTGAGCGTAATTCCCGTAGGATTTTGAAACGTGGGCACAAGATAGATGAGCTTTGGTTTCTCGCGTGTCAAAATAGAGTCTAGCTCATCCACAAAAATACCCGAGCCATCGCCGTGCACAATAGCATACGAAGCCTCATAAGTCTTAAGAATCTGGATTGCTGCGAGGTATGTAGGACTTTCCATGACCACTTTATCGCCTGGGTCTAGGAGGGCCTTGGCAATTAGATCGATACCCTGCTGTGAACCTGAAGTAATTAGTACATCCTCAGCCTTAGCCGAAATCCCTATGTCCTTAACCCAGTCAGCAACCCACTCACGCAGAGGCCAGTAACCTTCCGTGGTGCCGTACTGTAGTATGCTTGGGTTATTGCGGATTACATCTTGGGCAATCTCGGCCAAAATCTCTGCCGGAAAGGAATCTTGAGAGGGTAGCCCTCCCGCGAATGAGATTATATCTGGCTGTTGGGTTAGTTTTAGGAGCTCACGAATTACGTTACCCGCCATATTTTGCATTCTCTTGGCAAATCTACTCTCATCCAAACCATAAACCTCCTCTATTACACACCTATTCTTAACTAACTTCGCCGAGCCCTAATCATTCTCCTACCTCTGGAAAAAGTCTTACAATTTCGAATCTATACGCATGAAGAGCAACTCTCCACATATCTATCTTCCCGAGGGGGGATATTCATGCGTCAGGATTCACTTGTTAGTGGAACTATAGCCTTAACTACCGCGGCTGTTTTTAACCGCATTGTAGGATTTGTGTTCCGTGCTTACCTTGTGCGGGTGGTTGGCCAAGAGGCTATTGGGCTTTACCAAATGACCTACCCACTGTATGCAAGTGTAATGACGGTAGCTACTGCAGGCATATCTGTGGGGGTAGCAAAACTAACTGCCGGTGCTCGCCAGCGTGGAGATAGCCAAGCTATAAGTTCAACACTAAAAACTGGGTGTTATCTGGCCTTGTTTACAGGTGTGGCAGGTATGATTTTATTAATGATAAGCAGCGGCTTCATCGCTAAAACACTCTTGGGAGAGGAACGCGCATATCTGCCCTTACTCGTATTGGCACCGGCATTACCCATTGTCTCTTTAGCTGGCGCACTACGCGGCTATTATCAAGGTATGCGCTATATGTACTTAGTGGCCATAGCATTAGTAACCGAACAGATTGCGCATGTGGTAGCATCTATCCAATTGGCATTGCGGCTCAAAACCTTAGGTGTTGGTGCTGTTAGCACTGGCCTAGCTCTAGGATGTACAGTAGGAGAATTAGTCGGACTCTTGACCTTAGGACTTCTAGCCTTTTTTATCGCCAAAGGTCGCCAGAATCGAGCGCAGGTAAACTATGCGCCGCTATTAGGTATGGTTCTCCCCGTGGCAACCGGTCGTGTTATCTTAGCTGCAACTTCAGCCTTAAACACTATTCTTATACCAAGGTCACTCAGGTTCATGGGTTATTCTGCAACAGACGCGGCTGTGGTCTTTGGGCAACTTACTGGTATGGCCATAAATGTGCTGTTCATACCTGCGGTATTGACCTTCCCCTTTGCCAGCAATCTCCTGCCACTGATGGCCGAAAGTGACCACGCAGCTCAAACAACTCTCAAAAAACGAAACTTCCACCAGGCTCTATCTTTTTCGTTAATACTAGGTATACCCTGCAGCATAGTTTTTGTAACTGCGGGACCACTGATTTGCGAACTCCTTTTCGGCGTCTCCGAAGCAGGAAGATTGCTATCAACCATGGGCTGGGTTGCCTGGATGATATATATTCAGCACATAACTACCGCCACTCTCCAAGGCTTGGGGAAACCTGCTATACCGGCGCGTAATGCTGCCGTTTGCACTTTACTTAGTTCAACTAGCGTCATTACTTTGTCACGCATATGGCCTTCGTTAAAAATAGATGCTGCCGTCTATGCTATCATGGTAGGTATAATTACAGGTGCACTGCTGGGGTTAGTAGCAGTCTTAAAAGAAATTGGCGGCTTGCGCACTGCCACAATCATAATCACTAGAGGGGCACTTGCTGGAGCATTCGCTATTTTTATAACAGAAAACGTTTTGGCTTCATTGACAAACCCATCGCCTCTTTACCAACTCTCAATTGCCTGTGCCATGGTAGCACTGAGCTTCTTACCTGCTGCATGGCTATTAAGACTTCACAAGCAGACATGAGTTTGACTAACTAAGAAAGCTAGCTCGCTGAGCTAGCTTTCATTTACCCATTACGTAGAGGCTCGGCTTTTGGTTCACCCGGGGTGTCAGGTTTGAGAGTATCTAAGCCGAGCAAATAGAGCATGGGACAACACCGTGTGACTCCTTCGGCAACCTTCATCGACCCTGCTGCTATGGCAGGCATCGACTTCTTACTAAGTCCCCAGCCAAGCAAAGTCAAACCACCGCTAATCCGGATATAGGCATCTAATTGGCCAACATTTTGTCGCATGGATTACACCTCCTCACCACTAGTCTGCCCACGTTTGTGTTCATACTAGTGGCGACCACGACGCTTCTTTTTCTTAATGGTCAGGCGCTCAGGGCAGATTGTGGAATAGGCAATTAACGGTCCCCCGGTACTCCAATCTACCCAAGCGACAGTCTTTTCTGAGATCGCTGGAGTGGACTGGTCTTCGGGGTCGGCTTCGATAACAAACTCTCTTTGTCGTCTAATGTCGTACGCGTAGATGTCGGGGTTACCATTGCGTAAATCGCTCCATACTACAACGTCCCCACTCAAACTCGGACTAAAGGCGCCATGTTCTTCCCGAGAGATGCGTCGCTCTTCTCCCGTCAGAAGATTATGTAATCGAATATGTGGCCTTCGGCCACGAAAATCTGTCCACACTAGGAATTGCCCAAACACTTTAGGGTCAAACTGTTCTAAATCCGATGGACTAACCTGTTTTTCTTTACCCGTCGAGAAGTCGTATGTAAAGATATTGGGCACACCCGTACGCAAATCGACCCATGCTAAATTATTATCGAAAATGGTCGGCGCAAGTTTATCCCCCGCCCCGACGATTAATGGTTCTTCTCTATTGTCTCTTAAATCTCTTGTGTAAATCGCGGCAGCCCCTTGTCGATAATCCACCCATACCATACGAGTATCCCATATATCTGGCATGATCTGTACTGAAGGATCAGAGGTAACCTGAAGTTCCTGTTTGGTTGCTAAGTTCATTGCGAAGATATCCGAGTTCCCAGCGCCCGCACGCCAATCTTCCCACACTACCATGTCGCCCCACAGCCTTGGTAATATCTTGGCCCCTGCACCTTTGGTCAATTGGTGCTTGGTATGTTCCTTAGTATTGTAACAGAACAGGTTTGGCTCACCTTCGTGCAAGTCCGTCCACACTAGCCTGTCACCAAACACGGCAGGGAATATTTGACCCCTAGAGTCTGGACTAGCAACTTTCCTGCTATATAAACGAAAATTGTATTCCGTAGCCCTTCCGGCATATATTGCTGGCGTGCTAGTATCAGTAGTATAACTACCCCCACCCCCATATAACCGATAATAGCTGGGAGGCAAGGCAGAAAACCAGTATTCTCCTTTTGCGTTTGTTACTGAGTCGCGAACCGCACCGAAAAAGGCGTGGACTTTAACAGGCACAGCGGGTAGACTAGAGCCACTACAGAAGCCAACGATTCTCCCTGCGATACTTCCTCCGGCATTCATCTTATCACCACCTTTCAAAGTAATATTACATCCTATGCCAGGCAGGAACTAAATGCTAAGGCCTCTACAGGAAAACTGCACATCACAGAGAAGAATATAAATACCTCTTCAAGGGAGGTTAGCAAATGAAACTATTAGCGCTCCTCTCTCAGAACTACGAACTATCTGTAGCGGATATTGGTTTAATCGAAACTGGTCGCATTAATCGTAACTACAAAGTTACGTCTAGTGAAGGCAAGGAGTACTGCCTGAAGGTATACAGTGAAGCGGTTCCAGATAGCAGACTGCTTGACGGGCTAAGAGTTACCACCTACCTCGCACCCTTGGCTTTCCCTGTGCCTAGGGTGGTATTAACAATCAATCATAAGGAAGTGTTATACACGCCAGAAGGGCGTTATCTGTTACTACACTACATCCCCGGCCGCAACCTCCCCAAGGAAGAAGTGGGAGTGGCTGAGTGCTTTGGCATGGGAGCCATGCTGGGAAGGTTGCACCACTCCTTGCGTTTCTTCCCCACTGCAGACAGGCTGTACGATAGTCTTTGGCGCGGCAGCGCTTCCGCTTTACCTCGAGTGTTCGACTTGCTGTCCCACATTCAGTCAAGGGAAAGCCATGATGACTTTGACAAATTTGCCATTGCTTCACTTACTTATCGTATCCAGGTCATGCAAAAGCTAGAGGTTGGCCCGGAGCAGTTCTCACACTTACAGCGCCAGGCTCTGCATGGCGACTACCACCTAGGCAATGTGATATTTAACACCTCTGGCGAGGTCTCTGGTGTGCTAGACTTTGATCAGACTTGCTTTAACTTCCCCGCTTGGGAGCTAATGCGCGCCATTGGATTTACCTGCTTTGACGGAAATAAGTTTTCCTTTGAGCGGGCTGCAGCTATTCTTAAAGGATACTCTGTAAATGGTGGCACGCTTACGCCGGCTGATTACCTCGAAATGCCGCGTTTGTGGTACTGCCAGATGGTCCGAGGCTTGTGGGGCTTGCGTGAGCATTACCAAGGAGAGGCCGACCCGCGTCAAGACGAAGCCGCATATGGCCGCCACGCTATCATGGTGTGGCTAGGTGACAATCTCAAAGGAATAAGAGATTTTATCTGGAACACTATAAAGACCTGAGGTGTGGCGCGTGTTCCCTTTTAGCTAGGTACGTTACACTAACAGACAGCCGCAAATGCGGCTGCCTGTTAGTGTTTGCTATTTTACGGCCTCATTGAACCATCCCACCATGTGTCTAAGGCGCTCCAAACGCAACTTAGGCTTGCCACTACGGGAGAGCTCATGGTTAGCGCCAGGGAACCTTACCATACGTGTTTTCACGCCTAGCTTTTTGAGGTAGACATAGAATTGCTCCCCTTGTTCGATGGGGCAACGCATGTCTTGCTCGCTGTGCAACACGAGGAGAGGGGTCTTCACGTTCTTAACATAGGAGATCGGCGAATGCTTTAACATCATCTCGACATTGTCCCATGGATTGCCACCTATTTCGTACTCGGTGAAAGTATAGCCGATGTCACTTACGCCATAGAAGCTCATCCAGTTAGATATGGAACGTTGCGTAACGGCACCTTTAAACCTATCTGTATGACCTATAATCCAGTTAGTCATAAAACCGCCATAGCTGCCACCCGTTACACCTAGGCGACTCTTATCGACCCATGGCAATTGTTCGGCATAATTAACTGCCAACATCAGATCACCGTAATCATTGCCGCCGTAGTCGCCACGCACTGCATCAACAAAGGTTTGGCCATACCCGGTGCTACCGCGGGGATTTGTAAATATGACGCCATACCCTTGACTGGCTAGCACTTGGAACTCAAAGAAGAATGAACACCCGTACTGGGTATGGGGGCCACCGTGTATTTCTAGAATCAAGGGGTATTGCTTTCCTGCTTCGATACCTATCGGTTTCATTACCCAACCTTGTACATCCCAGCCGTCTACGCCCTTAAACCAGACTTCTTGAGGCTCGCTAAGCTCTAACTCCGACAAGAAGGCTTCGTTTATTGTGGTCAAGCGACATTCGCATCCGCAGATGCCTTGAATATAAAGATCGGCAGGATGCAAGTGCTCAGCCGAAGTATAGACGATATCCCCAGTACCCGAATTGTAACTCATGGCCTGGATATGCCTCTTGCCTTGCGTTACTTGTGTTACCTTCCTAGCTGCAATGTCCACCGCGAAGACATGGGTATTACCAGTACAGCTAGCCAAGAACATGATGCTTCCGCCATCCTTGGTAAAGGCGAGGAATTCCCCACCACCACCGTAGCGGCTGTCGGAACCAGTTGTATCGCCTATGCCACGATCAAAGCTAGCAGTCAGATTGACTGGCTCGCCTCCTTCTGCAGCTACTAGCCAGACCTGCGTATTGGTTGCGGAGTAGAACTCCCCCCTATGTCCAAGATAAGCGATCGCTTCGCCGTCTGGCGCCCACACAGGGCTGCCACTTGGTCCTTCGGTATTGGTAATACGCTTTATCGCCCCGCCACAGGACGGGACGATGTAGATATCGCTTTGGTAGGGCTTAAACTCTGAGTCTCCATCGCGATTACTAGCAAAAGCTATCTGAGTGCCATCGGGAGACCAAGCAGGCCCGCTATGGTCAAAGTTGCCGCTAGTCAGACAAACAGGGCTCCCCCCCTCTACGTCTACAACCCAGATGTGACTTCGCTTGCCATCAAGAAAACCCATAGCCTCGTCTGATTTATACTTAATTAGGTCAATCACTTTCGGTTCTTCCCTACGTTTTTTGTCTTCTGCTTCTTTTTCTTGCGCTGAGCGAACCTTGAGTAGTTCTTCTACTGAGTCACCTTCAGCGAAGCGAGAAACAAACGCGATGCATGTGCCGTCGGCTGACCACACCGGATTAGCGGCGCCATTGCGCATGGTCGTTAACTGACGGGCTTCACCCCCGGTCACTAAATCCATAACCCAAATCTGTTTGTCGCCGCTGCGGTCAGAGACAAAGGCTAGTTTCTTACCATCAGGAGAATAACGCGGAGCTGTGTCGCTCTTGGGACCAAAAGTAAACTGCCGCGCGGGGCCGCCCTCGGTTGAGATTACATACACATTGGAGCGGTACTCGTAGCTCTTCTCGTCGATATGAGTTTTTACGTAGGCGATAGTCTCTCCACCAGGCGATAATTCCGGAGAGGCAATGAACTGCAACCGCAAGAGATCTTCGATAACAACCGGACGTTTCATAAAAACACTCCTTTTCCAATAAGCATAATTATTAGTATTTGACGTCTAAGTCCTAAATTCCTTTGGAAAATGATAATTTCGGTAACGAAAAGGAGGGAGCAGGAACGAAACCACTGACCGAGTCACTGACCGGGAGACTGATCGGCAATGAAGGAATGGAAGGACGAATTTGTGCACTGGAATACACTTAAAACACCGACCTAGGAATAATACTCCTCACAAAACCCTTAGGTCAACATGGTTTAGGCGACAAGAAGCTGCACTTAGGTGCAGCTTCTTGCTCAGTATCTAGTAATCCGCTCTTAGCAAATGCCCCCGGCGCGGGCTTCGACCGTTGAAATACATCGAAATACCCACCCATGCTCCATCTTGGGCCCTTATCATAGCATGAATGTGAATGTGCGGCTCGGTGGTCTGGACGCTATTACCTACCCTGCCCAGAGTATCCCCCGTGGCCACTCGCTACCCTTCGAGCACAAGGAGTGAGCCTTGCTTGAGGTGGGCTATCAGGATGCATATGCCTTCTTTGGTTTCAAGCGTAACATAGTTACCAGCAGGATTTAAGGTATCCCGTATCCCCACATCCATATCCGGGAGTCCGTCTACAGCGAAATCACAACCCCGTCAACGGGGGCCACGACAAGGGCATCCCAAGAAGAATATGAGCTCGGCACAGGACCATGTTCTCGCACTATCCAACCGTTTGTGGGCAAATGCGTAAGGTCAAGACCGTATCGCTGACCCGCCACTCGGTTGTGATGATTAACGATAGCGAACGGACCTCCATGAGCCACATACCATGTGCCACCCTCAACTGGGAGCTCAAGTGTAACACCTTGAGGCATTGGCCATAGGACTATCGCTATAGCCAGAATAATGAGCCCCCCCCTATCAAACTAAAGACCAAATCCGCAGGTCGTGCAGGTATCAATTGCGTGAAAGAAGACACCCCTCGCAGTCCAGTATATGCACTCAGGAGACCCGCAAAGCCAATCATAATTACGGTTCCTGCCCTCACCAGTAAACCCGTTCGATACCATGGATACAACATATTTGAGGCAAACGAGACCCCAACTAGGTATAAGGTTTGCGCTGCAAGCGAAGGGCGGCTCGATGACGGATGCCGCAGTAAGCCCTGCACTGCCCCTGCGAGTAAGATTACGGCTACTCCTAATGGGACTCCTGACGTAATGAATGTTTCCATGTCGTCCACCTTCTCTTAATAAATTTGTAATTTGCCCCCTGATTACGAGTAAACCCCCAAGACACAGGACAGCCAGTGGGCCAAGCGATATTAGCAACGTACCGCAGTGAGTCGCTAGGGATGCAATGAGATAAAGCCGCACGCGCAGCTCACCCAGTTCAGAGACGAGTAACCCGAAGCCACTACTTCGCTGCATCTCCGCAGCATGAATCTTAATGTCAACAATGCCTCTAACACTCTCGGACACAAAACCGATGACTTCACCGACCTTACTGTTGTGTGAGGCACAGCATGCTCTGGCTTGCGTGGCACCGATAAAGGTTCCATAGGGCGGCAAGCGCCCTATCGCGTTACTCAGTAATGCTGTCGGGTGCTAGCAGGCGGATAGCGCTTTTCTCTCCGCTACTACAGTAGCCTATCAATCCACGGCGTTACATTAAGCATGCGCTTGAACTCGTCGTAATGTGCGGGGTTTGGTGCGCTGGCGGATTTTTCCGCGCGAATCATGATGTTCTTCGGCGTATCAAGGGGCGACACGTACTCAGCGACGCTTACCTTGTAGCCGTGTGCCTCAAGAGCCGCTGTGCGCAGACCATCGGTCAATAAGTCAGCCAGTTTTTTCTTAAACACATTATGGCGCGCCAGGTTAGCAAAAGGTCCGTAATCAATTTCATCAGTCAGCGAGGTTTGACAGCAAGGCACCGCAATAATGTACTTAGCGCCACATCGTAGCCCAAGTGCTAGGGCTTGGTCTGTCGCTGTATCGCAAGCATGCAGACTAAGGACCATGTTAACCTTTTTCCCAGCTTGAAAGCTCCGCACATCAGTAGCCACAAACTCCATATTTCGATAGTTCAGTTTGCGCTGCACTTCGCGAGAACTCTCAATAACCTGAGAGTTGTTGTCTATGCCTATAAAGTAACAGCGTTTACCTAGCTTCTCATACAAGTAATAATTAAGCGCGAACGACAAGTATGACTTCCCACAACCGCAATCTAAGACCACCAGTTCCTCTTTATCGGGCCATGCTACAAGCATATTAACCACGAGCTCAATAAACCGATCTATCTGGTAGAACTTACGCCGTTTATCGCCCTTGATTTCGCCATCAGCTGCCATCACTCCAATAGCCTCAAGCATTGCACTGGCCTCGTGCGCCTTAATAAACGACTGCCGAGTCCCGGAGGCTATCACTTCGTGAACATGCTCCGTAGCTGGCGCAGCACTAACCTTCCTTGCTCCCATCTTTGTGGTGACCTTACCGCCCCTAAACTCTATAGTTGTCTCAGTCGTGCGCTCGACAAGCAACACTTTAACTTCTGCTGCATCGCCTACAACTTTCTCTATTGTGGGCATGACGGCATCACGGCTTAAATTAATCCCCTTGCCCTTACCTTGCTTCCACAAAAAATCATCGCTCCCCCATACAGAGGTCAGCTCAGCAGTCAGCTCTGGACCCTTATTTACGACACGAAGCCTTAGTTCCATAAAACCTTTATCGCTGAGTCGATCGGGCAGCGTCGAGAGGATAAGCTTCAGTCTTGCATCCATATTACACCTCGCTAATCAATGAAACCTAATGCATGATAGTTCGTAGTATACTTAGGTGGGAACAAAAACAGACACGGAGAAAGGATGAGCAAAAATGAATCAAAAAGGAAGTATCCTCGGTGTTTTGCTAGTTATCGTGGGCGTAGTCGCCTTACTAGGTATTGTCTTAGCTGGATCCTATAACTCATTTGTAAAACTTTCGCAAGAAATTGACCAACAGTACGCCGTTATTGAAAGCAAGCTGCAGCGGCGTTATGACCTAATTCCCAATTTAGCCGAAACTGTTAAGGGACATATGGCTCATGAGCAAGAGGTCTTCGGCCAAATTGCTGAGGCCAGAGCTAAGATGGCTGGCGGGGCTACTACAGACGAAAGG